>Ga0335083_10011214_pt1 | contig 10783 bp, 11 predicted proteins | sample Lox_Sample_42_FD_206716 | JGI IMG/M metagenome (GOLD analysis project Ga0335083, IMG submission 206716) | Soil microbial communities from Loxahatchee National Wildlife Refuge, Florida, United States - Lox_Sample_4.2 | ecosystem: Environmental > Terrestrial > Soil > Wetlands | place: USA... | reverse complement strand
CGTACTGGCCCGTGCCCTGACCGCCGTTACGCGCGCCGCTCGGCGCGAGTGCGGGCGACATCGACGGCTGCGTGCCCGAACCCATCGCGGGGAAGGTCCCGCTGTCGGTGACGCCTGCCTCCAGGTCACGGAGCTGGCCTTCCAGGTAGGCCTTCAGCCTGCTCCGGTACTCGCGCTCGAACGCGCGCAGGTCGTCGACCCGGCGCTCGAGTTCTTCACGGGTCTGGACCAGCGAGCCCATGGCCTGGCGGTGCCGCTCCTGCGCATCGCGCTCCAGGCTCTCGGCCCGCGCCCGTGCGTCGCCGGTGATCTGCTCCGCCTGGCGCCTGGCCTTGGTCAGCACCTCGTCCGCCTCGCGGCGGGCGCGGCCCAGGGTCTCGTCGGCTTCCCGGCGGGCATCGGCGATGGCCTGGTCGGCCGTCTGCTGTGCGAGGGAGAGCACGCGGGCGGCCGTGTCCATGTTGTCCTCGATGTGCGGCATCCCGCCGCCCATCATGGCCGACTCGGGCTGCCTGCGCTCCGGCTCCATCCGCTCGGGCGCCATCATCTCAGGCTTCGGGTCGGACAGCGGGGAGCTCAACGCGGGTACCGCAGACTTGCTACCGCGCAGAACTTCCGCCAGCTTGGCCCGGAGCTCTTCGTTCTCCTGGATCAGCCGGTCGAGCTCAGCCTCGACCTCGTCAAGGAAGGCGTCAACCTCTTCCTCGTCGTAGCCCGGCCTGAGCCTGGTCGTACTGAACTGCTTATTCCGCACATCCGCGGGCGTCAGCGGCATCTCGTCTCCTCGGCGCACTTGGACCGTGTTCTTCACGACGGTACCGGAATCAGAGGCGCGGCACGACCACTTCGAGCAGGATCAGGATCACGATAAACAGAACCATGAAGCTGAGGTCCAAAAGCACCGCGCCGAGCCGGAGGGTCGGGATGAAGCGGCGCAGGAGCTTCAGGGGCGGATCTGTAATCGTGAAGATACCCTCGGCTATCACCAGCAGTATGCCCGTGGGACGCCAGTCGCGGGCAAAAGCCTGCACCCAGCTGAAGATCATCCTGCCGATCAGGACGACGAGGTAGATCGTCAGCACATACGTGAGGACTTCCCTCAGATACTGCACGAATCCACCCTGTCCTGTCGCCGACGGAGCCGGCCTTAGCTCTGGTTGAAGAAGCCGCGCTCTGCGATGCGAGCCTTGTCCTCCGCGGTCACCTCGACGTTCGCCGGCGACAGCAGGAAGACCTTGTTGGTCACACGCTCGATGCTCCCGCGCAGGCCGAAGATCAGCCCGGCCGCGAAATCGACGAGGCGCTTTGCGTCGCTGTCGACCATCTCGGTCAGGTTCATGATCACCGGAGTGCCTTCACGGAAGTGTTCACCAATAGTACGCGCTTCATTGTAAGTGCGAGGATGCAGTGTCGTGATCCGGGCGAGATCGGTCGTCTGGGACACATGCTCGGTGCGCCAGTCGGCCGGCTGGTAGCCGATGTAGTCATCACGGCCGCCACGGGCATCGGGCTCGTCGGCCTGCTCGGGGCGGTCTGCCTGCTCGTCGTAGTCCTCGTACTCACCATAGGAGTCGTACTTGTCCTGGTAGCGGTGATCGTCCTCTACGAGGCCGAGGTAGACCGCCATCTTCCGCATGGCACTGGCCATCCTTCAGTCCTCCCAGCCTGTACCCGTCTTCGCCAGCTGTTTCGGCCTCACGCGTGGGACATTACCGGACACGCGGCCCGCGATCGCCGAGCAACGCCGTACCGATTCGCAGGTGTGTCGCGCCGGCTTCCACGGCCGCCTCGAGATCACCGCTCATGCCGGCCGAGATCACCGTGGCACCCGGCCGGACCTCGCGCACGGCGGCCGCGCTCACCAGCAGCCGCGCGAAGGCATCGGCGGGCGGCATGTCCAGCGGGGCGACGGCCATCACGCCGCCGAGCACCAGCCCCTCCTCGGCCGCCAGCGCCTCGGCCAGGGCCGGGACCTGCTCCGCTACCGCACCGCCGCGGGCCGGGTCACCGTCCAGGCTCACCTCGACCAGGCACTCGATAACCCGCCCGGCCCGGCGCGCGGCCTTGCCGAGCGCGCTGATCAGGCGCAACCGGTCCACCGAGTGCACGACATGAGCGTACCGCGCCACGCTCGGACACTTATTGGTCTGCAACTGCCCGACGAAGTGCCAGGTCAGATCGAGATCAGCGCATTGTGCGGCCTTCGGCGCCGCTTCGACGTCGCGGTTCTCCCCGATGTCCCGCACGCCCAGCTCGCTGAGCAGCCGGACGTCGGACGCGGGTTTGGTCTTGGTCACCGCGATCAGCGTCAGCTCGCTGACGTCCCGGCCGACCGCGCCGCACGCCTTGGCGATGCGGCCACGGACTTCGGCCAGCCGCAGGGCGAGTTCTTCCCGCCGGCCGGGGTCAGTCACTTCAGGAAGTCGGGAATATCAAGGTCGTCGTCTTCCTCGAAGACGACGGGACGGCGGCGCGTGGCGGCGACATCGAAGGTCTTGGCCGGCGTCTCGGCGTGCACCGGGCGGTAGGACGAGGAGGCATCCGCGGCCACGGCGACCCGCTCGGGCCGTTCGGAGTTCGCGGGGCGCGCCGGTTCGGGCTCCCCCATCTCATCGGCGGCGGTGTCGGCCAGGCTGGCCTCGGCGGCCAAGCCGGAGGCCGCCGCGATCCCGTCATCGGGAACCGGCGCCCCGAGAACAGAGCCAGCCACCGACACGTAGCTGGTGTCGGGAGCGGCAGGAAAGCTCCCGTTGCCGGGGGCGGGCCGGGGCGCCGGCGCAGGCGCAGGCGCGGGGGCAGGCGCAGGTGCGGGGGCAGGCGCAGGCGCAGGGGCAGGAGACGGCGCGGGGGCCGGGCTGGCGCTCGCGCCGAAAGAGGAGCCGGCGACGTCGGCGCCGCTGGCGCCGCGGCCGGTGCGCTCCTGGTCCAGGCCGGCCGCGATGACCGTCACCCGCACCTCATCGCCGAGGGCGTCGTCGATGACCGCGCCGAAGATGATGTTCGCGTCGACCGCGGCGGAGTTGGAGACGAGCTGAGCCGCCTCGTTGATCTCGAACAGGCCGAGATCCGAGCCGCCCTGGATAGAAAGGAGCACGCCGTGCGCGCCGTCGATGCTCGCCTCGAGCAGCGGGCTGGAGATGGCCAACTCGGCCGCCGCGACCGCCCGGTCGTCGCCGCGCGACGAGCCGGTGCCCATCAGCGCCGAACCCGCGCCGGACATGACCGACTTCACGTCGGCGAAGTCGAGGTTGATCAGTCCCGGCGTGGTGATCAGGTCGGTGATGCCCTGGACACCGGAGAGCAGCACCTGGTCGGCGGCCTTGAACGCGTCAAGGACGCTCACGTGCCGGTCGGAGATGGAAAGCAGCCGGTCGTTCGGTATGACGATCAGCGTGTCGACCTCACTGCGCAGCCTCTCGATGCCGGCCTCGGCCTGCACCACGCGACGCTTGCCCTCGAAACCGAACGGCCTGGTCACCACGCCGATGGTGAGCGCGCCGAGAGACCGCGCGACGTTCGCGACCACCGGCGCGCCGCCGGTGCCGGTGCCGCCGCCCTCGCCGGCCGTGACGAAGACCATGTCGGCGCCCTTGAGCACCTCTTCGATCTCCTCGCGATGATCCTCGGCCGCCTTGCAGCCGACGTCGGGGTTGGCTCCGGCGCCCAGTCCCCTGGTGAGTTCACGGCCGACATCGAGCTTGACGTCCGCGTCGCTCATGAGCAGCGCCTGGGCATCCGTGTTGATCGCGATGAACTCGACGCCCTTGAGCCCCTCTTCGATCATGCGATTGACGGCGTTGACGCCGCCACCGCCGATTCCGACGACCTTGATAACCGCCAGATAGTTCTGCGGTGCTGCCACGAGGAGGGTACCTTTCCGCTCGTTTTTAAGTGTGCCGTCCCAGCAGGCGGGAGGCGTTTTTCGATACGTCCCTGAATTCACGCCAGGGCATGTACGGCACCATCAGGTTTCACCTTCAGGTTTAGATTTAAAGTTTTTGCCGTCCGCACGATTGATACGGACAGTAGGGTCGGAGGGCACCCGGGTCAACTAACCACGCTGCGTGTCGCGGATTGGCGAGTCCCGGGTTCGTCACTTGGCCGTGACGGACCCCGGCGCGCTCACGTCGTAGTAGCGCAGGTGCGCCCGCATGAGGATGGCCAGTTCCCGCGCCTTGACCGCGGCCCGGCCGGTGTCGCCCCACAGCACCGTGATGCCGCCGTGCAGCCGCAGGGTCACCTGCCCCGGGTTGGGCGCGGTGACCGAGACCACCGAACGCCGCAGCTGAGCGGGCAGCTCACCGAGGACGGTGGCGGCCGCGGCCAGGCCCGGGTCGCCGCGCAGCGCGCCCTCCGGGGCGACGGTGGGATAGAGCGGCAGGTCCGCGGGGCGCCGGGCGACCCGCTGCACCACCACGCCGCCCGCGTCCACCAGGTCGTACCCGTCGCCGCCGAACGCCGGCAGGGCCAGCGCTGGCGTCCGCTCCCGCACCACGATGACCAGCCGGTTCGGCCAGGACCTGGTGACCTGGGCGCTGCGGACCTGCCCGATCGCGCCGACCCGCGCCTGGACCCGGGCGAGGTTCACCCGGATCAGCGGCGTGCCGGGCTTGACGCCGGCCGCGGCGAGGACCTCGGATCTCGGCACCAGCCGCATCCCGCTGACGACCACCGAACGAACGGCGAGCAGCGGCGAGGCGAACAGGACCCACGCCGCGGCCGCGACGACGCCGACCACCGCGAGGGCGAACAACGCCGCCCGCCACCGGCGATGCTTTTTCACCGCAGCGGCGTCAGTCCGGGAGGCCCTGCCATCCCGGGACGTGCCGCTGAGCTTGATCACTCCCGCGCCCCCCGCAGGATCTCCACCAGCCGCGGCCCGAGCGCGGTGATATCCCCGGCTCCCATGGTGAGCACGAGATCGCCGGGCTCGGCGATCTCGTCGATCACCACGGCGACCTGAGCCGGGTCGGGCACGAACCTGGCCTGGCCGCCGGGGACGGCGTCCACGATGAGCTGGCCGGTGACCCCGGGCTCCGGGTCCTCCCTGGCGGCGTACACGTCGAGCACTATGGCCTCGTCGGCCAGCCCGAGCGCGGCGCCGAAGTCGGCCGCGAAGATCCTGGTCCGGCTGAACAGGTGCGGCTGGAAGATCGCGATGACCCGGCCCTGGCCGGCCTCCTGCGTGATGGTCCTGGCCGCGCGCAGGTCGGCGGCGAGCTCGGTGGGGTGGTGCGCGTAGCTGTCCAGGACCCGTACCCCGCGCGCCTCGCCCTTGAGCTCCATCCGGCGCCGCGCGCCGCGGTAGCCCGCCAGGGCCGCGGCCACCCGGGGAGGCGCGAAGCCGAGCTCGACGGCGGCGGCGAAGGCGGCGGTGGCGTTCAGGGCATTGTGGTGACCGGGCACGTCCACCGTCAGCCGGGAGAAGATCGCGCCGAACGGACCGCGGTCAGCCGCCACGGCGAAGCTGATCGCCATCCCCCGGGACGCCACGTCGGTGAGCCGGTAGTCGGCGTCGGGAGATGCTCCGTACCGGCGGACGCACGCGGGATCAAGGCGCGCCGCGACGGCCTCGGCGCCAGGATCGTCCGCGCAGGTCAGGACCATTGCGCTGACTCGCCCGGCGAACGTGGTGAACGCCGCCTGGATGTCCGCCAGGCTCTCGTAGTTGTCCAGGTGGTCGGCCTCGACGTTGGTGATGACCGCGACGTCGGGCGACAGCAGCAGGAACGACCCGTCACTCTCGTCCGCCTCGGCCACGAAGTCCGGGCCTGATCCGTCCTCCGCGCCGAGCCCGGTCTCGGTGAGGATCCCGCCGATGACGTAGCCGGGGTCGGCCCCGCACCCGCGGAGCACCGTGGTGAGCATCGAGGTGGTGGTGGTCTTGCCGTGCGTCCCGGCGACCGCGATCACCCGCCGGCCGGCCATGACCGCGGCCAGCGCGGCGGCCCGGTGCACCACCCGCATCCCGCGCCGGGTCGCCTCGGCCAGTTCCGGGTTGTCCGCGCGGATGGCGCTCGAGACCACCAGCGTGTCGCCAGGCCCGAGGCGGCCGAGGTGGCCGGCCGCGTGCCCGACGTGCACGCTCGCGCCGGATTCGCGCAGCTCGCCGAGCAGCGCCGAATCCCTCGCGTCACTGCCGGACACGGCGATGCCCCGGGCCAGCATGATGCGCGCGATCCCGGACATGCCCGCCCCGCCAATGCCGGCGAAGTGCACCCGGCCAAGCCGGGCCGCGGGCACCGGCTCAGCGGGCGTGACGAGGTGCTCGAGCATGTGAACCTACTATCTTGATGACCGCCTCGGCCAGCCAGCGGTCCGCGTCGCCGCGGCCGAGCGCGTGGGCCGCCTCCGACATGGCCGCCACCTGGTCGATGCTGACCAGCACGGGCAGCAGGGTGTCGCGGATCCACTCCGCCGTCAGGTCGGCGTCGGTCACCAGCATGCCGCCGCCCCGCTGCACGATGGGCAGCGCGTTCAGCCGCTGCTCGCCGTTGCCGATGGGCAGCGGGACGTAGGCGGCCGGCAGCCCGACGGCGGTGAGCTCGGCGCAGGTCATCGCGCCCGCCCGGCACAGCGCGAAGTCCGCCGCCGCGTAGGCGAGATCCATCCGGTCGATGTAGGTCGCGGCCACGTAGGGCACGCGGGCGGACGCGACCGGGGCCTCCGGGGCCTGCGGGGCCTGCGGGGCCTGCGGGGCCTCGTCGGCGTTGCGCGGGCCGACGATGTGCAGCACCTGGACACCAGCCTCGCCGAGCCATCCGGCGGCCCCGAACACCGCGGCGTTCAGCGAGCGCGCCCCCTGCGAGCCGCCGGTCACCAAGAGCACGGGCAGGTCGGGGCGGAGGCCGAAGTGCGCGCGCGCCTTGTCGCCCAGCCCGAGCCGGTCGAGGTCGGCGATCTCGCGCCGGATCGGGATGCCGAGGTACGTGCCGTTCCTCAGCTGGGTATCCGGGTGACCCGTGAAGACGTGCGTGGTGAACCGGGCGCCGAGCCGGTTGGCCAGGCCGGGCTTGGGGTTCGCCTCGTGCACGACGATCGGTGTCTTGCGCCGCCGGGCCGCGAGGTAGGCCGGGGTGGCGACGTACCCGCCGAACCCGACCAGGACCTGGGCCCTGGTCCGGTCGATCGCGGCGGCGGCCGCATTGATCGCGCCGGCCAGCCGCCCGGGCACCGTGAGCAGCCTGGGCGTAACGGACCTGGGCATCGGCACCGCGGGGATGAGCTCCAGCGGGTACCCGCGCAGCGGGATGAGCCGGGTTTCCAGGCCGCGTTCGGTGCCCAGGCAGGTCACTTCGGCGCCGGAGTCGATCCGGCGCAGCGCGTCGGCCAGGGCCAGCGCTGGCTCGATGTGGCCGGCGGACCCACCGCCAGCGAGCAGTACTCTCATGGCTGTTTACTTTCGGCGCTTGGACAGACCGAGCCAGCTTAGAACGCGCAGCGGCCAGCCGGGGCCACGTGCGGCCAAAGCCTCGCGCGCGCCGGGCTCCTGCCGGGCGAACGCCATCAGCATGCCCAGCCCGACGAGGGTCACTAGCAAGGATGATAGCCCGGCGGAGACGAGCGGCAACGGGACTCCGGTGATGGGCAGGACGTCGATCACCGCGCCTATGTTGATCGCCGCCTGCACCACGATCCACGCCGTGATGGCGGTCGCGCCCAGACGGCAGAACGTGTCGGGCACGCGGCGCGCGATCCTGAGCCCGGCGAAGGCCAGCCCGCCGTACAGGAAGGTCACGCACAGCGTGCCGATGAGCCCGAGTTCCTCGCCGATGATGGCGAAGATGAAGTCGGTCGTCGATTCCGGCACCCAGCCCCACTTGCCGCCGCTGGCCCCCAGGCCCACGCCGAACCAGCCGCCCGAGCCGATCGCGTACTTGCCCTGGATGCTCTGCATGTTGGCGCCGGTGGCGCTGCCCTGCTCGGCCAGGAAGCCGGTCAGCCGCTGGAAGCGGTACCTGGCTGAGACGATCATCAGGACCATGGCCAGGGCCATCAGGAACAGCACGCCGCTGAAGACCCGGCCGGGGGCGCCGATGACCCACAGCAGGGCGAGGAAGATGACCAGCAGGATGAACGTGGTGCCCAGGTCGTCGCCGGACATCACGAGCAGGCAGAGCACGCCCGTCCCGGGCATGAGCGGGACGAGCATGTGCCGCCAGTCGGCCAGCTGGCCGAACCTGTCCTTGCGGGCCAGCAGGTCGGCTCCCCACATCACCAGGGCGAGCTTGGCGAACTCCGAGGGCTGTACCTGTTGCCCGCCGATGTTGATCCACCGTGAGGCGCCGTTCTGCGTGACGCCGACGCCGTGGATGAGGGTGAGGCAGAGCCCGACCACCGCGACCGCGAGCAGCGGGTAGACCAGGGCCCGGAACAGCCGCGGCGACGAGCGCGCCGCCACCCACATCAGCGGCACGCCGATGGCGGCGCCCAGGAGTTGCTTGGAGAAGTCGGAGTAGGGCGAGAGCCCCGCGGCCAGGTCGGCCACCGAGGCGGTGGACTGCACCATGACCAGGCCGAGACCGAGCAGCAGCACGGTGATGCCCAGCACGAGGTAGTACGAGGTGAGAGGCCGGTCGAGCAGCGTGCGCCAGGTTCGGAGCTGGACGCGGAAGTCCTGCTCGGGCAGGTCGAGCTCCGCGAGATCCGGGTGCATGACCCCAGTCTGTAAGCCTGCCGACGGCAAGAGGCGGACATCCGGTGCGTGTCGCCAGGATTTCGTATGGAATGATGTGACCCAATGAGCAGGTCAGAATCTTCCCGCTTCCCGGTGACGGTTTCCCGGCTTCCCGTGACGCGCTGCGAGGTATGCGGGCGCACCCTGGCCTACCGGCCCGGCCAGGCCAGCGCGGTGCTGACCCAGCACTACAACCGGATGCACCCGGAGGCCCTCACCGGCCCGGCGGACAAAACGCGCTTAGCTTGAATGATGGCCATCGCGGCGATGATTGCCTGGGTCCTCACCGCCAGCATCGGGGCTTACATGCTGCGCACCTGGGTGACGCGCGGCGGCCTGCGGCGGCAGCGCGCCACCGGGACCGGGGTCCCGCCGGCCGTCGTGTTCGGCCACGCCAGTGCCGCCCTGACCGGGCTGCTGATCTGGCTCGGGTTCGTCGACACGGGGCTTGACCTGCTGGCCTGGCTCGGCGTCACGGTGGTGGCCGGCGCCATCGCCCTGGGCGTCTGCACGGTCACCTTGTGGACGCCGTACCCGGTCCAGGGGGGCTCGGGCGGGCGGGAAGCCCCCCCGAGCGCGGGGGGTTCCGGGGGGTCGTCCCCCCGGGAAGACACTGGCACCGTCACCGACGAGATGATCGCCGAGATGCTGGCCGACCCGTTCCCGGCCTCGCGCAGGCCGCGGCTCAAGCTGGCCGGGCTCGTCCCAGTGGCCCACGGCTTCGCCGCGCTGACCACGTTCATGCTCGCCGTGCTCGCCGCCATCAGCGCGCGATAGGTATATTTTCATCCCATTTGTTCCGTCCCACCCCCGGTTAGGCGATCGGCGGCATCGTCGGGCAGTCTGGATTCATGGCAGAAACGCTGACAATGATGGCCGTGCACGCCCATCCCGACGACGAGGCGTCGAGCACGGGCGGCGTACTCGCGTCCTACTCCGCCCAGGGCATCCGGACCGTGGTCGTGACGTGTACCAACGGCGAGTTCGGGGACGCGCCCGGCGGGGTCAAGCCGGGAGAGAACGGGCACGACGAGGAGGCGGTGGCCCAGCAGCGGCTGGCTGAGCTGCGCGAATCCTGCGCGATCCTGGGGGTGACCAACCTGGAACTCCTCGGCTATCACGACTCCGGCATGCCGGAATGGGACTATAAGGACCGGCCGGACGCCTTCTGCAACATCCCGGAGGCGGAGGTGGCCGTCCGGATCAGCGCGCTGATCGACAGGTACCGGCCGCAGGTGCTGATCACGTACGACGATCAGGGGGCGTACCAGCATCCCGATCACGTGCACGCGAGCCGTTCGGCCCAAAAGGCCTTTGCCGCCAGCGGCCGCGTGGCCAAGCTCTACCTCAGCGCGATGCGCGGCAGCGACTGGCGGAAGATCTGGGAAGCCCTGCGCGAACTCGGCGCCGACGTGCCCAACCGGGAGGAGGACCCGGAGCGGGACCGGCGGGCACTCGCCTCGGAGGCGCGCATCACCACCACCGTCGACATCAGGTCGGTGCTCCCCCGCAAGCGCGAGGCCTTGTTCGCGCACGGCAGCCAGATCGGCGGCGAGTCGTGGTTCAGCAAGATTCCTCAGGACACCGCCGAGGCCGCATTCGGCCGCGAGAGCTTCATCCGGGTCAGCGACAGCACCGGCGCCCCGCTGCCCGAGGACGACCTGTTCGCCGGGCTGCGGCCGTGACCACGGGATCCTACGCCGACGCCGCGGGGCTGGTCGAGCGGTCCGCTGCCGCGTACGCCGCCGCGGTGCCGGTCGCGCCGGAAGACGAGGGCTTCTTCGGTCCCGCCAGCGTGACCTGGCGGGTCAGCGCCGATCTGGCCGCGCCCGTCGCGGGGCTGCGGGCGCTGCTGATCCAGGCGCTGCACCCGCTGGCGATGGCCGGGGTCGACCAGCACAGCGACTGGCGAGCCGATCCGGTCGGCAGGCTCGCGGCCACGTCGGCCTACGAGGCCACGGTGACGTTCGGGGACCGGGCCAGCGCCACCCGGGCGGCCCAGCGGGTCCGGGCCATCCACGAGCACGTCCGCGGCGTGGACACGGTGACCGGCCGACCGTACGCGGCCGGCGACCCGGCGCTGCTGCTGTGGGTGCACAACGCCCT
>Ga0335083_10011212_pt1 | contig 10785 bp, 10 predicted proteins | sample Lox_Sample_42_FD_206716 | JGI IMG/M metagenome (GOLD analysis project Ga0335083, IMG submission 206716) | Soil microbial communities from Loxahatchee National Wildlife Refuge, Florida, United States - Lox_Sample_4.2 | ecosystem: Environmental > Terrestrial > Soil > Wetlands | place: USA... | reverse complement strand
AACTGAGCCATTATGCGCGTCGCGCTTTGCGCCGGATGCGACGTCGCCCGACTCTCGTGGCTGCCTTCTGGAAACAAGCCGAACTGTTTTAAACTGTAACTATATTATGTAATTCTCAATAGAGACATCGGATACCCTGCGAGATTGGGCCACGCCAGCCACCGCTCGGCGGTCTCTCGGCCGGGAGAAGATGATCCAGAACACCGCGACCCACCACCCGAGCACTGAAATGATCATAATCCAGGCACGGGCTTGGCTAGACCCCGCAACTGGGGGAGCCAGCATGGCCCATAGCGGCTTCCAGTACAGCAGCTTGGTAAACGCGATCAGCAGGCAAAACGAAATTGCAAGCTTCACACACTTTCGGAGAAATGAAGGCGCCTCCGCCAGGGGGCCGCGGAGGATTTGGGCGAGGACGATTGAGGCCGCGAGCATTACCGGCCAGTTGATAAACCACTTCGGCGGTCCGAGCGCCGCCACGGCCGCAATCGGAACTACAACGAGAAGCAGCGCAAGGATGGGACGTTTTGTGTAGCCGCTCGTACGTCGAAACGGCTGCCTTGAGAAATCTTCCCGTGCGGCTTGCCACCCCCAGCGGGCCGATTGCCGCAGTCCCCGAAAGAAGCTACCGGTGCTCTGGCCGATACGCCAGAAGACCCAGCCGGCCACGCTGTACGGTCTGTAGTTCTCGCCCGGTCGGGACATCGCTCATCCCTCTTGGGCTTACTTTACCGTAATCGGGGTTGAAGGCCAACCGCATCGGAGGGCAGACGGCCGGATACGCGCTGAAGGGCCGCCGCAACCGGACTTTCAGTGGATGGTCACGTCCTCTGGCTCGATCTCAATCCGGACCAGCGGTATCCCGGCTTGGCGGAAGGCCTCTTGCTTTCGAGCGATGTAGGCGTCGTCGTAAACGCTCTCCAGGTTTTCGTCGAGTTCCTGAAGAGCGGATTCGATTCTGGCCAGCTCACCCTCGAAGTTGGCGGGCTCGTAACGCCCGCTCCCAGAGCGCGTGTAGCACCGCCCGCAATCGTCAAGCGCCAGGTAGAGCCTCACTATCCCGTGCTTGTACAGGTTGATGCCGTTGACCCGGCCCATGTACATGAAGCCGGCGCAACGCGTGCGCCCAAGCGCGGATTCCAGAGGCTTCCAGTTTGGTTGCATGAACATTCTCTACGGCTGTGACCCTTCCGGCGCCGGGACGGACGAGTCGGCTTGCTGGTACATCTGGCTCAGTTCCTGCCTCAGTTGCATCAGTTGCCGCAACTCGTCGGCAGTCGGCAGGTTGTTCCCCGCGCCGGTTGCAGCCGGTGATTCCGTTCGTCTCTCGGGACCACGGATCGAGGAATCCGGGTTCTCGAGAACGATGTAAAAGCGCGTGTTCCCCGGCACCGTGACCACGATGTTTTGGTTGAACGCCAATTCGTTCAGCTGCTGATCTCCGGCGACGCCAACGTTATTGGCAATCCGTTCGCGCAGCAGCGCATCCTCGGACAGCCCGGAAAACGACGCAGTGCTGGTTCCCCCGACCAGAAACGCTGCCGCGCTCCCCACACCGGTCAGCGTTTCCACCAGAAATCTCGTGGCCGTCTTCTTGCCGCTGACGTTCCCTTTCAGAGGCCTGAAGTCGAGCCCCATGGCCACGCCGTCCAGCTTCTCGGTTAAGCCGTCCGGCATTTCCAAGCTCTCAAACTTGATGTCGACAAAACCGTTGTGGTCCGCTTGGCGCAGCTGGCCTACCGCCTTGGCGCCCGCCGGCAAAACGATCTCCCCGTCCTTTTCGTAGTTGTATTCCACCACCGCGATGACAGGCTGCTTCACGGCCGTGCTCGCCGGCGCTTCCAGGCGTGCCACCAGCCTGGTTCCTGGGGGCAGATCGGGTCCAACCGAACCTTGATACAGCACACCCGGTTGTGACGACGCGGCGGAATCGACGCCCCCCTGGTTGGTCGAGCGGACAAACACCAGGGAGGGCTTCCGCAGGGGATCGCCTTCAGGGGAGCTTGACGGCTGAGGTACCGGCGGCACCTGTTGGTAGGCGGCGCCGGCTCCGTAGCCAGCCTGTTGTTTCAATACCGGGTCTGAGAAGTCGACACGATTCAGCGCGTATCGGCTCTTCGGAGCAAGCGACTCTTCCGACGCTGCGGACACCGCCCCTCCCGAGGCCGGCCCGTGCAGTCTTGCGGTTCGGTCGATGTCTGCGGCGGTCACCGTTCCGGCGCCTGACGTCTGGCTGGCTCTCACATCGGCGTCGAGGAGCGGCGTGGCTGATTTTCCAGCTTCCACGTTTTCCTGTCCCGGCGTCACTCTCCGTCCGAGGTCGGGTGTGCCGGCGTGTCTGGCGTCCGGACGCTTCGGTTTGTTGGGGCCGGAGAAAACTCCCAGAAATAGCAGGATCACCATCACGGCGGCGCCGGCCAGGACCAGCAGGGATTTGCTCTTGTCTTTGCCGAGTTCGCGTTGGCTCCTGACGGGCTGCCGCGTTCTGCGGGCTTTCTCAAACGCCTGGCGGAAGACCTCGCGCCAGCCCGGCGGGCCGGCCGTTTCTATTTCTCTCGACTCCAGAGTCTCTTCGTCGGCGCGTAGCGTGACCTCGTCCAATTCCTGAACCGGCCTACCGTCCTGATTGTCCATTTCTAACCTCCCGGAACGTACTGATACCAAAACCGATCGGAGCCAGAGCCGGGCGGTCCACGGCCCCGGCTTCCGCCATTTGCAACAACAGGGTCTCGTTGGACTGCTTGTACGGGGGCCGTTCAAAAACCACTACGCCGTCCGACCGCTGTCCCGGCCCCAGCCGACGCTTGCTCAACCGGAAGTCCGTGACCGGCAACTGCTCGGCGGTTGACCAGCGGGAGTGTTTGATGATTTTGCCCGACTTCGTCTTTCCGCCCAGCTGTACCTGCGGCGGCATGAGCAGGATATTGTGCTCCGTCGGGTTCACCACCGAGAACAGCACCACGACCTGCTGGCCGCCGTCGATGACTTCGCTGACCCCCGCTCGGACATGGTCCCCTGAAGGATTCTCGACGCTGATGTGCTCGCCATACAGTTCAGGCAGCGGCGCGCGTTCTTGCCGGTTCAACAATTCGTCGAGGCCGCCTCGACTCGCTCCATCTGGTGGCGGGTCAGGGGCTCCCTTACGCGGATCGGCCAGCGAGAGCGACGCCTGCGTCACGGTCGAAGACGGCTGCGCAGCCGGGGAATCGGGAAGCGACACCGGTCCAGTCTGTCCCGCCGCTAGCGTCTCCCCAATTAACGCTGAGGGATATCCGCTAGACTCAATCAAAAATCCTTCCCGCGTCTCGTATCTCAGCAGAAAGTCGATATCGGGCCGAGTCTGCGAATCACCTCGGCTGATGACCAGCAGGCTAGCCTCGTGCCCAGAAGTTGTCGAAATTAGTAGGTTCGTCTCGGCTTGCTTCGTGGTGACAGCTTTGATGAAAACCAGGCGTGGCTCCTTGTCCGAGTGCTCGACCTGGAAAAGCTCCGGATCGCCCACAACTACTGAGTTGACCGGCTCGGGCATGCGAATCGCGGTGACGAAATGTGCCGCCACTTGCACCTCAGTGACTCTCTCTTCAGGCACGGACTTGGTGAGCACTTCCGGTTGGATATCACGGACTTGGGCCATCGCCATGCCAACCGAACACAGCAGACTAAGAAGCCAAGCTAACTTGCACATGTCTCACCTCTCAACTTCCTCTGTGGTCCCACCACTCTGCATCGAGTTAAGCCGCCGGGCTCGGTAAATCCGCGCCACCCGGCTTACGTAGGTGTACACCTCCGGCGAAGAATATGCCAAACCCCGCGACTCGATCCGAGACTCGCCTACCAGGTAAGCGGCCGTAGCCAGCCGCAAGTCACCGTGAAACAGGTGTATTAGCCAGGCCAGGTAAGCGACGCCGGCGCGAACATTCTCCTGCACGTGAAACCGGTTCCACACGCCAAACCTCACAGCCGTCCCTGGCATCAGTTGCATCAGGCCGGCGGCTCCCTTGGATGACACCGCATAGGGATTCCAGTCCGATTCGACTTCGATCACTGCATCGACCAACTCGACGGGCACTTGGTAGGCACGGGCATAATACTCCGCCCAGTACCTGCAGAGCTGTGCCACTCCGGCCGGCTCGCCTCCCCGCGCAATCGAGCCGCCGAGCAAAACGATGGCCGCTAGTTGCCTGATCACATACTCCTTCCCCCAGCCCTTCCAGCCAGCTCGTCGCGATACCGCTTGGAGTCCGCGACCAAGCCATCGAAGCCGGCTCGAAGCAACAGCCGCCTCCGGTCCGCCTCCGTCTTGGCGAGCAACGGCAGGAGCAGGTCTCTCTGTTCAGCGTGGATTTCGCTGACGCCGAGGATTTCGAGGCCGCGAGCAAGGTCCAGCATCTCGGCGATCGAGGGCGGTTTCTCCAGGCTGTACCCGCGCAACGCTTGCGCAAGCCCGGCCAATTGGCCGCGAAGAGCTGGCTTCGACGTTGTGCTCCGAATCGCGAGGATCTCTCTTTCCCGTTCCACGCTGGGGTACTCAAAGCGCAGGTAAAAGCACCGCCGTCGCAGGGGATCTCCCAGCCGCCTCTCTTCGTTCGAGCTCAGTACAACAAACGGAATCGTCTCGGCTTGGATCGTGCCCAGCTTCGGTACAGTGATTTGCCAAGCCGAGAGAATTTCGAGCAGCAGCGCCTCAAATTGGTGGTCCACTTTATCCAGCTCGTCAACGAGCAGCACGCAAGCGTTCCCTTTATGGCGGAGCGCCCGCAACAGAGGTCCTTCGCTGAAAAAATCGAGACTGTGAAGCCGCTCGCGAATGGCATTCCAGTCCTCGCCCAGGCGCTCGCGCCCCGTCTCGAGGTACAGTTTCTGGAGAGCCTCGTCGAACTTGCCAATGGCTTTTTCCTCGGTGATGCCTTGGTAGCATTGGAGCCGCTCGACCACGGTATTGCCCGCTTGCGCGACGGCGTACGCGAGTTCCGTCTTGCCGCATCCGGGTGGACCCTCCACTAGCAGCGGCTTCTGCATCCGCGCCGCCAGATAAACCACTTCGAGCGTCACCGGGTCGATGACGTAGCGGGCAGACCGGAGTCTAAGAGCCATCTCTTCAGAAGATGAGAACATGCAATGCGCCTCCCCCAACGCTCCAAGACTAGCGCAGGCTCAGCGCAGACACGTCAAACCCACGCACGGTTCAAACGCCCCAGAGCGCGCAGGATCGGATCGGTCCAGCCCGGTCTCGCACCCGTCTTGAACCCCACGGGTCGATCTGTCTCTATGCTCCTTACAGGCCCTCTCGGCGCCCGAGGTCAACACCAGCGGGCAACGAAAATAAATTCTGCTGCCCGGAAAAGTTGTGACTGAGATTCCGGCGTTGACAAGCGTGGCCGACTCCCCGCATCCGGGCAGGCAGTAAGAAAATCCTCGCTGCCCGGAAAGGTTGTGACCAAGATTCCACAGTGCAGCGGCTTTCGACGGGTCGCTCGGGCAATGGGAAGAGACGAGAAACGTTTACTGCCCGAGATTTGTGACTGAGATTCCAACGTTGACGGGCGCGGCTGATTTTCCGACGCTAGGAGGGAGCCATCGAAAAAACTTTCACTGCCCGGAAAACTTGTGACCGAGATTCCAGGCTCTCACCTCGCTGGGTGTCCCGCCCACGGACAGGCTGCAGCTTGGCTTCCCTGACGGGGGTTCCGTTCTGCGGCCGGTCGACGGGTCGTTGGGCTGGTGAGAGCAAGTGAGAAAAAAACGACTGCCCGGACCTTGTGGATGAGATTCCAGAGTTGACAGGCGCCACTGGGTCCTCGGGCTCGGGGGCAGCCCTCGAAAAAATCTTCACTGCCCGGAAAAGTTGTGACCGAGATTCCGATATCTGGATCTGGCAGGTTACCAACCTGGGCGTCCTGCCCGCCGGAAGCGGGAGCCTGGGACCCCTGACCAGGATTCCATCCTGCAGCGGTCCGTTGACCGATCTTTCGGCTGACGGAAGCAAGCGAGAAAAACTGATTGGCCGGTGCTTGTGAGCGGGGTTTCACCGATGACAAGCGCGACTGATTCCCGCGTATCGTGGGCAGCCCTCGAAAAAACCTTCACTGCCCGGAAAGGTTGTGACCGAGATTCTGTACTTCATGAGGCCTGCAATTCATCGCTACTTGCCGCTGTTAATCACCCCTAAGACCCGCCACCGGGACCGCTTTGGGCGCCAATTTTGACAATCTGCCCCAAGCTCAACTAGAACAACCTCATGAACCGAGAGAGCACCCTCGTCCGCGTACTTGAGCAGCGGCTAACCACCTGCCAACTCCCTTCAGGGGGCTGGGGCTTCGGCCGGCTTTCGTCCCAGCCTGCCCTTGAGCCGACGTGCCTTTCCTTGCTGGCCCTCCGGGCTCATCCCGGTTCCGTTCCCGAACGGGGCCTTCGATTTCTTCTGGAAGCCCAGAACCCCAATGGCAGCTGGCCGGCGTTCAGCGGTGACGACCGCGACGGATGTTGGGCAACGGCGCTTGCTGTCACAGCGCTCATCAACTGCGGTCAGGTTACTCCTGCCATCGGGCGGGGCCTGGGCTGGCTACTCAGCTCAAGAGGCCGCGAGTCGCACTGGCTTTGGAAGTGGAAGTTCCGCACTGCGGACACCCGCGTCCGTTTCAACCCCGATAAATTCGGCTGGCCTTGGATTCCAGGTACCTGCAGCTGGGTCGTGCCCACAGCCTTCTCTCTATTGGCGTTCAAGCAGAGCGTCGTCTGCTGCCCAACTCGCGAAGTGAGCTTCCGCATCAAGCACGGCGTCGAGATGCTGCTCGACCGCGCCTGTCCTGACGGTGGATGGAACGCCGGGAACGGAGTGGTTTACAGCGTTCCCCTCGCACCGCACCTCGATGCGACTGCTGCTGCCCTCTTGGCACTCCATGGAGGAGGCCAGAGCGACACTGTTGAAAAGAGTCTCGATTGGCTCGAACGGCGGGCCAGAAAGTGTTCTGCGCCTTGGAGCCTCGCGTGGTCAATCCTGGCGCTCGATGCGCATGGCCGCTCGACGGAAGAACCCATGGCCACGCTCGTCGCAATCTCAGGCGCGAACGCGATCGACGATTGCGCGACACTGGCAGCTGTTCTTCTGGCTCTGGATTGTCCGTTTCAAGGAAACGTGTTTCGGGTGACCTCATGACGAGGCGAACCGCGATGGCTGGTTCGGTTGGTATCGCCGCGGGCTATGCGACCGCGGCGCCATTCTTGCTGCCGCGATACGACAAAGTGCGCAAGCCCGCACGCTCCCGCGTCGCTGTCCTGATCGCTGAGTCGTACACGCGGGAACTCGAACAGGAGCTTTGGAAGGCCCTACAACTCTTCAACCTGGATGTCCACAACAGATCCGTGCTGCTGAAACCCAACCTGGTCGACTACATCCCGGGGAGCCACATCAACACCCACCCCTTTCTGGTCGCCGTTGCCGCGGAGTGTTTCCGGCGCCTCGGCGCCGCGTCGGTGACGGTCGCCGAAGGCCCGGGCCACCAGCGCGACACCCAACTTGTGTTGGCGGAAAGTGGGTTCGAAGCACAGCTCAAAGAACAACGCATCCCATTCGTTGACCTCAACCGCGATGAACTCGTCGAGACTCGACTTCAGGCAACTTATGCCGGGTTGAATCATCTCTGGCTTCCACGCACGGTCTTGGGTGCTGATTTTGTGGTTTCCATGCCGAAGGTGAAAGCCCACCATTGGGCGGGAGTAACTCTGAGCATGAAGAACATGTTCGGAGTTGTGCCTGGAACAAAATACGGGTGGCCGAAGAACCTTTTGCACTGGAGAGGCATCCAGCAGTCCATCGTGGACATCTGTGCCACGGTGCCGATTCACTTCGTCATCGCCGACGGTATCATGGCCATGGAAGGTAACGGCCCTCTGAACGGCACTCCACGCCGGCTTGACCGGATTGTGCTGGCCGACGACGCCGTCGCCGCGGATGCTACCTGTGCTCGCCTGATGGGCCTGGCCCCGGAGAGGGTTGCCCATATCCACGAGGCAGCGAAATTCCTCGGAAATTCATCGGCTGCAGATATCGAGCAGTTGGGCGAACCGGTCGCAGTTCCGGCTGTTCCTTTCGACGTCGTGCCCGAGTTTCAGTACCTTCACGTGACCCTGCCCGGGGTAGGGAACCGCTAAGCTATTTGTTCAGGGCGCCGTGACCTGTTTCATCGAGGTGATGGTTTCTTGTCTCCCAACGGTTTCGACCGCCCAAACGACCGGTCCTCGGACAAGGTGCATATTGCCCTGTCCGACCGCCACCACACCCTCCACACACAGCAGACCTATTGGAGCTACGAGGACATCGGCCTATTTTTCTTTGCGGCGCTGTTTCTTGGGGTGCTGCTTCATTCGGCCGTTCGTCTTCACCTGCTGAGTGCCACCTCATTGAATCGACCGACACGCGCCCTCCAGACCGTTGTGCTGCTTTCCCTGCTGTCATGTCTCTACGCAATCCTGAAGCTGCGCTATCGGCGCCACGTTTGGCGCGCACTCGGTTGGATTCGGCCAAGCCTCCGTTACGCAGTCATCGCTGTTCTCGGGGGCGCAGCCCTCGCGATAGCAGTCGCGCTGTTCGTTCACCGGTCGAGGTGGGTAATGCCACCCATCCGCTTCTGGGATCTGGCGCTGTTCGGCGCCATCCTTGGCCCGGCCCTCGAGGAGTCCTTCTTCCGCGGTTGCCTGCTTCCTGTCTTGGCCCGCACTGTCAGCGTGCCTGCCGCTGTTGGCCTCTCGGCACTGTTATTCACTGCCCTCCATAAACCCCCGACGCCCGCGCAATGGGTCTGCTTCACCACCACCGGAGTGGCCTACGGCTGGATGCGAGTGAGATCCCACTCCACGGCTGCGGCCGGCCTTATGCATTCGGCTTACAACGTGACCCTATTCCTCTGCCAGTTAGCAGGGCTTTGCTAAGCGGCTTGCCGGTCAATCGTCTGCGGTAGCCAGTACCAGACCCCCCGTGCCTCCTGTTTCATACTTGAGATTCGCGGCGCTATTCTGCGGCTCCAACCCAACGGCGGTGTGACCATCAGGATCAGAAGAGGTGGCCATTGCGCGCGAACCTGAAGACAGCTACATTTGGCAGAACTGGACGGCGGCGGCAAGAACCGCCTCGTCAGGTGACTTGGCGGGTGCCGAAGCCGAAGCGTATGACTCTTGCCAACATGGTGCGTGACGTCGGGCGAGTGGCGAAGAAGCGCGCCGAAGAACAAGCGAAGCGCGTACCATGGCGGATGCTGTTCGCATTCATCAACCAGTACATTGAATCCGAGTGTTTTCTGTTCTGGCTGCGATCCATTGAAGAGACCAGCGAAGGCCTGCCGGACGCGGTGTGGAAGGCGATCGAGCGTGAGTATCCAGTTTTTTGGGACGACAACTTGTCGTCCCGGCGGAGACGCACACATGCGCGCGTCTGGAAGCGGCTGGACAACTGGATCTTCACGAATGTATTTGCGGAAGTGCGCCGTGAAGGCTGGATGGATGCCGTCGTGTATTATGCCGTTCGCGATCGCCGCTATCTTCGCTCTGAAGCTTACTGGCTGGAGTGCACCGAGGAATGGAGGGAGAAGAAACCGTCTTCCTACCCTTCCTTCGAACGGTGGCGCCAGGCAGCCTTCAGATGCAGCGAGCTCGGCATTGTCAGGCCGCGACTTCGAGAGCTGCTACGTCCCGCCGATCATATCAGCGCCGATCACTTCACCAAGGTGGTGGACTGCTACGTTGACTGGGACGAGTTCGCCTCTTGGGCTCGAACAGGGCTGGAACAATCCTCTGCCATTCCTCAGCCGGTTCGACGAGAGCTGCGCCGTCGGTGTCCGGGCTTTCTCCAGTACGACGCGCCGCGGCGGAGGACAGACCCTCCGGAGCGCATCGGGAGCTGGCCGCGCCTGGTCGACTGGATCACCAGCCACTATTTCTCACGCGCCAGGCGCCAGGGCTGGCTCGGTGCGGTGTGTTACTACACTCAACTCCACCCTCATTGGATCCGGGTGATGTGCTACTCCGCCCGCTGGCGACGCGAATGGGAGGATGGCCGCATCAAGGCGTACCCGAGCCTGACGGAGTGGCGCCAAGCTGTCGACAGTGATCCTGATGGATCATCTCGCGAACCACACTTTTACACGGCCGGAGCCGCACGGCGTAATGGCGGCAGCGGCATGGGCCGTTGAGGACAGCGCTTCTCGTGAAAACCCAAAGCATTGCCGCGAACCTGGCGCCCGCAGTACCGGCAAATTCTTACGGTCTCGGCGTGTGCCCGCTGAGTGCGCAACTTCGCGAGAGAAGCCGCCTCTTGAGGCGTAAGCTGGGGGACACGTTTCACCCAACGTTGCGGCTCGCAATCCAGGGACTCAAATTCCAGGGAGTCAGGTTGAAGTTCCCAGCCGTACCTCTCCAGGAACTGCCACAGGTTCAGTTCGGACACGCGCGGGCGGTAGGGCTTCAGAAGGCCCCGGGCGAGAAGTTCGCCGACTTGCTGCGGTGTCACCCCCAACCGCGCCGCGGCTTTCTGGAACGTGTAGTATTTTTTGGAGAGACTCCTTCGCCCCGAAGACGTTGCAAGCTCCGAGCCGGGGTTTTGCCTCCTCAAGAAATCGTCGACGGAACGGCGGCTGATGCGAAGGGCGGTGCACCTTAGTTTCTTGCTGCCGATCAGCCTATCGAGTTTCCGGCGTCCGATCCGCAGGAGGCTCACGAGATCCTCGCACCCATAGTCTTGTCCAGCTACGCGGCCACTTAGGCGAAGCCCTGAGAGCCGGCATTGGACCGCCC
>Ga0335083_10011211_pt1 | contig 10786 bp, 5 predicted proteins | sample Lox_Sample_42_FD_206716 | JGI IMG/M metagenome (GOLD analysis project Ga0335083, IMG submission 206716) | Soil microbial communities from Loxahatchee National Wildlife Refuge, Florida, United States - Lox_Sample_4.2 | ecosystem: Environmental > Terrestrial > Soil > Wetlands | place: USA: Florida... | reverse complement strand
CGGCCAGCGGGGTGCGCTCGCCCATGGTCATGGCTTCGCCGTGCTTGCCCTTATAGTCCAGCGTGGTCACGGCCACGTCGGCCACCGGCACCTGCCACGGGCCGACCATCTGGTCGCGCGCGTTCATGCCGCCCACGGTACGGTCGCCGATGGTGATCAGGAACGACTTGCTGGCGACGGTCGGGTGGCGCAGCACGTCGCGCACCGCGGTTTCCAGCGACAGGCCTGTCACGTCGACCGGCGACAGTTCCTTCTCCACGCGGGTCACGTCGCGGTGCATGCGCGGCGGCTTGCCGAGCAGCACATCCATCGGCATGTCGACGGCGAAGTGCTCCTTCAGCGCGGCGTCCACATGGGCGTCGACCAGTTGCAGTTGCTTCTCTTCCGTGGCGACACCGACCACCGCGAACGGCGCGCGTTCGCGCTCGCACATGGCCTGGAACTTGGGGAAATCGTTCGGCGCGATGGCCAGGACGTAGCGCTCCTGCGACTCGTTGCACCAGATTTCGGCCGGCGACAGGCCGGACTCTTCCAGATGCACCTGGCGCAGGTCGAAGCGCGCGCCGCGGCCCGCGCCGTCCACCAGTTCGGGGAAGGCGTTCGAGATGCCGCCCGCGCCGACGTCGTGGATCGACTGGATCGGATTCTGGTCGCCAAGCTGCCAGCAGGCGTTGATGACTTCCTGCGCGCGACGTTCCATTTCCGGGTTGCCACGCTGCACGGAGTCGAAGTCGAGGTCGGCCGTGTTGGTGCCGGTCGCCATCGAGCTGGCCGCGCCGCCGCCCATGCCGATGCGCATGCCGGGGCCGCCGAGCTGGATCAGCAGCGTGCCGGCGGGGAGTTCGTTCTTGTGCGTGTGGTTCGCGTCGATGTTGCCGATGCCGCCGGCGATCATGATCGGCTTGTGGTAGCCGCGCACGGTGCCGCCCACATTTTGCTCGTAGACGCGGAAGTAGCCGCCGAGGTTGGCGCGGCCGAATTCGTTGTTGAACGCGGCGCCGCCCAGCGGACCATCGATCATGATCTGCAGCGGCGAGGCGATGCGGTCGGGCTTGCCGGTCACGCCCGGCTTGTCGTCCGGGTTGCGATGCGTGACGGGCTGGGCGGCATCGCGGGCGTTTTCCCACGGCTCGACGGCGTCCGGCAGCATCAGGTTCGACACCGTGAAGCCGGTCAGGCCCGCCTTAGGCTTGGCGCCGCGGCCGGTCGCGCCTTCGTCGCGGATCTCACCGCCCGCGCCGGTCGAGGCGCCCGGGAACGGCGAGATGGCGGTCGGGTGGTTGTGCGTCTCCACCTTCATCAGCGTGTGCGTGAGCGCCTCGTGGCGGCCGTACTGCTGGTCGTCGCCGCGCGGGAACCAGCGCTCGGCCACGTCGCCTTCCATCACGGCCGAGTTGTCCGAGTAGGCGACGATCGAGCCCTGCGGATTCAACTGGTGCGTGTTGCGGATCATCGCGAACAGCGACTTGTCCTGCTGCACGCCGTCGATGGTCCACGTCGCGTTGAAGATCTTGTGGCGGCAGTGCTCGGAATTGGCCTGCGCGAACATCATCAGTTCGACGTCGGTCGGATTGCGCTCGAGCTTCGCGTAGGCCTCGACCAGGTAGTCGATCTCGTCGTCGGACAGCGCCAGGCCCATCGCCACGTTGGCCTCGGCCAGCGCGTCGCGGCCGCCCGAGATGTCGATGAAGCGCAGCGGCTTGGCCGGCAGTTCCTCGAACAGCGGGGCGGCGTCCTCGCGCGTGGCGACGACCGTCTCGGTCATGCGGTCGAACAGGTGGGCGGCCACGGCGGCGCGGGTGCCCGCGTCGAGCGTCTTGCGGCCGCGCAGCAGGCCCTTCTTGCAGAGCACGGTGATTTCGATGCCGCGCTCGATGCGGTGGACGTGCGTCAGGCCGCAGTTATGGGCGATGTCGGTGGCCTTGCTGGCCCACGGAGAGATGGTGCCGAAACGCGGGATCACCACGAAGCGGTCGCCCTCGGTCAGTTCGCTGAAGGGCGCGCCGTAGTGCAGCAGCGCGCCGATGCGGTTCCTGTCGTCAGTCGAGAGCGGCTCGGTGCTATCGACGAAATGCACGAACTGGCCGTGCACCGATTCGATATCGGCGTCGATTTCCTTGAGAGCGGTGAGCAGGCGTTGCTGGCGGAAGGCGGAAAGCGCCAGGGCGCCGGGGAAGCACGAGAAATGCGCCATGATCGTTGCGGTCGGGGCGAGAAGGTAGGGGCTGCATCCCGCGACGCCGCTGGCGGGGCGTGGCCCCCGGCGCCGGATTCGGGAAAATCAGCATTGTACCTTGCCGGGGGACGGATTTCGCGCTGCGCCACCGTCCCTCGGCTTTTATCGGGAGACCTTGGGTGCCCCTCTCCCGACTTCCCGCTACAGCGACGTGGCCGAACGCGCCGCCTGCTCGTACAGGCCGGTCAGCACGCGCAGCAGCCGCGCCAGTTCGCCGATTTCCGTGTTCAGCGCGCTGCCCTCCGTGAAATTGACGGTCAGGCACTGCTCGCGGATGTCGCGGTAGCGCTGGCAGGCCTCGGCGCCCGCCACGGTGGTGCTGTAGGTCGCCTCCTTGCCCAGGCGCTCGCCCGCCACCAGCCCCATGCCACCCAGTTTCTTCAGCGAATAGGTCACGAGATGGGTGTCTTCCACGTTCAGCACGAAGCAGATATCGGCCAGCCGCTTGGCCCGGCCGCGATGGTTGACGTGGTGGAGCACCAACACGTCGAGAAAGGTCAGGTCGCGCACGCCCGCCGCGCCCATGCAGCGCACCACCCAGCGGCTGTAGGCGTTGTAGGCTGTGTTCAGGCCGAACTCGAATTCCGACAACTCCGGGCTGCGCGCCGACACCAGGTGGGACGACGAGACGATGTTGGCCGAGAGGGCCGGCGCGGTGCCGGCAGGCATGTCGGCTGCGGAGTGCGTTGCGGAAACCGACAGAGGCGAGGAAGCTTCAGCGGCCTGGCCGGCGGACGAGCCTGGCTTGCGTGCCATGCGGGGGCTCCTTGGCAAATTTCGACTTGACAGTTTATCGGCGAATTATGAGCATGAACACCTCAATCCACCAAGGCAATGCACGGGAAAACCAGTGCATTGGCGCGTGGCGGAGGCCATGCCAGGCCAGGCAATCCGCCTTTCATCAGTCCCCAAACGCCCCCAAAGCCCCAATAGCCCGATGACGCTGCCCGACCTCGACACCCTGCACCAACGCCTGCGCTCCGGCGCCACCACCCGCGCCGCACTGGTCGAAGCCGCCGCCACGGCATCCGCCGAGGCCCTGGCCACCGCCGTCTTCCTCCACACGACATTCGGCGAGGCCCTGCAGGTGGCGCGCGCGGCCGATGCCGCCGCCCTCGCCGGCAAGCCGGTGCATCCGCTGGCCGGGCTGCCGGTCTCGGTCAAGGACCTGTTCGACGTGGCGGGCGAGTCCACCCGCGCGGCGTCCGCCGCCCGCCACGATGCCGCGCCGGCCACCGCCGATTCCGCCGTGGTGAAGCGCCTGCGCGAGGCCGGCGCGGCGCTGGTCGGACGCACCAACATGACCGAGTTCGCGTTCTCGGGCGTCGGCATCAATCCGCATTTCGGCACGCCGGTGAATCCGGCCGGCATCGCCTTCGACGGCGTGGCGCGCATTCCGGGCGGCTCGTCGTCGGGTGCCGCCGTGTCGGTGGCGCTCGGGCTGGCCGTGGCCGGCATCGGCAGCGATACGGGCGGCTCCATCCGCATCCCGGCCGCGCTGTGCGGGATCACCGGCTTCAAGCCGACCACCCGGCGCGTGCCGCTGGCGGGTGCGTTTCCGTTGTCGTACACGCTCGACACGGCCTGCGCGATGACCCGCAGCGTCAGCGGCTGCGTGATGGTCGACAGCATCCTCGCCGACGAGGCGGTCATTCCGCGCGTGATCCACCCCGCCGCCGTGCGGCTGGCGATTCCGCGCCAGGTGCTGCTGGACGACCTCGATCCGGTGGTCTCGCGCGCCTTCGACCGGGCCCTCGGACGGCTGTCGGCGGCCGGGGTGCAACTGGAGCATGTCGACCTGCCCGAACTGGGCGAACTGGCGGCGTTCAACGCCAATGGCGGCATCACGTCGGCGGAGGCCTACGCCATCCACCGCGCACTCATCGCCACCCGACGCGAACGCTATGATCCGCGCGTGGCGTCGCGCGTGGACCGTGGCGCCACCGTCAGCGCCGCCGACTACATCGACCTGCTGCGTGCCCGCCAGGACTGGATCGCGCGCATGGAAGCGAAGCTGGCGCGGTTCGACGCCTTGGTCTGCCCCACCGTCCCGATGGTCGCCCCGGAACTGGCGCCGCTGCTGACCGACGACGACCGCTTCTTCCACACCAACGCCCGCCTGCTGCGCAACACGTCGGCCTTCAACTTCCTCGACGGCTGCTCGCTGTCCATGCCCTGCCAGGCGCCCGACGAATTGCCTGTCGGGCTGATGCTGTCGCACGGCCCAATGCGCGATGCGCAACTGCTGGGGACCGCGCTGGCACTGGAAGCCATCGTGCAGCCCGACCGGGCCGACTGAATCGCCGACAGAGACTGCTCGCCATGACGTTCTTCCCGCTCGACCCCGCCAGCCGCGACACCATTCCGCTGTTCGACGTGGCGGCCGTGCGCCGGATCGAACATGCCGCGCAGGCCAGCCTGCCGCCCTTCACGCTGATGTCGCGCGCCGGCGCCGCGGCCGCCGACTGGCTCGCCGCGCATGCGCCCGATGGCCTGTGGCTCCTCCTCGCCGGCCCCGGCAACAATGGTGGCGACGCCCTGGTGGCAGCCACCCGCCTGCACCTGACCGGCCGCCACGTCGAAGTCTGGCTGACTGGCGATCCCGCCCGGCTCCCGCCCGACGCGAGCCGCGCCCATGCGGAAGCCGTCGCTGCCGGCGTGCCGCTGCACCAGGTCGCGGACGACACCACGCCGTGGCCGCGCGGCTGCACGGCCATCGTCGACGGCCTGCTCGGCATCGGCCTGAACCGTCCCGCCGAAGGCGCCATGGCGCGCTGGATCGGGCGGCTGACGGACGATGCGCCGCCGGTCTACGCGCTCGACATTCCCAGCGGCCTGAACGCCGACACCGGCGCCGGCGAACCCGCCGTGCGCGCCCGCCGCACCCTCACCTTCATCGGCGCCAAGCCGGGCCTGCTGACGCTCGATGGCCGCGACTGCGCGGGCGACATCGACATCGCCCCCATCGGCCTGCCCTACCCGCCGCCCGAGCCCGCCAGCGCCACCGTCAATACGCCCGCCGGCTTCTCGCCATGGCTGCCCGTGCGGCGGCATGCGGTCAACAAGGGGACGTTCGGCACGCTGGCCGTGATCGGCGGCAGCGCGGGCATGACCGGCGCCCCGTTGCTCGGGGCCCGCGCGGCGCTGTTGCTGGGCGCGGGGCGCGTCCATATCGGCTTTCTCGCCGATCCCGCGCCGCAGATCGATCCGGTGCATCCGGAGTTGATGCTGCACGCTGCGGACACCATCGCGCTCGCGTCGCTGAACGCCATCGTCCTCGGTCCGGGCATGGGCACCGGCGCTGGCGCCAGGACGCATCTCGCCCGCCTGCTCGCCGAAGCGGCGGCGCTCCATACCCCGCCCACCCTCGTGCTCGACGCCGACGCCCTAAACCTGCTCGCCGCGGACAAGTCGCTCGCCACCGCGCTGATGCGGTCGAAGCTGCCCCGCGTGATGACACCGCATCCCCTCGAAGCCGCGCGCGTGCTCGGCAGCAATGTGGCCGACGTCCAGCGCGACCGCCTCGCTGCAGCGCACGCGCTGGCCGCGCAATGGCAGTCCGTCGTCGTACTCAAAGGCTCGGGCACCGTGATCGCCGCGCCCGGCGAGCCGCCCGCGATCAACCCGACCGGCAATGCCGCACTCGCCACCGCCGGCACCGGCGACGTGCTGGCCGGCATGGCCGGCGCCCTGCTCGCCCAAGGCATGCCCCCGCGCGCCGCCGCGCAGGCTGCCGTATGGATCCATGGCCGCGCCGCCGATCACCTGGTCGCCAGCGGCATCGGCCCGGCGGGCGTGACGGCCGGCGAACTGTACCCCCCCGCGCGCCGCATCTTCAACGCCCTGCTGCGTGGCGATAGCGCCGCATGACGGGCGGCACAAACGCCTTGACCCGGCACAAGCGGGCGTCAGACATGCACCGATAGCGCGCACCGGTGCTTCACTGGCAGCATGAAAGAGCATGAAAGCCACGAATTCGCGGTATTCTTGCCGGCCGCATCACATGCCGCCCATCCAACGGAAGCCATCACGCCTGGCCCTATACTTGCAACTGCAGTGACCCGATACCAGAGCCTCCCCCTGCATTCCCTCCGCATGCCGACGCATCTGAATACCTGGAAAACACTCCAGCAGCATCACGAAGCCATCCGCGACATTCCGTTGCGCAGCCTGTTCGACGGTGCCGGCGGCCAGTCCCGCGTGGCGCAGTTTTCGCTCGACGCCGCGGGCCTCTACCTCGACTACTCCAAGAACCGCGTCACGCCGCAGACCATGTCGCTGCTGATGCAACTGGCCGAGGAAGCGGGCGTCTCGACGCGGCGCGCGGCGATGTTCGCGGGGGAGCACATCAACACGACCGAGGACCGCGCGGCCCTGCACGTGGCGCTGCGGGCGCAGGCCGGGGCGCCCTTCCGCGTCGACGGCGAGCCGGTGATGCCGGCCATCCACGCCGTGCTCGCGCGCATGCGCCGCTTCTCTGAGCAGGTGCGCAGCGGCGCGTGGACCGGCGCCAGCGGCCAGCGCATCAGCGACGTCATCAATATCGGCATCGGCGGCTCCGACCTCGGTCCGCGCATGGTGTGCCAGGCGCTCTCCCACCTGGCCGGCGATGGCGAGCGCGGCGGCCCCCGCCTGCACTTCGTCTCCAACGTCGACGGCACCGAATTGGCCGAGACGCTGGCCCGCCTCGATCCGGCGCGCACGCTGGTGATCGTCTGCTCGAAAACCTTCACCACGCTGGAAACCATGGCCAACGCCTGCAGCACACGCGACTGGTTCCTCGCCAACGGCGTGCGCGAGACGCAGCTGGCACGGCATTTCGTGGCGGTGTCGACCAACACCGAGGCGGTCAGCGACTTCGGCATCGACCCCGCCAACATGTTCGAGTTCTGGGACTGGATCGGCGGGCGATTCTCGCTGTGGTCGTCGGTGGGCCTGTCGATCGCCCTGGCGGTCGGCTTCGACGCCTTCGACGACCTGCTGGCCGGCGGCCGGGCGATGGACGAGCACTTCCGCACCGCCCCGCTCGCGCAGAACCTGCCGGTCGTCCTCGGCATGCTGGGCATCTGGTACCGCAGCTTCCTCGACCTGCCGACCACCTGCATTGCGCCGTATTCGAGCTCGCTGGCGCTGTTCCCCGCCTTCCTCCAGCAACTGGAGATGGAGAGCAACGGCAAGTCCGTGCAGCTCGACGGCGACCGCGTGCGCACGAACACCGCGCCGGTCGTGTGGGGCACGGCCGGAACGAATGGCCAGCACGCCTATTTCCAGCTCATCCACCAGGGCTCGCAGGTGGTCCCGGTCGACTTCATCGCCCCGCTGCGGCCGCCGCGCGAACTGCCGGGCCATCACGCCAAGCTGCTGGCCAACTGCTTCGCGCAGGCCGAGGCGCTGATGGTCGGCCGCAGCGCCGATGCCCTGCGCGCGGCGGGCGTGCCGGAAGCGCTGGTGCCGCACATGGTGTTCGACGGCAACCGCCCGAGCAACATGCTGCTGATGGAGGACCTGACGCCCCACGTGATCGGCGCGCTGATCGCCCTCTACGAGCACCGCACCTTCGTCCAAGGGGTGGTGTGGAACATCAATTCATTCGACCAATGGGGCGTGGAACTCGGCAAGATCCTGGCCCGCCCCATCGAAGCCGAGCTGAACGGCAGCGCCAGCGGCGCGCACGACGCGTCCACCAGCAGCCTGATCGCGCGCGCCCGCGCGGTGCTGCGGCGGAGCTGACCGGCCCTCCCTGACCGTCACTGAAGCGTGATATCGACCTTGGCCCAGACCGAGCGCCCCGGCTCGTTGATGCGGCCAAGCTGGCTCGCATAGCCGGCAACCGGCGCAGACCGTCGGTTCAGATGCTCGGCATAGGTCTTGTTCAGCAGATTGTCGAGGCCGGCGCTGAGCAACACCTTCTTGTGGGGCCGGTAGCTGGCGTTCAGCGCCAGCGTGGCAAAGCCGGGGCTGCGGCCGATATCCTGCCCGGCGATATTGCCGCGTCCGGGGTCCACGCGGTTCTGCGCGGCGACGGCGCGCACCAGTCCGGTCACGCTCACACGCTGGTTGTCATAGGTCAGGCTCAGGCGCGATTCCAGCGGCGGCACCTGCGCCAGCGGTGTGCCGTCGGTGTCGTTGCTGCCGCGCGAGTAGGCGAGCGAGCCGCCGAGCTTCCAGTGGCTCGCCACGCCCCACAGGAAGCTGGCTTCGCCGCCCCACAGCGTGGCGTTGATATTGCGGCTGACGACCGCGCCAGGCACTTTGCCGAATGCACGCGAGTCGATCAGGATGTAGTCCCTCACCCGTCCATAGAACAGCGACATCCCGGCCGACAACTGCTCGTCCCGGCGCCAGAGCAGCCCGGCATCGAGTTGGGTGTTCTTTTCGGGACGCGTGAAGAAGGCACTGTTGCTGTCCGGCCCCTGCTTGGTCATCAGCTCCCAATAGTCGGGGAAACGCTCGGCGTGGCCGATGCCGATGTAGGGCGTCAGGCGCGACCGGTCCCGCACCAGGTCCTGCTCGTAGCGGGCAAAGCCGCTGAACAGCGTTTGGGTGCGTCCGGCACCGGCGGATGCCAGCCCCGCCGTGGCACGCGCGTCCCGTGCGCGCCAGCGGTCGGCGCGCGCGCCCCCGATCAGGCGGCGCTCGTCGGGCAGGTAGGTGGTCAGTTCTCCAAACATGCCGTAGTTCGAGAAGCGCGCATTGTCGATGCGCGGCTGGTCCTGGAACGGCACCTTCCACGCGTTGCCGGATCCGCGGAACCTGTGCGTATTGCGCTGGCCGTCGATCCCTGCGATCAGTTGCCAGGCATCGGCGGGTGACACCGTCAGCGCGAGACGCCCGCCCTCCGTGCGACGATCCGGGTTGCTGACCCTCGGCGCCGGCACCATCGGGGCCGGCACGAAAGCGCGCATCCGGTAGTTGTCCATGACGTGGTCGATGTCGTTGTAGTAAAGCTGGCCTTCAAGCTTCTTCAGCCATGGCGCAAGGCTGCCCTTCTCGAAGCGGAGCCCGACGTTCTCGCGCCGGAAGGCCGTGCCGTCCATGCCGCGGTCGGCATAGGCCGCCCTGCCATCCCCCGCCGTTCCCGCGATTTCCACCAGCGTGTCGCGGTCGGGCGTCCAGCCGACCGCGGCGTTGGTGCTCCATCGCTCGTAGGACGAATGGACGCGCGTGCCGTTTCCGTCCTTGTAGTCGTCCGAATGCGAGTACGTGCCGACGGCGCGCGCGTAGACGTGTTCGTTGCCCGCCTTCGTGTCGAACACGGCGTCGCGCCGCCCGAAGCTGCCCAGCACGCCGCTGCCGAACAGCGAAGCCCCGGGGCCGTCGAGCGCCTGCCGCTTGCGCTCGAACTGGACGATGCCAGCTACGTTGCCGGGTCCGAAGCGCACGCTCTGCGGTCCCTTGACGACGGTCACTTCGTCGTAGGAATACGGGGTGACGTAGGCGGTCGGCGGATCCATCCGCCCGCCGCAGCCGCCGAACAGCAGCTCACCGTCGAGCAGGATGCTCAGGCGCGAGCCCGCCATGCCGCGAAACACAGGATCACCATTGCTGCCGCCCTTGCGGATCACGGAAAAGCCGGGGATCGTCTTCAGGTAGTCGGCGCCGTCGCTGGCCGGCAGCGGCTGGTGCGGCTGGCGAGGATCGGTGATGACAGTCAGCGGCGCGGATTCGCGGGCAGCCGTGACGACGACTTCTTCGAGCATCGTCTCGGCCTCCTGTGCCAGCGCGTCGAAAGGAACGAAAACGGAGCCTGCGGCGAGCAGGCAGATACGGTGTGGTGAGAATGAAAGCCGAGCCATGACCCTTCGATAACCCTCCAGATTCGTGGTGGTCCGTGGAGACGGATCCAGGTGGAGGAGTGTAGGAAGGGCCGCTTTGGCCGGGCACTGACAAATTGCCGCAGTTCGGCGTCAGCCGGCACATTCAAGGGAATTGCGATGCGTTGATCGCTGGTTGCGGGCTCTGGCCAGCGCTCAGGCGCTTGTCTCCGGCAGCGCCCCGAGCGTCAGACTTCCGTGGCCATCGCCTCATCGCTCACCACGCGGCCCGCCGCGATGGTCAGGATGCGGCCGCAGCGCGCGGCTACCGAGCGGTCGTGCGTGACGAGCACCAGCGTCGAGCCGGCGTCGCGATTGAGGTCGAACATCAGCCGGATCACCGCATCACCGGTGGCGGTGTCGAGGCTACCGGTGGGCTCGTCGGCGAAGAGGATGTCGGGCTGCGCGACGAAGGCGCGCGCCAGCGCCACGCGCTGCTGCTCGCCCCCCGACAGCGTGCGGGGATAGTGCGACAGCCGAGCGCCGAGGCCGACGCGCTCGAGCATGTCCGCCGCCCGCTCGCGCACCCGCCGCGTCTCGCCGCGCAGTTCGAGCGGCAGCATCACGTTCTCCAGCGCGTTCAGGTGCCCCACCAGCTGGAACGACTGGAACACGAATCCCACATGGCGCCCGCGCAGCGCAGCGCGCTGGTCCTCGTCGAGTTGGAACAGGTCCTGTCCCTCCAGGCGCACGGTGCCGGTGGTCGGCAGGTCGAGCCCGGCCAGCAGCCCGAGCA
>Ga0335083_10011210_pt1 | contig 10786 bp, 9 predicted proteins | sample Lox_Sample_42_FD_206716 | JGI IMG/M metagenome (GOLD analysis project Ga0335083, IMG submission 206716) | Soil microbial communities from Loxahatchee National Wildlife Refuge, Florida, United States - Lox_Sample_4.2 | ecosystem: Environmental > Terrestrial > Soil > Wetlands | place: USA: Florida... | reverse complement strand
CGCGGCCCGGCCGGCGCGCGCTGAAGGCTCCGTAGAATGGGAGCACGATGGCCCCCAGCCCCGACCTGTTCGTGGTGTGCAAGCAGTGCGGGTCGGAGGTCAGCCCGTACATCACCGAGTGCCCTTATTGTGGCGCCAGGCTGCGCCAGCGCGCCCCGAAGCTGCCGCGCATGAAGGGGTCCGGGCGGGCCACTCGGGGGCTGGCGCGCCTGCGCCTGCTCGGCCGTACGCCCTCCGGCGCAGGCGCTCGCGAGCGCGGCGTCCCAGGGAGCCAAGGGGCCGTCTGGCGCCGGCGTGGCGTCTCGGGGGGCGTCTGGCGCCGGCGCGGCTATCGCAGCGATGCGTTCGCGGCCGGCCTTCCGTACGCGACGATCGCCCTGGTCGCAGCCGGCTGCGCCGGTTGGGTCGCGGTGCGCGGAGGCTATGCCAGCTTCTTCGAGTCGGCGATCGTCGGCCCGTTGAACGGCGACTGGTGGAAGCTGTTCAGCAGCCCGTTCGTGTATGTCAACGGGCTGTACGCGTTCGTTGCCCTGCTGAGCACTGCGATCTTCGGCTGGCTCTTGGAGCGCCGCCACGGGCCGGTCGCGGTCATTGCCGTGTTCTTCGGAGGAGCCGTGTCGGGTGCGCTCGTCGCCGAGGCCGTGTACCCGTTGCCGATCGTCAGCGGCGCCAACGCGGCCGCGCTCGCCTTGATCGCCGCCTGGTCGGTCCCCGATGTCCTGGCCGCTCGCAGAAGCCGCTACTACGAGGGCGAGCTGCTCGGGGCTTGCGCGTTCGCGGCCGTACTGCTGCTGACGCCGTATGCGCGCCCGGAGGCATCTTGGCTGGCGGGGTTCGTCGGCGCCTGTGTCGGGCTCGTGCTCGGCCTCGGCCTGACCTCGATCGAGTCGCCCGAAGACTGATTCTTGTCGGTCTCGCGTCCGCAGTGTGCCGGCACTGTGTTCTGGGCATGCCTCTTTGCGATCCGGGGAGCCTGCGATCGGCGGGTCTTTGCTTTGGTCTTTATCTATTCAGACCCTACCTATTCAGACCCGTCAACAAAACCCACGCACCCTTTCGTACCAGTTTCCTAAAGACCCGACATAAACTATTTGGTGGGGGTAGAAAACCTACCCGGTCCATTTTGGAGCCATGCTCCAGCCCCCATTCCGGGCGCGGCCGGACCCGAGCTCGATCGGCATATGATGAGAGCCCACATCTGACCCCGACACCCCGACACTGGAGCGCCCACGATGGACATCCGCTTTCTCGGCCACGCGGCATTCGAGCTCAAGGACGGCGAGACCTCGGTCCTGATCGACCCCTTTCTGACAGGCAACCCCAAGGCCGCCGTCGCGGCCGACGAGCTCAGCCCCCAGGCGATCCTCCTGACCCACGGCCACGCCGACCACATCGGCGACACCTCCTCAATTGCCACGCGCGCCGGCTCAGAGGTGGTAACGATCGTGGAGATCGCCAACGAGCTCTCCGGTGACGGAGTCGAGAACGTCAGAGATCCGAACCTCGGCGGCACCGTCACGTCCTCCTGGGGCTCCGTCAAGCTGGTGCCCGCCTGGCACACCTCGACGACTCCCAAAGGGACCGTCAACGTGCCCGCCGGCCTGATCGTGAGGTTCGCCGGCAAGACGATCTACCACCTCGGCGACACCGCCTTGTTCTCGGACATGAAGCTGATCGCTGAGACCAACGGCCCGATCGACGTCGCCCTTATGTGCATCGGCGGCCACTACACGATGGACCGCCACGACGCCGTCTCGGCGGCCAAGCTGATCGGCGCCAAGCAGGTCATTCCCTGCCACTACAACACGTTCCCGCCGATCCAGGCCGACGCCGGCGCATTCAAGTCCGAGGTCGAAGCCGCCGGCGCCGGCGAGGTCATCGTGCTCGAGCCCGGCGAGTCCCACTCCCCATGAGCTTCACCAACGCCGTCGTCCTGATCGAGGCCGAGCGCGACGCGCTGTCGACGCTCGGAGCGGCTCTTGCCGACATCGAGGGCGTGGCCGAGGCCTACTCGGTCACGGGCGAGTGGGACTTCGTGGCGATCGTAAGGGTGCCCGACCACGAGCAGCTGGCCGACGTCGTCACCGGCGAGATCGGCCAGCTGTCGGGGGTTACGCGCACGCAGACGATGGTCGCGTTCGCCGCCTACTCGAGGCACGACCTCGAGGCCCTGTTCTCGCTCGGCGAGTGACCCGCCCGGCCACGATGCCCTCGATTCCGTTGAAGCCCGAGTACGGGCCCACGCTCGGCCGGCTGCTGGCGCCCCGCTGGAACTCCTACCCGAGGCTCGTCCGGTCGGCCGCCATCCTCGCCGCCCTGGCTTTGCTGGCGATCCTGGTCGGCGCCGCCCTGACGCTCGTCAACTCGAGCTACTCCCAGAGCGGCCCCGTGCCGTTCGGCTTCGACTACCGCGACCTCTACAAAGTCCCTGCCGGGCCCGGCCAGTACGTACAGGTCCGTGCTCCGAGCCACGGCCGGCTGCGCGAGTCCTTCGCCGTCGGGCCGCTTCGACTTCCAAGCTATAAGGGCTCCCTGAGCGCGGAGCTGCCGGTATATGCCTCGTCTTACATCGACGAGCTGCGTCATGTCGACGCCGGCTTCGTGCTGCGCGGCGAGGGCAAGACCAGGGTGAACACGGTGCCCGCCTACGACATCCTCTACACCAGGAAGATCCTGGGCTCGACCTATTACGGCCGCGATGTCCTGCTCCTGCCAGGACATGCCGGCGCCCGGCTCGGCGTTCGCATCACGATGCTCTCTGAGCCCCACGCCGATCCCCGCGTGACCTCGCCGACCTCGGTCGGCACGACCGGCACGCTCGAACTGCCGCTCGAGACCTTCACGATCGGCTAGGGCCCGGCCTGCTCGGCCGTGGCCTCAGCTTCACTGGCCCCGTTCGGGGGAGACGGCAGCTGGTCCGAACTCTGCGACGAGGGCTGATCCGCCGCCTGTGGCGCCGGTTCGGCCGGGGGTGTCGCCGGTGAAGAGGAGGGCGGTTCCGTGGGAGCCGGTTCGGCTGGGGCCGATTCGACCGGCGTGCCGTCGGCCGCAGGGGCGCTCACAGCGCTTTCGGCCGGCGAGGGCGTGCCTCCGGTGGGATCTGTGGCCGCCGGCGGCGCGCTCGCAGCGGCGTCGGGCTGCGGGCCGCTGGTCGCGCTCGCGGGCAAGGTCGTGGTCTCGGTCGTCACCTCGGTGACCGGCGCCGCGACGACCGGCTTGGGCGCGGGCTGCGCGCCGGCCGTGCCAGGCTGCTCACCGGAGGCCAAGCCCACGCCGGTCTTCGGCGACCTGCCATGCGCGGCGCCCAGCCGGCGATGGCCGTTCGCGAGCCTGTTACCGGTGCTGACCGGCTGCGCGACCGTGTGCACGACAACCGGTTCGATCGCATGTGAAGCGGACGCCGATGCCGAGGCGGAGAGCGTGGCCGAATGGTGTCGGCGAACGGGGCCGGCGTGCTGGGTGGCGACCGCTGTGACGATCGCGGCGGCCGCCAGCCCCGCGACGGCCTTGGTAGCGACAGCTCCCGCGCCGGCCGTCAGCAGGCCGCTCCCAGCGCCAGCGGCCGTGGCTCCGGCACTCGCGGACGCACCGGCGCCAGCGGTCGCACCGGCGCTCGCGGTGGCCCCGACGTGGCCTGCCGAGGCGGTCGAGCCGAGCTTGGTCAGCAGCAGCTTGCGGGCCAAGAACAGAGGCCCCACCGGGAAGATCGCGGCCAGAGCCCGGTTGTTCTGGCGCAGATGCTTCTTGAAGGAGAGGCAACGTTCGCAACCGCGCACGTGCCTGCGCGCGGGCGCGCTCAGCTTGGTCAGACCCTCGGCGACCTCGCCCAGCTCGCAGCGCACCGTCTCACAGCTCAGCTCCCGCGACTCGGCGGCCTCCGCGAGAGATATGCGCGCGCGCACGAGCAAGGACTTGACGGAGGGCACGGTCGTCTCCATCGCGTCGGCGATCTGGTCGTAAGAGAGCGCGTCGATCTCGCGCAAGAGCAGCGCAGTGCGCTGCGTCTCGGGCAGGCCCTTGACGTCGCCCAGCAGTTGCCTGAAGCTCTCGCGCCTCATCACGCGATCGCCCGTCGACAGGCCGTTGTCGGCGTAATGGACATCCATCGAGTCGACGCCGATCGCGGTCGCCTTGCGCAGATGGTTGAGCGAGCGGTTGCGCGCGATCCGATACAGCCACGGCCTGACGTTGATCTCGCGCTCGTCAGCCAGGACGGCATTGAACGCGGCCGCGAACACCTCCTGCAGCACGTCCTCGGCGTCCTCCTTTGAGCCAAGCATATGCCTGCAGAAGGCCAGCAGCCTGGACTGGTAGCGTCCGAACAGAACCTCGAAGGCGGCGTGCTGGCCGCGCCTGGTCAAGGCGATCAGACGCTCGTCGGACTGCAACCGCAACAGCGCCGACGGGCCCGCCAGGCCCGGCATCGACTTCTGCGTTAGAGCTGAGACCTCCACGGCAAGCGGTCCCTTTCTGGCTGCCTTTTTTCGCTATCTGACCTGATCGACACGGTAGCAACCAAAAAGTTGCGCAACCTAAAGAAATCCACTGCCCAGGCTAAAGAGATCGCCTGCCCGGGCGGCTAGGATCGGTGTGCCCGGGTGGACAAACTGGCAAAGTCGGCGGACTTAAAATCCGCAGCTCGAACGAGCTTACGGGTTCGACTCCCGTCCCGGGCATTCGAACGACCGCCCCCAGCTAAGCGGGTGCGAGATGCCCTCACGGACGGGGCCCGATTGTCCCCGTCCGGGAGAGCGCTCGCATCCCGCGCCGTTCGACTCCCGTCCCGGGCACTCGAACGATAGAGTCGCGCTTATGGCCGCCGAGACCGACAGCGCAGCGGAGACCTACCACGGCGGGCGCCTCGTCGCGCGGCGCCTGAAGGCGCATGGGGTCTCCAAGCTGTTCACGCTCTCGGGCGGGCACCTGTTCTCGATCTACGACGGCTGCCTCAAAGAGGAGATCGCGATCGTGGACGTCAGGCACGAGTCGACGGCGGCCTTCGCCGCCGAGGGATGGGCGAAGGTGACCAGGGAACCAGGCGTCTGCGCGCTGACGGCCGGCCCGGGCGTCACCAACGGGATGAGCGCGACGGCCAGCGCTCAGGCCAACCACTCGCCGATGGTCGTCCTCGGCGGACGCGCGCCGGCGGGTCGCTGGGGGATGGGTTCCCTGCAGGAGATCGACCATGTTCCGTTCGTCAGGCCCCTGACGAAGATGGCGGTCACGCCGGAGAGCACCGCCGAAATACCGGGCCTCTTGGACGAGGCCTTCACCGCCGCGCTGGCCCCCCACGGCGGGCCGACGTTCGTGGACTTCCCGCTCGACTACGTGTTCATGGAGGCCGCCGAATCGGAGAAGCTCCTCGACGGCCCGTCCCCTCGCCCGAGCAGGGGCGCCGACGGGGCGGCGATCGAACGGGCGGCCGCGCTGCTGCGCGGCGCCGAGCGGCCGGTCGTCATGGCCGGGACCGACCTGTACTGGGGGCACGGCGAGCAGGCGCTCCTGGAACTGATCGAAGCGCTCGGGATACCGACGTTCCTGAACGGGCTCGCGCGCGGGTGCGTACCCGCCGACCACGACCTGTTCTTCTCGAGAGCCCGGTCCCACGCCTTGAAGGGCGCGGACGTGGCCCTCGTGATCGGGGTGCCTATGGACTTCAGGCTCGGCTTCGGCTCGTCCTTCGGCGAGGACACCGAGATCGTCGTTATCGATGTGGCCGAGCCCGAGCGCCGTCATCCAAGGCCCGTCGCCGCCGAGCTGTACGGCGCTCTCGCGCCGACGCTCTCAGATCTGCGCAGCGCCACGGTCTCGGCCAGCTCCGGTCGCGGCTCAGGCGGTGGTGGCGGCGGCCAGGGTGGCGGTGACTGCGGTTGGGCCCTCGACAGCAAGGCCTGGATCGATGATCTGCGTGCCGTCGAGGTCGAGCGCCGCGAGGCCGAGCGGGTCGAGCGCGAGGACGACCGCGCGCCGCTGCACCCGATGCGCCTGTATGCCGAGCTGAGCAAGGTCCTCGACCGCGACGCGATCGTGATCGGCGATGGCGGCGACTACGTCTCGTATGCCGGCCGTGTCGTCGACTCCTTCGAGCCCGGCTGCTGGCTCGATCCGGGGCCGTTCGGCTGTCTTGGCGCGGGCCCCGGCTACGCGCTCGCTGCCAAGCTGGCGCGGCCCGACCGCCAGGTCGTGCTGCTGCTCGGCGACGGCGCCTTCGGGTTCTCGGGCCTCGAGTTCGACACGCTCGCGCGCCACGGCGTCAACGTGGTCGGAGTGATCGGCAACAACGGGATCTGGGCTTTGGAGAAGCACCCGATGGAGTTCTTGTACGGCTACTCGGTGGCGGCCGACCTGCGTCCGGCCACGCGCTACGACGAGGTCGTGCAGGCGCTCGGCGGCCACGGCGAGCTGGTCGAGCGCCCAGCTGATGTCGTGCCGGCGCTGGAGCGCGCCTTCACGAGTGGGACGCCCGCGCTCGTCAACGTCATTACCGACCCAGCCGTCGTCTATCCGCGCAAGTCGAACCTCGCCTGAACGCGGGCCAAGCCTGGCCAGGCCTTCGATTTCGGGATCGCTTCCGCTCACATGAGGAAGCCGCCCTATGGGCGGCTTCCTCGGGGCGGGACCTCGAGGACAGGCAGGGGTATGTGTCCTCGAGGTTGCGGCCCGGACGCGTGATCACCGATGGTCAGGTCGGTGTAGTCCAGGCCTATGGACCAACGGAGCAGGCGTCCACCAGCACACGCCGTCTCCTCCTACAGAGTATCAGATGTCTGAACTCCCGTGTAAAGCTGAATTTAGGACAATACCGGGAAACGTTTATGGAGGAACAGGTCCTTCGACGGGCCGGCTACGTCCGAGTGGTGTTGTCCATCTGCGCGGGCGATTGGTCAGGGGCTCGCCGTGCGGGCCAGGGTCAGGAGCCCGCCGTGCAGGATGTCGTGCTCCGAGACTTCGACCTCCTCCAGGCCGAACGCCCGCATCGCCTCCGACAGCAGGACCATGCCCGCGACGATCGTCGGGGCTCTGTCCGGGTCGAGCCCGATGACCTCCCTGCGCCTGGCTTCGTCCATGTCGGCCAGCCGCGCAAGCAGCATCTCGACCGTGGCCAGCAACAGCCGGTAGCCGTGCACCCTCGCCGGGTCGTACGGGTCCAGCTCCTGGTCGATCGCGGCCGCCGCGGTCGCGGTTCCGGCGACCGCGATCCCCTTGGTCACCGCTCTGCGCTCGGACTCCGGCAGGCCGGAAAGGAAGACCGCCCTCGTGTCGGCCGCCAAGGCCTGCAGCTCGCTCGGCTCCGGCGGGTCGCTTTCGATGTGGCGCTCGCTCATCCTGACCACGCCCGCTGGCAGCGAGCTATGGAAACCGGCCTCGCCGTTCGACCCCACGATGAACTCGGTCGAGCCCCCGCCGATGTCGATCACGACGGTCGGGCCAGCCGAGCCCGGGACGCCGGGGCCGGCTATGCCCGGGGCATCGCGGCCGGCCGCCGCGCTCGCGACCGAGGCCCGAAGGCCGCTCTTGCCGCTCCGGCCCGCCGGCTGCCCTGACATCGCGCCGAGGAAGGTCATCTTCGCCTCTTCCTCGCCCGACAAGATCTTCGCGTCGAGGCCGTATTCGTACTTGATGCGGTCCGCCAGCTCGCGCCCGTTGGCCGCGTCCCGGACGGCCGAGGTCATCACCGCCAGGTTCGGGTAGTCGCCGCCGGCGGCGCCGGCGCCCGAGTCGCCAGGGGTCGAAGGTTCGGGGGCGGTCGGGAGTTCGGGGGCATAACCGTCCGGTAGGCCGCCGGCGCCCGAGTCCCCGGGGGCGGTCGGATCGCCGGCGATCGAGAGGCCAGGGGCGTAGGCATCGATCTCGGCTCGGTAATCCGCCAGCACCGCGTACACCCGCTCGCAGGCCTCCGGCGCGAGCCTGCCGGCGGTATCCACGCCGGCGCCGAGCCTGGTCACGCGCGATCTCCTGACCAGTTCCTCGATCTTGCCGTCTTCGCTGACCTCGCCGATCAGGAGCCTCGTCGAGTTGGTGCCTATGTCGACGACGGCCGCCCGCATTGGCTGGTGATGCTAGTCGGCTGCCGTTCGGCCTGATCGCCGCCCGGAGGCGCGTTGCGGGCGCGGGGCGCGAGGCAGGGCTGAGAGGACGAGCCGGAGTCGAGTCGGGAGGCCGACCTGGGCCCGCGTCGCTCGGCGTCGGGTCCGGAGCGGCCCGGTCCGGAGCTGGCCGATCGAGCGGCCGGAGGTGCCCGAGTTTGCTACAACAAGAGGACCACGCCGCGGGGTGGAGCAGTCTGGTAGCTCGTCGGGCTCATAACCCGAAGGTCGCGGGTTCGAATCCCGCCCCCGCTATAAAGCGAAAGCCCCGGAAATCCGGGGCTTTTGTTGTTCTTAGGGTCGAAGTGGAGACCTGTAGGCGGGCTGGGTGCTAACTGAAGTGCGAACATGCTCGCTGGGAGTCGTCGGCGCAGGCGTGTTCGGTGTTCGCAGATTCGGGGGTCTATCTCCCCGATACGGAGGTTGTTGGTTGTCGGAGGTGCTGGGGAGGGTTCGGGACGCCGGGATTGGCTCTGGGATCGGGGATTTGGCGGGCGCCTACGCGCGCCGCCATTTCGCTGCAGGAGGCGATTTCGGGCGGGACCGCCCACGCCGGTCCGCGTGGGCGGTAGGCGACCTTTCCGGTCATGGCTCGGCCCGTGCTCCTGCGCTGGGGCGAGGGTGCCCTCAGCGCCGCACGTAGCGCTGCGTCAGCGAGGCGACGGTCACGGTCAGCACGGTCCAGCTGAGGACAACCGAGACGACATACGCCCAGGCGGCGGTCCGGGTCGAGGCCCACAGGGCCTTCTGCCCGAAGTCCACGAGAGGCGCGATCGCTTCCAGGGCGTACAGCGGCGCGCTGAACGGCGGCGGATGGGACGTCGGTGCTACCGGGACCATGTCATGGGCGGTGTGTTCGAAGATGTACCAGTCGGCCAGGTAGAGGATCCCAAGCGCGATCAGCCCGCGGTACCAGCGGTAGCCGAAGCCCAGCAGCCCGAACGCGGTCCCCCACACCCTGCTCAGCGCCCGCTGCGCCGGGTGCGCGTGGTCGGGGCGCCGGTAGCGCTCGCGCTCCTTCTCCATCAGTACCCGGCGAGCGTGATGCTCGCAGCCGTCGCGCCGATAGACGGAGGCGAGCTGCTCGTAGGCCTGGGGGACGTACGCGGGCTTCTCGGGCTCGGCTGCCGGCGCGCCTTCCTCGGGCAATGCTGCGCGCAGCCAGCCCAGCCTCACCTGTAGTCCGCCGGCTCGCTCGCTGAGTGTCTCGTAGATCAGGCCGTTGATCCGTGCCCGATAGCGGACCGACCCCCAGGCGTCGTCGAAGTGTCCGATGCGCGAGCGGGTCAGCTCGACGGGACCGCGCGGCGGGAGCCTCGTCGGCAGAGCGAGGTTGTGCACGTTGGCCCCTTCGAGGTCAACCGCCGATCCGCGCCTCGTGCGCAGTGCGGCATCGCTGAGCTGCAACAGCCCGCCGATGCTTGCTCCCGTGAGGGCGAGCGTCCCCGAGACGGCTGTACTCTCGTCGGTGCGCAGGTCGGCGCCGATGAGGACTTTGCTGGCCCGTATCCCCCGTGGGTAGATCTTCGCTGCCGAGAGGTCGATGCTGCCGGCGATCGCCGCGTTCACGAGCGTGATCCCGCCGTGGGCTTTCGTTCCCCGGCAGATGACGTCCTGGCCGACGCTCGCGCCGTCGGCGGTCAGCGCCTCGCCACGGCTGTTTGAAAGCTCAGCGTGCGCGAGGTCAAGCTGTCCCCCGATGCGAGCGCCGAGCAGCCCGACCCACCTTACGCGGCTGCGTGAGAGCGAGAGGTCTCCGGTTGTCTGCAGCTGCCGCGCTTCCAGTGCGGGCACATCGCAGTCGATCAGCGAAAGCCGCGAGAGTTTCGCCTGGTCGACCTTGATCGACTCCGAGAAGCGGCAGCGGTGGAAGTCAATCGGGCACTGCACCGTTCGCCCCTCGAGGTCGAGGTGCCCCTCGATGCTCGCGCCGAGGATGCGCAGGACGTGTCTGGGTATCTCATCGCTCGTGAGCAGCCAGACGAGGAAGGCAGCCCGCACCGGCTGCGCCCCTGGTCGCTGGGGCTCGTGCTCGGTGCACCTTGCGACCTGGCCCGTCGTCACGGCCTGCCATATCGCGACCTCTGGTTCGCGCAGCCCTCGCGGAGCCGTTTCCTTGAGGCTTTCGAACGGCGGCGTTGCCTCCCCCGGGTCGCCCTCCGCATCGTTGGGGTCGCCGAGAGCTAGCGGCACTTGACGGGCTTGCAGCCCGTACGGCACTTGCTGGCATCGGCCGAGATCCAGGTGTTCTGCACCGGCTCTCCGAAGGCTGCGTGGTAGTGCTCGAGCGTCTCCTCGTAGGCGTCGTGGAGGGCCTGTTCGTCCTCGGGGCCGCGCATCCCGAAGTAGGGGAAGTGATCCATAAAGCGGCCGAAGATCACATCGCAGTCGCGGCGGTAGGCGATCGTGTCCAGGATGTGCTGGTGCCACATCTCATCGACGAGTTTGCACGGGACGATGTTCGCGTCGGGGTGGGCCAGGCGAAGCGCGAGGAAGCGGCGGTACTCACGCTCGAGCAGATCGAGGTGCTCCGGTCCGTATCCCTTGCCCTCCTCCGGGTCCGCGAGCTTTCCGCGGATTGCGCTCAGGTCGAGTTGGCGCTCAAGCGTTGCGAGCGCCTCGTTTGGCGAGATGAGCGTTGCGAGAGTCATCATTCTGTACCTCCAGGATCGGGCTTGGTTAGCGGTGAGTGTGCGAAC
>Ga0335083_10011209_pt1 | contig 10786 bp, 13 predicted proteins | sample Lox_Sample_42_FD_206716 | JGI IMG/M metagenome (GOLD analysis project Ga0335083, IMG submission 206716) | Soil microbial communities from Loxahatchee National Wildlife Refuge, Florida, United States - Lox_Sample_4.2 | ecosystem: Environmental > Terrestrial > Soil > Wetlands | place: USA... | reverse complement strand
CAAAACTCCCGAGACGCGGGAGGTACGGCACATTCTCGTCAAGAACAAGAGCCTGGCCGAGAACATCGAGACGCAGCTGAAGAACGGGGCGAGCTTCGCGGTGCTCGCGAAGAAGTACTCGAAGGACCCCAGCTCGGCGGCCCAGGGCGGCAAGCTCTGTGTCGCCCACGGCGGGGCGAGCGGCGCCTGCCAGCAGACGGTGGCTCCGTTCGACAAGGCCGCGTTCTCACTCAAGACGAACCAGTTGGGGCTCGTGCACAGCGTCTACGGCTGGCACGTCCTGCAGCCGGTATCGGCGGTCCACCCGGCCCATGCGCAGACCTTCAAGGAGGTCGCGCCGCAGATCAAGGCCAACCTGTCGCAGCAGCAGAAGACGCTCGCCTGGCAGAACTGGCTCCAGAAGCTCGCGAAGGACTACAAGGGCAAGGTCAGCTACCAGAACGGCTACCAGCCGACGACGACGACGGCGCCGCCCGCCCAGACCGTGCCGACCACCACCGGCTGAGATGCCCGCCGCCGAAGGCGGGGATCCTCCTTCCGGCGCTTCGAGAGAGGGCCTTTCCGAGGCCCTCCTCGACCTTCAGTCCCTGACCGAGCGCCTGCGCCGCGACTGCCCCTGGGATCGGGAGCAGACGGTGGCGACGATCGTGCCGCACACCGTCGAGGAGTCCTACGAGGTCGCAGACGCCGCCCTCGCGGGCGACGACGAGAAGCTGCTCGACGAGCTCGGCGACCTGCTCTTCCAGGTCTACTTCCTCGCGCTCCTGCTCGAGGAGAGGGGCGCCGGAGACCTGGCGCAGGTGGCGCTCGGCGTGCACGAGAAGCTCGTACGCCGGCACCCGCACGTCTTCGGCGACGTCGAAGCGCGTACTGCCGAGCGCGTCCGCTCCAACTGGGAGCGGATCAAGCGCGAGCAGGAAGGTCGCGAGGGGATCTTCCACGACGTCGCCGACGGGCTGCCGGGCCTCCTCTACGCCCGCAAGATCCAGCAGCGGGCCAGAGCGGTCGGCTTCGAGTATCCCGATCTCGCGGGGGCACTCGCCGACCTCCGTGACGAGCTGCGCGAGCTGGACGAGGAGCCGTCGGGAAGCGAGCTCGGCGACGTCCTCTTTGCCGCGGTCAACGTCTCGCGCAAGCTCGAGGCCGATCCCGAGCTCGAGGTGAGGCTTGCTGCGCAGCGGTTCCGGCACCGCGTGACGGTTGCCGAGCAGCTCGCCGCGGAAGCGGGGGAGAATTGGTCCGAGCTGCCGCTCGAGCAGCAGGACGCGTACTTCGACCGGGCCAAGGAGAGGGAATGAGCGGGATCACCGAGGTGCACGCTCGCCAGGTCCTCGACTCGCGCGGGAATCCAACGGTCGAGGTCGAGATCGTCGCCGGCGGGAGGGGAACGGCGATCGTGCCGTCCGGCGCCTCGACGGGTGTGCACGAAGCGGTCGAGCTGCGCGACGGCGGGGATACGTGGAACGGCAAGGGCGTCGCCACGGCCGTCGCCAATGTCAACGGTGAGATCGCGAACGCCGTTCGCGGGCTCGACGTGATGGACCAGGAGCTGCTCGATCGCCTGCTGATCGAGCTGGACGGGAGCCCGAACAAGGGCCGCCTCGGTGCGAACGCGATTCTCGGCGTCTCGCTCGCGGCCGCGAAGGCTGCGGCCGCCGAGTCCCACGTCTCCCTCTTCCGCCGGCTCGGCGGCGAGGACGCGACCATCCTGCCCGTCCCGATGCTGAACGTGATCAACGGCGGCGTGCATGCCGACAACTCGATCGACCTGCAGGAGTTCATGGTCGTTCCGGCCGGCGCCGAGAGCTTCTCGGAAGGACTCCGGATCGGCGTCGAGGTCTACCACGCGCTGAAGAAGCTCCTCAGCGAGCGCGGCCTCTCGACCCTCGTCGGCGACGAGGGAGGCTTCGCGCCGAATCTCGAGTCGAGCGAGGACGCAATCGACCTGATCCTCGAAGCGGCGGAGCGCGCGGGCCATCGCGACCGCGTCGCGATCGCCCTCGACCCGGCGACGAGCGAGGTCTTCTCCGACGGCGTCTATCGCTTCGAGGGACGCGAGAAGTCGAGCGCGCAGCTGCCCGGGTTCTGGGCGGAGATCGCCGACGGGTATCCCGTCGTCTCGATCGAGGACGGCGCGGCCGAGGACGACTGGGATTCCTGGCAGGCATTGACCGAGCTGCTCGGCGATCGTGTCCAGCTCGTCGGCGACGACGTGTTCGTCACGAACATCACGCGGTTGAACGAGGGCATCGAGCGCGGCGTCGCCAACTCGATCCTGGTCAAGGTGAACCAGATCGGGACGCTGACCGAGACGATCGAGGCAGTTCGCCTCGCGCACGCGCACGGCTACACAGCGGTGATGTCCCATCGCTCCGGCGAGACCGAGGACACGACGATTGCCGACCTCGCGGTCGCGCTCGGCACGGGGCAGATCAAGACCGGCGCTCCCGCCCGAAGCGACCGCATTGCGAAGTACAACCGCCTCCTCCGCATCGAGGAGGAGCTTGGTGACAGTGCGGTGTACCCCGGGTGGGCCGCTTTCCCGCGGTTCGCGCGTTAGTACGCTGAGAGGCGAGATGGCGATCGACCGCAGGACCAAGATCGTCGCGACGCTGGGGCCTGCGTCCGACTCCCGTGAGCGCCTTCGGGCGCTCATCGAGGCAGGCGTCGACGCCGTGCGCTTCAACCTCTCGCACGGCGCGCACGCCGAGCACTCCGCGCGCGCCTGGCTCGTGCGGGAGATCGCGTCCGAGGTCGGCCGCCCGGTGGCGCTCATCGCGGACCTCCAGGGGCCGAAGCTCCGTGTGGGCGAGCTGCCGGAGCCGGTCGTCCTCCACAGAGGAGAGAACATCACCGTCTGCGCCGAGGAGGCTGTGACGGACGGTGAGCTGCCGATCGCGCCCGCCGTGATCGGGGACGTCCTCGAACCGGGCCACGAGGTGCTCATCGACGACGGCCTCGTGCGGCTGCGCGTCGACGAGGTCGAGGGCGGCCGCGCCACCTGCGCGGTTGTCGTCGGTGGCCTCGTCAGCTCGCACAAAGGCGTGAACCTCCCGGGCGTGCCGGTGCCGATCCCCTCGCTCACGCGCAAGGACCTCGCCGATCTCGAGTGGGCCGTAGAGACCGGCGTGGATTTCGTCGCGCTCTCCTTCATCCGCTCGCCGGCGGACGTCCGCGACCTCCGCTCCCTGCTCGAGCAGGCGGGCTCGCACGCGCACGTCATCGCCAAGATCGAGAAGGCGGAGGCGGTCGACGTCCTCGACGACGTGCTCGCGGAGACCGACGCGGTCATGGTCGCGCGCGGCGACCTCGGCGTCGAGATCGGGCCGGCGCTCGTGCCGCTCGTCCAGAAGCGGATCATCCTCAAGGCGCTCGAACGCGGGAAGCCGGTGATCACGGCGACCCAGATGCTCGAGACGATGGTGCACTCGCCGGAGCCGACGCGCGCGGAGGCGAGCGACGTCGCGAATGCGATCCTCGACGGCACCTCGGCGGTGATGCTCTCCGGCGAGACGGCCGTCGGGGAATACCCGATCGAGGCGGTTGCGTACATGGACCGGATCGCGCTGGCCGTCGAGCCGAGTCTCGACTACCGCCACGAGCTTCCCGAGGCCTACGAGAACCCGACCATCGGCCAGGCGATGTCGAACGCCGCCTGCGACCTCGCCGAGGCGCTGCAGGCGAAGGCGATCCTCGTTCCCACCTTCACCGGCCGGACCGCGAACGCGGTTGCGCGGTTGCGTCCCCGCCGGCCGGTCGTGGCGCTGACGCACGTCGACTGGGCGATGCGCCAGCTCGCGCTCGAGTGGGGAGTGACGCCGCTTCTGATCTCCGAGACCTCGGACGTCGAGGAGCTCTGGCGGCACGCCGTCGAGGCGGCGCGCGACGCGGGAGTCGTCGAGAGCGGGGACGGCGTCGTGATCACGGCCGGGACGGCGGTCAACATTCCGGGCACGACGAACGTCATCAAGGTCGACGTCGTTCCCTAGCTCGCCGCAGGACGCCGCGGCTCGAGGGAGAACTCGGGGCCGATGGCTGCAAGGAAGAAGCATCGCGGGCGTCTTGGTGGGCCGATCGCCCGCCGGTGGTTCGCGGTCGGAGCGCTCGTGCTCGTCGGGCTCCTCTACTACCGGCCCCTGCACGACTACTTCGACGCCCGCTCGCAGCGTGCGCTCCAGGCCGCGGCGGTGCGCCAGCTGCAGAAGGAGCAGGCCTCGCTCGAGCGGCGCGTGAAGCATGCGTCGTCGGTCGCCGCCCTCGCGGCCGAGGCCAGGACGCTCGGCTACATCCGCCCCGGCGAGCATCTCTTCATCGTCAAGGACATCCCGCAGTGGCGGCGCAGGCAGCATTCGTCTCGTCATGCTGCCTCCCGTGGTCACGGAAACTGACCGGACGGTCGTAGCGCGCCAGCTCGGGCGGGAGCCGCGGACGCTGCGCCGCGTCGCCGTTCGCTGCCCGTTCGGCGCTCCGGCCGTCACGGAGCAGAGCCCGTACAGCTCGGACGGCGAGCCGTTTCCGACGACGTACTACCTCACCTGCCGACATCTCGTCGCGGCCGTGGCACGACTCGAGGCCGCCGGAGGCGTCGAGCGCTGGAGCATCGCGGCGCGCTCGGAGCCCGCTCTCGCCTCGAGTCTCGCCGCGGGCGACGAGGATCAGCGCAGCCTGCGGCGGGAGCTCGCCGGGGAGACCACCGGCAGCGACGGTGGCGCCTCGCTCGGCTTCGGCATCGGCGGCTCGCGCCGGAGTGGAAGCCTCAAGTGTCTCCACGCACACGTTGCGTTCGCGCTCGCTCGCCCGGGCTACGAGCTCGGGGAGCGGATCCTCGCGGAGGTCGAGCCCCGCTGGCCCGAACGATGCTGTTCTCTATGAGGCGGCCGGGGTGAGCCAGGTCGAGGTCGCGCGCCAGGAGTGGGAGGAGGGAAGCCGTACCCTCGAGGCCGCTCGCGAGGACGGACGTCGGTACGGGCAGCTGCTCGAGCTGCTCGAGCTCGTGCTCGACGAGCTTCGCAGGCGGATCGGGCAGACCTACTCGCTCGAGGAGCTCGTCGCCGCATACCGCGACTCCGAGCCCTGGGCGCGCGAGGTGCTCTCCGAACGCGCCTCGATGCCGCGCTGGCCCCGGGAGCTCACGGTCGTTCTCGCCGCGGCATTCGACGCGTACCAACGCGGCGCTATCGATTACGAACCATGAGGATGTGCGCCTGGACACACATCCAGGTGTAATAAGTGTGAGCTTTGGGCAGATTCCGGCGAATGGGCTACAGAGACGACACCACGCGCAGCGAATCCGACTGGCTGACGCTCGGGGAGGCGGCGCGCTTCCTCGGTGTCGCGCAAAGCACGATCCGCAAGTGGGCCGACCAGGGCGGCGTCCCGGCCGTCCGCACGCTCGGCGGTCATCGACGCTTCCGGCGCGGCGACCTCGAGTCGTTCCTCGCCCGCTCCAGCGCCGGGCGGTGGCAGGCGGGTCCGGCCGTCCTGCTCGTGGACGACGACGAACGGATGCGCGAGGTCGTCCGGCTCGAGCTCGAGCGGGAAGGCTACGACGTGCAGGTGGCGGCGAGCGCTGACGAGGGTTTGGCCTCGATCGAGTCGCGCAAGCCCGAGCTCGTCCTCCTCGACGTACTGATGCCCCACGTCGACGGCTGGGAGATGTTGCGGCGCATCCAGGAGCGCCACGGCGCGGAAGCGATTCCCGTCCTCATGTTCAGCGGCCAGCTCGACGACGCGGCGAGCCGGCAGGCGGTGTCGAGCGGCGCCAGCGGCTTTGTCGGGAAGGGGTTCGACCTCGGCGAGCTCATCGAGCAGGCGAAGGCGATCGTCCCCGTCTAGCCGCGCTCCTCCACGGGGAAGAGGAAGGCGATCGGCACCACGATTGCGAGCGCGCCGGCGAAAAGACCCATCGCCCAGCCGGCCGAGGTCTCGCTGATGACGAAGCCACTCGCCAGCGGCGCGAGCGCGGCGAGCGCGACTGCGACCTGCAGCAAGCCGTTGTTGACGCGGCCGTGCAGCCCCGGAGGGGTACGGCGGAACATCAACGCGAAGAACGCTGCGTTCGTTGCCGGGGCGAGGATGAACGGGACCGCGAGGGGCACGGCGACGGCCGGCGATGGAATCACCAGAGCCGCGACCAGCATGAAGAGCGCGCCGGCGACTGTCAGCAGCAGAATCGATTGCCGCAGCGTCAGCCGCCGCCCGATCTGCGGCGCGAGGACGGCGCCGACGACGCCACCGATCGAGATCACCGCCTCGACACCGCCGATGGCCACGGCAGAGGTGCCGGCGCGGCGGAGTCCGAGGATGACCGTGAAGATTGCTCCCGTGAAGGCGAAGTTGATCAGCGGCGCCTGGATCAGGACCGCCCGCAAGAGGGAGTCGTGCCACAGGTGTTTCAGACCGTCGATCGCCTCCGCCCAGAGTCCGCGCCGCGACTCCGCGGCGGCCGACGTTTCGAAGCGTCCTCGGAGCCGGTGCGAGGTGAAGACGGAGACGCCGTAGGACAAGGCGTCCGCGAGGAACGGCACAGCCCGCCCGAGCCCGTACAGGAGCCCTCCGAGAGGCGGCCCCACGATGTTGGCGGCGTACTGGCGGCCCTCGGAGACCGCCCAGGCCGACTCGAGTTGCTCGTCGGCGACGATGAGCGGGAGCGCGGCATTCGCGGCCGGCGTGAACAGCGTTTCGCCGGTCCGGTCGATCATCGCGACGACCATGACCACCGGCCACGCCACGACATCCGTCGCCACGAGAACGGCGAGCGCCGCAAGTGCGAGCGTGCGAACGGCGTCGCAGACGATCATGGTGCGGCGGCGATCGAGCCGGTCGGCGAGAGCTCCCGCGGGCAGCCTCACTGCGAAGGACGCGGCACCGGCGGCTGTGGCGACGACTCCGGCGACGAGCGCCGAGTGCGTCAGGGCCAGAACGAGCAGCGGATAGGCAAGCGAGCCGATCTGCGATCCGATGTCGGACAGCACCTGTCCGATCCAGAGCAGCCTGAAGTTGCGGTTCGCCCGTAGCGTGCGCAGGTCGCCCGGCGCGTCCCCCGGATCCGCCGCCGTCGTCACTCGGGCTCGAGGAAAGGCCTAGGGAAGATCTTCCGCGGTACGCAGCAGGCCCGCGCCGAGTAGGCCGAGTGCCCCCAGCAGGCTGATGTAGATCCCGATGCCGCGTCCGGTCGAGATGAAATACGTGTCGGGCACGGAGATCAGCCGGATCAGGACGAAGATCACCGCCAGCGCTCCGAGCCCGATCAGGACCAGCCGGTCGGGCACGGCTGCGGGCAGCAGGATCCCCGCCTCGCGCGACGCCTCGAGGATCAGCGTGGCGAGGCCGACGAAGAAGACGAGCTTGCCGAGAGTGCCTGTGTGCCAGCCGGTGACCGACAGCGTCAGCCCGCTCGGCAGCGTGCCCGCGTACCAGTCGGTGAAAGCCGAGATGGTGAGGACGAGCCCCGAGACCCACGCGAGCCGGGCTCCCCAGCTGCTGGTGAGCGGCGTCGAGCGTTCGGGCCGCGGCGGCCGGCTCTCCGGACGGGCGCCCAGCGGACGGGCTGGCTCGGGCGTCTGCACAGGCGCAGTATGGGCACAAACGCCCATCGGGTGCTCCGCAGGACCCGAGCGGGGGCACGGCGGCCGAAAGCTAGAATCCAGCCGTCCGTGGCCAAGCGCGCCGGCTTCATTCTCTGCGTCGTCGTCTGCGCCCTCGGCGTGGGGGCGAGCCTTGCCCGCGCCGACGGCACGACGCCGACCCCGGCGGTGATCGCGGACGGCGTCCAGATCGGGACCGTCGACGTCGGCGGGTTGACCGCCGACGAGGCGACGGCGGCGGTCGAGCAGGCTTATTTCGCCCCGGTCGTCCTCCACGTCGGCCACCGAGGGATCTCGGTGTCGCCGCGCCACTTCCACACCGCCCTCGACCTCGGCCCGGCGGTCCAGACGGCGCTCCTGGCTTCCGCGGACACGGAGATCTCGCTCACTCCGACGCTCGACACGAAGCTCGTCGCCCAGTGGGTGAAGGCGCTGGCCGAGAAGACATACCGCGCGCCCGTGGCCGGTACGCTGCGCCTGCGGCGCGGCCGTCCCTTCTTCTCTCTCGCCCATCCGGGTCGCGCCTTGCGGCCGTTCCCGACGCGCATGCTGATCGCCGACGCGATCGTCGACGGCACGCGCACCGTGATCGTCGCGCCGCTCAAGAAGCTCACGGCCGCCGCGGCCAAAGCGGAGCCGGTCATCGTGATCCACCGCGGCTCGAACCGCCTCTACCTCTACAACGGCGTCAAGCTCGTGCGGATCTTCCCGGTGGCGACGGGTCAGGCGGCTTGGCCGACGCCGCTCGGCCGGTTCTCGATCGTCGTCAAGCAGAAGAACCCGTGGTGGTTCCCGCCCACCCAGGACTCATGGGCCGCAGGGGCCAAGCCCGTTCCGCCCGGGCCCGACAACCCGCTCGGCACCCGCTGGATGGGCCTGAGCGCGCCGGGCGTGGGGATCCACGGCACCGACGAGCCTTGGTCGATCGGCCACTCGGAGTCGCACGGCTGCATCCGGATGCAGGTGCCGTCAGCAGAGTGGCTCTTCAACCGCGTGCAGATCGGGACGCCGGTGTTCATCATCCCGGCCTAGCCGCGGTCGTGTCGGGGCGGCTCAAGCTCGGGGCGCAGGTGCTCGCCGTGGCGGGCGTCGGAATCCTCGCGGCGCTGCTCGTGTGGAAGCTGACGCACCAGACACCGCCGCCGAAAGTCGGCGCGCCGGCGCCCGCCTTCTCCCTCCACCGGCTCACGGGCGACGGCGACCTCTCGCTCAGGTCATTCCGCGGCAAGACGGTGGTGCTCAACTTCTTCGCCTCCTGGTGCACCCCGTGCAAGCGTGAAGCCCCCGTGCTCGAGCGGCTCTGGAAGGAGGATCGGACGGATCACCTCGTCGTGCTCGGCGTCGACACGGGACCCGATGCCGCGAGCGACGGCCGCCGCTTCGTGAGGGTGCACGGCATCACGTACCCGGTGGTCTTCGATCCGAACGCGGGTATCGCCTCGAACCGCTATGCCCTGCCGGGGCTGCCGGTCACCTACGTCCTCAACCAGCAGGGCCGGATCGTCGGGAGCCCGGTCGTCGGTCCCGTCAGCGACAAGGGCTACAGCCAGCAGTTCGACCGCGAGCTGAAGGCGGCGCTGCGGGCGTGACGCGACGCCTGAAGAAGGGTGCGCAGATCCTCGCGCTCGCGTGCGTGGCCGGGCTGCTCGCGCTCCTCGTCTGGCAGCTCAGGCACCAGCCCCACGCTCCCGGCGTCGGCGCGGTGGCGCCCGGCTTCACGCTCCACCGGCTCGACGGGCCGGGCAAGGTGTCGCTGGCCTCCTACAGGGGCCGGCCGGTCGTGCTGAACTTCTGGGCGTCGTGGTGTCAGCCGTGCAAGAGCGAGGCCGCAGTGCTCGAGCGTGACTGGACGAGCTATCGCAACCGCGGAGTCGTCTTCCTCGGCGTCGACTTCCACGATCTCAACTCCGACGCGCGTCGGTTCGTCAGCGCGCACGAGCTGACGTTCCCCATGCTCGAGGATGGATCGGGCAACGTGACCCAGGGAAGCTACGGGGTGTCGCAGGTGCCCGAGACGTACGTCCTCAACCGGCAGGGGCGGGTCGTCGCCCACCTCGCCGGCCCGATCACCGATCCCGCCTTTGCGCTGAAGTTCCGCAGCGCTCTCGCGAAAGCTGCGGCGTGATGCTGCGGGTCGCGGCAGTGGTTGCGGCGGCGCTCGTCTTCGCGGCGCCCGCGGCGGCCTGCGCACACCCGCGGACGTCGCTGACCTACCTCGAGGGGCAGGTCATGTGCCCGACCTGCCACACGACGCTCGACCAGTCCGACTCGCAGGCCGCACACCAGATCGAAGTGTTCATCTCGAAGAGGGTCGCCGCGTGCTGGACGGCGCCGCAGATCGAATCCGCCCTCGTCGCGAACTACGGTCAGGGGATCCTCGCGGCGCCTTCGCACAAGGGCTTCGACCTGCTCGCGTGGTGGCTGCCGATCGTCGGGGTTCTCGCAGGCGCACTCGTCCTCGCCCTCGGCGTCTGGCGCTGGAGCCGACGAGCCGGCTCGGAGGAATCCGATGAGCCTGTCGGTTCCGGCCTCGACGAGGAGACGGAACGCCGCCTCGACGACGTGCTGGCACGCTTCGAGTGATGGGCGGCCGGCTCGGCATCTCATTCGCCGCCGGGTTCGTCTCGATCGTCCTGCCGTGTGTGCTGCCGCTCGTTCCCGGCTACCTCGCCGCCCTGTCGAGCGTCGAGGCCGGCCAACTCGGGGAGCGCGGGACGGCTCGGCGCGTCGTCGTCTCCAGCCTGCCGTTCGTCTTCGGCTTCACCGTCGTCTTCGTCGTCCTCGGCGCCGGCGCCGCCGCGGTCGGCAGCGTCCTCTCGGCGCCCGCCCGCACGCAGGTCGCGGGCTTCATCCTCGTCGTCCTCGGGCTCGCGTTCGTCGGCCTGCTGCCTGTGCCGGAGCGCGTGCTCGCACCCGGGTTGCTGTCCGGCGCGCGGAGGCGCGGCTCGGGGGCGCTCCTCGGCGGGGCGTTCGCGGTCTGCGCCGCGCCGTGCATCGGGAGCGTGCTCGGGGCCGTGCTCGTCCTCGCGAGCACGAGCGGGACGGTGCTGAAGGGAACCGTCCTCCTCGCCGCGTACGCACTTGGGCTGGGAGCGGCATTCGTCATCGCCGGGCTCGCCTTCGTGCGGGCGATGGGGGCGTTCCGGTGGCTTCGCGACCGCTACAGGCTGATCCAGATCGCGAGCGGCATAATGCTCATC
>Ga0335083_10011207_pt1 | contig 10786 bp, 8 predicted proteins | sample Lox_Sample_42_FD_206716 | JGI IMG/M metagenome (GOLD analysis project Ga0335083, IMG submission 206716) | Soil microbial communities from Loxahatchee National Wildlife Refuge, Florida, United States - Lox_Sample_4.2 | ecosystem: Environmental > Terrestrial > Soil > Wetlands | place: USA: Florida... | reverse complement strand
CGGCCTTTCGACATCGATCCGGGGATTCGGACCGAGGAGGTCTCACGGATCCGCACCCAGCTGAACGCCCTGCAGACGATCACGTTCGAGACGGTTCACCAGCGCAAGGACGGGACCAGGTTCCCCGTCGAGGTGCGAATCCGGCCGCTGGGTCACCTGGACCACCCGCTGGCGCTGGCCCTGGCCCGCGACATCACCGATCGGAAGCGCGCGGAGGAGGAGCGCGAGCGGATGCGCATCCTCGAGGCCGAGCGCGAGTCGGCGATCGCCAACGAACGCAACCGGCTGGCGGGCGAGATTCACGACACCCTGGCGCAGGGGCTGGCGACCATCGTGATGCAGCTGGCCGACGCGGAGGCGCGGCTGGGGCCGTCCTGGCTGCAGGCCGAGAAGCCGCTCAACACGGTGCGCGAGCTGGCGGTCGAGAGCCTGGCGTACGCGCGGCGCTCGCTCAACATGCTCCGCCCGGCTGTCGCGGCCAGCGGCCTGACCCGCGCCGTCCGGCACATCGCCGAGGGTACGCGCCGGCACTTCGGCGCGTCGATCAACGTCGCGGCCGAGGGGGAGTCCCTGGCCCTGCCCGCCCCCGTCGAGTCAGCCCTGGTCAGCATCGCGCGCGAGGCGCTCACGAACGCGGCCCGGCACGCCCACGCGGCCACCATCAAGGTGGAGATCGCGTTCGTGGACGGGAACGCGGTTCAGCTGGTCGTGACCGACGACGGCATCGGCTTCGATCCGGACGCGGTCACGCCGGACTCGTTCGGGCTGGTGAACATGAGGGAGCGGGCCGCGCGCGCGGACATCGCGCTCACCTTCGTCACCGAGCCGGGCGCCGGGACCGCGATCGTGGCGCGCTGGTCCGCTTGACCGCGGTCTCTGCCGCGCGCTTCCCTTCATAGCGGGGCTTCTGGGGGTGGCGCTTGTAGAGCAGCAGCACCCGCCCGACGATCTGCACCAAGTCGACGCCGGGCTCCTCGTCCAGCCGATCGGCGACCTCGTGACGATCGAGGGGGCACTCGCCCAGGACCTTCACCTTGATGAGCTCGTGATCGGCCAGGGCCTGGTTCACCTGCTTGACCAGCCCGTCGGTCACGCCGGCCTTGCCGACCTGGACGATCGGCGACATGGCGTGTCCGTGCGCGCGCAGCTTCCTGCGGAGATCTCCGGTCGGCATCAAGGGCATCGCCCTGACCTATCACGTTGTAGACTGCCCGGCCGCGCGAATGTGCCCCTCTCCCGCCGACGAAGGTCTCCGCAACGAAGCCCTGCGCGCCGCGCTGGTCGCCGCGCTCGCCGGTCGCCCGGCCCCCTTGCTGGATCTGCTGGCCCGCCTGGGCCGAGGTGACAGCCCCCGCCCGAACCTGCGCCTGGCGGCGGCCTTCGGCGCCGAGCTGGTCGCGTCTCCGGTGGCTCCGGACACGGTGGCGCGGCTGCTGGCGTTGCTGGGAGACTCCGACGCGGAGGCCGACAAGCCCGGGGTCTTCTTGCCGGTCGCCGCGGCCCACGGCTGGGTCGCGATGCTCGCCGCTCGGGTTGGAGACCGGGGGCGGGCCTGGGCGGCGCTGGCGGAGCTGGCCGCCGACCCGCGGACCCCGATTCGCCTGGGAACCCTGGACGCGCTGACGTCGTTCGCCGCGCGCCGGGAGGGACGGCGCGCCGACGAGCTGGTCCGGCGGGCGCTCGACTGGCTGGAGCTCGAGGATCGCGAGATCCAGTTCGGCGCGGCGGCCGTCGTCGTCGAGGTGTTCGCCGATCCGCGCACCCTGGCGGCGCTGGCGGATCCCCGCGCGCTGCTGGACTACCTGACGCGCGCCATCGACGCCATCGCCGACGCGCCGCGCGCCGCCGAGCGGTCGGACGCGCGACGGCGCCTGCTGCTGGCCCTGCCCCGCACGCTGGCCTCGCTGGTCTCGAGCCTGTCGCGCGATGACCTGGGCGCGAGCTGGCTGGAGGCGGAGTGCGTCCGCGCGCGCCACCCGGACGTGCGCGAGGCGCTGTCGAACACGCTGGTCCGCTTCGCGTCCCGCGACGCGGACGCGGGCGCCGTGGTCGTGCAGCGCCTGCGCGCCGCGCTGGAGGGGAGCGCCAAGCCCCCGCGCGACCCGACGCGCCGCCGGCCGGGCGCCGCGCGCGGCAAGGCGTCTCGTCGCGTGAAGTGAATCAGTTCTTCGCGAACGTGAAGTCGTCCAGCGTGGTGGTGCCGCTGCTGGCGGAGGCGCCGATCTCGCACTGGCCGCCGGTCACCGCGATGCTGCCCAGGGAGGCCTTGGTCCACGACGAGCCGGTGGGCAGCGCCGCCATCGAGTCGGTGCCGCCGCAGCCCTTGGCGTAGAGCGTCCCGCTGGCCGTGCCCTTGGCCCAGACGGACAGCGTATAGGCGCCGTTCGGGAGCATCGCGATCTTCTGATCGACGGTCGACGCGCCGGAGAGCTGCCAGGCGAAGTTGCCCGAGCGCGCGCCGGTCACGTCGGCGCCGCCGGTGGTGGTCCAGCCGGCCGGCGGGTTGGTGGCGACACGGTCGGCCTCGAAGCTGGGGTTGAGGACGAAGTTGTTTCCGGGCCCGACCGCCCAGGTGCCGGCGGCGGCGTCGATCGACCACTCGCTCAACGACTGCATGACCGGCGTCGTGCCGTCGAACGTCAGCGGCATCCACTGGTTGTAGCCCACGCCGTTGCCGGCGAAGTCGCTCCAGCGATCGCCGCCGAAGATCACCAGCTCCTGGATGGTCCCCTTGACGGTGACGAACAGCCCCGTCTGCGTGACATGGCTGAAATCCAGGTCGGTATTCCCCATCACGACCTCGGCGCCGTAGGGACCCATGATGTTCGTCGCCGAGATGCAGTAGGTGTGCGACGCGTTCCAGCCGTGCAGGTCCGACGAGCAGGCGTAGTAGCGGCCACCGGCCTTGAACATGGCGTTCCCCTCGCGCCCGGACCCGGCGTAGATGCGGGTGGCGGGCTGCGCCTCCAGGAAGTCCGCCGCGCGCAGCGGAATGACGTAGATGTTGCTGCGGCCGCTCAGGTTCGAGCAGACGATGTACGACTGGCCGTCGTCGTCGTTGAACACCGCCTGATCGCCGCAGTTGCCGTTGGCGACGTTCGTGATGGTCGGCTGCGCATGGTCGACGGTGAACGGGCCGACCGGCGTGTCGCTGGTGGCGAAGAACTGCTGCGTGTCGGGCGTCCCCTCGTACTGGCCGACGATCACGACCTTGTTGGAGGTGGCGTTGTAGGCTGCGCCGACCCGACCGATCCAGGTGCTGCTGGTCATCGTCAGCTTCGCCGCGACGCTGGCATAGGTCAGCGCGTTGCCTTCCAGCTTCCAGCTCGCGAGGTCGGTGGACGAGTAGACCGGGATCGCGACGAAGCTGGTGTCCGAGTTCTGGCTGGTCGGACTGGCCGCGTAGGTCGCCGCGCCGCCGTACTGGACGCCGTACCAGTAGTACTTCGCCCCCACCTTCAGAACTCCGCCGCCCTGCGAGTAGATGGGGTTACCGGCGGTGTCCTTCCAGAACTGGTCGTTGCGGATGACCGCCATCGATCCAGTCGAGCCTGCCGCGCCAGGCGAGCCTGCCGCGCCCGCGGCACCCATCGCGCCCGCACCGCCGGTCGCGGACGAGCCACCGGTTGCCGGCGAGCCGCCCGTCGCCGGCGAGCCGCCCGTCGCAGGCGAGCCACCGGTTGCCGGCGAGCCGCCCGTCGCCGGCGAGCCGCCCGTCGCCGGCGAGCCACCCGTGCCCGAGACCGTCACGCCACCCGTTCCGGAGCAGGCGGCTCCGATGACGGCGCACAGCAGGCTCAGGACGCGCGCGTGCCGGGATACCGGGTTCATCCACCTGTTGATAGGGGGAGGCGTCCGGATTTCGGTGCACCTAATGCAAGGCGCCGGCGCGCACCTGGCAGACCTCCAGGTAGCGCGCCGCGGGCCAGTTGAGCGGCGTCGGGTAGTCGGGCGGCAAGCCGCCCAGCTCGAGGATCTGCGCGTCGCGCCGGGCCAGCGCCAGCCCAGCCGTCACGTGCTTGAGCACCGTCGGCCCGCCGTGCGTGTTCGAGGAGATCCAGAGGTGGCCGCCCTGCTCGGGCAGGACCGCGCAGGCGGCGGCGATCAGCTCGGGGTAGTCGCGCTTCTGCGCCCACAGCGACGCGCGCGCCCCCGAGACGGTGGGGGGGTCCAGGATGACCACGTCGTGCGCGCTTCGACGCGCGCGCTCGCCCTCGAGAAAGCGGAACACGTCCGACACCTCCCAGCGGTGCGCGGTGGCGTCAAGGCCAGAGAGCGCGAAGTTGGCCCGCGCCCAGGCGAGTGGGCCGGCGGCCAGGTCGACGCTGGTGACCAGCGCGGCGCCGGCGCGCGCCGCCGCGACCGACAGCGCGCCCGTGTACGCGAACGTGTTCAGGACGCGTTTGCCGCGCACGAAGCGGGCCAGGCCGGCCCGGTGCTCGCGCATGTCGGTGAACAGGCCGACGTTGATGCCGCCGCGCAGGTGCAGCTCGAACGGGACACCGCTCTCGTGAACGATCAGCTTGTCGGGCGGCGTCTCGCCCACCACGTCATCCTTCGTCCGCTCCGGCGTGTTGCCGCTCCCCTTGAGGCGAGCCTTCAGCACGGCGCCCCGCAGGGGAAGCATCTCGAGCGCGCACTGGGCCAGCAGGCGCGCGTGCCCCAGGAGGCCGCGCGACAGCGCGTTCACGACCGCGAACGCACCGTAGACGTCGACGGACAGGCCCGAGAGACCATCGCCCTCGCCGTTCACCAACCGATAGGCCGACTCGGCCTTCGCTAGCCCCAGCGTCTGCCGCAGCGAGAGCGCATCACGGAGGCGGCTGCGCATGAATTCAGCGTCGGGCGTGTGCGCGTCATCACCGTGCGACCAGACGCGAAGGAGCTCGTTCTCGGGATCCGCGGCGCCGGTGGCGAGCAACTTGCCGCGACTGTCCAGCAACCGCAGCGGACGTCCGGGCTCGAGCTGCGTGGATTGCACGTCCGCCAGCGGCAGCTGGGGTGGCCGGGCGAGCAGATGCTGCTCGCCCGCGGCCGTGAGAGTGACGCCCAGAATCGGCATCCGCCCATCATGGCGCCACGCGACGTCAAACCCATGACATTTGTCGTTCCGTCTCCCACTCTGCCGGACATTTTCTGGATCGCATTTGCAATGATGTTGCGTGGCGGAAACACGACCCCGTTTACGATAGGCCGTTTTGGAGTTGTCGACCGACGCGGCTCTGCCTGGTGCGACCGGTTGCTCGCCGGAAGCGATCCGCGAGATCGTCGAGAACCACCTGATCACCCCGCACTTCCAGCCGATCGTGGACCTGCATCACGGCTCGGTGGTGGCCTGGGAGGTCCTGTCACGCGCGCCCGACACGACCATCTCCCCCGCCGATCTGTTCGCGGGCGCCGAGCGCCTGGGCTTGCTGCCCCAGCTCGAGTCGATCTGCCGCGGCGTCGCGCTGCGGACCATCGCGCGCTTCCCGTCGGTGCTGCGTTCGCGCAACTTCTTCATCAACATCAGCCCCAGCATCATCGGCGACGGGCTCCTCGACGACGCCGGCATGCAGGCCGAGCTGACGTCGCTGGGCCTGGACCAGCGCAACTTCGTGATCGAGATAACCGAGCGCGAGTCGATCGTCGACTATGCCGCGTTCGAGAAGCAGATCCGCCACTACGTCGAGCTGGGGTTCAAGATCGCGCTGGACGATCTGGGGGCCGGGCACTCGGGGCTGGTCACGCTGGTCACCTGCTCGCCGCACTTCATGAAGCTGGACATGTCGCTCTCACGCGACGTCCATCGCCATTCGTACAAGCAGCACCTGGTCAAGTCGTTGATCGCCTTCGCCGCCAGCGTCGACGCCGCGCTGATCGCCGAGGGGGTCGAGACCTGGGAAGAGCTGGAGACGCTGGCGCGGCTGGGCATCCGCTTCGCGCAAGGCTTCCTGTTCGCCCGCCCCGGGCCCGCCCCCGCCGAGGTCGCCGACGGAACCCGCACCGAGCTGCGCCGGATGATGCGCCAGTTCAACTACCGCGAGGTCGACCTGAACGAGACGGTCGGTCCGCTGGCCATCCGCTGCGCCACGATCCGCGAGCGCGACAAGCGCGGCGAGGACGTCAACCGCATCTTCCGCCGCGACCCGTCCCTGGACCACCTGGTGATGCTGCGCGGCGAGCGGCCGGTCGGCCTGATCACCCGGCGGCACTACTACACCAAGACCGGCGGCCCCGTCGGGTATCACCTGTTTCAGTGGAAGCCGGCCGAGGACCTGGCCAGCCTGACCCCCCTCATCGTCGAGAGCTCGATCAGCGTGACCGCGCTGGCCAAGCTGGCGATGCAGCGATCGCCCGAAGAGCTCTACGACCCGGTCATCGTCGTGGACGCCAGCGGCAACCTGGTCGGCTCGGTCACGATCCGGCAGCTCATCATCCGGTCGACGGCGCTGGAGGTGCAGTCGGCGCAGGGGGCCAGCCCGCTGACCGGCCTGCCCGGCAACCGCAGCATCGAGCGCTGGATCCTGGGCGCGCTCGATCGCCCGGACGCCTGCGTGCTGTACGCCGACCTCGATCGGTTCAAGGAGTACAACGACTGTTACGGGTTCTTGCGTGGCGACGAGATGATCCGCTGCCTGGCGCGCGTGCTGGCCCGCGTGCTGCCGGGCCTGTCGCCCGAGGCGCGGCTGGGGCACATCGGCGGCGACGACTTCGTGATCGTCTCCCCCACATTGATCGATCCCGATCGGATCGGCGAGCTCTGCGGCGAGTTCGACACCGCCAAGCTGGAGCTGTTCGTGCCCGACGACATCGAGCGCGGCGCCTTCCTGGCCACCGACCGGCGGGGCAGCCAGGTGCTGGTCCCGCTGGTGACGCTCAGCGTGGCGGCGGTCCCGAGCGAGTCGGTGCAGACCGCCGACCACCCCGGGGCCCTGGCCCAGATGGCGGCGTCCCTGAAGCGCAAGGTGAAGCAGATGACGGCCGAGACCCACCGCAGCGCCTTTCTTTTCGAGCGCCGCAAGCTGCGCGCTCCCACCTGACGGTATATGCATAGGGATCATGTCCTCCATCCTCATCGTCGGCGGCGCGGGGTTCATCGGTAGTCACACCGCCAAGGTGGCCGCCGAGGCCGGCCTGACCCCCGTCGTGTTCGACAACCTCAGCTCCGGCCACGAGTGGGCCCTGCGCTGGGGCGTCTTCGAGCGGGGCGACCTGGCCGATCAGGCCTCGATCGCCGCGGCGATCCGCCGCCACGACGTGAAGGCGGTCATGCAGTTCGCCGGGTTCATCGAAGTCGGCGAGTCGGTGCGGAACCCCAGCAAGTACCTGCGCGGCAACCTGTTCAACACGTTGAACCTGCTGGACGCGATGGTCGAGACGGGGGTGCGCGACATCGTGTTCTCGTCGACCGCCGCCGTCTACGGCGTCCCGGTGCACGTCCCGATCCGCGAGGACCACCCGCTGTCGCCGATCAACCCGTACGGCGAGAGCAAGCTGGGCGTCGAGCGCGCCCTGGCGGCCTACGAGACGGCGCACGGGTTGCGCTGGGCGGCGCTGCGCTACTTCAACGCGGCCGGGGGCGATCCAGAGGGGTTGATCGGCGAGGCGCACGGGCCCGAGAGCCACCTGATCCCGCTGGCGATCGCGGCGGCGCTGGGCGCGCGCGGGCCGTTGCAGGTCTTCGGCAACGACTACCCGACCCCGGACGGCACCGCCGTTCGCGACTATGTCCACGTGCTGGACCTGGCCGACGCGCACCTGCTGGCGGTGCGCCACCTGCAGAGCGGGCTGGGCAGCTTCGCGGCCAACCTCGGCACGGGGCGCGGGCATTCCGTCGCCGAGGTGGTTGCGTCGATCGAGCGGGTCTCGCAGCGCGCGGTCCCGCGCGCGATCGCGCCGCGGCGGCCCGGCGATCCGCCGGTGCTGGTGGCCGACCCGACCAAGGCCTCGGAGCTGCTGGGCTGGCGCCCACGCCATCACGAGCTCGACACCATGGTCTCGCACGCATGGGCCTGGCAGGCGCGCCGGGCCTCGCAGCCGTAAGGCAACGCCGCATCTTCCGGGACCTTGTGAGGACCTGGGCGCGCGTTTACGATGTCCCATCCGCGCGGCGGTCGTCGGACGCGGACGGCGAAGGTTCACGACGGAGGGACGGATGAGAAAGCTGGTAGTTTGTGGGACGCTGCTGGGGGCGGTGCTGTTCGCAGCCTCGGCGGCGCATGCGCAGGGTTACGGAATGGCCGGATGCGGCCTGGGTTCTCTGGTGTTCAAGGACAACACGACGGGAGCGCAGATCCTGGCGGGGACCACCAACTACATTGGTGTCCAGACGTTCGCCGTCACCTCGGGGACGTCGAACTGCGTCTCTGGCGGGATCATCAAGGCGCAGCGCGAACAGGCGGCCTTCGCCGAGGTGAACTTCCAGGACCTGAAGCGGAACATGGCGTCGGGCGGCGGAGAGTTCCTGACCTCGTTTGCGACGCTGCTCGGGTGCGAGGATGTCGCCAAGCCGGCGCTGGCCAGGATGACGCAGTCCAAGTACGAGTCGATCTTGCCGACCGAGAAGACCTCGCCGATGGAGATGCTCGCGGGGGTCAAGGCGCAGGTGAAGGCAGATCCGGCCCTGGCCGGATCTTGCAGTGACGAGCGCGCCGTGGCGCGCGCCGAGGGACGGCTGACCCCCGCCGTCGCGACGAAGACCGCACCCGCTCCGAAGAGCGTCGCGCTGGTCAAGTAGCCTTTGCTGGTCGGAGTCGCCGCGGCGGCGCGCTGGTTGCTCGCCGCGGCGACGCTCGCGACCACCGGTCTGCCGGACGCCGACGCGCTGGTGCAAGAGGCCCGACGCCAGCACCTGGCCGAGACGCGCGACTGGCAGGTCTTGTTGCACTACCGCCGGACAATCGGCGGCGGATGGAGGAGCGAAGCTGACGGGCTGGGGTTCTTCATGGCCGGCCCAGCGGGGCGGCGCGACCCCGAAGCCGAGCTGATCGCGTCGTTGCGGGGCTTCATGGCGCCGGGCCCGGCCGGCGATCGGCACGCCCAGTGCCGCTTCCCCGCGCGGTGGGAGTGGCTGCGGAGCGTGCTGGCGATCGACCCGTCGCGCGCGCCGCGCCCGACCTGCCTCGACCTGGACTTCTGGCGGACCGGGATCTCGGCCCAGGCCGCGACCCTGGTTTACTCGAGTGCGTTCATCAATAGCCCGGCCTCGATGTACGGCCACACTTTCCTGCGGCTCTCGCGCTCGACCGGCGAGGGGAACCCGCTGCTCGACTATGCCGTCAACTTCGCCGCCGATACCGACACCGACAACGGACCGCTCTACGCGATCAAGGGGCTGAGCGGGCTGTTCCCCGGGCGATTCTATGTCGTGCCGTACTACATGAAGGTCCAGGAGTACTCGAACGTCGAGAGCCGAGACCTGTGGGAGTACGAGCTCTCGCTGACGCCCGAACAGATCCGGCGACTCGTGTCGCACGCGTGGGAGACCCGGTCGACCCAGTTCAACTACTTCTTTTTCACGCGAAATTGCTCGTATCAGCTGCTGTCCCTGCTCGAAGCGGCCGACCCGTCCCTTCACCTGACCGATCAGTTCCACGGCGCCGTCATCCCTTCCGACACCGTGCGGGCGCTGCTGGCTTGGCCAGGGTTGGTCCGCCGCGTCGGCGGCCGACCCTCGCTGCTGGCCATCATGCAGTGGCGCAAGGCGAGGCTGACGCGCCGGGAAGCGGCAGCTGCCCGAGCCTGGGCAACCGAGCCGGCGCCACCGCCGATCGGTTCCAACCCGCCGCGCGACGCGCTGGTGCTGGACGCCGCCATCGACTACCTGCGGTTCCACGGCGGCAACCGGGCCGACCCCGGCGAGACGTACAGGCTGCGCGAGCGACGGATCCTGCTGGCGCGCGGCCGGCTGGGGGTGCCGCCACAGGAGACAGTGGTCGCCCCAGCCGTCGCCGCGCCCGAAACCGGGCACGCCACCACGCGGGCCAGCCTGGGCGCCGGCGTCGCCGACCAGGGCGGTCCATTCGAGACGCTGTCGATCCGGATGGCCATCCACGACGACCTGGACCCGCCGCGCGGCTATCCGGCCAACGCCCGACTGGAGATGGGTGAGCTGCGCCTACGCTTCGAGGACCGGCTCGAGCGCGTGGAGCTCGACCGCTTCGATGTACTGGACATCGTCTCGGCCGGCCCATTCGACAGCTGGGTGAAGCGAACGTCATGGAAGGTGTGGTTCGGCGTCGAAAACGCCCGGGAGCTCGGCTGCGAGCGACCGGGATCGTCGCACGCCGGATGGCGATGCCTGTACGCCGGGCTGATCATGGGGAGCGGCATCTCGCTTTCGCTCGGGCGGGCGTCCCCGGCGACGTTGCTGTTGCTGGCCGAGACCGACCTGGGCGCCGGCCCCGCGTTCGCTGGCGACGACGACTACCGCGCCGGCCTGGGCGGCGAGGCGCGTCTGGCCGGCGGCGCCGGCGACCACTGGCGGTTCGAGCTGGGCGCGCGCGGCATCTACTACGCTCTTGGCCAGCGCGGGCCGGTGCTGCGCGCGCGGGCGCTGCAATCCGTCCTGCTGAGCCGCTGGCTCGCCCTGCGCTTCGGCGCCGAAACCGCCGGCAGCTACGCCCAGGCGACAGGCGAGCTCGTCTTTTATTTCTAGGGAGGTCCGGACCGGACCCCTCCCGCCGAGCCTCCGGCTCGCCGGCCTCCCCGCTTCGCGGAGAGGCGCGGACTGACAGACGGACCCCTCCCGCCGAGCCTCCGGCCGGCCTCCCCGCTTCGCGGAGAGGCGCGGATCGGAGGGATG
>Ga0335083_10011205_pt1 | contig 10787 bp, 10 predicted proteins | sample Lox_Sample_42_FD_206716 | JGI IMG/M metagenome (GOLD analysis project Ga0335083, IMG submission 206716) | Soil microbial communities from Loxahatchee National Wildlife Refuge, Florida, United States - Lox_Sample_4.2 | ecosystem: Environmental > Terrestrial > Soil > Wetlands | place: USA... | reverse complement strand
TAGTCGGGGAGGATGTAATTGGTGTGCAGATCGCGCAGGCTGACAAACACGCCGATCATCAGGTTGTGGAACAGCCGTTCCTTCATGGGATCGGTTGCGCTGTCGAGCTGGCGTTGCAGCAATCGAAGGCTCTGCGCCGGGTCGATGGCGTGCATGGAGCGCTTCAATGGCAGATGGACATACACTTCGGTGAGGAGATCGAGCGCCTGGTCGACGATCAGCCGCTGGTCGTCGAGCGTGAGCTGGCCCGCCGACGCCAGAAAGGCAGGCAGGGTTTGAAGATTGGCAATGGATGGCGCCGCCATGTGGACCTCAAAACAGCGACGGCCGGCCGCTTCCGCCCAACAGTCCCGGGCTGATGTAGGCGGTGGTGTGGGTGCCTTCGTGTCCGCCCCACGCAAAGAGGATCGCGACCTCGGGGAAGCCGCCGGCGTGAATGGTCAGGCCGGCCGCGAAACTGTGATGAAGATGGGCGACGGCCAGATCGCCGCGGTTCTGGGCGACCATGCCGGCTTGCGACAGAAACTCCGCGCCGAACGGCCCCCAGATGGAATGCTCGATACTGGCGTGGAACAGCAGGAGGTTGGGCGCGCGAAAGCGATAGTCGGGATAACTGGGCAGGCTGCTGTTGCCGTTGATGTCGGTGCCTCCCAGTGTCGGCTGGAAGTAAAACGGGACGGCGTTTCCCGTGGGCACGAACGACTGCACCACGGTTACGCCGAAGTTGACGCTGCCTTCATGGTCTTTGGTGTGGTAGTTCGGCTTGCTGACATCGGCGCCGCCGTCGGGACCGGACGCATGGGGAGGCGTTGGGCTGGCCGCGTGGGTTTCCGTCCTGTCGAGAATGATCGTATGCGCGAAATCCAGGGTCAGCCGGTTGAAGGAACTGCTGCCGGCCACGAATTCCTGGATCGTCGCGGAGTAGTCCAGCGTCAGGCGATTGGCGAAAGTACGGTCGAAGCGAGCACCCTGGCCCAATTGAGCGAAGACCGGCTGGTAGGCAAGTCCCGGCGCGGACAGATTGGTGTAGAACTGGCCGATGGCGGGGATTGCGTTTCCGGTATCGGGCCGGATGTCGACCGACCGGCCGTTGGCCTCGGCGAAGAGACCGAAGCCGGAATTGCCGAACGGCAGCAATCCATTGGCTCCTATGACGACCTCGCGCATCTGATACAGAGCTTCCGCGCTGCGCGAAGTGGCGTTGCCGATTCCGTAATAGCCGAGTTGATGAAGCGAGATGCCTTGCGCGTAAAAGTTCAGCTCGGGCGCCGGAGCCGGCGGAGTTGGTTTGAGCGGGTGAGTGGGCCGCTGGGTCAGCACCACCACGGTCGACGGCTTCGTCGGAGTTTTAGCGGCCTTGATGTAGAGACCGGCCCGCCAGGAGCCGTTGGTCGAGACTACGGCATCGGAGTTGATGTTGAGGCGCCAGTTGGTGAGGTCCGGGTCGAAAGCAAATGCGGGTCCGAATCCGACGCCGTTTTGCGGCGCCAGGCTGCCGGCGGTCAGGTGCAGCGGATTGCCGGTAAATAGCTCCTGGGCGCAGGATTGAACGGTGCCGCCCGGGCTGCCATCTGGATTGGCTTTAGGGTTCTTGATTGCGAACGCGCAATCGTCGCCGTAAGCTTTTCCTTCGAGCTTGAAATCGGCTCCCAAAGTGTCCGTGCCTTGAGCGGCCAGAGAGCCCGCGGCCGCCAGAAATAAGATCGGTATCCATCGTTGCATGGGAGCCCCCTCCTAAGGCTTCAGCACTGCCATGACTTTCGAGATGTAATCCGCAGCCTGTGCCTCGGTGGTGATCTGCGTGATATCGATGTGGGTTTGCTGCTGCGCCGGCAGGGTCATCTCCACTTTGTGCATACTGTTGACCTGGTCGAATAATAGCTGCGAGATCTTGCGATCCGGCTGGGCGGCGCTGGCGGGCGGGGTCAGCGTGGGCACGATGGTATGGCCGGGCTTGGGCGGCATGCCTCCGAACAATCCGCCGCCGGATTGGAACGCGATGTAGTCCTGGCGCGGCTGGGGCAGCGTCAGGAAATCCAGGAACGTGTCGGCCGCCAGTTCGCGGGGCGACCGGGCCGCGTAATCGCCGATGAATTTCTTGGTCACGGTCGCCGGAATCGACGCATGGTCGAAGGTGCGGTCGCTAATGACCGTCGCCTCGGGGATCCAGGGCGATACCAGCACGGCGGGCACACGGATTCCCAGGCGGTCGAAGGCGAAACCGGTGGTCGGATCCTGAAACTCGTCCGGCGTGCAGGCGGGCGGCTCGACGTGATCGTACATACCGCCGTGCTCGTCGTAGTTGATCAGCAGCAGGGTGCTGTTCCAGAGTTCCTCGTTGTTGAGGATCGACATGTAGACCGCGGCGATGAACTGGTCGCCCGCCAGAACGTTGTGGTCGGGGTGCTGATCGGCGGCCAGGAGACGTCCGCTGCCTACATCATGATCGGAATAGTTGGGCTCGATGAAACTGTAGTCGGGCAGGTTGCCCTTGTCGCAATCCTCCTGAAATTGGCTGAAAGTGGCAAAAATCTGCGGTTGATTTTTGAGTATGAAAGCCATGCCAATGGTGGCGCTGGTCTGGTCGTAATAATAGATTTTTGCCGTGCGGCCGGCGTTGAGCATTCGCTGGTAAATGGTGGGGTATTTCGTGCCCAGATAAAAGACATCCATGTCGGTATGGCCGAAGGAAGTGCCGAAGTGGGCGAAGGCGCGGTTGGGCACGGTGGGGCCGGGCAAGGAAGAGAACCAGCGGTTGAAGATCAGGAATTTGCGGCCCAGGGTGGTGATAACCGGGATCTTCGCCGGGCCGAAGCAGTTCATGATCAGGCGCGAGTGGGCCACATCGTTCTGCTTTTCGTAGTAGGCCTTTACGAAGCCCTGCATGGCTGGCCCGCCGGGGACGTCACCGTAAATCTGCAGCTTGACGTCCTCGAAATGATGGCCCGGGTCGGGCTGCAACTGCGCCTGGTAGGCGGCCTGATTGTTCACCGGCGCCAGGGCTCCGGTGGTATCGGGATTGGTTTCGTTGCCGGTAAGGCCGTCGATTCGCTGGTCCTGCTGTTTCAAGTAACCGAACATGTGATCAAACGAACGGTTTTCCATCATCAGCACGACAATATGCTTGAGTTGATCAATTCCAGGCGGCACACCCCCTCCTATTCAATTCAGCCATTATGGATGTGATTTTCGATAAATGAAAGTCAATTTTTGGAGACTGAGCCTATACAGGCTATACCTCATTCGGCCGGACCGTATCTGAGATCACCGGCGGAAAATCGGCCTGGACGCGTGACAGCAAGGGCCAATCAGCCTTCCAGGATGATGGCGCCGAACACCTCGGCGGTGCGCCGGTCCACCGGTAGCACTTCCACCACTGGAGCCGAGAGAACCTCATTCAGCCTGCCGAGGTTTTTAAGCTTATGTTGCCCGCCTTCAAAACCAGCGTGGATCTGGCCGAGGACAGTGACCGGCAAACCGATCCACTCGGCCGCGTCCAGGAGCGCGACGATGCGTGGTTCTCCACGTGTGAAACGGCTGTACGCGACGGTGTCCAGGCAGTATCGGCTCATTTATAGAGGTCGCGATCGATCTCCTCAAACTTCCGAATTCTGCGAAGGAACTGCCGCTCTTCGGCCGCGGTCCAGGAGCCTGCCAGCCGCGCCAGGCCATTGCTGCGAGTGCCGGTTACGCCCAAGCTGAGGCGCGATAGATCGATGACGGTCTGGTTCAGAGAGACTCCCCGCCGGCGTTTCTCGCGATCCAGCGCGGCGGAAAGATCCTCAGGCAAATTTTGACAGTCAAATGGTGTGCATTCACTGAATGCATGATGTGAATGCAGATGATGCGGCGTCAAGAAGGCTCTGGAGGAACCGGCCGTAAAAGGGCGGCGGGCGCTACCAGTACCCGTTCTCATTCAGCGGCTGGCGGCACGACTTGCAGAACTCCGCGCCCTTCACATCCAGCCGCTCCACCGCGTGGCTTGACGACATGACGCATCGCCAGTCGGCGCAGTGGCGCAAGCCGAAGGTATGGCCGAGTTCGTGGGCCGCTTCCTTAATCAGCCGGTCGCGCAACAGTTCGGCGCTGCCGGGCAGGCCGTAGAATTCGTCTTTGAGGCGCGCCGTGGAGACCACGGCGCAGTGTCCGTCAAGCTGCGCCTCGCCGAAGACAAAGGTCAGAACCGGGACGAAGAGATCGCAGCCCGTGACGCCGAGGATGCGGGCGTCGGAGTCGAGCGAACGCTCCATCTGTTGCAGGATCGCAGTCGAGTAATATTGGCTTCGCCTGACGTCATACGCACTGGTGACGTCCAGCATTTCCGGCCGAATCCGGCAGGGCGTGCGAAATGTCCGCGCCAGCGACGAGGCGATCAGTTCCAACATTTCCAGGCCCGGCGCCGCCGTGGCTGGATCGCCGTTGGAGAGCGGAAGCAGATGAATCGGCTTCACGGCACTCACCTGGTCGGCTTAGCGCAATCCGTAGCGGCGCAGTTTGTTGTACAGCGTGGTGCGGTCGATATCCAGGATGCGCGCGGCCCGCGACAGGTTATGCTGCGTTTCGCGCAGGACGCGCTCGATGTGCACACGCTCCACATCGTCCAGTGTCTGGCCGCCGCGCGGCTCGGTGGCCTGGAACTGGAAGGAGAAATCGGACGGGCGGATTTCCGGTCCGCGGCCCACGACCAGGGCGCGCTCGACCGCGTTCTCGAGCTCGCGCACGTTGCCGGGCCAATCGTGCTTCATCAGCAGGTCCATGGCTTCGGAGGCGAGCTGCGGCACCGCGCGGCTGGTGGCCATGCAGAACTTGTTCAGGAAATGATTCACGAGCAGCGGAATGTCGTCGCGCCGTTCGCGCAGCGGCGGAATGTCGATGCAGAAAACATGCAGGCGATAGTAAAGATCGGGCCGGAAAGTCCCGGCCTTCACCACCGACTCGAGATTCTTGTTGGTGGCGGCGACGGCCCGGAAATCGACCTTGATCTGCTGATTGCCGCCCACGCGCACGATCTCTTTTTCCTGCAGGACGCGCAGCAGGTCGGTCTGCGTCTTCAGACTGATGTCGCTGATTTCATCGAGGAAGACAGTGCCGCCGTCGGCCACTTCGAATTTGCCTTTCTTGCGGTATTGCGCTCCGGTGAACGCATTCTTTTCGTGGCCGAAAAGTTCGCTCTCCAGCAAAGTTTCCGTGAGGGCGCCGCAATGTATGGTGACCATCGGCATGAAGCGCCGCGGGCTGGCGGCGTGAATGGCGCGCGCGACCACCTCCTTGCCGGTGCCGCTTTCGCCAGTGATGAGCACCGTGGCGTCCGATGGCGCCACCATTTCGATCAGCTCCATCACTTTTTTCATCGCCGGGCTGCGGCCGATCAGCTCGTTCGACGGCGTCGATTCCTTCAAATTCTCGCGCAGCCGCACTACCTCGCGGCGCGCCCGCTTATGTTCCAGCGCGTTCGACACCAGATGCGAGAGCTCATCGGGGTCCACGGGTTTGGTGATGTAGTCGTACGCGCCCATCTTGAGCGCCTGCACGGCCGTGTCCACGGAGGCATAGCCGGTCATCATTACAATGGTCAGTTCCGGATCGGCGCCTTTGAGCCGCGTTTGCAATTCCATGCCGTCCATGCCGGGCATCTTGATGTCGAGCAGCGCGATATCGAATTCCGCGCCCGCGACCACTTCCAGGGCCTCGCGCGCGCTGGCGACGGGCCGGGCGGTGTATCCTTCGCTCGAAAACCACTTTCCCAGCGAATCGCGCACCACCATCTCGTCGTCGACGATCAGGATGCGTCCCTTCGTTTTGGCAGCTACGTTTGGTTCTGCTACGCTCGTGACCATATGATCCTCCCTTGCGGCCGCTCCCTGGACGGCCCTTGTGTCCTCACCCCTGCTACTCATTGGTGAACTTCAGCCGGCGCCGCGGCGGCCGCCGGCAGCAATACCCGGAATTCCGTGCCCTCACCCGGCTTGGAATGAACCGAGATCTCCCCCGTGTGTTGCTCCACGATGCTGTGCGCAACTGCCAATCCCAGGCCGGTGCGCAACTGGTCTTCCTTGGTGGTAAAAAATGGATCGAAAATGCGCGGCAGGACGTCCTCCGGAATGCCGCATCCGCTGTCCTTGACCAGGACGGAATTCTGTGCGCCCGCGGTCGATGTCGCCACTTCCAGCCGCCCGCCCTTGGGCATCGCCTCGGCGGCGTTCATCATGAGCACCAGAATCACCTGCTGCATCTGGTTGGCGTCGCACTCCACCGGTGAAAGCGAGGGGTCCAGCGTTTCCACCAGCTCGATGTTCTGCATTTCCAGTTTGTGTTTCACCAGCAGCACGGCGCGGTGCACCACCGTGTTCAGGTCGTTGGGCTCGCGATGACTGGGCGCCTGGCGGGAAAACGTCAGCAGATTCTTCACCAGGTCGCCGCACCGTTTGCTTTCGCGCTCGATGGTCTGGAGCTGCTCCAGAAGTTCCTCGCGTCCCGGAAGTTCGTGCTTGCCCACTTCGCGCGACACCAGCCGGGAGTAGGTCAGAATCCCAAATAGGGGATTGTTGATTTCGTGGGCCACGGTGGCGGCCAACTTGCCGATAGACGCCAGCTTTTCCGAGCGCAGCAGCGTCTTGTGAACACGCTCCAGCTCGGCGGTCTTGCGTTTGACCTCGTCCTCGATTTTGGACTGTATGCCGCCAACTTCGGCCGTCATCTGGTTGAACGAGCGCGCCAGGTCGCCGAGTTCGTCGTCCGAACGCACCGGCAGACGATACTCCAGATCGCCGCCGGCCACCCGATGGGTGCCGTCCATCAACTCCTTGACCGGACGATAGACCACGCTCCACATGAAGCCGACCGCCGCCACGCAGCCGAACACGGTGGCGCCCACCAGGAACCACGTCAGGTTGGCCTGGTGGCGGGCCATGTCGCGGTCGACTTCGGCCAGCGACAACTGCGCGTCGATCACGCCCAAGAGGCGTTGCGAGCGGTCATGACAGCGGTAGCATTCGGGTCCATTTTCGACCGTGCGCGCCACGCTCAACACGCGGTTGCCCTTGGTATCCACGAAATACCGCGCGCTCGCCGAGGACACCAGCACATCCACCGGTCCGGCGCTCTGCCGCATCTCCTGCGCATCGCTGGAGTAGACAATGCGGCCCTGCGGATTCAGGATGCGGATCCGTTGGATGCCTTTCTCGGAGCCCAGGTCGGAGACGATAGTCTTGAGTGCGTCGGGATCGTTCTTCAGCATCTCGTAATGCGTGCTGCCGACGATGACATTGGCGACACGCGCCGCCGATTGTTCCACCTGTTCCTGGAAATGACGGCGCTCCGATCGCAGGTTGATATAGCCGAATAACGCGAAAAAGGCCGCGGTGCTGAAGATGACGCACACCGCGACCTTGGCCGCCAACCCCAACCGGAATTTCTTCAAAAAACTCATCCGACCCCGACGGGATCAACCTCGCTTTCTTCCATTGCCGCGGCCTCTTCCTCGTGCGAGGCGGCCTCAAAAATGGGGAAGTACTGGGCGATGAGCCGGAAGGTGAAGAACCCCACGGCCACGATCGATAACGTGACGGCGACTTCCGTCCAGCGCGGGTTATAAATGGTTCCCGATCCCGCTTCGAGTCCGGTAATTCCGACGTTCAGCCGGTTGGCGATGAAGCCGAACACCAGCGAAACCGCGCATGCATACAAGGCGCCTGGACGGCGGCGGATTCGCGCCTGGAACAGAAGCAGGGTGGGAACCGCCGTGAGCAGAATTTCCAGAACGAAGAGCCAGGTCTCTTCCCGGTTCCGCCGCAGCAGCTCGAAAGCATGGCGATGCGCCAGATCCAGGAACCGGATCCACAGGTACACCGACATCACCACCGCCAGCACCCGCGCCAGATTGATCAGAAGCGGCAGTTCCAGCGCCCGGCCGAACGCCCGGCTGGAGTGCCAGCTTTCGAAGATGGTCATCGCCAGCCCGACGCCGATCGCCGAAATGTAAAAGAGTAGCGGCAGTATCGGCGTGTACCAGAGCGGATACAGCTTCGAGGGCACAATCAGAAACAGCGTGCCGAGCGAGCTTTGATGCAAGGTCGAGAGCAGCACGCCCAGGATCATCAGCGGCACCGAGATCCTGTGGACCCAGGCCATGGGGCGGTGCCAGCCGAATTTTTCGAACACCACCGGAAGGAACTCCAGGAACAGCACGGTGCTGTACAGCGTGACGCACCACGCCACTTCGAACATCACCGAGTGCGGATTCCACATCACCAGCGGATGCCAAAGCCGGTCGGGACGGCCCAGATCGTAGAGCAGACCGACCACCACCAGGACATAGCCCAGAAACGCCGTCAGAATCGCCGGCCGCAGCACCGGTTTGTATCGCTGCAAGTTGAAAATGTGCACGGTGGCCACGAGCGTGAATCCGCCGGCCGCGAGGCCCACGCCGCACATCACGTCGAAGGCGATCCAGATGCCCCACGGGAACTTGTCGCTCAAGTTGGTGGACCCGCCCAGGCCGTAGAAGATCCGCAGATAAGTCGAGTACAGGCCGGCCGCCAGAATGATCGCAAAAATCACGCGCCAGACGGTGATCTTCGGAAGTTTCATTTGCGGCCGCCCTTTCGCCCTTCGACCTTCGCCACGTCCGCGCGCCGGTTGGTGATCCACCAGATGCCGCCGAGGAGCACCGTGCCGGTCGAAACCACATCCGGCAGCAGCTCGAGAACACGCCAGGTGGTTTCCGGCAGCGGCTCCTGCGGGACGTTCGTGCGCAGCCCGATCTGCTCGAACGGAACCGCCGAGAGATACAGCACGGAAGTACCGCCGACCTCCTTCAGCCCGTAGATCTTGCCGTAATACTGATCGGGCTTGGCGGAGATTCTCTGCCTGGCTTCTTCGATGAGTTCATCGCGGTCGCCGTTTTTGGTGGCGCCCACCGGACAGGCCTCGGAGCAGGCGGTCAGCTTGCCCTGGCTCTGACGCGCGTAGCACATGTCGCACTTGCGCATCTTCGGAAGGCGCGCGTTCCATTCGTATGTCGGCACCTGGAAGGGGCAAGCCTGCATGCAGTAACGGCAGCCCATGCACTTCGATGCATCATAGGTGACCGGCCCGAGTGTGGTCTTTTGAATGGCTCCTACCGGACAAACGGATGCGCACGCCGGCTGTAGACAGTTCATACAGAGCCGGCGTGCGAATTTGTCGCCATGCGTCTCAATGGCTGTAAGCTTATGCGCGGAGATTTTCTCTTCCGCGGCTACCTTATCGTTGTAGGGAAGGCCCCATCTCTCGGCACAGGCGCCCTCGCAAGCCTTACAGCCAATGCAAAGGGTACTGTCGTACAAGATCGCCTTTGGCATATATCAAGATCTTCAACTCCTTTTTAACACCAAATGGAGAAAATGTGTAGCGAAAACTGACAGACCTTACCGGGTGAGGAAGAATTCTGAAGTAACCTTCCGCCAATCGGAATCCGGAACCCCGGCCAGAAGATCATCCGCCGGACGTCCGCCATCGGCCGCGACCGCGCCTGCCAGGGCCGGTTGCATGCCATAGAGCCGGGTGATCGCATCGCGCATCCACTCGCGCACTAAACCCTTTGGAACCAGATTTCTGGAGGTATTCTCTTCGTCCGGCACGTGGATCGATACCAGCCAGCCCTTGCCATAAGGATCCTGGCGCATCAACGCCGGATTGTTGAGGACTTCATCGTTCACTTGAAGCACTTCGCCTTCGGTTGCAGAAACCATTTCGGTTTTTTCGCCATCTCGAATAAATGAAAGGACTTTCTGTCCTTGCCGGATCCATTGTCCAGGTTTGGGCAATTCGATCTTCTCCAGCTTGCCGAGGAGGGCTGCCGCGAACTCATCCGCGCCCATCCGAACCACATTCTTGCGCTCCCGGACGACCCAGCTATGACCGAAGTGATAGGACACGCTCTGAGGAACCTGAAATCCGTCGACGATATCGCCGCCCAAATGGGCCGGGACTGTGGCTGGCGCTTCCACATTGGCTGTGGCGATCGCCTTGTTCCGATTCAGGAAATAATCCAGCACGATGAAGAAGAGGAAAACCGCGAGAACTAGAATGACTACCATTGTCTTAACCTTCCTTTCTGCACCCTGCTATAATGCACGAGCAATGCCAAAAATCGGTGATTTATGCCTCTTTATCTGTTGTGATTTGTTGCGGTTAGCGGTGTTGGATTCTACGGCAGGATGCCTGCTGATGGATTCTGCAACGGCCCCCCGCTGGAATTTACAATAACCACACGGGAATCACTCTGTTAGATGCTATGTTGAGAAATTCGCTCGGCCTGTTGTGGACTTCTACGAATCGAAGGGGATTTTGAGCTATGGACACGCAGAACTATGGCAACCACCGGCAAAACGTCCCGATCTACCATTTCGTGCTTCTTCCAGTGTTGGGGCTGACCGTTGTCGGGTCGGTGGTCAACCTCGTCAATTCGCTCGACGATCATGAGCGGCTCTATAGCGCTGCGTTGATCGTGGTGTTGAGTCTTTCCATGCTGATTGGAATGATCGTGGTGCGGATCTTCGCCTTGAAAGCCCAGGACCGGGCTATCCGCGCCGAGGAGAACCTGCGGCATTTTGTCATGACCGGCAAGCTCCTCGACCCCCGGTTGACGATTTCGCAGATCATCGCGCTCCGATTTGCCTCGGACGGGGAGTTCGTGGCGATGGCGAAGGCAGCGGCGGAATCGGGAACGGCTCCGAACGATATAAAGAAGTCGATCAAGAGCTGGCGAGCAGATACGTACCGGGCGTAGTGAGAATCCAGGGTGG
>Ga0335083_10011204_pt1 | contig 10788 bp, 10 predicted proteins | sample Lox_Sample_42_FD_206716 | JGI IMG/M metagenome (GOLD analysis project Ga0335083, IMG submission 206716) | Soil microbial communities from Loxahatchee National Wildlife Refuge, Florida, United States - Lox_Sample_4.2 | ecosystem: Environmental > Terrestrial > Soil > Wetlands | place: USA... | reverse complement strand
GAGCGCCGCGGCGGCGGCCAGCGCCGCAATGATAGCCGCCCACCAAGGCCAGGCGAAGTCTGGCTGAACCAGTTGCGTGACCACGGTCGCGCCGATGCCCGCCACGTAGCCAAGCGATAGATCCATCTCGCCCAATAGAAGAACGAACACCGCGCCCATCCCGATCAGCATGAACACCGAGCCTTGCACAAGCAGGTTCACGAGATTGCCGGCCGACAGGAAGCGCGAGTTCTCGATCTGGAAAAGAACGGCGATCAGCACGACGCCGAGCACCACCGGCAGCACGCCACTTTCTCCGGCAAGCACGCGGGCGCGCCAGAGCCGGACGTATTCCCGCAGCGAACGTTCATCCCGCCCGGCGGCGCTGGCGGCCTTTTCCTCGTCCGCTGGCTCGGCCGCTGGCGCTTGCGCGGGCAACGCGGCGCGCGCCGGGACGAGCGCTTGTGCGCCCGCCTCCATTGCAGGCGTTCCCGTCGTTTCCGTCGCGACCTGGGCCGGGGAACTCGCATGCGAGATTGCCCGGCCAAGCGTCATGTATTCGACCGTCGTCTCCGGATCGAACTCCGACGCTCTCCCGACCCGCACGAGTTTGCCGAGGCGCAAGATCGCAAGGCGATCGGCAACTTCGAAGACGTTGCCGAGGTTGTGCGAAATCATGATGACGGCGAGTCCCTGATCGGCGAGCCGCCTCACGAGCTCGAGCACCTGCCTCGTCTGTGCCACGCCGAGCGCGGCGGTTGGCTCGTCGAGGATCACGAGCTTCGAATTCCACATCACGGCCTTGGCGACCGCGATCGACTGGCGCTGCCCGCCGGACAGCGAACCGACGGCCTGCCGCACCGAGCGCAACGTCGTCACCCTCAGGCCCGAAAGCGTGGCGCCAGCGGCCTTTTCCATGGCGTCTTCGTCGAGCAACCCGTGATTCACGCGTTCGCGCCCAAGGAACATGTTTTCCACGACGTCGAGGTTGTCGCACAAGGCGAGGTCCTGATAGACGACCTCGATGCCGAGCGCGGCTGCATCGCGCGGATTGCGGATGTGGACCTCGTGGCCCTCCCAGCGAATCTCGCCGGCGTCCGGCGCGTGGATCCCCGCAATGCACTTGATGAGTACCGACTTGCCCGCGCCGTTGTCGCCGACGAGCGCCGTGACCTGCCCGGCCGGCACGTCGAGATCGATCCCGGCGATGGCCTGCACCGCTCCGAAGTGCTTCCCGATGCCCCTCAGCTGCAGAAGGGGCACATCCGGAGCGGCCTCAGGCCTGGTTAATTGCAGCATCGCCTGATCACCGGGAGATACCCGCCGCCCTGCACTTCGCCGCCAGATCGCCGGCGCACAGCTTGCCCGCATCCACGAAGCGATCCTTGACCACCGTCGCCGCCACGTTCTTCGACGTCACCCAGATCGGCGTCAGCAATACCGACGGCACCTGGGCGTTTTGCGTCGTATCGGCAGTCGAGCCGTTCACCAGCGCAGCCGGCGCGGCGACCCCGGCGCGCAGGTACAGCGCGAGCGCCGCCGCGGCCTGGGCCTCGAGGTAGATCGGCTTGTAGACCGTGCCACATTGATAGCCGCCCAGCACGTTCTGCAGGCCTGTGAGCGTGGCGTCCTGCCCGGTGGTGGGGAACGTCGACGGCGGCACGTGCAGGGTCTTCAGGTAGGAGATCACGGCATTCGCGTTGTCGTCATTCGGCGTCACCACCGCGTTGATGTTCGAGTGGGCCGTGTACTGCTGCTCGAAGGTCGTGCGGGCCGTGGCGGGGTCCCATGTGCCGGCCGGCTCGCTCACTTTCGCGTACTGGCCGGAATCGAAGGCAGGCTGCAGCGCGCCGAGATAGCCCTGGGCGAAGAGCGTCGCGTTGTTGTCGGTCGGCGCGCCACGCATCACGAGGATCTGCGGCTTCGGCACTCGCCAGGATGCCAGGCACTCGTTCATGCCCTGCCCGATCAGCTTGCCGACCGCGACATTGTCGAAGCTGACGTAGTAGCTGCGGTCTCCGCCCAGCGTGAGGCGGTCGTAGTCGATGACGGGCACGCCGTGCGACTTCGCATATGATTCGATCGACACCCCGGCACCCGACGAGATCGGATCCACGAGCAGCACCGTCGCGCCTTGCGCGATAGCCGACTGCGCCTGAGTCAACTCGGTGGACTCGCTACCCTGCGCATTGGTGATGATGAACTGGTCGCGCGGCAGCCCGGCTGCGAGGAACGCCCGCTCGAGGTAGGGCGCGTCGAACGACGTGTAGCGCGCGGACGTGGTCGTCTCGGGCAGCAGCACGCCGATCTTGCCTTTGCCCTGCGACGCGAGCGGTTTGAGCGAGGCCATGGCGGAGAAATCGGCCGAAAAGGAGCTCGTCGACAGCGCGGACGTCTGCGCGAGCGCGAGATTGGCGGCGCCTGCGCCGATCGCTGCGGCAAGCCATGCGAGCGTACGAACACCGCCCATGCGATTCGTCCGCCTCGGCTTCGCTTTGAATAAGACACCTCGTTTCTCGCACGCAGTGCGTGACCGAAGTGAATCTTGTCGCGGCTCGCGGTCCCTGCTCTGAATCGGTGACATGTCTCGCTCCTTCCTTGATGACCTTGTTCGATCGCGCGTGCCACACGCACGTCATATTCATTCTTGTAAGTCACGCAGGTTCGCCATTGACTTGCGTCAACGATATCGACCGTTCAGATCATTCGGATTCCAAATGTGATGACAATCTCACACCATTTATCCCGATTCACTCCCGGGGCGCGGCTGTCACTCCTTTCTCACGAACATGGCGACAGTACTGGCGAAAACGGGCAAATCGCTTTCGCTAACCCGAATGTACCGATACGCCGCGACCGGTCGTCCCGCTCGCGGATATGTTCGCATTGCGCGCCAGGCGCCGAAGCGAGTGCCTGAGCCAGTTGTTCGGTGGTGCCGGATCGCGTGAAATAAATGACGAGAATTTTCGGATTCGGATCCATGGCCGCCTCGCGCACCTGCTTGTCGAATAGGAGTCGAGAGTAAGCGCCGCCCAAAAGCAATGGCTGATTCAGGTCAATTCGACCGGTCATGGTGCACTGTGGACGCCGATCGCAGGAGAAACACCACTCGAAATTGACGTTCGTCAATAACCGGCGTGGGAGGCGCAGTAGCCTGATCTCAAAGGTTCATCGGGCGAGCCTTTCAGGGACCTGGATTGCTGCGCAAGCGCTATCGGTCAACCAGCCCGAACCAGAACTCGAGGGATTCGATCATGCAGATAGGAAGAATCGTCACGCGTCCGGCGGAAACATGCACCGTCGATGAAAGCGCAGCCAGTCTCGCGTCGCGGATGCTGCACAGCCAGGTCGGTAACCTGGTAGTCATCGAATATCGCCAAGGCGAAGCCGTACCGATCGGCATCGTCACCGATCGCGACCTCGCGATCTCGGTCATGGCGCCCAGGCTGAATCCGGATTCGGTGACGGCGGGCCAGATCATGTCGCGCGGTCTGATCGTGGTGTCGGAGAACGACGACGTCAGCGTCGCGTTGGACGAGATGCGGCGATCGGGCGTTCGCCGCCTTCCTGTCATCGACGACGGCGGACGGCTGACCGGTGTCGTCGCGCTCGACGACGTAATGGGGTATCTCGCGTCCATCATGGTCGACGTGTCGCGAATCGGCGTGGTGCAGCAGATCGCGGAGCAACGCATTCACGCGTGAGCGCGAGCCTTCTGCGTCTTTGTTGTGTCGTGCAAACAGCACGTGCGGCAGTTCGTCTTCCGGGTTCTTTTTGCGGATGGCGCGTGAAGGGCGCGCCCAGGAACTTCAGCGCCGACTCGATTCGCAGGGGTAGCCCGAATCCACCGCAACGAGGCTGGCTTTCGAACGGTGTCGCGCTGAGGCGCCTACGTCATACGAATTCCAGCGACGACACCGTCATGCCCTCATGTCTTGACTTCGTTCAGCAAGCCAAGCTCCCTGAGTTCGCGATACGACAGCTCGCGCTTGCGCACGCCATAAACGCCACGCCTGCCGTAAATCCGCTCCAGATCGAAACGATCGGAGGCGTTCACGCCGTGGCCGAGCACGACGTCGTACAGCGGCTCGCGGCTCGCCATCGCTGGGTCGCGCGGCCGCAGGTGCCCCGGCAAAGCGTCGCCCGGCAAGAACAAGTGATGGGGCAACTCGATCAGATGCCAAATCCCGTCGATCTTGTGCGCCTGTTCGTAAGCCGATATTTCGCGCATGCGGGTATGCAGCTCCTCGGCACGGCGCTCGTTGCGCGACGGCTTCGGAGTCGCCCCCGTTGACGGCTGCGCCTTGCCGGGCCGCCGCCGCGGCGCTGAGCGGAAATTGCGGTTTGCCTTGACCATGAAAACCGATCCTCCAACGACCGACGTTTCGCTTGCGTTGCTGCGCGCAACGTCGAAATCACGCTTGCCGCATGACTGACGCGGAACGCGGCGGCGAGGGAGTCGACCTATGGATTGTGGTGGAGATCCCGCGTGAAGAATCTTCGGACCATCAACGCGCCGCCGATGACAAGGGCAACCCCGAGCGCCCACAGCACCAGCACATAGGCCATCAGTTTCCAGAATTCCGCAACGCGCGCCTGCATGACGAGCTTGCCGTAGGAATTCAAATCGTTGGCGGCGTAGGGCTGCGTGGAACGGTACAGGAAGTACGACCGGCAAATGTCGCCATCAGGTAACGCCGCGAACAGCACCGAGCCCGCCGGAATACGGCTGATCCCGGCGCACTCGGGCGATGTCATCCCGGCGACGATCGCTTCGTCGAGCGGATGGTCGTGGATGGCCACGAACCACGTCGCGGCGATGGCGCAGAGGAGGCTCAGGCCCACTGCCCCACTCCAGTTCTTTAGCCGTCGCATGGTTTTCCAGCCGGGTCAGGCCGTCCCCTGGAGCCCGAAGTAATCGAACGCCAGCACCGCGGCCGAGCAGGCAAGGCCCAGCGCGATATGCTTCAGCCGATGCTCGAAGTCCGGATGATGTATCGACCAGACGAACAGCAGGAACAGCACATTGACGACCACCTGCAAGGCGAAAATGCCAAGCATCAGCGTAAACTCGAAGCCTGCCTGACTGAACGTCCCAAAGTACATCCCGTTCTGGAAAACCCAATATCCGACGCGGTAGATCTCGTAGATCAGGATCAGTACCGGAAACAGGTAGCTGACAACGTAGGTCGGCACGGTAGCGTGCCACGCATCGGGTTCGAAAGTGTGATGGATCTGCATCTTGGTCTCCTCTCGATAGAAGTTCAAAGCGGGCGCACGTCCAGTATCGGCGCGCCGTTGCAGTCCGCGTCAACGTCGAGACTCGCCCCCTGATTTCCCGGGGGAATTTCGCGGAATGCACAATCCAAGCGTATTGCTGAAACCCGTCGAGATTTTGATGAAGGTCAAAGACCTCGCAGAGTTGCCGGCGTTGAAGTCCGCATAGCGTATGACCTTGGCGACGCGCGAAGCGGGGGGCGATATCGCCTGAAGCGCGGTTGACGCATATCAATCGGTACGCCGACTTTCGGGTCATTCTTCAGTCAAGCGTCTCGTTTTTGCGCATTCAGGCGGTGCCGGCAGCGGCACGTTACGGGAGCGCGGCCGTTGCCCGCGCGAGCCGCAGAACGCTTCGCGACCAGCAAGTGGCCCGAGCGGCACGGGAGTGAGGTGTCCCTGTGCTGAGCGACGGCTGACACCCGATCGTCGTTCTGTCCTCGAGGGGCGTGCTTTCGATGTATATCGACCGCGCGCCCGGCCCTGCACAAGGCCGGGACCCGATGACCTTACCTTGCAGACCGAAAAATGAAAATGCGTGCGCTATGTCTCCAGGCTTCATTGCTGCTGTTGATCGCACTCGGGTTGTCCGGGTGCGGCTACAACACCATTCAAAGCGAAGACGAGCAGGTCCATGCAAGCTGGTCGGAAGTGCTGAATCAATATCAGCGGCGCGCCGACCTCGTGCCGAACCTCGTCAATACCGTGCAGGGATACGCGAAGCACGAAACGGACGTGCTCACGAGCGTGACGCAGGCCCGCGCCCAGGTGGGCTCGATTCAGGCGACGCCGGAACTCCTTTCGAACCCGCAGGCATTCGCCAGATTCGAGGCCGCACAGGGACAACTGACTTCATCGCTGTCGAGGCTGCTCGTGGTGTCCGAAAGCTATCCTCAGCTGAAGTCCGACGCGAACTTCAGGGATCTGCAGTCGCAGCTCGAAGGAACCGAAAACCGTATTGCGGTTGCGCGAACCCGGTACATCAGGTCGGTGCAGGCCTATAACACGACCGTGCGCTCGTTCCCGAACAATCTGACTGCGAGGATGTTCGGCTATCAGGAGCGGCCGAACTTTTCGGTCGCGAATGAGGAAGAAATTTCGAAACCGCCGCGAGTCGATTTCGGCGCGACGCCAGCGTCAGGAAACGGGGTGTCCAATTGAAGCTTGCGCACGCGGCGATCGCAATTTTCGTCGCATTCCTCGCCATTGCCGGAGTCCGGGTCCAGGCGGATGAGCCGGTGCCGACCTTGAACGCAAGGGTCACGGACCAGACTGGCACGCTCACGGACGAGCAAAAGGCCTCCGTCGAGAAAACCCTGGCGGACTTCGAGGCGAAAAAAGGTGCCCAGGTGGCCGTTCTCGTCGTGCCGACGACCGGCCCCGAGACCATCGAACAGTATTCGATACGAGTCGTCGAGCAGTGGAAGCTCGGCCGCAAGAATGTCGACGATGGGGTTCTCCTGATCGTGGCGAAGAACGACCACGCACTGCGCATCGAGGTCGGGTACGGCCTCGAGGGCGTCCTCACCGACGCGATGAGCAACCGCATCATCAACGAGACGATCGTGCCGCGCTTTCGCCAGGGAGACTTCTATGGCGGCATCTCGGCAGGTGTCGGAAGCATCATGCGCGTGGTAAGCGGCGAGCCCTTGCCCGCACCGCCTGAGCGGCCGCGCGAGCCCGGCGGCTCGGTGCCGTTGCTGCCCGTGCTCTTTCTGCTGACCTTCGTGGCCGGGGGGCTGCTGCGCGCACTGTTCGGCAGGCTGCCCGGCGCCGTCGTGACGGGCGGCCTCGTTGGCTTCCTGGCGTGGCTGCTGTCCGGTGCCATTTTCATTGCCGTCGCCGCGGGCGCAATCGCGCTGTTCTTCACGCTCGTGGGCGGCGGAATGGGCGCCTACGTTGGCGGACGCTTCCTCGGTGGCGGGGGTGGAGCATTCGGCCGAGGTTCAAACCGGGACATCTTCCGCGGCGGTGGCGGCGGATTCGGTGGCGGCGGCGCTTCAGGCAGGTGGTAGCCATGGATCTGAAACGTCTGCTGCGGCACCTTTTCATGACACGTTGGCGTATCAACGCGGCCTTCCCTCGACGCTCCCTTCTCGCGATCGAGAAAGCGGTGCGCGAGAGTCATCAGGCGCACATTGGCCAGCTCCGGTTTGCCGTGGAGGGCGCCTTGCACAGCGCGGCTCTGTTCAAGGGGCAGTCGGCCCGCGAGCGCGCCATCGATGTCTTCTCCCAGCTCCGGATCTGGGACACGGAGCACAACAATGGCGTGCTCGTCTACGTGCTCCTTGCTGATCGCGCCGTAGAGATCGTCGCTGACCGCGGCATTCACGCAAAAGTCGCGAGGGACGAATGGGAAGCCATCTGCCGAACCATGGAAACCAGTTTCCGGCGCGGCAAATACCAGTCCGGCAGCATTCGGGGCATCGAGCAGGTGACGGAGCTTCTTCGCCAGCATTATCCGGCGTATCGACCGCCTCACGAGGAGCTGCCGAGCACGCCGGTGGTGCTTTGAATGGACGCCGGTTCGAGCGACAGAGCCATACCCGTGTGCGCCTAGCCAGGCTGTGCCGTTGATCCAGATCAATCCATGCGGGTGCTCGATGTTTGACGATGCAAACCACGACGGCGCAAACACTCTGCGGAGGTTTCATCATTCCGTCGTGCACGGCGGCAGCCATCGAGCAGTCTCGCGGCAACGCGCCGAATGGCCTGCGGCGGGCTCGTTCCCGAAGGAGGTGCAACGTGCCTTTCACCCTATCGCGTCGCTCGTTTCTTCGAGGCACGGCGCTCACTTCGGCTGAGCTCGTCATGGCAGTCAACGTACCGGCCATTGCCGCGTCGAGCGGCGAGGCAAGAGCAGCATCGAAACGGAATGCGGAATCCGGCGGCGGCGCAAGCACGGCCCAAGCCGATGTCGCCGGCAACGCGCTTTCGGGCCCGCAAGCGGTGACGCTCATCGTGAACGTGAACGGGACCGCTCGCACATTGCTGGCCGAGCCGCGCGTCACGCTTGCTGAGGCGCTGCGAGGACCGCTCGGACTGACCGGCACCAAGATCGCGTGCAACCGTGGAGCCTGTTCCGCGTGCACGGTATGGCTCGATGGCGCGCCCGTCTGCGCGTGCATGATGCTCGCCGTCGACGTCGGGCCGCGCAGCGTCACCACGATCGAGGGCCTTGCGCACGGCGATACGCTGCATCCGGTGCAGCAGGCCTTCATCGAGCACGATGCGGTGCAATGCGGATTCTGCACGCCGGGCATGGTGATGAGTTGCGCCGCGCTTCTTGAACGCACGCCTAACCCGACGGCAGCAGACGTGAAGGCCGCGATCGGCGGCCACTATTGCCGCTGCGGGACGTATCCCCATGTCGTGACCGCCACGCTTGCGGCAGCCGGCGCGCGCAACGAATGACCATGGCCGACGATGCCCACACGCACACAGCAACCTTCCCCGCCGGCATTGCGAGCGCCGGATTGCACGAGGTCACGCGCGAGATCGGCGCCGACGAACCGCCGCCCCTGCCGCCCAATTCGCAGCTCGACGTGATCGGCAAATCCGTGGCGCGGCGCGACGCACGCGCCAAGGTAACGGGCAACACGCGCTTCACGGTCGACGTGAGCCTGCCTCCTGCGTTCGCCTCACGCCCACGCACGCGTGCAGGCCGTGGACACCTCCGCGGCCGGGAACCTCCCGGGTGTGCGCAAGATCCTCGTACTGGCCGAGCCGTCCGACCCGGTCCGCGCAGTCGTGCGCTATGTGGGCGCGCCGGTCGCCGCGGTGGCCGCCACTTCGATGAGCGCGGCCAAAGACGCACTTGGCCTCATTCGCGTGGACTACGAACCGCTGCCGTTCGTGGCAGACATGGAATTTGCGCGCCGTCCCGACGCGCCGCGCGTCTTCGACGCTGCGCTCGCGCCTGGCGGCCATCCATCGGGCTTCCCGGCGCGCGTCGAGCTGCCCTTGAACGGCAACGTGCGCGGGCCTGCCACCGACCAGCGCGGCAATGTCGAGGACGGCTTCGCCAAGGCGGACGTCATCGTCGAAGGCGAATACCGCACCCAGGTGCAGACGCATTGCTGTCTCGAGCCGCACGCCATCGTCGCGGACTGGCGGCCCGATGGCCTCACCGTGTACCAGTCAACGCAGTTCACCGCAGGGGTGCGCCACGAGCTGGCAGAAACGTTCGGCCTGCCGCTTTCGCGCGTGCGCGTGATCGTCGACGGTATGGGCGGCGGCTTCGGCTCGAAGTCGTCGCTCGGCAACTACGGGCGCGTCGCCGTGACCCTGTCTCGCGAGACCGCCGCGCCCGTACGGCTCTTTCTCGAGCGCGAAGAAGAACAGATGGATTCGGGCAACCGGCCCGGCACGTGGCAGCACGTGCGCGTGGGCGCACGGCGCGACGGCACGCTCACCGCGATCTCGCTGAAGAGCTACGGCACCGCCGGCGTCGCGCTGGGTGCAGGCGTCGGCAACTTCGCCCAATCGCTTTACACGTGTCCGAACTTCGTCTCGGAGCAGTACGACGTCTTCATTCACGCTGGCCCCGGTTGCGCGATGCGCGCACCCGGCAACGTGCAAGGCGCCTTCGCGTTCGAGCAGGTCATCGACGAACTCGCCGAGCGTCTTGCCCTCGATCCCCTCGTGCTGCGCGAGCGCATCGACCCGAGCCCGGCGCGCCGCGAGGAGCGGCGCATCGGCGAGGCGCGCATCGGCTGGGAGCGCCGCCGTGCGCCGGGCAGCGACGCGGGTCCGGTCAAGCGCGGCATCGGCATGGCGCAATCGTTGTGGGGCGCCAACGTGCAGATCAATTCGGCTTGTGAAGTGCGGGTGATGCGCGATGGCTCCGTGGAAGTGCTTTCGGGGGTCCAGGACATCGGCACCGGCATCGGCACGGTGCTCGCGCAGGTGGTGGCCGAGGTGCTCGGTCTGCCGCCCGAGGCCGTCACGGTGCGCATCGGCGACACCGATTTTCCCGCCGGTCCGCCCTCTTACGGCAGCCGAACCACCGCGTCCATCACGCCGCCGGCGCGCACCGCCGCCTGGCGCGTGCTGCAAAGGGTGCTGCGCGAGGCAGCCGCTGTGCTCGGCAGTCCCGCCGAGAACCTCGTCGCGCACCGCGGGCGCATCGCGGTGCGCGATGCGCCCGAGCGCTCGATCAGCTTTGCCGAAGCCGCGGCGCGACTGCGTACCGATCGCATCAGCGAAGTCGCGTCGCGTAGCGACGACTATGGCGGGTTCCGGCGTCAGATGGGCGACGCCGCCATCGCGCGCGAAGACCTGGGCGGCGTTCAGTTCGCCGAGGTGGCCGTCGACACCGAGACCGGCATCATTCGCGTGGAGCGCGTCGTGGCTGTGCAGGACTGCGGCCGTCCCATGAACCCGCGGCAGATCGAGAGCCAGGTGCATGGCGGCGTGCTGATGGGGCTCTCGTATGCGCTCTTCGAGAACCGCATTCTCGATCGACGCACCGGCCGCATGGTGAATCCCAATCTCGAGCAGTACAAGCTCGGCGGCTCGTGCGAGGCGCCC
>Ga0335083_10011203_pt1 | contig 10788 bp, 8 predicted proteins | sample Lox_Sample_42_FD_206716 | JGI IMG/M metagenome (GOLD analysis project Ga0335083, IMG submission 206716) | Soil microbial communities from Loxahatchee National Wildlife Refuge, Florida, United States - Lox_Sample_4.2 | ecosystem: Environmental > Terrestrial > Soil > Wetlands | place: USA: Florida... | reverse complement strand
CAGCGCCCGGATTCCGTCGGAATCCAGCAGCCGCAGCGTGCGCAGCGGATCAGGTGAATTCGCGCCGGAAGCAAACGCATTGGTAGTGGGCAGGTTCAGCTGGTGGAACAGCGCTTCGATACGCTCGATGGCAGGCCGGCTCGTGTCCTCCAGGGAGGACTGGATGTATTGCCCCCATGCGGCAGCTGCATTCGCGCCTCCCAGTGCACGTTGCGCGAGCGCACGCAGCAGCGGCCATGCGTCCAGTTGCGCGGTGGTCTCGAGGGCGGCGTGCACACGCGGGTCGTCGCCGAAAGATGCGACCAGCGCTCCCAGGGCCGCGAGACGCACTTCACCGTCGGAATCCTGCCTCAGCGCGTCGAGCAATGGCTGTATGAGTTCCGCGCTGCCGACGCCCTGCAACGTTGCCCATATCTGGGCGCGCATTGCCGGATCGGTCGCGGCAGCGGCCAGATCCACGGCACCGCGCACGACGACAGGATCGCGCAGTGCGGCGGCGGGCGCGCCAGGTGCGCTGCCGTTTGTGTTGACGGAATATGACCTTCCGAGCAACGCCAGGTCGCTGAGGGCCCGCAGACGCTGCAGTACACCCAGCGACCGGTCGAGCAGCCGCGTCTGCAATTGCCGCCGCAGCGCGGGGTCGGGCGGAAAGACTGCATTGCGCAACACCCTGACGAATCCGACGGCCACGCCCTCCGGATTGGCGCAGGAAGAGAGGTCCACCCCACAACTGGCCGCGACCTCGCCAGTGGACGAGGTATAAAAGCCGCTACGAAGCGTACCGTCAGGCCTCAGGGTGTCGGCTTGCAGTTCGACGTCGAACTTGCCGGCCTGCCCGGCGCCCTTGGTCGTCTTTCCCTTGACCGTCCTGATGGTGATCCGGAAGTCGGCCGGCCCATCTGGTGCGTTGCCGGCGGTGTCCGCTTCGAGCAGCGTCGCGCCGGGCACGACCCGCAAGTGATCGAGGAACGCCGCGTACATCGAAGCTACGGCGCTTCTGCTCATCGTGTCCGCCGCTTCATTCTGCAGCGGCAGCACGCGGACGGTGAAAGGCTTGACCGGCGGAGCGGTTTCCTTTGTCTCGACCTTCCCGGCATGAGCCACTGGCTCGATGCTGGCCGATGCACGCGGCGGCCCGGCCACCGCTGCAGTCGGCTGCGAAACAGCGGGCGCAATCCGCGCGACCTTGATTGGCGCCCGTGAATGCCTCAGCTGCGTGGCGAGCATCGCCGCCGCGGCCGCGACGACCAGTATGGTTGCAGCAAGAACTGCGCGGCCGGGCCTGCGCCGGCTTGCGCGCGACGCCCGCCACGCCGCGGCGGACACGCGCGCCATCACCGTTTCCTCGAAATCCGCCGCCGGTTCGCGCGGCGCGAGCGCCACCTTCAGTGTCTGCTCAAGTTCCATGTTTGCCTCCCGCCATCTGTGCGCGCAGCCAATCCAGCGAGCGGCGCAGGTGGCTCTTCACGGTGTTGACGGACATCGCCAGCACGGCGGCGATCTCCGATGGATCGAGGTCTTCCTGGAAGCGCAGCAGCAGCACCGCGCGCGCTTCCGGCGAAAGCTGCAGCAGCAGGCGGCGCACCTGCGCGCCGGCGAGCGGATCGCCCTGCTCCGCGGCCACCGCCGCGCCCTCCGGCAGCGCACCGATCGGCACCAGCCGCTGCCGGCGCTGCGCAGCCGGTCGATGCAGCGATGCGTGACCGTGCGCAGCAGCCAGTGCTTCAGGTGCGCGGTACCTGCAATCTGCGCCAGCGCGCCATGCAGCTGCAGGAACACGTCCTGCGCCACTTCTTCGGCATCGGCCCGATGCCCCATGAAGCGCAGCGCAATGCTGTAGACGCGCGCCTTGTGCACCCGCAGCAGTTCACGGAAGGCCGCGAGGTCGCCGCCACGCGCCCGCTGCAGGCTGTCCTCGCCGGCGGCAGCCTCCGGCGGCGCCCTGGGCGATTCGGTGAGTCGTGCGTCCATAGGCTCCATATACGCAAGGACAGGCCTGTCCGGGTGCACGCGGCGGCGGATTTTCCTCGCCTTGACTCTGGACCTTGGTCCAGACTCTACGATAGCCACCAGGAGATGCCATGACACTGATGGGAATCGGCGCCATCGCCAGGCGTACCGGAGTCGGCGTCGACACGGTCCGCTACTACGAACGGGCCGGCCTGCTCGATCCGAAACAGCGCCTGGCCTCCGGCTACCGTCGTTACTCGGAGGCCGAGGTCGCACGGCTGCGCTTCATCCGCCGCGCGCAGGTGCTGGGCTTCTCGCTGAAGGAGATCCACGAACTGCTGGCGCTTTCCACTCGCCGCGACGTGGCGCGCGTGAAGCGCGCCGCCGAGGCCAGGCTGCGGGCCGTCGAGGAACGCATCGCGGAACTGCGGCGCGTCCGCGATGGGCTGGCCACGCTGATCGCCGCCTGCCCGGGTCACGGCCTGCCGGCGGAGTGCCCCATCCTGCGGGCACTGGGTGGAGAAGCAGCGTGAGCGACGCCGGCCACCAGCACGCGCATCGCTCCGGTCACGCACCCGCGCCGCAACCACGGCACGACTGCTGCGGTCATGGTGCTGCCGCAGCGCAGGCGGCGCTGCCTACTACCGCATCCGGCACCATCTATACCTGCCCCATGCATCCGGAAGTACGCCGGCAAGGCCCAGGCAGCTGCCCCAAGTGCGGCATGGCGCTGGAGCCCTTGCACGCCACAGAAGGCACCGGCGAAAACGCGGAACTCGCCGGCATGCGGCGCCGGTTCGGGATCGGCGCCGCGCTGGCCCTGCCGGTGTTCGTGCTGGAAATGGGCGGACACCTGCCGGCGTTGCGGCTGCATCACCTGATCGGCATGCGTGCCGCGCAGTGGATCCAGTTCGTCCTGGCGACGCCCGTGGTGCTGTGGGCCGGCTGGCCGTTCCTGGTGCGCGCCGTCGGGTCGTTGCGCCACCGGCCGCTGAACATGTTCACCCTGATCGCGCTGGGTGTCGGCGCCGCCTGGCTTTACAGCCTCGTGGCGCTGTTCGCCCCGCAGCTGTTCCCGGCGGCGCTGCGCACCGCGGAGGGCACCGTGGCGGTCTATTTCGAGGCCGCCGCGGTGATCACCGTGCTGGTGCTGCTCGGCCAGGTGCTGGAACTGCGCGCCCGCGAACACACCAGCGGCGCGATCCGCGCGCTGCTGCAGCTGGCGCCGAAGGTGGCGCGCCACATCCTCGCCGGCGGCGCGGAAGTGGAAGTCCCGCTGGAGGCGGTGCGCAGCGGCGATCGGCTGCGCGTGCGGCCCGGCGAGTCCGTGCCGGTCGACGGCGTGGTGCTCGACGGCCGCGGCGGCGTGGACGAATCCATGCTCACCGGCGAGGCGCTGCCGGTGGCCAAGGAGCCGGGCGCGAAGCTGATCGGCGGCACGCTCAACGGCACCGGGAGCCTGGTGATGCGCGCCGAGCGCGTGGGCGCGGACATGGTGCTCACGCGCATCGTGCACCTGGTGGCCGAGGCGCAGCGCAGCCGCGCGCCCATCCAGCGGCTCGCCGACCGCGTCTCCGCCTGGTTCGTGCCGGCGGTGATCGGCGTCGCCGTGCTCACCTTCGCGGCATGGATGCTGTGGGCACCCGCGCCCGCCTTCGGCCTTGCGCTGGTGGCCGCGGTGTCGGTGCTGATCGTGGCCTGCCCGTGCGCGCTCGGGCTCGCCACGCCCATGTCCATCATGGTCGGTGTCGGCAGGGGTGCAGGCCAGGGTGTGCTGATCCGCGATGCCGCCACGCTGGAACGCATGGAGAAGATCGACACGCTGGTGGTGGACAAGACCGGCACGCTGACCGAAGGCCGGCCGCGCGTCACCGCCGTCCTGCCCGCCGCGGGCTTCGATGAACACACGCTGCTGGGGCTCGCCGCCGCGCTGGAACGCGCCAGCGAGCATCCACTGGCGGCAGCCGTCACCGCCGCGGCCGAGGCGCGGCACATCGCGCCGCCCGCCGTCGGGGAGTTCGCCTCGCTCACCGGCAAAGGCGTCCATGGCCGCGTGGATGGCCGCACGGTCGCGGTGGGCAACGAGGCGCTGCTGCGCGAACTCGGCATCGGCGGCGACGCGCTCGAAGCCGTGGCGGCGCCGCTGCGAACCGATGGCGCCACCGCGATGCCCGTTGCCGTCGACGGCCGGCCGGCCGGCGTGATCGCCGTGGCCGATCCGGTGAAGGCCACGACCCGCGCCGCGCTCGACGCCCTGCGTGCGGCGGGAATCCGCGTCGTGATGCTGACCGGCGACCACCGGGCCACGGCCGAGGCGGTGGCGCGCGAATTGCGCATCGATGACGTGGAAGCCGAGCTGCTGCCGGAACGCAAACAGGCCAGCGTGCGGCAGCTGCGCGCCGCGGGCCGCATCGTCGCCATGGCCGGCGACGGCGTGAATGACGCGCCCGCGCTGGCCGCGGCGGACGTGGGCATCGCCATGGGCGGCGGCACCGACGTGGCGATGGAAAGCGCCGGCATCACGCTGGTCAAGGGTGATCTCGACGGCATCGTGCGGGCGCGCGGGCTGAGCCGCGCTACCATGCGCAACATCCGCCAGAACCTGGTGCTCGCCTTCATGTACAACACGCTCGCCATACCGCTGGCCGCCGGCGTGCTCTATCCGTTCTCCGGCTTCCTGCCCGGGCCGGTGCTGGCGGCCGCGGCGATGAGCCTGAGTTCGGTTTCGGTGATCGGCAACGCGCTGCGACTGCGCTTGTCCGCGGCAGATTGATGAACGACGCCGGTGCGTCCAAGGAGCTGAACATGAAACTTCGTTACGCGATACTGTCCCTGGCAATGGCCGCTTCCACCGCCGCCATCGCGCACACCCACCTCGAACGCTCGATGCCGGCGGACAAGAGCCACGTCCAGGCACCCACTGCCATCGAACTGCACTTCTCCGAAGCCGCGCGGCTGACCTCGCTCACCCTGCAGAAGGGCAAGGGTGCGGCCGTTGCCATCAAGCCGCTGCCGGCCAAAATGATCGCGGATTTCTCCCTGCCGGTAACTGCGCTCGCCGCAGGGGACTACGTGGTGAACTGGCGCGCGGTCAGCGACGACGGGCACGTGGTGTCGGGCAAGTTCACTTTCACGGTGGACCAGAAGTAGCGCGTGCTGCCAGACCTGCTCTCCGCGGTGCTGCGGGGGCTTGGCTTCGTCGCCATCCTGCAGGCCGGGGGCGCCGCGCTGTTCCTCGTCGGCTTCAGCCGCGAGGCGGCCGCGCGGCGCAGTGTGTGCCGGCTCATCCGCGTTGCAGCTGTCGCGGGCAGCGTGCTGCTGCTGGCGCAGTACCTGCTGGAACCGGCCCGCATGGCGGGAGCATTCGCCGGAATATGGGATCGCGACCTGCAGCTGTTTGCGTTGCACACGCGCACGGCGCTGGCACTGGCGCTGCGACTGGCCGGGCTGCTCCTGCTGCTGGCGGCGCTGCGCAATGACGACATCAGGCTGCCGGGTGTTGCCGTCGCCGGCGCGATCGTGATCGCCGGTTCCTTCGCCGCAACCGGCCATACCTCCCAGAACCCGGAGCGCTGGCTGCTGGGACCGCTGCTCGTGCTGCATCTGCTGGTCGTGGAATTCTGGTTCGGTTCGCTGCTGCCGCTGCGGCTGGTCACGATGCACGATCCGGCCGCGGCGGCCGCGCGCATCGTCAGCCGGTTCTCGAAGCTCGCGGCCTGGACGGTGCCGCTGATTCTCGTGGCCGGCACCGTCATCGCCGCCTGGCTGCTGCCGGACGTGGCGGCGCTGCGCCGGCCCTATGGCCTCGGCCTGTTGCTCAAGGTGCTGGCGTTCGTGCTGCTGATGGGGCTTGCGGCCCACAACAAGTGGCGGCTTGGACCGGCGCTGGAGCGTGGCGGAACGGCGGCGGCGGCGCGGCTACGCCGCAGCATCGACATGGAGTTCCTGCTGATCGCCGCCGTGCTGCTGGGGACCGCGGCGCTGACGATGTTCTGGTCGCCGGAGCACTGACGCGCGGAAGTCTTACGTCCGCACGCGCCGCAGGATGACAGCCAGCACGATGCCGGCGAGGATTCCCCACATCAGGTCGCGCAGCAGCGTGACCGCGAGCGTGGCCAGCAGCACGGCGACGCCGGCCCTGGATTCGCGCAGCAGCCGCGCGATCGCCGGGCGCTCCACCATGTTCCAGGCCACGGTGACCAGCACGGCCGCGAGCGCGGCCAGCGGAATGTAGGCCACCAGCGGCGCGGCGATCAGCAGCGTCACCAGCAGCAGCACCGAATGCAGCATGCCGGACACGGGCGTACGCGCGCCGGCGCGCACATTGGTCGCGGTGCGCGCGATGGTGCCGGTGACGCACAACCCGCCGAACAGCGCCGAGCCGACATTGGCCAGGCCCTGCGCGAACAGCTCGCTGTTGGAACGGTGCCGGCGGCCCGTCATGCCATCGGCCACGACCGCGGACAGCAGGCTTTCGATGGCGCCGAGCAATGCGAAGGAAAGTGCGGTGGGCAGCATTTCCAGCAACCGCTGCCAGGAAAGCGCCGGCAGTCCCGGCGCCGGCAGGCTGCGCGGCACGCCACCGAAGCGCGTGCCGATGGTTTCCACGGGCAGATGCAGCAGCCAGGCGACCACGGCCGCGCCGGCCACCGCCAGCAGCAGGCCCGGCGCCTTCGGCGCATGGCGCTTCAGCAGCAGGATGGCGGCGATGGAACACGCGGCGATGAGCACCGCCCCGGGGCTGAACGTGCCGCCCACGCGCCACAATGCGGCGAGCTTGGGCAGGAAGGCGGCCGGCTCGCTGCCCAGGCGCAGCCCGAAGAGGTCATGCAGCTGACTGGCGAAGATGGTGGCGGCGATGCCGGCGGTGAAGCCGAGCACCACGGGATGCGGAATCAGGCGCACGTACACGCCCACGCGCAGCAGCCCGGCCAGCGCCATGATCACGCCGGCCATGGCCGTGGCCAGCAGCACGCCCGCCACGCCATGCGCCGCGACGGCGGCCGACACCAGCACGATGAAGGCGCCGGCCGGCCCGCCGATCTGGAAGCGGCTGCCGCTCAGCGCCGAGACCAGGAAGCCGCCGATGATGGCGGCGAACAGGCCGCGCTCCGGTCCCACGCCCGAGGCGATGGCAATGGCCATGGACAGCGGCAGCGCGACGATGGCCACGGTGAGCGCGGCGAACAGGTCGTGGCGCAGCTGTTCGGCGCGGTAACCCTCGCGCAGCACCGTCACGAGCTTGGGCTCGAAGGGTTCGGGCTCGCGCTGCAGCAGGGCTTTCATGGGATGACCTGATGCTAGCAGCATTGGCGCAATGCGGGCGAGAACCTGTGCGCACGGCGGGAAGCTTTCGCCGCGTCAGTGGATGCTGCGGGCACCGCGACGCGCCACCAGCGGATCCAGCCGCGCCAGCAGCCAGTAGGCCAGCCAGGACAGCACGCGCCGCCACTGTCCGCGCCGGGCGCGCCAGCCGGAGTAATGCAGCTGCTCGGCCTCCCCCAGCGCCTGTTCATACCAGCGGCGCGCGTCGGCGACCAGCTCGGGCCACCTGAAGCGCAGCAGCAGCTCGTAATTGATGTGCAGGCTGCGCCAGTCGAGATTGGCCGAACCCACCCAGGCCACGTCGTCGGCCAGCACCAGCTTGGCGTGCAGGATCTGCGGCTGGTATTCGAAGATGCGTACACCGCGCGTCAGCAGCCGTCCATAGAGGCGCTCGGCAGCCAGCCGTGCCACCGGCACGTCGCTGCGCCCGGTCAGCAGCAGGCGCGCCTGGCCGCGCCACGCCGCCCGGTACAGCAGCCGGCGAAAGCCACGCGACGGCAGGAAGTACGCCGAGGCGATCGCCACGTCATGCGCGCGCGCGAGATCCGCCCCCAGCCGGTGCCGCAGCAACCGGCCGCGCGTACCGGGACCGGCGAGCAGCAGCTGCACCGGTGCATCTTCGTGCGGTACAGGCGCCAGGCCGCGGCGCACGATGCGGCGGAAGTGATTCAGGGCAGGCGGCGTGAATGGCGCCAGCCGGAACATCGCATCGAAACTGGCCTCGAGCTGGTGCACCACCGGGCCGGCGAGATACACGCCGGTGTCGCACCAGCCGTGCGTCACGCCATCGCCGGCATACTCCGGACCGACATTGAAGCCGCCCACGATGGCGTGCCCGCCGTCGCAGGCCAGCAGTTTGCGGTGATTGCGGAACGAGCGGCGCAGCAACCGCTGCGGATTGAAGTGCGCGACGGCAGCCCCGGCCTCGCCCAGCGGCGCCAGGAATTCACGATGCACGCCCTCGCTGCCAAAGGCATCCAGCAGCACCCATACCGCGACGCCGCGCGTGCGCGCACGCAGCAGCGCCTCGCGCAGCGCGACGGCCGGGCCCTGCTCGCGCAGCAGGTAGGTTTCCAGGCGCACGGAATGCACGGCGGCGTCGATCAGCCGCGCCATCTCCGCATAAGCCTCATCAACGGTGGCCAGCCAGCGCGCCGCGTGGGCGCCCCGGCGATGCAGCGCGTAGACCGTCACTCTTCCGCGGAAGCGCGGAACTCCACGCCCAGCGAGCGCAGCTTGCGGTACAGGTGCGTGCGTTCCATGCCCACGCGCTTGGCGAGCTGGCCGACCTTGCCATTGCACAGCATCAGCTGCTGCTGCAGGTAGGCGCGCTCGAACTGCTCGCGCGCCTCGCGCAGCGGCAGGGCCAGCAGGTCCTGCTTCACCAGCGGCTCGTTCGGCGGCGTGTGCGCCGACAGCTCGTTCTCGATTTCATCCAGCGGGATTTCCTCGGGGCCGCCGCGCGCCAGCATGCGGCGCACCAGGCTGCGCAGCTCGCGCAGGTTCCCCGGCCACGGATAGTTGCGCAGGCGGTTCTGCGCGGCCACCGAGAAGCGCCGCAGCGGCAGCTTCTCGGCATCGGCAATGCGCTCGACGTAGAAGCGCAGCAGGTCGGGCACGTCCTCGGCGTAGTCGCGCAGCGGCGGCACGCGCACCAGCACGCCGGAAAGATGCGCGAACAGGTCGCGCCGCAGGCCGCCCTCCGTGCCGGCACGTGCTTCCACGCCGGGCTGCGCGGTGGCCACCAGGCGCGGGTTGAACGGCACGCCGGCATCGCTGGCGCCCACGCGGTGAAAACGGCCGGTTTCGATCGCGCCCAGCAGGCGCCGCTGCACCCGCGGCGAGAGATCCTCGACTTCCTGGATGAACAGCGTGCCGGACGCGGCCTGGTCGAGCAGCCCCTGCTGCACCACTCCATTGGGCCCGACCGAGCCGAACAGATAACTCTCCGCGCTGTCCTCGGGAATGGCGCTGGCCACCAGCGTGACGAAGCCGCGGCTGGCGCGCGTGCCGGTGTCGTGGATGAAGCGCGCCAGCGCCTCGCGGCCGCTGCCGGCCTCCCCGACCATCAACAGCGACGCATTCAGCGCCGCGACGCGGGTGAGCTCCTCGCGCAGCTGCTGCGCGACGCGGCTCTTGCCGAACGTGGCGGGCAAAGGCATCAGCTGCGGCCGGCCGGCCACGCGGCGGCGCTTGCCGGCATCCATGGCGCGCTCCACGGTGCGCAGCAGCTTGGCCAGCGACAGCGGTTTTTCCACGTAGTCGAAGGCGCCGAGGCGCGTGGCCTCCACGGCCGTTTCCACCGTGCCATGGCCGGACATCATCACCACCGGGCAATCCTCGGCCGCCGAGGCCGACCATTCGCGCAGCAGCGTGATGCCGTCGGTGTCGGGCATCCAGATGTCCAGCAGCACCAGGTCGGGCGTGGTGCGCGCGCGCGAGGCCCGCGCCTGGCCGGCATTGGCGGCGACGTCCACGTCGTAGCCTTCGTCGGAAAGGATCTCCTTCAGCAATACGCGGATGTCCGCCTCATCGTCGACCACCAGAATCCTGCCGGTACTCATGCGATGCCCCTTGCGGGCTGCGGCGCCGTGACGCGCGCAGCCACCGGTAATACGACGCGTACGTACGCGCCCCCCTCGGGCCTGTTGCTCGCCTCGATGCTGCCGCCATGTTCCTCGGCGATCTTCTTGACGATGGCGAGCCCCAACCCCGTGCCCCTGGGCTTGCTCGTCACGTATGGTTCGAAAACCCGTGCGAGCATTTCTCCGTCGAAACCGTGCCCGTTGTCGGTCACCATGATGACCGCATTGCCGCCTCCGGGTCCACCTTCATGATGCGTGGCCAGTTCGATGCGGCCCGCCGGCGTGCCGTCGGTGGCCTCCAGGGCATTGGTTATGAGGTTGTTGAGCACCTGGCGCAGGCGATTGCGGTCCGCCAGCACCGCCGGCAGCGCCGGGTCCGTGCGCAGGGCGATGGCGGCGCGGGCCTCCTGGGCGCGATGCAGCTCCACGGCCTCCGCCGCCAGCTCGTTCAGATCCAGCCGTGCCAGCTTCAGCTCCGGCGCGCGCGCGTACTCGCTGAAGGCATTGACCATGCTCTTGAGCGATTCCACCTGCTGCACGATGGTGTGCGTGGCGCGGTCCAGCAGCTCGGCTTCCTCGTCGCCGAGCCGGTCGGCGAGCCGGCGCCGCAGCCGTTCGGCCGCCAGCTGGATGGGCGTGAGCGGATTCTTGATCTCGTGCGCAAGGCGCCGCGCCACCTCGCCCCAGGCCGCGTCGCGCTGCGCGCGCAGCAGGTGCGTGATGTCGTCGAACACCAGCACGTGGCCGGCGGGCACTCCGGAGGAATCCACCAGCGGCGCGCAGGCACAGCGCAGCATGCGGTCCGGCGGCAGCGCGATCTCGTCCTGCCATTCCTCGCCCTCGGCGTCGAGCCGCGCGCCCACCTCGCGCGCGAACGGCGGCAGCAGCGGCGACTCCTCGTGCAGTTCCCCCAGTTCCAGGCCGGTAC
>Ga0335083_10011202_pt1 | contig 10788 bp, 10 predicted proteins | sample Lox_Sample_42_FD_206716 | JGI IMG/M metagenome (GOLD analysis project Ga0335083, IMG submission 206716) | Soil microbial communities from Loxahatchee National Wildlife Refuge, Florida, United States - Lox_Sample_4.2 | ecosystem: Environmental > Terrestrial > Soil > Wetlands | place: USA... | reverse complement strand
CCCCTTCGGGCTCACTGGCCTCTCTATATAGAGACGCGCAGGAGAACTCCCCGCAGATCTCGCGGGCGGAATCGCGCGGTTGGAATTTTATGCAAATCACCCTCGATAGCCCCGACGTTAAGCATGATTTTATGGGGTCAATTACGAGAGGCTCTTTATATTCATTTTCATCGACAACCGTCGGCATTTCACTCGTCCCATGTGCAACCGTAGCATCTTCGATATGCCGCCCCGCGCGGCGACCCGCCAACGCCGGACGTTCCGGCCACTGTCGCTCTTGGTGCGCGTGGCGCGAGACCGGCGAGGCATGGAGGCAGTCGAGTTTGCGCTCACCGCGCCGGTGCTCCTGCTGATCCTCTTCGGCATCATCCAGTTCGGCCTCACGCTGAACAACTACCTGATGCTGACCGACGCCGCGAGTGCGGGTGTCCGCCAATTCGCCATCAGCCGCTCCAGCACCAGCCCTTATTCGACCACGACCTCAGCCGTCACCTCCGCGGCGCCGAACCTCACGGCCGCGAGCATCACCATCACGATGAAGGTGAACGGCACCACCTGCACCAGCAATACCGCCTGCCAGACCGCGCTCTCTAACGCGGCCGGCGGCTCCGCGAGCCTCACCGCGGCCTACCCCTGCAATCTCGTCATCTTTGGCATCGACTTCGCGCCGAGCTGTTCGCTCTCAACCCAAGTCACGGACCTTATCGAATGACGAACGCACTCTCCCGGATCCCCTCCAAGATCCGTTCGCTCTGGAACGGCCGGCGCGGCGCGTCGGGCGTCCTCACAGCCATCTCCCTTCCAGTGCTGATGGGCCTCGCGGGTTACGCGATCGACGTCGGCCACGCGCTCCAGGTGCAGCGCGCGCTGCAGGCGGGCACCGACGCCGCAGCGCTCGCTGGCGCCTACTACATCAATAGCTCCTCCACGAGCCCCACCGGCACCGCGACGAACTACAGCGCGACCAGCGGGCAGAAGAACGCTATCACCGGCGCCACCGTGACGATGGCGACCGGCTTTCCCAAGCTCAAATGCCTGACCTCGATCAACCAGTCCTGCAACGGCCCGAATGCCGCCAACGCGATCCAGGTCCAGGAGCAGGCGGTGGTTAATACCTGGTTCAGCCAGCTCATCGGGATCAACACGCTCACGGTCACCGCGACGTCGACCGCGACTGCCGGCGGAAGCCAGGCGCTGCCGCTCGACATCATGATCGTGGTCGACACCACACAGTCCATGAACAACTCCGATCCGAACTGCTCCATCTCCGGCGCAACCCGGCTCGACTGCGCGCTCGCGGGAATGCGGACGCTGCTGCAAATGCTGAACCCCGGCGACCAGGTCGGGCTGATGGTGTTCCCCGGCGTGACCAGCACGACGCAGGCGGCCTTGGATTACGCCTGCAACAACACCAACCCGAAAGTCGCCGCCTATAATGCCAGCCCGGTTTATTCGATCCTTGGATTGGGGAACGACTTCATCACCACCGGCAGCAATCCGACTCTGAACACCTCCTCGAACCTCGTCATCGCGGCGGGTGGCGGCGGTTCGGGCTGCCAGCAGGGCATGAAGGCCGTCGGCGGCGTCGGCACCTACTACGCCGACGCAATCAACGCGGCGCAAAGCGCGCTCACGAGCGATGGCCGCACCGGCATCCAGAAGGTTATCATCCTACTCAGCGACGGCGACGCCAGCGCCAAGTCGACGAACATGCCCTCGGGCAAGGCCAACAACCAGTGCCACGAGGCGATCACCGCCGCCTCGAGCGCGACGGCCGCAGGCACCTGGGTCTACTCGCTCGCCTACGGCGCCTCGACCTCCTCGTCCGGAAGCTGCTCCACAGACAGCACGAAGATCTCAGCCTGCTCCACGATGCAGCAGATCGCCTCGCAGTCGAGCTTCTTCTACTCCGACAGCAGCGGCGGGTCTGGCAGCTGCACCTCCTCCGCGAACTCGGTCTCTGAGCTCGTGAGCATCTTCGGTGCGGTCGGCTCCTCGTTCCAGACGCCCCGGCTGGTGCTCGACAGCACCAACTAGGCTCGGAGATTCGCTAGACCGTCTTCCCCACCGCCGCCGCCACAGCAAGCTTCAGACGATCACGCTGAAGCTTGCCGCTGGCGTTTCGCGGTATGCTCGGCAACCGCACGACGTAGTAGGCGCCGAGGGCGAACGCCTTGAAGGCCTCGGAGATTCCGCGCAGCACTTCTGCGGGATCGCCCCGCTCAAACGATACCGCGAAATAGACTTCTTCCACGCCTGAGGCGTTCCGGAAGCTGCAGACGCCGACATCGCTGACGGTCGCATGCTTCAGAACCTCGCTCTCCAGCGCGTCGGGCGGCACCTTTTCACCGCCGATGTTGAGGATCTCGTCCCGCCGCCCGCTCACCCGCAATTGCCCCGCTTCGTTCAACACCCCCATGTCCTCGGGGTAGAACCAGCCGGAACGGAAGTGACGGCGCGTGGCCTCGGGGTCGTCCGGATAGCCCTCGACCATGCAGGGCGTTCGCATGCGGATCCGGCCGATCGTGCCCGGCGGCTGAGGCCGGTCCTCGTCGTCGACGATCTCGACCGCGGTATCGGGCCATACCGGAAAGAAGCCGTCGTTGTAGGGTGCGCGCGAGACGTAGACCGCGGCAGCCTCGTTGCACCCGTAATTCCGGTATACATCCGTTGCCAGCCGCTGTAGTGCGCGATCCCGTAGCGTCTCGGAAATCGCCGCGCCGAAGGAGTGGATCGCGAGGTCGCGCGGCCTGACGAAATTCGCGGGCAGTTCATCGAGGACTTGCTGCAAGACGATCGGAAACATCGAGACGTGCGTGACTTGCTGCAAGGCGATCGCCTGCGCGATGCCGGACACACCGTCGACGTGGTCCGTCACCACCGTGCCCCCGGCTCGCAGGCACGCGGTGGCGACCCCATAAATGTGCCCGACATTGAATCCAGCAGTGAGCAGATATCGCGACCGCGAGGTGAACTCGAATTGCATCGCGAATTGCCTCACCCGCGCCTCGAACATCCGCCGCAACAGCACGATGCGCTTCGGTGCGCCCGTCGTGCCCGAGCTCTGCAGGACCCGCACCGGCTCATGGGAAGCCGCGGGCGCTTCGGCCGTCGTCGCCGATGTAGAGCTGAGGGCATCGCTCAACCAATCCGAGGTGAGCTCGATCGATCGCCTTGCGCCGGTGACGGGATATCCGGGCGCGACCACGACGCAATCGACGGAAGCGCAGAGCACGGCCGCCGCCGCATTCTGGACCTTGGCGAGCGATGCCGTGGCGACGCCAACCCGCTCGAAAGCGAGCAGCAACAGCCAATGGACGTAGTAGTCGTCCGAGCCTATCGCCGCAACACTCCCGCGCGGCAGACCGATCCTGCACACCGCGGAGGTGAATCCGCGAAGATCCCGTTCGAATTCGGCGTAGGCGACGGCGCGTCCGCGCCCGACAAGCGCCAGTGCAGCGGGCCGCTCCGCCGCGTGATAGGCAACGAAATCCGCGGTCGCGAGGCTCCCGCCGGAATAGCCAATCATCCGCCCGCCCCCTTGGCGCGGAACTGCGATCCGAGGCCGCGAACCCGATTCTTATCTTACCGCGCTGAGGCCGGCAAACGTGCTGGGGCGCACATCAGAGGCGCCTATAGGCACGCATCGTCTCCTGCAACCGGTCGAGTGGCAGGGCGTAGGCGATGCGGTCCTGGAAGCCCGTCATGGTCTGAGCCCTGCAGAGCGCATTGAGGATCGCTTCCTCCGTCGCCTCGGCCGCGGCACCAAAGAGCGCAGTCATTCCGTCCGGCGAGATCATCGAGACCGTTGAGACCGCCAGTCGCGGGTCGATGCGGTTTGCGGTGCTGAAGGCGATGTAGATGTCGCCGCTACTATTGGCGCCGATGCCGCCGACCCTGGCGAGGCCGGTGGTAGCCCGGCGCGCCAGGCGCTGACATTGGATCGGCAGAAGCGGCGCATCGGTCACGAGCACCGTAATGATAGAGCCGGTGTCCGCGCGTTGCCGGCGCGGTGAGGGCACGACGTCGATGCCGATCGCCTCGCCCACGGGGACGCCGTCGACGCGCAGGAGTTCGCGCATGCCGTAATTCGCCTGCACCAGCGCACCCACGACATAGCGGGCGCCGCCCTCCGAGACGACACGTGAGGCCGTGCCGGTGCCGCCCTTGAATTCGTGGGCGATCATTCCGGTGCCGCCTCCGACGTTTCCTTCCGCGACCGCGCCGCCCGCGGCATCGTCCAGCGCCGCGAAGACATGCTCGAACGTCAGCGACATGCTCCAGGCGTCGTTGAGGAGGCCGTCATGCGTCTCCGCCGCAACCGGCAGCATCCACGGTGAGTCCCCGCCCTTGGAATTCCCGTAGGCGCCGAGCGCGTCGCGCGCGAGACCGACGCTATGCGTGTTCGTGATCGCAATGGGCGTCGTGAGCAGGCCTTGCTCGGCGATCCAGAGCGCACCCGTCATCTCGCCATTGCCGTTGAAGGAATGAACGCCCGCGAAAACCGGCCGCGTCCAGACATCGCGCCCGCCGGGCCAGATCGCCGTGACACCTGTCCGCACCGTCCGGGGCGCGTCGCGCACGAGCGTAGCGTAGCCGACCTCGACGCCTGCCACGTCCGTGATGGCGTTGAGCGGGCCGGGCTCGAGCCGACCCACGCGAATGCCGAGCTCACGCAGCCGCGCGCGCGGCATCTAATTCCCGGAAGAGAAATGCGTCATGGTGCGTTCCCTTCAGGGAACGCACCCTAGCACGCCCGCTGAAGGCGGGCTAACCGGCGGCGATCAAGCCGCCGGCGAGATCTGCAGGGCGCGCGGCCCCAGCTCCACGAGCTGCGTCCAGAAGCGGTCGAGACGGCGCAGCGTGCCGTGCACGGCCACGAGATCATCGGCCTTGATCGGCCCGCGCGAGAGCGCCGCGACGTGCCGCTGGTGCATGACCGTGATTTTCTTGCGCAGCTCCTGGCCCTTTTCCGTCAGGCGGACGCGGACCGAGCGACGGTCGTGCAGCGAGCGCTCCTGCACGATGTAGCCGGCCTCGACCATCTTCTTCACGTTGTAGGAGACGTTGGAGCCGAGATAGCAACCGCGCAGCGTCAACTCGCCGACCGTCATCTCGAGGTCGCCGATGTTGAAAAGAATCATCGCCTGCACGTTGTTGATGTCGTGGACGCCCTGATTGTCGAGCTCAAGCTTCACCACCTCGAGGAACTGGCGGTGCAGGCGCTCGACCAGCGCGATGACGTCGAGATAGGCGGTGTCCATGATGCCCTCAATCCAATGGCGACGAGTGCATCCTATTGGTTCAGTGGTTAACGAACCGTTTGCGCCGGATGTTCTCCGAAATCCTCCGCCGATTTGGAGAAGATCATGTTTATTAAGAGGTTACCGAGAATTCGCCAGGCGCGACCGCTCGCCTCCAATGCCACGGATGTGTGACAAAAAGCGGCCTAATGAGCGCCCTTTAGAAAGCGATACATCACGGAGAAATCCTTCGGTCCAAAGCCCGAGCCGACCAGGAATTGGAAGAGCGCGGCGGCCTCGGCGCCCATGGGCGTGACCGCGCCGACGCTCTGCGCGGCTTGCTGTGCGAGCTTCAGGTCCTTCAGCATCATGTCTGCGGTGAAGCCTGCCTGATAGTCGCGGTTCGAAGGCGCCGTCGGCACGGGTCCCGGCGCTGGACAGTAGTTCGTCATCGCCCAGCTCTGGCCCGAGGACTTCGAGCTGATGTCGAAGAGCTTCTGGAGGTCGAGGCCGAGCTTCTCCGCGAGTTGGAACCCCTCGCAGACACCGACCATCGCGACAGCCATCATCATGTTGTTGCAGATCTTGGCGGCCTGACCGTTGCCGGCGGCGCCCGCGTGGACGATCGTCTTCCCCATCTTCTCAAGGATCGGCTTCGCGCGCTCGAAGGCTTGCGCGGTCCCGCCGCACATGAATGTGAGCGTGCCGGCGGCGGCGCCCCCGACGCCGCCGGAAACCGGCGCGTCCAGCATGTCGAAACCGTGCTCGGCGGCGACCTTGGTGACGGCGCGCGCGGTCTCGACGTCGATCGTCGAGCTGTCGATGAGAAGCGTGCCTTTGCGCGCCGAGGCGAGGATACCGCCCGCGGCTGTATAGGCCTGCCGCACCTGCGGCCCCGCGGGAAGCATGGTGACGACGACCTCGGCCTCTGCGATCGCGGCGGCTGCGCTCTTGGCGAGGCTTCCGCCGGTCTTGCCGAAGCCCTCCATCGCCGCCGCCACGAGATCGAAGCCCGTGACCTGATGCCCCGCCTTCACGAGGTTCGCGGCCATGGGGCCACCCATATTCCCTAGTCCGATGAATCCAATCTTGCTCATTCTCCCTTCCCTCCGCTCATTCGAAGGCGAGCTCGCGCTCGCCGAGACTCTCGAAATAGCGCGCGACCTCGGCCGCGCCGACCTCTGCGATTGAGCCATGCTCCCAGCGCGGCTGCTGGTCCTTGTCGACCAGCAGCGCGCGGATGCCCTCGTAGAAATCGTGGCCGGCCATCACGTGCTGGGTCATGCGGTATTCGAGCGTCAGGGACGCCTCGATGTCCATGCCGCGCTCGCCAAGCTTCATCTGGTGAAAGGTGATCTCCAGCGAGATCGGCGAGGCGCGGTCGATGGCGGCCCGCGCCTCCCGGGCCCAGTCGCCTTCCTCCGCCTCGAGCGCCGCGCGGATGGCCGCGACGCTCGCGCACGAGAAGCACCGGTCGATTGCCGGCCGAAGCGCCGCGAGCGGCGGCGGCCCCGGGTCCTCGTGGTACGCCGCAAGCAGCGCATCGACCTGCGCCCGCTCCCCGCCCTCGCGCCAAGCCATGCTTCCAAGCGCCTCGACAAGCGGTGCGATCCGCTCGTGCCGCAGATAGTGGGTCGCAAACTTGCAGTAGAGCATGTCCGCGGCCCGGACGCGCGCGCCCGTTAGCGCGAGGTACATACCGATCCTGCCGGGGCAAAGATTGAGATAGCGCGTTGCTCCCACGTCCGGGAAGAGCCCGATTTGCACTTCCGGCATCGCGCAGAGGCTCCGCTCTGTCGCCACGCGGTGCGAGCCGTTCACGGAGACGCCCATGCCGCCGCCCATGGCAATGCCGTCCATGAGCGCGATGTAGGGTTTGGGAAAGCGGTGCACGCGCTCGATCAGCCAATATTCCTCGCGGAAGAAATCGGCCTTGTAGTCGCCTGCGCCTTTTGGATCGTGGCGGGCGTCATAGATCGCGCGGACATCGCCGCCCGCGCAGAAGGCGCGGTCGCCCGCCCCGCGCACGACGATCGCGCGCACGGAGGGATCGCTTCCCCATTCCACGAGCTTCGGATCGAAGATCCGGTACATGCCGAGGCTGAGCGTGTTGAGCGCCTTCGGCCGATTGAGCGTGACGATGCCGAGCCCGTCGCGCCGCTCCAGGAGAATTTCCGAGGTCTCGGACATGTCAGCGGTTGGTGGCGCCGAGAAGGCGGCGGGCGATGATCACACGCATGATCTCGTTGGTGCCCTCGAGGATCTGGTGAACGCGGACGTCGCGGAGATACCGCTCGATCGGATATTCCTTGATGTAGCCGTAGCCGCCGTGGAGCTGGAGCGCCTCGTTGCAGACCTGAAAGCCCGCGTCGGTCGCGAAGCGCTTGGCCATGGCGCAATGAAGGGTCGCCTCGGGATCGGCGCGATCGAGGCTCGCCGCCGCGCGATGCACCATGAGCCGCGCAGCGTCGAGCTCCGTTGCCATGTCCGCGAGCTTGAACTGCAGCGCCTGGAACTCGTCGAGCGTTTTCCCGAACTGCCGACGGACGCCCATGTAGTCTCGCGCGGCATCGAGACAAGCGCGGGCGCCGCCGAGCGAGCAGGCGGAGACGTTGATGCGCCCGCCGTCGAGGCCCGCCATCGCGATCTTGAAGCCGTCGCCCTCCTCGCCCAGGCGGTTGGCGACGGGGACGCGGCAATCCTCGAAGATCACCATCGCCGTCGGCTGGGTATTCCAGCCGAGCTTTTTCTCCTTCTTGCCGAAGGAGAGGCCGCGCGTGCCCTTCTCGACGACAACGGTCGAGATGCCCTTGGGTCCCTCGCCCCCCGTCCGCACCATCGCAACGTAGACATCGCTGGTACCGCCGCCGGAGATGAAGGCCTTGGCCCCGTCGATCACGTAATGATCGCCGTGCCGCACCGCGCGGGTCTTGAGCGAGGCCGCATCAGAGCCCGCGCCCGGCTCCGTGAGGCAGTAGCTCGCGAAATGCTCCATGCTCGCGAGCCTCGGTAGGAAACGCCGGCGCTGCTCGTCCGTGCCGAAACGGTCGACCATCCAGGCCGCCATATTGTGGATCGAGAGATATGCCGCGGTGGAGACGCAGCCCGCCGCAAGCTCCTCGAAGATGAGCGCAGCGTCGAGGCGCGAGAGCGCCGAGCCCCCGACCTCGTCCCGGACATAGATTCCCGCGAAGCCCAGCGCCGCGGCTTTGCGCAACGCGTCCACCGGAAAGAACTCCTTGGCGTCCCACTCCGCCGCGAACGGCCGGAACTCGCGCGCCGCGAAATCCCGCGCGGCCTCCTGGATCGCGCGCTGCTCCGGGGTGAGCTCGAAGTCCATGAAATTCCTTCCGGTCCCGAGGGCTGCGGATGATACCGACCGCTGCCCCTGCCAGCAACGCACGCAAGTTTAGGCAGTCGGCCTTGCCATCGGCCGCCCTCCCTGATCTATGGTAGGCTGATCCGCACTTCTATCTTTTCGTGTGCGGACGCTTTCCGAGTCGCCACGCTTAACAGAGGGAGAAAACGATGTTCATCCGTCCCCGGAGTCTGCTCGATCAGGTAACGCTGCTGCACGGCCCGCAGGATCTTCTCGGCCGGTATTTCATCGCCGCGGACAACTACGCGCGCGAGCGCGGGGTGCGCCTGCGGCTGCGCACGGATTTCGAGGAGCTGATCGCGCTCAACGCGCGCCACCGCGACAGTTGGCCGGCACTGGCGCCGGTGTTCAATCCCGAGCTCAGCAATCTCCGCATCGACACCGCCTTCTGGATCGATGCGACCGACGAGGAGGGCGAGACCGTCGCGACCCACGCCGCGCGTTTCTTCGATTGGCCCAAGACCACGCTCGCGGACGAGCTGCGCTCGCTCCGACCCTTCTACGAGGACCCGTCGCCGCGGATCGCCGCCGGAGAGTCCGTCGAATGCGCGGCGCCCGCTGCCGATTTCATCCGCGGCCGGGTCATGTATGGCGGCGCCGTCTGGGTGCGGCCGGATTGGCGCCAGCGGGGGCTTGCGAGCCTCATTCCTCGGATCTCGCGCGCCTATGGCTATACGCGCTGGAACACCGAGTATACCTGGGCCCTGATCGAGCCGCGGACGCACGAGCTCGGCCTAGCCCGCGCGAACGGACCCTACCGCGTTGAGGAACGAATCATCCTCAACCTAGGCTTCCGTGGGCATCTGCCGCTGCTGCTGATGTGGATGCCGCGCGATGCGATGTTCGAGGACATCGCGGATATCGTCGATCAGGCGACGGTGGAAAGCTCGCGCCGCATGGAGACACTGAGCACGAACCCGTCGCCCTTGCCCGTGCGCCAGGGCATGAGGAGGCGGTCATAGCGAACGCGGATCGTCGTCGACTCGGAGTTCTTGAGCGTCGCGCGGACGCCGTCGAGGCGGACGCGACGACCGGCGAGCGCGCGGGCGTAGCTGTCGGCAACCCAATCGCCATAGGCGCCATCGGGAAGCTCGTGGAGATCGCGGCCGACCGCCATCATCCCCTCGCAGGGCTTGAGCATCTTGATCCCCGCCCCGAAGTGCTCGACCGTAAGTCGCGAAGTCCGGCGGCGCTGCCGGACGATCACAGAGCGGTTCAGCAAATCGAGGCTATTGAGCGTCTGCGGCAGATCCTCGGGCAGCGCGCCACGCTGCTCGCGCCAGAGCCTGACCAGCGGCTGCAAGCGCTCGTAGGTTGGGGCCGCTAGCGAGGAGAGGTTGCGCTCGGCGGCCAGCCACGACGGGCGTCGCACCACCGGCTCACCCGCCGCGAGATCCTCGGCCCGCTCGGTGAAGGCGCCGATGCTATTGAACATCTCGTAGGACCAGTCATCGCCCCAGAAGATCGCCAACAGAATCCGCGGTGGACGCAAATCCGCGAGCTTGAAGAGTGTCGAGGTCAGGGTCAGCAGGCTGAAGCGGTTTGCGCGCAAGGCGACACGGATGCCGTTCTCGCGCAAACCAATGTGAATGAAGCCGAAATTGCGCACGGCATAGCTGATGACGTCGAAGTCGGCCGTGCGGCAACCTAACCGCGCCGCAAGTGCGCGCGGTTCGTCCACGCACGTCTCGCCACGGTCGTCGATCACTATGCCCGCGTGTCCGCGGAGGTGTCGCCCCGCGCCCATATCCGCCGCCCCCGAGGCTTGCCCATCCTTCTTCGCCTGCGAGACGCGCCCCGCCTCAGGAGACCCGCCTCCATAGCCACTCATCATAACAATTAAAAGGTGAACTCGCCATTGTCTCTAAGACTCCAAAGTAAACGCTTGTTCAACCCCGGCAGGCACGGTCACTCGGCGGCGCGTCCCTTGGCGCTCGCCTTGGCTGCCCGCTCCGCGGCGTGCTGCTCGAACATCTTCTTGGTCGCGGCCTCGCGCAGGCGCGTGAATTCCACCTCGTTCGCGAGCGCCCAAGCCATGGAATCCCGGCGGTGAGCGTTCGAGCCGCGGAAATGCGGGACCACGTGCCGCGCGTAGAGCTCATATGACTTCTTGGTCGCCTCCCAGTTCGCCCAATTGTGTGCGAGCTGGAGATAGCAGCCGAACTC
>Ga0335083_10011201_pt1 | contig 10789 bp, 10 predicted proteins | sample Lox_Sample_42_FD_206716 | JGI IMG/M metagenome (GOLD analysis project Ga0335083, IMG submission 206716) | Soil microbial communities from Loxahatchee National Wildlife Refuge, Florida, United States - Lox_Sample_4.2 | ecosystem: Environmental > Terrestrial > Soil > Wetlands | place: USA... | reverse complement strand
GAGTAGTTGAGATGGATCTAGGCGGCCGGCTCGATCTCCAGGCCGACGTGCACCTTGTCGATGCCGCCGCGAATCAGCGAGTGCGGGTAGAACCACCAGGCGTGATACCAGTACCGCTTTAGCACCGCGGCGTAGACGCGCTGCGTCTCCGACTTCGGCAGGACCCGCGCAACGGCCTCGACCTCCTCGCTCTTCGGCTTGCCCAGTGCCGCGCTCTTGGCGAGCGTCACCCGGGGCGTGTTGTTGATCCGCTTCGTCTTCCAGGACCCGTCGTCGGTGATGACCAGAAGCTTGTCGCCGTCGGGCACCCCCCAGATCGGTGTCGGCTTGGGCCGGCCGTCCTTGGTGAACGTCGTCAATAGCAGGTATTTGGACTTGATGACGTCCTTGAAGGTGATAGTCACGCGCTGGATCGCTTCCGTTTTCGGTGGGAATGTGAGCCGCAAATACCCGCGCCGGGTGGTTCGGTAAACGTGGCGGTCACCACAACAGCCAGAACCGCCGGAATCCCCCGCCGACCGACTAGTCAGTTCGCGGTCGCCGCCGAGATCGATTGGCTCACGGTGTAGCTGTCGATGCCCTCGGTTCCGAGTTCGCGGCCGTAGCCGCTGTTCTTGACACCACCGAAGGGCGCGGCCGGGTCCATGATGTAGCCCTCGTTGACGCCGAACGTGCCGGACCGGACCCGCGCTGCGACGCCATACCCGCGCTCGACGTCGGCGGTGAACACCGAACCGGCCAGCCCGTATTCGGAGTCGTTGGCGATCCGTATCGCCTCGTCCTCGTCGCGGTAGGGGATAACGGTCAGCACCGGGCCGAAGATCTCCTCACGCGCGATCGTCATGTCGTTGTTCGCATCGCTGAACAGCGTCGGGCGCACGTACCAACCGCTGTCGAGACCGTCGGGCAGGTCGCTGCCGCCGGTCACCAGGCGCGCGCCTTCGCTCTTGCCCGCCTCGATGTAGCCGCGAACCCGTTCCTGCTGGCGTTGTGCCACCAGCGGACCGATCTGGGTATTGGGGTCGGCGGGGTCGCCGACCGTCATCGACGCCATCCCGGCCGCCAGCGCGTCCACGAACTCGTCCTTGCGTGCTTCGGGGACCAGGATCCGGCTCAGCGCGTTGCACACCTGGCCGCTGTTGGCCAGGCTGGCCATCTGAATACCGCTGGCGGCGGTCGCGGGGTCGGCGTCGTCGAGCACGATGGCCGCCGACTTGCCGCCCAATTCCAGGCTCACCTGTTTGAGTCCCTCGGCACAGGCCAGGGCCACCTGCCGGCCGGCCGCTGTGGACCCGGTGAAGGACACCTTGTCGACGCCCGAGTGGGTCACCAGGAGTTCGCCGACCTCGCGGCCGCCGGGCACCACGTTGAAGACGCCAGGCGGAAAGTCAGCTGCGGCAACCATTTCCGCGAGCAGCTGCGCATCGAGCACTGACTCGGGCGCGGGCTTGAGCACCACCGTGCATCCCGCCAGGAGTGCCGGCACCACCTTGGTGACGGTGAGGAACTGCGGCATGTTCCACGGCACCACCGCACCGACGACCCCCACCGGCTGCTTCAGAATCCGAATGTCTTTGCCGTACAGGCCCGGACGCTCCTGCTGCCATTGATAGTTGCCCGCCAGCCCACAGAAGGCGGACATCATCATGATCGGCAGCCCGACCTGCGCCCTCTTGGCGAACGCGATCGGAGCACCGATTTCGGCGGAGATCAGCGCGGCCATGTCGGCCCGTCGCTCCTTGTAGATGCCGGCCAGTCGGGTGATCGCGTCGATCCGTTCGGCGGGTTGCATCCGTGGCCACGGCCCGGTGTCGAACGCCGCCCGGGCCGCCTCGACGGCCCGGTTCACATCCGCGCGTCCCGCGCAGGCCGCTTGCCCGATGGGCTGCTCGCTATGCGGCGAGACGACGGTGATGGCCGCATCCGACTCCGGAGCAATCCACTTGCCGTCGATGAAAAGCTGGTCCCTGTCGTACATCTAAATCCCTCGCTAGGTGTTGCGGCCGCCGTTGACGCCCAAGATCTGTCCGGTGATGTAGCCGGCTTCCTCGGATACAAAGAATGCGCACGCTGCGGCGATGTCCTCGGGCCGGCCCACCCGGCGCACCGGCGTGCGGTTGATGTGGTCCTCCACGCTGCCGCCGAGCAGGTGTCGCTGTTCGGCGCTGCGCAGCATCGGGGTGTCGATGAATCCCGGCGGTACGGCGTTGACGGTGATTCCGCTCGGTCCGTATTCGAGGGCCAGCGACTTGGTCAGGCCGTTCACCGCGGACTTCGCCGCGACGTAGTGGGCCATGAACGGTTGCCCGGAGTGAGTGCTCGACGACGAGATGTTGACGATGCGTCCCCAGCCGTTCTCGACCATGTCCGGCAGCACCGCCTGGATGGTGTGGAACACGCCGTTGAGGTTGACGTCGATCACCTTTGACCAGTCGTCGAACGACATGTTCAGGAACTTCTTGAAACCTTCCACCCCGGCCGCGTTGACCAGCACCAGGATCGGGCCGAACTCGTCGCGGATCTTAGCTACCGCGGCGTCGACCTGGGCGCGGTCGGTGACGTCGGCGACATGGCCCAGCCCGTCATCGGTGGGCGACAGATCGATGACGGCCACGCGGAACCCGTCGCTGCGCAGCCGTTCGACGACCGCGCGGCCGATTCCAGACGCACCGCCGGTCACGACAGCCGTCTTCACGCCGCGACATCCTCCTGAGCGATCGCCCAAACAATTGGCTTCACATACCTATCACCCCGTGTCGCCGCGGTCAAGGGGACGGCCTTTTACGCCGAGCAGACGCAGAATCGCACTGTGCGGGTCTCCTTCGTGCGATTCTGTGTCTGCTCGCGAGGCTGGGACTAGGGTCGCGCTGATGGAACAGATGGACCGGCCGCCTTTTCGTTTCGCAGTGCAGGCGACCAACGCCGCCGGAGCACGCGAGTGGCGCGATATCGTGCGCAAAGTCGAAGACCTCGGCTATTCAACGCTTTTCCTGGCGGACCACTACCTCGGCCCGGGTCCCGCACAAAAGGCCGCGCGGACTCCGCGGCAAGACCTGGCTCCCATCGCGGCGATGGCCGCGGCGGCGGCGTACAGCGAGACGTTGCGCATCGGGTGCCGGGTGTTCTGCATCGACTACCACGTGCCGGCCGTGCTGGCCAAGGAAGTCGCGACGTTGGATCTGCTGTCCGACGGCCGGCTGGAAATGGGCATCGGCGCCGGCTGGAGCGAAGTCGAGTACACCGCAATGGGGCTCGACTTCGGCCGTCCGGGCCGGCGAATCGCCAAGCTGGCCGAGGTCGTTTCGCTGATCAAAGCCCATTGGGGCGGCGACGAACTGGACTTCTCCGGCGACTTCGTTGAGGTGCATGGATACGCGGGACGGCCGCGGCCGGTGCAAAGACCGCATCCGCCGATCATGATCGGTGGTGGCGGGCAGCGCATCCTGTCATTGGCCGGCCGCGAAGCCGACATCGTGAGCATGTCCAGCGTGCCGTTCGTGGCGCGCGACGCCGACGGTCTTGATCCGGTGGCGGTCGCGCACCGCCGGATCGGCTTCGTCCGCGCCGCGGCCGGCGAGCGCTTCGGCGCGATCGACGTCGAAGGTTCGCCATACTTCACCGAGATCACCGACGATCCCGAAACCGCGCTGGCCGGGGTGGCGAAATCGACGGGGATCTCGGTCGATCTGTTGCGCAACCACCCCAACGTCCTGGTCGGTTCGACGGAAAGCGTTGTAGAACAACTGTATTCACGCCGCGAGACCCTCGGCGTCAACTACGTCACGGTGCAGCAGTCGCAGATCGAATCCTTCGCGCCGGTGGCGGCCCTGCTGACCGGGCGCTGAGCCTTGACCACCGCAATCGGAGGTGGGACCATGAGGCCTGCGTGATTTGGGCGATCGCTCAAGAGAATGGATGGCCTATGGCAAAGCGGACCAGATTCAGCGAGTACCACGACCGGTACGCCAACTATCGGCTCGAACTCTCCGATGACGGAATCCTGTTCATGCAGTGCCACACCGACGGCGGCAGCCTGGTGTGGGACTGGCGCGCACACGACGACATGTCCGACGCGTTCGCCGATATCGCCGGAGACCGCGAGATCAAGGTGCTCATCCACACCGGCACCGGGGAGAACTACAACGCCAACTGGGGACGCATGCCCAACGGCGACCCGGTCGAGAAGCCCGAGTATCTGCTGATGCCCGGCACCCGCGGGCTGCTGAAGCTCGACGAGAAGGCTTGGTATGCGAGGCATCTGATCACCAACGTGCTCGACGTCGACGTCCCGATGATCAGCGCGGTCAACGGCCCGTGCAACATACATTCGGAAGTGGCACTGCTCGGCGATATCGTGCTGGCCTCCGAAGATGCGTACTTCCAGGACGCCTCGCACTTCCCGCGCGGCCAGGTGCCCGGCGACGGCCAGCATGTGATCTGGAGCTTCTTGGCCGGCCATACTCGGGCCCGCTACTTCCTGCTGACCGGCATGAAACTGGGCGCGGCCGAGGCCAAGGAGTGGGGCGTGGTCAACGAGGTACTGCCCAAGGGCCAATTGCTGGGCCGGGCCTGGGAACTGGCCCGCGAACTGGTCAAGCGCCCACCGCTGACGCTGCGCTACTCCCGTCAGCTGTTCACCAATCCACTCAAACGGGCCTTCCTCGACGAGCTGGGCCACGGCCTCGCGCGGGAGACCTACGCGCAGCGGGCATTCTTCCCGTTCGGCGGCGAGATGGCCCCGTTGGACCGAGCCTGGGATGCGGAGCCCTGGAGTGAAGGAGTCCCCTCGTGACCAGCATTCAGCAGCGGCTTTCCACCGGACGGGGCAAGTTCACCACGGACTACCCCGAACTCGGGACGGGCCCGGTCAGCTACGAGGATTCGATCTCCGAGGAGTTCTTCGCCGCCGAGCGCAAGGCGGTTTTCGAGCGAAACTGGTTGTGCGTCAGCCGTATTGAGCGGTTGCCCCGCAAGGGTTCGTACTTCACCCGCGACCTGCCGGGGCGGCTCGCCTCGATCGTTATCGCCCGCGACCTGAACGACACCGTGCACGCGTTTCACAACGTGTGCGCCCACCGCGGCAACAAGGTGGTGTGGCAGGAGCATCCGGGCCGCGAGTCGTCGGGAACCTGTCGTGCCTTCGCCTGCAAGTACCACGGTTGGCGGTACGGCCTGGACGGCAAGGTCAACCACGTCACCAACGAGGGCGAGTTCTTCGATCTCGACAAGAGCACCCTGCGGATGCCACCCGTGCACTGCGAGGTCTGGGCGGGCTTCATTTTCGTCAACCTCGCCGACCACCCGGTGCCGCTGCAAGATTTCCTCGGCGACGGACTGCTGCCCATCGAGGCCTATCCGTTCGAGAAGATGACGCAGCATTACGGGTTCTCCACCCGGATCAACGGGAACTGGAAACTGGCCGTCGACTCGGTCTGCGAGTGGTACCACCCTCCCTACGTGCACGGTCGCTTCATCGACCCCGATGTGTCGAAGGCCGAGAAGATGGTGCCGCCGGTCGACGCATATCACTACGAGCTGTTCCGGCCGCACATGCTCACCTCTGTTCCCGGCCCGCCGCCGCTGCCGCCGCGCGAACCCGGGACGGCGGGGCCCGCCCGCCAGGATCAGCGCTGGGTCTACAAGCTGTTCCGCGCCGGACTGTTCGGGCCCGACGACGTTCCCGATATCGGGCCCGAGCCTGATTTCCTGAACCGCGGCAACATCGCCTCGTGGGGCAACGACCAATTCTGGTTGTTCCCAAACATTTCGATCCAGATCTGGGCGCGCGGCTACTACATCACGTACACGTACTGGCCGGAGACGGTGGACTCGCACATCTACGAGATCGACATGTACTTCGTGCCGCCGGCCAACGCGGCCGATCGCCTGGCGCAGGAGTTGGTGGTGGACAGCACGATCGAGTTCGCGATGCAGGACGTGAACACCATCGAGGCCACCCACTCGGCTTTGAAGACACGGGCGCAGAACACCTTCCACCTCAGCGACCAGGAACTGCTGATTCGGCAGTTCCACACGGTGATCCGCGATGCGGTCGCCGCGCAACAGGCCGGGGGCGCGTGATGTCCGTACTGCCGGAAGGCTTTGCCGAACTCGAGCCGTTTGCCGCCGACTGGGCGTTGCCGACGCGGGCGCAACGCTACGAGGCGCGGCTGTCGAAGCCCTATGACGAACTCGTCGCCTTCTACGACGCGATCGCGCCACGGGCCGAAGAGGCGATCGGGTATCTGAATGGGCTGGACATCAACGCATTACCCGACGATGCCGAAAGGTTGCTGCAGTTGCTCTACTCGATGATCCTGGTCTCCTACGCCGTCAACGTCTTCAAGCAGAACCGCATCCCGGACTCGGGTGCCGCGTTCTTCGAGATGGTCGCCGAACCGGCGGTCTGACGGCATGACAGCATCCGAACGGCCCAGGGCCCGCGATTCCACGACTCGGGTCATGCTGATCGACGCGACGATTCAGATCATGCTCGAAGAGGGTTACGCCGCAGCGACATCGCGCCGGGTAGCTGCCAAAGCCGGCGTCAAACCGGCGTTGGTGCACTACTACTTCCCCACGATGGACGAGCTGTATCTGGACGTTTTCCGCCGTGGCGCCACGGGCTACTTGGAGAGCCAGCAGAAGGCATTGGCCTCAGACCGTCCGTTGCACGCCTTCTGGGAAACCCTCACGGCGCCCAAGGATACCCGGCTGTTGCTGGAATTCATGGGACTTGCCAACCACCGCAAGGAGATTCGCGCCGAGATCGCGGCCTGGTCGGAGCGGTGGCGCGAGATGCAGATCACCGCGTTGAACTTCATCCTCCGCGAGCACGACATCGACACGGACGAATTCCCGCCCACCGCCGTCGCGGTCGTCATCGCCGCGATCGGGCGAACCCTCATCCTGGAAGAAGGACTCGGCACGACCGGCGGGCACAAGGAGGCCGTCGCGCTGGTCCACCGGTTCCTGGACCGATTCGAGATGCCGACGCCGAAGGCCCGTCGCGGGGATCGGCGGTGACTTCACGCTCGGGGAGGGGTTTTGCCAGTCGGGCGCGCCCTCAGCACAGAGTGAACGGCCGCCCAAATCAGGGCAGCACCACCCGCAGCTTCTCCCAGCCGCGGACCGTGGACGTCAGCGCCAATTTCGCTGTGTCGTAGTCGATGTCCCATTCGGGCCAGCGGTTGAGCATCTCGTCGAGCGCGACACGCCCCTCCAGGCGGGCCAGGTTGGCGCCCAGGCAGTAGTGCACGCCCTTGCCGAACGTGATGTGCGAGATGTTGTCGCGGTGGATGTTGAACGTGTCCGGGTCGGTGTAGCGACGAGGATCGCGATTGGCGGCGCCGAACAGCAGCAGCATGGCACTGCCGGCCGGAACCGTCGTGCCGTAGCACTCGAAATCCTTTGCCATCCAACGCGCGACGTGCGGTCCGGTGGGCTCGAACCGCAGCGTCTCGTCGACGGTACGGTTCAGTAGCGACCGATCCTGGTAGATCTCGCGACGCTGGTCGGGGTGCTCGGCGAGCACCTTGGCCAGCCAGCCGATCAGCCGGCCCGTCGTCTCATTGCCGGCACCGGCCACCACCTGGGTGTAGTGCAGTATCTCTTTGCGGGTCAGCTTCCGGTGCACCCGCTGCTCGTCGTCGAACTCGACGTTGAGCAGTTGCGTCATCAGGTCGTCGGACGGGTTCTTGGACCGCCACTCGACGTAGTCGGCGTAGATGCGGCCGTCGGCGATGGAGTCGGCGTCGGCGACCTGCAACGGCGCGCCCGGCTTGGTGCGCAGGTTGGCGTCGTTGGCGTCACGCACCGAGATCTGTTCGGATTCAGGAATTCCCAACAGCATGCCGATCACCCGCATCGGCATCATCGAGGCAAGTTCGGCGATGATGTCGAATCCGTCCGATCCGACATGGGGATCCAGGCACCGGACGCAGTATGCGCGGATCTGGTCCTCGATGGCGGCCATCCGGCGCGGCGTGAACACCCGTGACATCAGCCCACGCAGCATCGAGTGTTCGGGCGGATCCTGGAACATCATGACTCCGCCGGGCATGTCGAATTTCGACTTGACCAGCTCCAGGATGTCGCTGCGACGGCTGGAGAAGGCCTGCCAGTTCGCCAGTGCCTGTTCGACATCGGAATGCCTTGATATCGCCCAGAAGTCGTACTTCTCGTTGTAGTAGATCGGGGCCTCTTCCCGCAGCCGCGCGTAGACGGGATACGGGTTGGCGATGATGCCGGTGTCGTAGGGGTCGTAGTAGACGTCCGTGTCGTTCGCGATAGTCATTGCAATCCCTTACCCGCGATTATTGGGCGATCGCCCAAATTATGGCGCAGGCCCATGTCTAGCAGGATTTTGCCGAGTCCGTCAAGAGCCCCGGTCCGCTGTCGCGGCGTCGATCAGGGTGCCCGCGGCAGCACGGGCGTGCGCCCCAGCAGGTAGGGATCGGCCACGCCCGCCTCCCGCGCAACGGCGACGAGGCGACGGGTGAACTCCTGCTTGTGGTCCCGCACGATTTCGTCGGCGCCGGACAGGGCGCCAGCGGATTCCACGACTGCATTGTGAAAGGGACAGCCGCGCACAACTTCCGAACGGGGCGGTTCAAAGATGGCCAGGAGCCGCTCCCGGGCCGACAGATCCTGGTCGTTAAGCCGCTTCTCGTTGGGCGTACCCGGTGTGCACACCGATACGCAGCCGGATAGGGCCGGCGGGGCGCGCTGCAAGTCCAACGCCGCCGCCACCGCATCGGAGGCCCGGGCGAACGCGGACACGAAGCTGTCGCCCTCGCCCTGCTCCACCGGCCGCACCCCGTCATGGGCAGTGATCACGTCGCACACGACCTGGTTGAACCGCGCGATCGCCGCGGTCATCTCCTCGGGTTGGGTCTCCCACAGCCGCGTCGAGCCCTCGACGTCTGCCAAGAGCAGCGTCACCGTGCCCGTCGGCAAAAGGCCGCTCACGCCCACTTCGCTCCAGTCCACCAGCGGCAGCTCCACGCGCGGATCGATTTCGCCCATGCTAGTCAGCATGCGGGGCGCCCGGGCGGCAGAACATCAGCGCAACCGCGGAGATTTCATTGCGCGAGCGCGTTAGGGCAGAGCCGCGGCCCAGGCGATATGGCCCTCGTAGCCCAGCGATGTCGCCATCTCGCCATAGCGACCCTTGAGGTCCGCATAGGCCGCAGCGTCGCCGTGCGCCCGCGCCAGTAACGCCCGCAACCGCAACACCAGGAGGTCGCGCACCGGCACCTCGTGATCGGTGGGCGCCGTAGCCAACTGCTCGATCGCGACGCCGGCTTCGGTCAAGTCGCTTGGGGAGCCACGCTCGAGCAGTGTCTCCACGAGAACGCCGGTGGCAGGAATTCCCCAGCCCAGTAGCCGTTCTTCGCGCACCAGTCGGTCAAAGGCGGCGCGAATTAGGGGTAGGGCGGCGTCGTGATCCCCACGCCGCGCCCGTTCCCGACCCAAGTAGATATCGGCGACGGGTAGCGCGACCGATTCGTGCCCCTGGCTCACGAGCGACTCCTTGACCTCGGTCAGGACCAGATTTCCGCGGTCTCGGTGCGCATCCGTCGGACTGTGCACCAGCGCGAGGCCCAGTACCGTCCGGGCGAGGACTAACGCGAGATCATCGCTGGATCGCTCGGCATTCTGCACGACATCCTCGATCTCGTGCAGCGCCCGATCATCGACGGCCAGCACGCCGGAGGGTATCCCGGCGCCGTAGAGATAGCCGGCGGCCGCGGTGTAGGACATCGGGTCGGCGCTCCGCGCCATAGCCAAGCCCTCCCCCCGATCCTCTTGCCAGCCAGGAAGACCCAGAAAACAGCGCGCCTGGCCGCGCATGGTCAACGCAACCGCCAGCGGAGACCCGACCAGGAAATTGCCCTTAGTGGGATCACCGTCGGCCAAGTCGATGAGTTGCTCCAACCACGGCAGCGCCTCCGCCCATTCCGCGCACTCGCCCTTGGCGTAAAGCGGCGCGATGGACAGTCCCACCGTCAAATTGGGATCGCCGATCGAGTTGATCAGTTTCATGGCTTCCGTAGCCGTCCGCGACGCGTCGCGCAGCCGCGACTGATAGGAGTGATCCCACACCACCCCCGCCATGGCGATGGCCAATGAGGCCTTGTCCCCGACCGCATTGCACAGCGTCCGCAATTCCTCAAAAAGCGCGCCCGCATTCGTGTGTGTTCGCCAAGCGATCCCACACAGCATGGTTCGGGGCGCGATGCGCAGGACCGCCCGGAGCGGGTCGTCGGCGGGCAGCGCGTCGGCAGTCCTGGTTGCGTGCTCCCAACTCAGTTGCGCCGCACGGATATCGCGGTTGACCGCCCACGCGGCGGCCCGCATGTGCCACCCGTAGGCGGCGTGCCAATCACCGGCGCCCTCCAGATGTTCGGCGATCAGCACGGCGTGCTGGTCGGCCGCGTGTGGGTCAAGCGCCTCGATCGCTGCGGCCAGCCGTCGGTGCAACCGCGCCCGATTGGATTTCAGCTGCGTCTCGTAGGCCACGGTGCGAATCAACGGATGCCGAAACTCGTACTCGGAGCGCGCGTTGGACCCCACTTGGTCAACCAGGTCGGCGTGGATCAGCTCATCGATGCGGAGCTCTACTTCCATACTGACCAGCAGATCGGAGGTGAAGCGAAACCCGATGACCGAAGCGGCGGCCAGCGTTTGTTTGGCGTGCGGGCTCAGCCGGTCGATGCGGGCGGCGATCGTTGCCTGCAGCGTGGCCGGCACGCTCACCTCGCCGACCCGGGTGTGGCAGACATAG
>Ga0335083_10011200_pt1 | contig 10790 bp, 9 predicted proteins | sample Lox_Sample_42_FD_206716 | JGI IMG/M metagenome (GOLD analysis project Ga0335083, IMG submission 206716) | Soil microbial communities from Loxahatchee National Wildlife Refuge, Florida, United States - Lox_Sample_4.2 | ecosystem: Environmental > Terrestrial > Soil > Wetlands | place: USA: Florida... | reverse complement strand
CGTGTTGACCGCGGTGTAGTACAGCCCGGAAAGCTGGCAACCCCAGGTGATTTCGAAGAACTCGGGCCGGTTAGGCAGGATCAGCGCCACGCCGTCGCCGCAGCGCAGCCCGGCATCGTGCAGCACCGCGGCGACCCGTTGGCTCCTGGCATACAACTCGCCGTACGAGATCACGTCCCCGTCGATGAGTAGCGCTGGCGACTGCGGAGCCGTGATCGCGTGGTCGGCGATGTTCACCTGCTGGCTCCCGAAAACCTAAGTCGCGGTCGGTGCGCCGTCGGTCTGTGCCGCCGCGGCCGCCTGACGGCGGGCCTGCTCCGACGGCAGCACCTTGTCCTTGAACACCGTCTGGATCAGCTCTTGCACATCCTTGCTGATCGACGCTAGCGCGACCAGGTCATTGGAGCTCTGCCAGTGCACCCGCATGCCCATCAGCTCCCAGGCCCGCTTGAGGTTGGCCTTGGTCGCCAGCAGTGTCGTCATCGGCGCCTGGGCGATATGACGGGCGATCGCGTCGACACGCGCGTCCAGTTGGTCGCGTGGGACGACCTCGTTGACCAGGCCGACCTCAAGCGCCTTCTTGGCGTCGATCACCTCGGCCAGGTACAGGTAGTACGCCGCGCGCCGCCAGTTCATGAAAACCCAGGGCTCAATGGAACATTCACCGGACGGCATGCCGAAGCCCTGCAGCGGCGGGTAGGAGAAGTAGGCGTCCTCGGACGCGATCACGATGTCGGTGGTCAGCCCGTAGTGGGTGCCACCGCCCACGCAGTAGCCGTGCACCTGCGCGATCGTCGGCTTGGAGAACTCCCACAGGTTCAGGATCGGCTTGACGAACAGGTCGGTCTGCGGCTTCCACGGCGTGCCCATGACCTGGGCGGCTTCCACGAAAGACGGGTAATCAACGGAGTTGTTGCCGATGGCGTGGCCCGAGCAGAAGCCCTTGCCGTTGGCCTTCAGGATCAGCACCTTGATGTCGTAGTCGCGGTCCGCGTCCAGCAGCGCGGCGTCGACTTCTTCGGCCAGCTTCTGGTCCTGGGCGTTGGCCTTCTCCGGCCAGTTGAGCGTGACCTTCGCGATCGCGCCTTCCTTTTCGTAGATGATTCTCTCGCGGGTCTCGTTGAGATCCATTTGTGAGTACCTTTCGCTATGGCGGTTTTACGAAGTGATAACGCCGATTTCGGCGCCGATGTCGTAGGTGGTGCCGATCTGGCCCGTCCATTGCACGGTGCCCGACGCGCCGGCTTCGATTTCCTGTTCCACCTTCTCGGTGGCGATCACGTAGATCGGCGTGCCCTCGTCGACATGCTCGCCGGCCTGCACGAGTAAGCCGGTGAGTTCGGCTTCCGAGACCGCCACCGACACCCGCGGGATGCGAATGATGAAGTCAGCCACGCGCTTCCGCCCTCGCTCCGATCTCCAGGGTGCGCTGCGCAGCAGCTACGACGCGCGCCGGCGACGGGTAGACCTGCGCCTCGAGCGCGGCCGCGGCCGGGTTGGGGACGAAGCGGGCGCCGACCCGCCCGATCGGCGCGGCCAGTTCACCGAACAGTTCGGCTTGCAGGATCGCCGCGATTTCGGCTCCCGGGCCGGCGAATTGGACGGCATCGTGCACGATGACGACTCGCCTGGTGCGACGGGCGGATTCGACGATGGTCTCGACGTCCAGGGGAACCAGCGTGCGCAGGTCGACGACTTCGGCGCTGACGCCCTGCTCCTGCAGGGTGGTCGCGGCCGCCAGTGCGTCGTGCACGCTGCGTCCATAGCTGATCAGGGTCACGTCGGTGCCCGGCCGCTTGATGTCGGCCTGGCCCAGGGGAATTGAGAACCCGGGCTCGACCGGTACGGGTCCTTTCTTGCTCTGCAGCCGGATCGTCTCGACGAACAGGCAGGGGTCCTCATCGAAGATCGCGGCCTTCAGTAGGCCTTTGCCGTCGCGCGGGGTGGAGGGCACGATCACCTTCATCCCGGGAATGTGCATGAACCACGCCTCCAGGCTCTGCGAATGCGTGGCGCCGGTGGCCAGCCCGGCGTAGACCTGGGTGCGGATGGTGATCGGCGCCGTCGTGCGCCCACCGGTCATGAATCGCAGTTTGGCGGCGTTGTTGATCAGCTGGTCGGCGGCGATGCCGATGAAATCCATGATCATGATCTCGGCCACCGGCAGCATCCCGTCGATGGCGGCGCCGATCGCCGCGCCGACGATCGCGGCTTCCGAGATGGGGGTGTCCAGGACCCGGTCGTGGCCGTACTTCGTCGACAGCCCTGCCGTCGGGCCCGATGCTCCTGGATCGGCGATGTCCTCGCCGAGCAGAAACACCCTGTCGTCGGCCTGCAGCGCCTGATCCAGCGCGAGGTTCAGCGCCTCGCACATGGTCATCTCTTTCTCGTCCATCTTGTGAATCCTCAGACCGGGAACCCGATTGGCGTTGCGTACACGTCGCGGTCGAGTTCGTCGACCGCGGCGACCTCGGCGCTCATGACTGTGCTCAGCGCGGCCTCCACCGTCTGCCGGGCCTCGGTTTCGATGCGATCCAGCTCCTCTTCGGTGCAGATCCCGGTTTCGGCGAGGTGACCGCGGAACCGTGGCACCGGGTCGGCCTCCATCGCCGCGGCCAGCTGCTCCTTGGGGATGTAGGGCATCCGGTCACCGAAGTAGTGGCCGCGGAAGCGGAATGTTACGCACTCGATGAAGGTGGGGCCTCCACCATTGGAGCCGGCGCGCGCCCGCTGCACTGCCTGGTCCAGTGCGGATTTCACCGCCAGCGGGTCGTTTCCGTCGACGCGAACGCCCGGCATGCCGTAGCCGGCGGCCCGCTCGGCGACGTGTTCGAGCTTCATCGTGTCGTGGGTCGGCGTCATCTCGGCATAGAGGTTGTTCTGGCAGACGAACACCAGCGGCAGATCCCAGAGCGCGGCCATGTTGGCCGCCTCGTGAAACGAGCCGGTGTTGGTGGCGCCGTCCCCGAAGCTGACCACCGTGACGCGGTCCAGGCCTTTGCGTTTGGCGGCCATGGCCAGCCCCACCGCGACCGGCGGTCCGGCGCCGACGATGCCGGTCGAGAGCATCACGCCCTTGTCCGGCTTGGCGATGTGCATGGTGCCGCCTTTGCCGCGGCTGGCGCCGACCACGCGCCCCATCATCTCGCCGTAGATCTCCTCGAGCGGGACACCCTTGCCGATCAGATCGTGCAGCCCGCGATACGTCGTCACCAACTGGTCGTCGGGCCGCAGCGCGACGCCCATCGCGGCGGCGATCGCCTCCTGGCCGCGCGACGGCCAGTACACGCACATGAACTCGCCGGTGCCGATGCCCTTGGACAGCCGGTCGTCGGCCGCCTTCATCAGCACCATCAGCGCGTAGAGCTGACGCTGCACCCCCGGCGGCTCCCCGTTCACCGCTCGCCTCCAGTTCCGTTGCGGTGCAGTCTGATTGGCCTCATCGGAGTCACCCGCCCGACCATGGCTTGACCTTGAGGAAGCCGCCCCCGTCGACGCGCAGTTGCTGTCCGGTGATGTAGCGGGCCGCGTCGGAGGCGAGGAACAGCACGGCCTCGCTGATGTCCTCGGGTTCGACGTAGGGGATCGGCATCGATTGGACCAACGGGAAAATCGGTTCGGCGTCCTCGCGGGTCGGGTTCTTCAGGTCCGGCCGAAACGCCCGGTACATCGGTGCGCTGTGCAACATGTCGGTGTTGACATTCGTCGGGTGCACTGCGTTCATCCGGATGGAGAACGGAGCCAGCGCCCGGGCAAAGTCGTTCACGTAGTGTGCCGCAGCGAGTTTCGCGAAGGCGTAACCTGCCCCTCCGGGGCCGCCGTCGATGCCGGTGGTGTTCATCGAAGACATGAACGCCGCGTTCGATCCGATCACGATGATCGACGCACCCCGTTGCAGATGCTTGAGACTGGTGTGCACGAGGTTGAGCACGCCCCCCAAGTCCACATCCACCGCGTCGGCGAAGGCCTGCGGGGGTAGGCCGGCGGTCAGCGGGCAGATCCCGGCGTTGGCGATCACGACGTCGAGGTGCCCGAGTTCGGCGACGCCGTCGTCGATTGCCTTGGCCAGTGCCGGGCGATCGCGGACGTCCGCGATGGCGGTGAACGCGCGCTGTCCCTCCTTCTCGACCAGCCGCGCCGTCTCCTCGAGGTCCTCCGGTCGGGCCAGCGGATACTCGTTGGTGTCGATGTCTTCACACAGATCAACCGCGATGATGTCGGCACCCTCCGCGGCGAGCATCCGCGCGTGCGACCGCCCCTGACCGCGTGCGGCCCCGCTGATTACGGCAACCTTGCCCGTCACCCTGCCCATCGCCCCAGCCCTTATATTCCAATGCCTGTCTTAGCGACCCGCACTGGGGTCCAAGGACTTTCGCGACCTGAGCAGCCAAGCCACTGGTGCGCTGCATCGGGAATTGGGCTCAGATCAACGATCGGCTCCATCGCATCTCTCCCACGAAATACTGCCGCGAATCCGAGCGCGGCGGCAGCCGGGCTACTGTATCCCCTACAGTAGCTAGAATATCTAAAATAGCAAGAAATGGGACGACCACCTCCTACCGCCGCGCGAGCGGCCGCGAATGCACGCGGTTGATGGCGTGTAGGCGTACAAATGGGCGCGCTCGCGCCCGTCGGCGCCAATGCTGAAACGTTCCGGGGCCGCGCGGCGAAACAGAATCGTAGGAGTAGCCGAAATACGCGTTGTGCTGCCCTGATGGCGATACCCTTTGCCGAGAGCTCGCGCAGGTTAGGGAGGTTCCCTGATGTCGTTCCTCATCGCGGCGCCGGAGCTGGTGGCGGCGGCGGCCACGGACCTGGCGAGGGTCGGCTCGTCGATCAGTGCGGCCAATGCGGCCGCGGCAGCTCCGACGGCGTCGGTGATCGCGGCGGGCGCCGACGAGGTATCGGTGGCGATCGCGGCACTATTCGGATCGCATGCTCAGGCATATCAGGCGCTCAGCGCGCAGGCAGCGACCTTCCACGCCAATTTCGTACAGACCCTCAAGGCGGGCGCCGGCAGCTACGTCTCCGCCGAGGCGGCTAACGCGACGCCTTTGCAGAGCGTGGAGCAAAAGGCGCTGGCCGCGATCAACGCGCCTGCCCAGGCGATCTTCGATCGCCCGCTGATCGGCAACGGCGCCAACGCGACGGCGGCGGGCGGCAACGGCGGCGACGGCGGCATCTTGTTCGGCAGCGGCGGCAACGGCGCGACCGGCGACCCCGGCAAGCCGGGCGGTAACGGCGGGAACGCCGGGCTGATCGGCAACGGCGGCAAGGGCGGGGCCGGCGGGGACGCCACCGACGCCGGCGCTACCGGCGGCAAGGGCGGTGCGGGTGGCAAAGGCGGGTTGCTGTGGGGCAACGGCGGCGACGGCGGCGAGGGCGGGGCCGGCAGCGCCACGCCCCCGGCGCCGAATCCTCCGGTAGTAGTGCCCACGGTGGGCGCCAGCGGCGGCGACGGCGGTAACGGCGGCAACGCCGGGCTGTTCTACGGGCAAGGCGGAATGGGCGGAACCGGCGGGACCGGTGGGGCCGCGCCCCCCATTGCCGGGCTGGGAGCGGGCGGCGTCGGCGGCACGGGCGGCACCGGCGGCAACGCCGCGCTGTTATTCGGTACCGGCGGCCTCGGCGGCGACGGCGGTATCGGCGGCGTCGACGATCCGGGCGGCGTGCTCACCACAGCCGGCTATGGCGGTCAGGGTGGCAACGGCGGACAAGGCGGCCTGTGGCTCGGCACCGCCGGCGCCGGTGGGACCGGTGGGGCCGGCGGAAACGCGACCAACACCGCGGCGAGTAGTGGTGGCCATGGCGGCTCCGGCGGCAACGGTGGCGCCCTGGGACTCTTCGGCACCGGCGGAGCCGGCGGAAACGGCGGCGTTGGCGGGGACGGAACCGGCGCCGGCACGACAGGCGGCAACGGTGGTGTGGGCGGCCTCGGTGGCGACGGCAGCCCCGGTGGCCTGATTTCGGGTAACGCAGGCGCCGGCGGCGACGGCGGGCTCGGTGGCAGCGGCGGTATCGGCAGCGTCCTGCAGGGCTTTGGCGGATCCGGCGGTTTCGGCGGCAACGGCGGCGACGCCTGGTTCATCGGCAACGGCGGGAAGGGCGGCATCGGAGGCAGCGTGCCGACGTTCACGGCCCAGGGAGTTAGCGTGGCGGCCGGCAACGGCGGTACCGGCGGCAACGGCGGAGCCCTGTTCGGTAACGGCGGCGACGGCGGCGCCGCCGGTCATGCCCTCGGTGCGCGCCTGTACGGCCAGGGTGGCGCCGGCGGGAATGCCGGATTCGTGTTCGGCAACGGCGGGCATGGCGGCATGGGCGGTGCCGACAGCAACGCCATCAACACCGGTGACGTCGTCGGCACCGGCGGTGCGGGCGGCAACGGTGCGCTGCTGTTCGGCAACGGCGGCGGGGGCGGGGTCGGCGGCGCCAACTCGACGAACCCCGGAGCCGGCAATGGCGGCGCCGGCGGAGACAGTGGCTGGATCTTCGGCCGCGGCGGCGACGGCGGGGACGGCGGTCCCGGATCGACACTCGGGGCCGGTGCCGGCGGTGACGGCGGCAACTCCCGGTTCATCGGCAACGGCGGCGACGGCGGCAACGGTGTCCCCCCTGCTCCCGGCGGCGCGGGCGGCAGCGGCGGCCTGTTGTTCGGCCAGGACGGGGCCCACGGAACGTAGCTGCCGCCGACGGCAAACCGTGTGAACCCGACCCTGTAGGGCGGGATGTTCAGTAGGGTATCCGCGTGCACGAGGTGGCCGGTCATCAGCGCCGGGTCGGCCCATCGCCGGGACTAGACCCGCAGAGCCGCCTGCAACGCTATGAACAGGCGTTTGCTGAGCTCGATGCCCCGTTTGCCTTCGTAGACCTCGACGCGATGTGGGGCAATGCCGACCAGTTGCTGTCGCGTGCCGGCGACAAGCCCATCCGGGTGGCGTCGAAGTCCCTGCGCTGCCGGCCCCTGCAGCGCGAGATCCTGGATGCTCACCCACGGTTCAGCGGGCTGATGACCTTCACGCTGCCCGAGACGCTGTGGCTGGCCGGGCACGGCTTCGACAACCTGTTGCTCGCCTATCCGACGACTGACCGCGCGGCCCTGCGCCAGCTCGGCGAGCTGACCGCCGAGGACCCCGACAAGGCGCCGATCGTCATGGTCGACAGCGTCGACCACCTCGACCTGATCCAGAGCGCGACCGACCAGCCGGTGCGGCTGTGCCTGGATCTCGACGCCGGCTACTGGCCGGCCGGGGGACGGGTGAAGATCGGCCCCAAGCGCTCGCCGATACACACCCCGGAACAGGCGCGCGCCCTTGCGGAGGAGATCGCGCGGCGCCCGGCCCTCAAGTTGGTGGCGCTGATGTCCTACGAGGGGCACATCGCGGGCTTCGGCGACAAGGTGGCCGGCAAGTTCGCCCAGAATCTCATCGTGCAACGGATGCAGCGCATGTCGTTCGACGAGTTGCGGGAACGCCGCGCCCGCGCTGTCGAATTGCTGCGCGAAGTCGCCGACCTCGAGATCGTCAACGCGGGCGGCACCGGCGATCTACAGCTGGTCGCACAGGAGCCGGCCATGACCGAGGCGACCGCCGGCTCGGGGTTCTACGCGCCGACCCTGTTCGACTCGTATTCGACCTTCACCTTGCAGCCGGCGGCGATGTTCGCGCTGCCGGTGTCGCGCCGGCCCGACGCGAAGACCGCGACGGCGCTCGGGGGCGGCTACCTGGCCAGCGGTGTCGGTGCGAAGGACCGCATGCCGACGCCCTACCTGCCGACCGGGCTCACGCTCGACTCGATGGAGGGTACCGGCGAGGTCCAAACACCGCTGCGCGGCGAGGCGGCCCGACGGCTGCAGGTGGGCGACAAGGTCTACTTCCGCCACACCAAGGCCGGCGAGTTGTGTGAGCGGTTCGACTGCCTGCATCTGGTCCGGGGAGCACGGATCGTCGATACGGTCCCGACCTACCGCGGCGAGGGGCGCACGTTTCTGTAGTAAGCCGAGCCTGTGATTGCGAAGGAGCTGCCATGACGGCGATCAACGCGCTGCCGACCGAGCTGGCCACCATGCGTGAGGTCGTCGAGACGCTGGCACCGATCGAGCGCGCCGCGGGCGAGCCGGGCGAGCAGCAGGCCGCCGAATGGATCGTCGAACGCCTACGGGCGGCGGGTGCGCAGAACGTGCGGATCGAGGAGGAGCAGTTCTTCGACGGCTACCCGCAGCTGCACGTCAAGCTGGCCTCGATCGGGGTGGCCGCCGGTCTCGCGGGCCTGGTCAGCCGGCACCTGCGGGTGCCCGCAGCGGTGGCGGGCGTCGGTGCCGGGCTGGCGATCGCCGACGACTGTTCCAACGGTCCGCGCGTCGTGCGTACCAGGATGCAAGAGGCGCGGACGACGTGGAACGTCGTCGGCGAAGCGGGTGATCTCGACGGCGAGCACACGGTTGTGGTGTGCGCTCACCACGACGCCGCACACACTGGCAAGTTCTTCAACCCAGGTCCGCAGCAATTCTTGGTTGAGCGATTTCCCGGGATCGCTGAGCGCATGAACACGTCGTTACCCAGCTGGTGGCCGGCGATCGCCGCACCCACGCTGGCCGGCGTCGGGGCGCTGCGCGGCAGCCGCCGGATGATGATCGCGGGAGCCGCAATGAGCGCGGTAGCGGCGGTCGTATTCAACGACATCGCTCGCAGCCCGGTCGTCCCCGGAGCCAACGACAACCTGTCCGCCGTGGCGCTGCTCGTCGCGCTTGCCGAGCGGCTGCGCGAACGGCCGGTGAAAGGCGTACGGGCCCTGCTTGTTTCGCTTGGCGCCGAGGAAATACTGCAGGGCGGCATCTACGGATTCATGGCGCGTCACGAGCCCGAACTCGACCACGATCGAACATACTTCCTGAACTTCGACACGGTCGGCTCGCCGGAGTTGATCATGCTCGAGGGTGAGGGCACCACGGTGATGGAGGACTACTACCGCGGCGCGTTTCGGGATCTGGTAGTCCGCGCCGCCGAGCGGGCCGACGCTCCGGTGCGCCGAGGTATGCGGTCCCGCAACAGCACCGACGCGGTCATCATGAGCCGCGCGCGATACCCGACCGCGTGTTTCTCGTCGATCGACCGCTACAAGGAGTTGTCGAACTACCACCTGATGTCGGACATTCCGGAGAACCTGGTCTACGAGACGGTGAGCCACGCCGTCACGGTCTCCGAGGCAGTCATGCGGGAATTGGTGCGTTGAGCCTCATCTGGTGCAACTGGGCCCGCGAACAGTTCTGCGCCCCTTCGGCGATCGTGCGGCCGGGCTCGGAGGACGAGCTGGTCGCCGTGGTCAGGTCCGCAGCGCGACGCGGTGAGCGCGTACGCGCCGTCGGCACCGGACATTCCTTCACCGATTGCGCCTGCACCGACGGGGTGATGATCGACATGACCGGCCTGCAGCGGGTCGTCGACGCGGATACTGCAACGGGTTTGGTGACGATCGAGGGTGGCGCGAAGCTGCACACGCTCGGTCCGCAGCTGGCCGCGCGCGGGCTGGGGCTGGAGAACCAGGGCGACATCGACGCGCAGTCCATCACCGGTGCCACCGCGACCGCGACACATGGAACGGGAGCGCGTTTTCCGAACCTGTCGGCGCGGATCGTCTCGCTGCGACTGGTCACCGCGAGCGGCGAGGTGCTCACGTTGTCGCAGGGCTCCGATGACTACCTGGCGGCGCGGGTGTCACTGGGCGCGCTGGGGGTGATCTCGCAGGTGACCGTGCAGACCGTGCCGCTGTATACGCTCCATCGCCGAGACGAGCGGCGCGCACTGACCGAGACGCTGGACCGGCTCGACGAGTTCGTGGACGAAAATGACCATTTCGAATTTTTCGTATTCCCCTATGGGAAAACAGCTTTGACGCGCACGACGAGACGCAGCACCGAAGAGCCCACGCCGACGCCGACCTGGAAACGCAGGCTGACCGAGGACGTCGAAAACGTCGGTCTGAGCCTGATGTGCCGGACTGGCCGCCGATTCCCAAGTGCGGCAGCAGGACTCAACAAACTGATGACGAGTATGATACAGGATTCCACCGTCGAAGATCGCGCGTACAAGGTCTACGCGACCGAGCGCAAGGTCAGGTTCACCGAGATGGAGTACGCGATCCCGCGTGAGCATGCCCGCGACGCGATTCGGCGCGTCATCGATATCGTGCACCGCCGCACACTGCCGATCTTGTTCCCGCTCGAGGTGCGGTTCGCGGCACCCGACGACGCCTTCTTGTCGACCGCGGCCGGGCGCGACACCTGCTATATCGCCGTCCACCAGTACAGCGGCATGGAATTCGAAACGTATTTCCGCGCCGTCGAGGAGATCATGGACGAGTACGCGGGCCGGCCGCACTGGGGCAAGCGCCACTATCAGACCGCCGGCACGCTTCGGGAACGCTATCCCGATTGGGACCGGTTCACCGCCGTCCGCGACCGCCTGGATCCCGATCGGGTGTTCCGCAACGACTACACCCGGCGGGTGCTGGGCAACTGACGCACACGACCAAAGGCCCTAACTGTAGGGACCAAAGTCATTGGCTGCCAATGTGCTAGTGACCTCGGTCGCCGGCAGCCGTAGGTTTGTGCGTGGAGCGGATTGGGGCCACACATGACCGAATTCATGCGCAACAGCGACGCCTTTACCTGGGCAATGGAAACAGATCCGCGACTGCGCTCGACCGTGGTCAGTGTGGTGTTACTGGACCGATCCCCGGACTGGGACCAGGTGCGCCAGCGATTCGACCTGATAACCCGGAAATTGCCGATGTTT
>Ga0335083_10011198_pt1 | contig 10790 bp, 12 predicted proteins | sample Lox_Sample_42_FD_206716 | JGI IMG/M metagenome (GOLD analysis project Ga0335083, IMG submission 206716) | Soil microbial communities from Loxahatchee National Wildlife Refuge, Florida, United States - Lox_Sample_4.2 | ecosystem: Environmental > Terrestrial > Soil > Wetlands | place: USA... | reverse complement strand
ACCCGCCCAGCGCGCGGCCGACGCCGGTCGCCGCGGCCTCGCCGAGGCGAAGCGCGGTGCCCGAGGGCGCGTCGATCTTGTGCTTGTGGTGCATCTCCACGATCTCGATGTCGAAATCGGCGCCGAGCGCGCGCGCCGCCTGCTCGACCAGCGACAGCATCACGTTGACGCCCACGCTCATGTTGGCCGCGAAGACGATCGGGATCGCGGCGCCGAAGCCGTGCAGCGCCTGCTTCTGCGCGTCGTCGAGCCCGGTGGTGCCCACGACGGCCGCCACGCCGCGGCGCGCGCAGGCCTCGAGATGAGCGAGCGTCCCGGCCGGGCGGGTGAAGTCGACGAGGACGTCGGCGGCGGAGACGGCGGCTTCGACGTCGGCACCCACGACCACACCGACGTCACGGCCCACGCTCGGCGCGCCCAGGACGTCGATCGCTGCGGCGAGGACGAGTCCCGGCTGTCCCCTGACGCTCTCGATGAGCGCCTGCCCCATCCGGCCGCCAGCGCCGGCGATGGCGACGCGGATCATGGAATCATGGTCACGGCACGGCGGCGGCCGACGGGTCGACGACCTTCTTGAGGAAATCGATGATCCTGCCGACGATGCCGGCATCCTGCCCAAACGGATCCTCGGGCATCGCGCGCGTCGCGGCGATGCGGTTGAGCTCCTGCGCCGACTGCGGCATCTCGTCGCCTTCCCAACGGGCGAGCGCGTCTTCGTTGAAATAGACGGTGAACTGCCGGTGCTCGCGCACGCGGCCCGCGCGCTGGAACTGATAGACGTAGTCCCAGCGGTTGTCGCGGAAGACGCTGGTGATGAGCGGCGTGCCGAGCGTTGCGCGCACTTGCGCCTTGGTCTGCCCGACCTTCAACTTGTCCACCATGTCCTGCGAGATGTAATTGCCCTGGTTGATGTCGATCCTGTACACGCCGAACTGGGTGATAATGGGGATGAAGTCGTCGAGCGACAGCTTCTGCGAGATCTCTGCGGTCTGCGCGCACCCCCCCACCGCGACGCCGATGACGCAGGCGGCCGCCGCGCCGATGCGGCGCCAGGAGCGAGTGAAGCGAAGGTCCATTCGGGGCAGTGGTGCCGGCCGGCAGGCGGCCGGCGTTGATTCCGCGCTATTATAGCTTTCGCGCGTCCCTACGACAGCCATGACCTCGCCCCAGGATCTGAAGAGCGCCGGCCTCAAGGCCACGCTGCCGCGCCTGAAGATCATCAACCTCTTCGAGTCGTCCAAGGTCCGCCACCTGACGGCGGAGGATGTCTACAAGCTGCTCCTGGGGGAAGGGCTCGACATCGGCCTCGCCACGGTCTACCGCGTGCTCACGCAGTTCGAGCAGGCGGGGCTGCTCGTACGCCACCACTTCGAGTCCGGCAAGGCGGTCTTCGAGCTGAACCAGGGCACGCATCACGACCACCTCGTTTGCCTGCAGTGCGGGCGCGTCGAGGAGTTCTACGACGCCGACATCGAGAAGCGGCAGACCAAGATCGCGCGCGACCGCGGGTTCGAGATCAGCGAGCACGCCCTGTACCTGTACGCCGACTGCACCAAGACGCGCTGCCCCTACCGCAAGGCCGCGAACGGCCACGACGACTAAGCCGGCGCCTAGCCGCGCCGGTTGAAATCGGCGAGCCGGAACCCGAGCAGGAACAGCGCGCCGAAATAGGCCGCCGCCCCCGCCGCGATCACGCCCAGAAGGCGCCCCGCCTTCTGCCACAGGCCCGCCGACAGCCACACGTCGGGCGGCCCCGAGAGCCAGTACAGCACCGCGGCCAGCACGCCGAGCGCGATCGCGAGCTTCGAGACGAAGGCGAGCCACCCCGCGGCCGGGTGGTAGTAGCCGTTCCTGCGCAGGAAGAAATAGAGGAGCGCGGCGTTGACGCAGGCGCCGAGGCTCGTCGCGAGGGTCAGGCCCGCGTGCCCGAGGGGCCACATGAGGATCACGGCGAGCGCCTGCGTCACCAGCACGGTGACGAACGCGATCTTCACCGGCGTGCGCATGTGCTGACGGGCGTAGAAGCCTGGCGCGAGGATCTTGACCAGGATGAGCGCGAGCAGTCCCACGCTGTAGCCCAGGAGCGCCGAGCGCGTCTGCCATACGTCGTTCACGTTGAACTTGCCGTACTGGTAGAGCGTGCTGATGAGCGGCACCGCGAGCAGCCACAGTGCGAACGCCGCCGGCAACGCGAGCATGAACGCGAGGCGCAAGCCCCAGTCGAGCAGCGCGGAGTATTCGGCATGGTTGGCGTCGCTGTAATGCTGCGACAGCCAAGGCAGGAGCACCGTGCCGAGCGCGACGCCGAGGAGCGCGCTCGGGAACTCCATGAGCCGGTCGGCGTAGGTGATCCACGAGATGCGGCCGTCGCCAAGCAGCGCCGCGAGCTGCGTGTTGATGAGCGCGGAGACCTGCGCCGCCGACACGCCGATCACCGCCGGGCCCATGAGAAGCAGAACGCGGCGAACGCCCTCGTCTCGCCAGTCGATGGCGAAGCGCGGCAGCATGCCGATGCGGGCCAGAGGCGCGATCTGGAAGGCGAGCTGCGCGACGCCGCCGATGAACACGCCCCACGCGAGCGCGACGATCGGCGGATCGAAGTAGCGCGCGAGGAAGATCGCCGCGCCGATGATCGACAGGTTGAGCAGCACCGGCGTGAAGGCCGGCACCGCGAAGCGGCGGTAGACGTTGAGCACGCCGCCCGCGAGCGACACGAGCGAGACGAACAGGATGTAGGGAAAGACGATCCGGATCATCTGCGCCGTGAGTTCCACCTTTCCCGGCGTCTGGACGAAGCCACTCGCGAGCACATAGACCAGCCACGGGGCGGCCAGCACGCCGAGCACGGTCACGCCGAGCAGGATCAGCGCGAGCAGCGAGCCGACGTGGCCGACCAGGTCGCGCGTGGCCTCGGGCCCGCGCTGGCGGTGGTACTCCGCGAGGATCGGCACGAACGCCTGCGAGAACGCGCCTTCCGCGAACATCCGGCGCAGGATGTTGGGCAGACGGAAGGCCGCCTCGAACGCGTCCATCTGGATGCCCGCCCCGAACACCGCCGCCTTGAGGCTCTCGCGCGCGAGCCCCGTGATGCGCGACAGGAGGGTCATCCCGCTGACGGTCGTGAGGGCGCGAAGGAGGCTCAAGGTGGCGTGCTCGCGGCGGTCCGCGCACGGCGGCGGAAACGCCAAGGTCTTGTGTGGACAGCGAAATCGGGTTAGAATTAGCGGCTTAGCTCGCATTCTATCCAACCCATCAGGAAACCGATCCATGGCCAATTCGGCCCAAGCCAAGAAGCGCGCCCGCCAGGCGGAAGCCACGCGCCAGCGCAACGCGAGCCAGAAGTCCGAGCTTCGCACCGCGGTCAAGAAAGTGCGCAAGGCGATCGCCGCCGGAGACAAGGCGGCCGCCGCCAAGACCCTCCAGGAATCGCAGGCGGTGATGGACCGCATCGCGGACAAGAAGGTGGTGCACAAGAATCTTGTCTCTCGCACTAAATCGCGCTTGGCCTCGGCCATAAAGGCATTGGCCTAGCCCGCGCGGATTGCGCCAGACGTCCAGCTCACGGGGCGCCTTCGGCGCCCCGTCTTTGTTCAAATGGCGACCAAGCACTTCCTGCAGTTCAAGGACTTCAGCGCCGAGGAGCTCGCGTACCTCTTCGAGCGCACGCGCTGGATCAAGGAGCGGTTCAAGCGCTACGAGCTCTACCAGCCTCTGCGCGACCGCACGCTCGCAATGGTGTTCGAGAAGGCCTCCACGCGTACGCGCGTGTCCTTCGAAGCCGGAATGAACCAGCTGGGCGGCATCGCGATTAACCTCAACCGCGGCGACACGCAGCTGTCGCGTGGCGAGCCCATCGAAGACGTGGCGCGCGTCATCTCGCGCATGGTCGACGTCGTCATGATCCGCACCTTCGAGCAGGGAATCATCGAGCGCTTCGCGGTCCATTCGCGCGTGCCGGTCATCAACGGCCTCACCAACGAATACCATCCGTGCCAGATCCTTGCCGACATCTACACGTATGTCGAGCACCGCGGCAGCATCGCCGGCCGCACCGTGGCGTGGATCGGCGATGGCAACAACGTTTGCAACACGTGGGTCCAGGCGGCCGCGATCCTCGGCTTCACGGTGCACGTCGCAACACCTCCGGGCTACGAGGTCAACGCCGCGATGGGCGAGCCCTATCGCGGGCACTACCGCACGTTTCCCGATCCGATGGAGGCGTGCCGCGGCGCCGACCTCGTCACGACCGACGTCTGGACGAGCATGGGCTTCGAGGCCGAGAACGAGGCCCGCAAGCGCGCGTTCGCCGACTGGATGGTCGACGCCGAGATGATGGGCCAGGCGAAGCCCGACGCGCTTTTCATGCACTGCCTGCCCGCGCATCGCGGCGAGGAGGTCGCCGCCGACGTGATCGACGGCCCGCAAAGCGTGGTCTGGGACGAAGCGGAGAACAGGCTGCACGCGCAGAAAGCGCTGCTCGAATACTTAGTCTGCGGCCGCGTCGCGGCGTGACCCCTGCCGGAGTGGAACCGATGATTCGCCGATCGATCACCGTCCTGCTGCTCGCTGCCGCGGCGTTCCCCGCGTGGGCACAGAGCTGGCCCGACAAGCCCATCCGCTTCGTCATGTCCGCGCCGGCGGGAAGCTCGATCGACGTGGTGGGCCGCGCGATCGCGGACAAGCTCAAGGACAGGCTGGGGCAACCGGTCTTGGTCGAGAACAAGCCCGCCGCCGGCGGCGTGGTCGCGGTCGGAGAGACGGCCAAGGCGGCGCCGGACGGCTACACGATGGTGCTCGCGTTCAACGGCCCGCTGTCCATCACGCCGCTGCTCCAGAAGACTCAATACGACGTGCAGAAGGACCTGGCGCCCGTCATCACCACGACCAGCCAGCCCAACGTGCTCGCCGTAAACGCACAGGTGCCCGCGAAGACGGTCAAGGACCTGGTGGCGTACGCCAAGGCGAATCCGGGCAAGCTCAACTACGCGTCGGTCGGGCCCGGAAGCTCGTCGCACCTCAACGGCGAGCTCCTGAAATCGCTCGCCGGCGTCGACATCGTGCACATCCCGTTCAACGGCTCGCCTCCCGCCGTCACGGCGACGATCCAGGGCGAGACGCAGATGATCTTCGCGGTCATGCAGCCGCTGCAGGCTCAGGTCCGGGCAGGCAAGCTGCATGCGCTCGCGGTGACATCGGCGAAGCGCTTCCCGCTGCTTCCCGACCTGCCGACGATCGCCGAAAGCGGCTACCCGAACTTCGTTTCGCTCGCGTGGAACGGCGTGCTCGTGCCCGCCGGCACGCCCAAGCCGGTGATCGCGCGGCTCAATGCGGAGATCAACGCGATTCTCAAGGAGCCCGACGTCGTGCAGAAGCTGAACAGCCAGGGCTTCGAGCTCGTCGGAGGGACGCCGGAGGAGTTCGGCGCGCTGATCAAGGCCGAGTCCGACAAATGGGCGCCGGTCATCAAGGCGGCGAGCATCAAGATCGACTAGCCTTCGTTGCTAGTCCTTCTTCGTGCTGATCCGCAGCAGCGGTGAAGCTTCCGAGGACTGCAGCACGCCCGCCTTCACGTAGGTGGCGATCTTCTCGCGCGTGTCGGCGATGTCGAGCTCGCGCATCGTGAGCTGCCCGATGCGGTCCTGCGGCGTGAATGACGCCTCGCCCTTCTCCATCGTCAACCGCTCCGGCTTGTACGTGAGGTTGGGGCTTTCCGTGTTCAGGATCGAGTAGTCGTTTCCGCGGCGGAGCTCGAGCGTCACCTCGCCGCTGATCGCGCGCGCCACCCAGCGCTGGGCGGTGTCGCGCAGCATCATCGCCTGCGGATCGAACCAGCGACCCTGGTAGAGAAGCCGGCCGAGGCGACGGCCGTTGTCGCGGTACTGCTCGATCGTGTCCTCGTTGTGGATGCCGGTGACGAGGCGCTCGTACGCGGCGAAGAGCAGCGCCATCCCCGGCGCCTCGTAGATGCCGCGGCTCTTCGCCTCGATGATGCGATTCTCGATCTGGTCGCACATGCCGAGACCGTGGCGGCCGCCGATGGCGTTGGCCTCGTACACCAGCGCGACCTCGTCCGCGAACGTCTGCCCGTTGAGCGCGACCGGGCGCCCTTCCTCGAAGCGCACCGACACCGTCTCCGGTCGGATCGCCACGTCGTCGCGCCAGAATGCGACCCCCATGATCGGCTGCACGATGCGGATCCCTTTGTCGAGGAATTCCAAATCCTTCGCCTCGTGCGTGGCGCCGAGCAGATTGGAGTCGGTCGAGTACGCCTTCTCGGCGCTCATCCTGTAGTCGAAGCCCGCCTTCGCGAGGTACTCGGACATCTCCTTGCGGCCGCCCAGCTCGTCGATGAACGCGGCGTCGAGCCACGGCTTGTAGATGCGAAGGTCGGGATTGGCGAGCAGGCCGTAGCGATAGAAGCGCTCGATGTCGTTGCCCTTGTAGGTGCTGCCGTCGCCCCAGATGTGGACGTCGTCCTCTCGCATCGCGACCACGAGCATGGTGCCGGTCACCGCGCGCCCGATGGGTGTCGTGTTGAAGTACGTGAGGCCGGCGGTGCAGATGTGGAACGCGCCCGCTTGCAGCGCGGCGATCCCTTCCGCGACGAGCGCGGCGCGGCAGTCGACCAGGCGCGCGTTCTCCGCGCCGTAGGCCTTCGCCTTGCGCGGGATCTCCTCGTAGTCGCTTTCGTCCGGCTGGCCGAGGTTCGCCGTATACGCGTAGGGGATCGCGCCCTTGGCGCGCATCCAGTGCAGCGCCGCGCTGGTGTCGAGCCCGCCCGAGAAGGCGAGCCCCACCTTCTGGCCGGCCGGGACCGATTGCAGGATGTGCGACATGGGATGAGTGAGCGCTCTCGTCGGAATCCGCTATTCTAGTGCAGCGATGAGCGGGAAGATTCACACCTATGCCGGCAAGGACGCGACCGTGACGTGGGACGGCGCGCGCTGCATCCATGCCGCCGAGTGCGTGCGCCGCGTGCCGCAGTCGTTCGACCCGCAAGCGCGCCCGTGGATCCGCTGCGACAACGCGAGCGTCCACGCGCTCGCCGACGCGGTCAACGCATGCCCGTCGGGCGCGCTGTCGATGCGCGGCAACGACGGCGCCTCGGCGATGGACACGCCCGAGGCGAACGCTTGCCTCGTCAATGCGAACGGACCGCACCACATGCGAGGCAAGCTCACGCTTACGAGCGGCGAGGCGGTGGTCGAAGACACGCGCATGGCGCTGTGCCGCTGCGGGGCCTCCCAGAACAAGCCGTTTTGCGACAACAGCCACCGCAAGGTCGGCTTCGCGCATCCCGGCACCCTTCCGGTGGCCAAGCCTGCGCCGGCCGACACCGACCTTGCTGCGCCGCTTCGCATCACCGCCACGGTCGACGGCCCGCTGCAATGCCGAGGCCCGCTGACGCTGCGCGACCACGCCGGGACCACGGCGTTCGTCGACGCGGTCTACCTGTGCCGCTGCGGCGGCTCGACCAACAAGCCGTATTGCGACGGGACGCACCGCAAGATCGGCTTCACGGGATAGACGACATGCCTTCGTTCGACATCGTTTCCGAAGTGAACCAGGTCGAGGTCCACAACGCGGTCGATCAGACCAACAAGGAGGTGGCCAACCGCTTCGACTTCAAGGGCTCCGACGCGCGCGTCGAGTGGAAGGAGAAGGAAAAGACCCTAACGCTCTTCGCCGACGACGAATTCAAGTTGTCGCAGGTCACCGACATCCTGACCGGCAAGCTCACCAAGCGCGGTGTCGACATCCGCTCGCTCAAGTACGGTGACGTCGAGAAGGTATCGGGCAACAAGGTGAAGCAGGTGGTCACCCTGCGCACGGGCGTGGAGCAGGAGCTCGCCAAGAGGATCGTGCGCCTCATCAAGGACAGCAAGCTCAAGGTTCAGGGCGCGATCCAGGGCGACGCCGTGCGCGTCTCCGGCGCCAAGCGGGACGAGCTGCAGGACGCGATCGCGCTCGTGAAGAAATCGATCACCGATTTCCCGCTGCAGTACCAGAACTTCCGCGATTAGCGCGCCGGAGGGAAAAAAGGGGTCAGACCCCATTACAAGGCCTGTCCCCTTTTTTGCTGATCCGGAAATTGTGCCAGGCCCTGTAATGGGGTCTGACCCTATTTCTACGCGAGGTCCTCGACCAGCGCCTTGCGCGTGGCCTCGGCCACCGCGGGAATCTCCGCGCGGTAGTGCGGATGGTCCACGCCGAGCCCCAGCGACGCGCCGTCCTTGAGCGCCTCGATCATCGCGGGCGCGACCTCGAAGCGCAGGAAGTGCACGGCCGAGGTCTTGTCCTCGTTCTCGCGCTCGAGGTCCTCGTCTGCGATGGCGTACACCCGGTCGAAGCCTTCGGCCTGAACCCATACGCGCGACTCGATGCCCCGGAGCTCCGCCAGTGCCTGCCGCCGCGCGTCGGCGTCCTCGTACTCGATCAGCATCGAGGCCTTGAAGTTGGTGCCGTCCGGCACGAGCGGGTTGTAGGCGTCGAGCTCGTCCTGGATGCCCTGCTCCTCGAACGTCTTCTCGATGCGCAGCATTTCCTGGATCTGGTAGCGCATCGTGAGCTCGTCCTCGAAGACGAGCGTGATGTGATCGCCCAAGTGCACCGTGCGCGCGCGCTTGTGGTCGAGCACGCGCGCCCGGAAGCTCGGGCGCTCCTTCGCGTAGGCCTCGAGCGTGAGGAGGCTTTCGCGCGTGATCTTGCCCCGTGTCATTCGCGCGCTACTCCAGTCCGTACGCCATCCGCAGGAGCGTCAGCGGATGCGCCTTGCGGGCGCGAGTCGCGCCGCCGCCCTTCGCTTCGACGCCTTGCAGGATGCGGCGTCCGGCGATCGGGCAGTCGGAGCTTATGAAGTCGGGCTCGAACTCCGCCATGCGGGCGAACACGGGCTTGCCGATCTTCATCGAGGTCGCGAAGAACTCCGCCTTGACGCCGTAGCTGCCGTCGTGCCCGGCACAGCGCTCGACCGTGTTGATCTCGGTGCCTGGCACCCACGACAGCGCCTCGCGCGTCTTCTGCCCCATGTTCTGCACGCGGGCGTGGCACGGGATGTGGTAGCTGACCTTGCCGAGCGGCCGCGCGAACTCGCGCTTAACGAGCCCGTCCTTGTCGCGCAGGACCAGATACTCGAACGGGTCGAACATCGCGTCCGACACGAGGCGCACGTCGCCGTCCTCGGGGAACATGAGCGGCAGCTCGGACTTCCACATGAGCGTGCACGACGGCACGGGCGTCAGGATGGCGTAGCCCTCGCGGGCGAGCGCGACGAGCGACGGGAGGTTGGCCTGCATGAGATCCTGCACGGCCGCAAGGTCGCCGATCTCGAGCTTGGGCATGCCGCAGCACACCTCGGACTGCGCAAAGCGGTACGGGATCTCGTTGTGGTCGAGGATCTTCAGAAGATCACGCCCGATGCCGGGCTCGTTGTAATTGACGTAGCACGTCGTGAAGATGGCGACCTTGCCCGGCGTGCGCTCGCCGTCGCGCGCGGGCCACGCCACGCTCGGCGCCGCGTCCTCGCGCAGCGTCGGGTGCGCGTACGGCGGAAGCGCCGCGCCGGCCGCCACGCCCAGCGTCGCCTGCATGATCTTGCGAGCGGCCGGCGCGCTGTTCACCGCGTTGACCATGCCGACCACCACGGGAATCGTGGCGAGCTTGCCGACGCGGTCCGTGCTGGTCAGCAGCCTGTCCCGGAACTTGGCCTTCCCGTCCCTGAACTTCTTGACCTTGGCGCGAAGCATGAGATGCGGAAAATCGACGTTCCACGAGTGCGGCGGCACGTACGGGCACTTCGTCATGTAGCAGAGGTCGCACAGGTAGCACTGGTCGACCACCTTGCCGTACTCGGATTTCGGAACGGCGTCGAGCTCGCCGGTCTTGCCTTCGTCGATGAGATCGAAGAGCGTGGGGAACGACCCGCACAGGCTCACGCAACGGCGGCAGCCATGACAGATCTCGAAGACGCGGGCAAGCTCCTCGTCGAGCGCCTCCTGGTCGTAGAACCGCGGGTTGCGCCAGTCGATGGGATGGCGCGTGGGCGCTTCCAGCGAGCCTTCGCGATTGGTCATGGAAAGGTCGAGCCGGCCGCTGCCCGCGGGACGCGGGCAGGCGCCGAGGCTCGTCTACATCCGACGTCAGTCGGCCAGTTGGTCCAAAGCCTTTTGAAACCGATTGGCATGCGACCGCTCGGCCTTGGCGAGCGTCTCGAACCAGTCGGCGATCTCGTCGAAGCCTTCGCCGCGCGCGGCTTTGGCCATGCCGGGGTACATGTCGGTGTACTCATGCGTCTCGCCCGCTACGGCGGCCTTGAGGTTCTCGCGGCTGCTGCCGATGGGCAGATCGGTCGCCGGGTCGCCCACCGCGGCGAGGTAGTCGAGGTGGCCGTGGGCGTGGCCGGTCTCGCCTTCCGCGGTCGAGCGGAACAGCGCGGCCACGTCGTTTTGGCCCTCGACGTCGGCTTTGTTGGCGAAGTACAGGTAGCGGCGGTTCGCCTGCGACTCGCCGGCAAACGCGGCCTTCAGGTTGTCGTGGGTCTTGGTGCCTTTCAGGGCTTTCATCGGGATCTCCTCATGACGAAATGAAGCGGACTGCTCGATGCGGATCGCGGGCGCTGCCGGCGATGTTGCGATTGTGCGCGCCGTTCGCCGCGAGCGTCCAATTGATTATGCCAATACTTGCTATAGGATGACTCAATCGACGCACATCTTCCATTTCCACCGCGAAAGGCCCCGCATGACGCCCCTGCCCGATGAAGCGCTCGACTGCCTCTTCCGCAAAGCGCGCAC
>Ga0335083_10011197_pt1 | contig 10792 bp, 7 predicted proteins | sample Lox_Sample_42_FD_206716 | JGI IMG/M metagenome (GOLD analysis project Ga0335083, IMG submission 206716) | Soil microbial communities from Loxahatchee National Wildlife Refuge, Florida, United States - Lox_Sample_4.2 | ecosystem: Environmental > Terrestrial > Soil > Wetlands | place: USA: Florida... | reverse complement strand
GGTCGCGACTTCCGCCTCGTCCATGCCGATGCCGCGGTCGACCACGTCGATCGCGACGGCGCCGTCCTGGCTCCGCGCCTGCAGGAGCACGCGGCCGCCGGGATGGCTGAATTTGAGCGCGTTGGTCACGAGGTTCAGCAGCACCTGCTTGAGCTTGCGCGAATCCGCGCGGAGCCGCGGCAGCTCGCGGTCGATCTCGGTGTCGATCGCGACCTCGAGTGCGCCCGCGCGATCGGAGACGAAGTGGAGGAGGTTGCGCACGATCTGCGCCACGTCCAGCACCTCCTCCTCGATCTCGAGCTTGCCGGCCTCGAGCTTGGAGACATCGAGAATGTCGTTGATGATGCCGAGGAGATGCTCCGCGCTGTTGCAGATGTCGCGCGCATATCCGGAATACTTGGAGTTGCCGAGCGGCCCCAGCACTTCGTCCGCCATGAGCTGCGAGAAGCCGATGATGGCGTTGAGCGGCGTCCGGAGCTCATGGCTCATATTCGCGAGGAACTCGGTCTTGCTGTGATTGGCGAGCTCCGCGTCTTCCTTCGCGGCGAGCACCGCGAGCTCAGCCTTCTTGCGGTCGGTGATATCGAGCGAGACCGTCACCACCAGCATCGGCCGGCCGACGTCGTCGTCGAGGACGGCCTTGTTGACAAGCAGCACGCGCTCCTCGCCGGTGAGGTCGCGCACCACCGCCTCGAAGGGGGCCGGCAATACCTCGCGTGTGATGACCTTGCGGTCCATCTCCATCGCGGCCTCGGCCTCGGCGCCGGGACGGAGCTCGCCCGGGGTACGCCCGATCATCGCCTGGACGGGGCGCCCGATCGCGCGGGCGAAGGACTCGTTCGCGAAGACGAAGCGGCCTTCCTTGTCGGTGGCACTCACGCGCACGGGGACTGCGTCGATCACGCGCAGCAGAAGCTCGTGGCTGTGGCGGAGCGCGTCCTGGTGCCGTCGCTCCTCCTCGATCATGCGCTCCTCGAGCGAGTTCGCGCGCTCCCGGAGCAGGAGCTGCTGGTGCCGGAGCGTCAGCAGGTTGCGCGAGCGCACGCGGAACTCGTGGTGATCGACCGGGCTCAGGAGATAGTCGGTGGCGCCCGCCTCGAGCGCGCGGTAGCGCAGGTCCTTGTCCTCGTAGGCAGTGATCACCATCACCGGCACGTCCGCGCAATTGGCGAGCGTACGGAAACGCCGGATGAACTCCGCGCCGTCGAGCTCGGGCATCTTGAAGTCCGTGATGACGATGTCCGGCTCTTGCGTGGCGGCGAAGGCAAGGGCCGCCACGGGATTGTCGAAGGTCTTGACGGTGACGCGATCGCTCAGCGACGTCGCGAGTCGCTCAAGGATCTTTAGGTTCGTAATGCGATCGTCTACGATCGCCACGATCTGCCGTCTCACGCCCGTCAACCCGTTCCCCATGGCCCGCCGCGTGGAACGAGCGAGTCGCTCCCGCAGCCGTCGGCAGTCCGATTCGGTCCCGGGACGTGCGTCCCAGGACATCGTTCCGCCACCACCTCAACCGCGCCCTTCTGGGGTACCGTGGGACGAGGATATCGACCTTCCGATCGATCCCACTCCCTCCGGCACCGCGCATTCCGCCGGTTTCACGGTAAAGTCCGGCATTCTCTGAATAATAGCGTATACTTAAGAATTCGTTATCAAACCAGGACATTCGCCAGTCCCCTGAAACGACTCGGGAATTCTCCCCTCCTGCGACTCCGTCTAAGTATCGGAAATATCGAGACTCGACTGGCCCACTCCGGGGAAGTCGGCGACGGCTGAGCTATTTGAATGGGCAAATATTAAGGGGGTATGGCTACCCGTCGTGACGATATCGCCGGCGCGAAGACCCCGGCCGAGTTTGGCCGCGTGATTGGCGAGCCAAACCAGGAGCCGCAGCGGATGGCCCGCCGCGTTTCCGCCGCGAGCTTCGGCCGCAGCCCTGCCGTCGAGGGTCAGCGTGACGGGCTGGTTCAAGAAATCGACCGAGCGCCAATCGGCGACCCCGGGACCGAAGCAGAAGCCGCCGTTGCTCTGGATATCCGCGAGGCGCGCCAGCGGCGATGCCGCCTGCCAGTCGCCTAGGCGCGATTCAACAAGCTCGATTGCGGGATGGACCGAGAGGATCGCCGCAGCGACCTCGGGCTCGGCATAGGGTGTGGGACGCGGTGGCAGGTCTTGCCCGAAGCGGAAGGCGAGTTCTGCCTCCAGCCCACGCACCTTGAGCCGCGTCCCGCCGAAGCGCGCGGGCGAGGGCTGCACGAGATCGGCGAGGAGCGGTGCTGCGGCGGGCTCGGCGCTGGGCGAGGGCGCGCCCACCTTCCAGCCCACGATAGGCCCGAGCCGAGGGATGAGCCGCTGGATGAGCGCGCTCTGCACACGGTAAGTGGCCTCGATGTCGCCCGGCACTAGGTCCGGCGACAGCTTGAGGAGCGTCCCCGTCCGCCACGCCTCAGCGAGACTCTCCGCGAGCTCCATCGGCGGATGTTGGGTCATGCGATGGCTCCTCGCTCCAGTCAACGGGTTCGATATGGTAGCTCACCGACCGGCACTGCAGCCAATGTCGATCAGGGCTCGGATCGCCATCGCTTTTCGAACAGTATTGCGGCGAGAAAGGCCCTCGCGTTCTCGGACCCTCGTATGGTTCGACAAGCCACGAAGGCTTGATCGACGAGGTCAATCATCAGCAGGTGTTAGAGCGCGTAGTAGGCAGCGGAAATGGCGCGACGCAAGCTTGCCTGGCGAGGCCGCTTCGGCTCCTTCGATGCAAGGTGCTTGGCTTGTGCCAAGAGATCATCGGGCAACGCCAAGACTCAACCCGCCGCCTCTTGCCTAGTTCTGAAACGGATGTAGGGGACGCGCCCGATCTTATGCGCGAAGAGCTTGGCCAAGACCGCGTGCCGAAGTCGGTTGAGGACTTGGATGCTCGGTGCATTGGTCGGATAAGAAGGGCCAAGGAAGAACGAAATCCAAACCGCTGCATCGCCCGTAGAGTCGTCTCCGAAGCGCAATTCGAATAGGCGAAATCCTTCGGGCTCGGCAGCTTGCTTGACCAAGCCTCGTATCTCGTCGGCTTCTATGGCTGCCATACCAGAGTGGTCGGAAGCATCTGTGATCATCGAATGAATATATCCACGCCGCGGCGAATGTGTATGTGGACTTGCGCAAAAACGCCGCCTTATGAATTGTCACGTCTCGCCATTGCCCGCGTGCCTTACCTACGTCACGATGGCGCCGATGCCGACTATACCCGCCTCCCGTCGCCGTGCTGCGGCGCTACGTCGCTCCTGGCTCTTTCTTCCGGGCGCGGAGCGGGCGGGGCTGCTCGCCGCGACTGCGTCCGGTGCTGATGTGCTGATCCAGGAACTCGAGGATTTCACGCCGCCTGTGCGCCGGTCGGAGGCGCGGAGGCTCGCGCCGGAGATCTATGACGCCTGGCGCGCCGCGGGAGCAATCGCGGGGGTGCGGATCAATCCGCTGGAGACCGAAGGCCACATCGATCTCGCCGCGGTCATGGCGGGAAAGCCCGACGTCGTCCTCATGTCCAAGGTCGCGGAGCGGCGCCAGGTCGTGGCGCTCGCGGAGGAAGTGCTCCGCCTCGAATATGCGCATGGCATTCCCTCGGGCTCGACCGAGCTTGCGCCCAACATCGAGACCGCCCGCGGCCTCATCGAGACCTACGCGATCGCGACCGCGAGCCCGCGTGTGACCGCAGTGCTGGGCTCGACGGAGGACATGGCCGCGGACCTCGGTGCGCCCCGCACCCGCGGGGTCGAGGAGCTGCGCTATGTACGCCAGCGCCTACACTTGGAATGCACGGCGGCGAAGGTTCTGACGATCGATTGTCCATACACCTTCGCAGATGTCGCGGGCTGCGAGGCCGATGCGCGCACGGCGCGGAGCATGGGCTACATCGCAAAGAGCGCGGTGAACCCCGCCCACATCGCCACGATCAATGCGGTGATGACGCCTTCGGCCGAGGAAGTGCGCCAAGCGCAGGCCGCCATCCGTGCCTTCGAGGCCGCCCGCGCTCGCGGCGAGGACCGCGTCGAGGTCGATGGGCTCATGGTGGAAGTGCCAACCTATTTCAGCGCCCAGCGCCTGCTTGCGCGCGCGAAGGCGCTGGGGGTCGCGGGAGCCTAATCCGCTCCGGCCTTTGCGTTGCCCGCGAGATAGTCGAGCGCTGCTTGCGCGCCGCCGCGCTTGTGGGGCACGCCGGCGATGCCGAGCCCCATCTCCACTCCGGCCAGCGTTCCCATCAGCATGAGATCGTTGAAGTCGCCGAGATGGCCGATGCGGAAGACTTTGCCCTTGAGCTTGCTGAGGCCCGCGCCCAAAGACATGTCGAAGCGCTCGAGGATGATGCGGCGGAGTTCGTCGGCATCGTGCCCCTGCGGCATCACGACCGTCGTGAGCGAGCTCGAATACTCCCGCGGATCGAGCGCGAGCACCTCGAGGCCCCAGGCCTTGATGGCGCGCCGCGTCGCCTCGGCATGCCGGTCGTGCCGCGCAAAGACGTTGGCGAGGCCCTGCTCCTCCAGCATTGCGAGCGCCTCCCTGAGGCCGTAGAGCAGGTTCGTCGCGGGCGTATAGGGAAAGAATCCTGTGTCATTCGCCTCGATAAATGGATCCCAATCCCAATAGGAGCGCGGGAGACGCGCGATCTTGTGCGCGGCGAGCGCCTTGGCGGAGATCGCGTTGAAGCTCAGGCCCGGCGGCAGCATCAGCCCTTTCTGCGAGCCCGCGACGGTCACGTCGACGCCCCATTCGTCGTGCCGATAGTCGATCGAGGCGAGGGAGGAGATGGTGTCGACGAGGAGGAGCGCGGAATGGCCGGTCTCGTCGATGGCGTCGCGCACCTCCGCGACGCGGCTCGTGACGCCGGTCGAGGTCTCGTTATGGACGACCATCACGGCCTTGATTGCTTGCGTCTTGTCGGCTGCGAGGTGCTGCTTCACCGCTGCGGGATCGACGCCGTGCCGCCAGTCGCCGGGCACGAACTCCACCGAGATCGAGAGGCGCTCCGCGAGCGCGCGCCAGAGCGTCGCAAAATGTCCGGTTTCGAAGGCGAGCACGCGATCGCCCGGCGAGAGCGTGTTGACGAGGGCCGCCTCCCAAGCGCCGGTGCCGGAGGCGGGATAGATCGCGACGGGGCCGAGCGTGCGAAAGATCCGCTTCATGCCTTGCGCGACCGCGCGCGCCATCGTTGCGAATTCCTGGCCGCGGTGATCCATGGTCGCGTTGTCGATGGCGCGCAGCACGCGATCGGGCACGTTGGTAGGGCCGGGTATTTGCAGGAAATGGCGGCCGCTGCGCGGACTCATGACGTACTCCATGTTCGGATACGTCACCTTGCCGCCAAACCTGACATGCCGCAAGAGCGCGGCTTGCAATCTCTCGGCCCCTCGGCGCAGATTGCGGGCGCAAAGGACTCAAAAGGAAACTCCGTGCCCGGGTTGAAGGTCGATCGAGATGGCGGACGGCACGAGTAGCGTTGGGCGAGGGACGCCGGGGGATCCGAGCCTCGAGGCGCGCCTCAAGCGCGCACTCGAGGGCGAGGTTCTGTTCGACGCGGGAAGCCGTGGGCGCTACAGCACGGACGCCTCGATCTATCAGGTCGAGCCCATCGGTATTGCAATCCCCAAACACAAGAACGACGTGGCCGCCGCGATCGCGATCGCGCGAGAATCCGGCATCCCGGTACTGCCCCGAGGCGGCGGCACCTCGCAATGCGGTCAGACTGTGGGCCGCGCGCTGGTGCTGGATTGCTCTCGCTACTTGAGCGGCATCGTCTCCGTCGACAAGACCGCGCGCCGCGCGGTTGTGCAGCCGGGCCTCGTCCTCGATACGCTCAACAAGCGGCTCCGGCAGGACGGACTCTTCTTTCCCGTCGACGTCTCCACCAGCAACCGCGCGACGCTCGGCGGCATGGCCGCCAACAACAGCTGCGGCTCGCGCTCGCTCCGCTACGGCAACATGGTGCACAACGTGCGCGCGATCGAAACGATCCTCGCGGACGGCACGCAGGCGCGCATGGGCGAGGTGCCCGGCAATTTCGACGAGAGCGCGCTCCCCGAGCGCTATCGCGACCTCGTGCGCGATATGCGCGCGCTCCACAACCGCGAGGCGGACGAGATCGAGCGCCGGTTCCCGAAGTTGCTGCGGCGCGTCGGCGGCTACAACATCGACATGATCGACGACGTCGGGCACAACATGGCCCAGCTCCTCGTGGGTTCCGAGGGGACGCTCGCCTTCTTCAGCGAGATCGAGCTCGATCTGCAGCCGATCCCCTCGCACCGTGTGCTCGGCGTCTGCCACTTTGCGACCTTCTACAAGGCGATGGCCTCGACGAAGGCGATCGTGGCGCTCGATCCGACGGCGGTCGAGCTCGTCGACCGCACCATGATCGAGCTCGCGCGCGAGATCCCACTCTTCCGATCGGTGGTCGAGCGCTTCGTCAGAGGCGAGCCCGAGGCGCTGCTGCTGGTGGAGTTCGCAGGCGAGGATGCCCAGGAGAATCTCCGCCGCCTCAAGCGGCTCGTCGAGCTCATGGGCGATCTCGGATTCCCCGAGAGCGTCGTCGAGGCGACGGACCCGGCCTTCCAGTCCGCGGTCTGGGACGTGCGCAAACAGGGCCTCAACATCATGATGTCGATGAAGGGTGAGGGAAAACCGATCTCTTTCATCGAGGATTGCGCGGTCTCGCTCGACGATCTCGCGGACTACACCGACCGCCTCAACGGCATCTTCAAGAAGTACGGCACTTACGGAACCTTCTATGCGCACGCCTCGGTGGGCTGTCTGCATGTGCGGCCCGTACTCAACCTCAAGCAGGAGCTCGAGGTTCGGAAGATGCGCGCCATCGCCGAGGAAGCATTCGCGATGGTGCGGGAATACAAGGGCTCGCATTCCGGTGAGCACGGCGACGGGCTCGTGCGCTCGGAATTTCACGAGCCCATGTTCGGAAGCCGCCTCACCCGCGCGTTCGAGGAGGTGAAGGACCGCTTCGACCCGCAGAACCTCTTCAATCCCGGCAAGATCGTGCGCCCGCCCAAAATGGACGACCGCACGCTCTTCCGCTTCAAGCCGGATTACCGCGTGCCGCCCTTCGAGACCGCGCTCGACTGGTCGGAGTGGGGCGGCTTCGCTGGCGCGGTCGAGATGTGCAACAACAACGGCGAATGCCGCAAGGCCGATGCCGGCGTGATGTGCCCTTCCTACCGCGCGACGATGGAGGAGCAGCATCTGACGCGGGGCCGCGCCAACACGCTCCGTCTCGCGATTTCCGGCCAGCTCGGCCCGGACGCCCTCGTCTCCGAGGCGATGAAGGAGACAATGTCGCTCTGCGTCTCCTGCAAGGGCTGCAAGCGCGAATGCCCGACCGGCGTCGACATGGCGCGCATGAAGATCGAGTTCCTGGCGCAATACCGCGGGAGACACGGGCTCTCGCTGCGCGAGCGTCTCGTCGCCTACCTGCCGCGTTACGCGCGCTTCGTCGCCTGGGCGGCGCCTCTTCTCAACCTGCGCAACCGCTTTCCGACCCTGGCGCAGTGGGGCGAGCGTCTCACGGGCATGAGCGCCAGGCGCGCTCTGCCGCGCTGGGCCGCAACGCCTTTCCGCCCGGGGCCGGTCGCCGGCGAAGGGCCGGAAGTCGTTCTCTTTGTCGACACCTTCAATCGTTGGTTCGAGCCCGAGAATGCCCGCGCCGCCGCCCGCGTGCTCGCGCGCGCGGGTTATCGCGTCATCGAGGCCTCGCCTAAGGGCGGGCGCGCGCTCTGCTGTGGCCGCACCTTTCTCTCGACCGGGTTGGTGGCCGAGGCGAAGGCGGAGGCGCAGCGTCTCCTCGCGGCAGTGAAGCCCCATCTCGAGCGTGGCTGCGCGATCGTCGGGCTCGAGCCCTCTTGCCTATTCACGCTGCGCGATGAGTTCCTGGCCTTGCTCCCCGCAGATGACGCGAAGGCGCTCGCTGCGCGGGCGAAGCTCTTCGAGGAATTTGTCGCGGAGGAATCGGCGGCCGGCCGCTTCAAGCTCGCCCCCGGCCGCAAAGTCCCGACGAAGGTGCTCCTGCACACGCATTGTCATCAGAAAGCGTTCAACACGATCCCGGCCGCCATGGCGGCATTGAAGGTTCTCCCAGGCCTCGCCGTCGAGACCTTCGACTCCACCTGTTGCGGCATGGCCGGCGCCTTCGGCTACGAGGCCGAGCATTACGATGCCTCGCTGAAAATCGGCGAGCTCGGCGTCCTCCCGAAAATGCGCTCCGCCGACGCGAGCACAGTCCTTGCCGCCAGCGGCACGAGCTGCCGGCACCAAATCAAGGATGGCACCCAGCGAGAGGCACTCCACGTCGCACGGATCCTAGACGAAGGATCGGCGTGAAACTCCCTCTCCCGCGCCTCGCGCAGGAGTCGCAGATTTACTTCATCGGCTTCAGCGGTGTTGCATCCGCGGGGATCGGGTAGCGGTCGACGTTGAGGCACATCGAGACGAGCGAGTAATAACCGAGGATGCCGATGACATCGACCACGCCGGGCTCGCCGACGTGCTCTTTCAGTCGCGCAAAAACCTGGTCGCTCACCTGCTTGGTATAAAGAAGGTCGGAGCAGAATTCGAAGACCGCGGTCTCGGCGGCGGACATCGCGGCCGGGCGCTTTCCCTCCGAAATTGCGGCAATGATATTCGGATCGAGCCCGGCATCGCGCGCGAGCTTCGCGTGCGCGTACCATTCGTATTGGGCGGTCCAATGACGCCCGCAGACGAGGATCGCGAGCTCCTTGAGCTGAGGCGGAAGCGCGGTGTGGAAGCGCAGATATTCGCCGACGCGCTGCGCACGGTCCGCGAGCTCGGGGCTACGGAGCATCGTGTTGAAAGGGCCGCGCAGCGAGCCGCGGGGACCGGCGGTGATGCCATCAGCTGCCTTACGCTGCGCGGGTGTCATCTTCTCCGGGGGAATGCTGGGGAAGCGGGGCTCGGTCATGCTGGGCGCTCCTCGTTCTGATCGTTCAGGCGTCGAACCCAACGAGGCCGCGCGCGAAGGCTTGGGCTTCGAAGGGTCGGAGATCGTCGGCGGATTCGCCGACGCCGATGAAGTGGATGGGCAGGCCGAATTTCTCCGCGATGGCCACGAGCACGCCGCCGCGCGCGGTGCCGTCGAGCTTGGTCATGGCGATGCCGGTGACGCCGACCATGCCGCGGAAGATGTCGACCTGCTGATGGGCGTTCTGGCCCACGGTCGCATCGAGCACGAGGAGCACTGCGTGCGGCGCTGCGGGCGCGGCCTTCTTGAGCGCGCGCACGACTTTCTGCAGCTCCGCCATGAGGTCGGCCTTGTTGTGCAGGCGGCCCGCGGTGTCGATGAGAAGCACCTCGGTTCCCTCGCGCCGCGCGCGCTCCACCGCTTCGAAGGCGAGCCCCGCGGCGTCGGCGCCAGCCTCCTTTGCGACGACGGAAACGCTCGTGCGCTCACCCCAGATCTTGAGCTGCTCCACCGCCGCCGCGCGGAAGGTGTCGCCAGCCGCCAGCAGCACAGAGCGGCCCTCGCCCCGAAAGAGCTTCGCGAGCTTGCCGATGGTCGTTGTCTTGCCGCTGCCGTTGACGCCGACGACGAGCACGACGAAGGGAAGCGCTCCGCGATCGATGACGAGCGGCTTCACCGCGGGTCCGAGCCGCCGCGCGATCTCCTCTGCAAGAGCGGTCCGCACCTCCTCCGGTGTCACCTCCTGATTGAAGCGGGTCTTGCGGAGCGTTTCTGTCGCCTCGCCCGCGAGCTGCACCCCGAGATCGGCGCCGATTAGCAGTTCCTCCAGCTCCGAAAGCGTCGCGTCGTCAAGCCGCCGCTTCGTGAAGATGCTCGAAATGCCCTCGCTGAGCCGTGCCGAGGACCGCGCCAGCCCCTGCTTCAGCCGCGAGAACCAGCCGCCGGTCTTCGCTTCGCTCATCGGGCGCCCTCGGCGACGAGCGCAGTCGCGGTGGCTGCAGCGATCCGCACCGTCCGGACTTCGCCATCGGCCGTGCCCCGAGGCAGCATCACCGGAAGGTAATGCTGGCTCCGTCCGAACCCGGATTTCTCCACGAGAGCGGCGACCGTCCCGCCCACGAAACGATCGAGCGTCCGCGCGAGCCTCGCCTTGCCCGCCACGCGGAGCCGCATGGCGCGCTCGCGGATGAGCGGTTTCGGCACTTGCGGCATGCGTGCTGCCGGCGTGCGCTCGCGCGGGCTGAAAGGGAAGACGTGCAGAAGGTCGAGCCCGGCTTCCTCGACGAAGGCGAGGCTGCGCTCGAACATCGCCGTGTCCTCCGTCGGGAAGCCCGCGATGAGATCGGCGCCGAGCACGATGTCGGGTCGGAGCGTGCGCGCCCGGCGTGCGACCTCCAGCGCTTGCGCGCGGCTGTGCCGGCGTTTCATGCGCTTCAGGATAAGATCGTCGCCGGCTTGGATCGAGAGGTGGAGATGCGGCATGAGCCGCGGGTCCTCCGCGAGAAGTCGCCAGAGGTCGTCATCGAACTCCGCGGGGTCGAGAGACGAGAGTCGGAGCCGCGACAGCTCCGGCACCATCTTGAGGAGGCGCCGCGCGAGTTGGCCAAGGCCGGGTTTCCCGGGGAGATCGACGCCGTAGCCGGAGATGTCGACGCCAGTCAGCACGATCTCGCGATAGCCGCGCTCGACGAGCACGCGCGTTTGCGCGACCACCTCGCCCACGGGCACGGAGCGATTGTTGCCGCGCCCAAAGGGGATCACGCAGAAGGTGCAGCGATGGTCGCAACCCTGCTGCACCTCGACGAAGGCGCGCGCGCGTCC
>Ga0335083_10011195_pt1 | contig 10793 bp, 8 predicted proteins | sample Lox_Sample_42_FD_206716 | JGI IMG/M metagenome (GOLD analysis project Ga0335083, IMG submission 206716) | Soil microbial communities from Loxahatchee National Wildlife Refuge, Florida, United States - Lox_Sample_4.2 | ecosystem: Environmental > Terrestrial > Soil > Wetlands | place: USA: Florida... | reverse complement strand
GAGCGCCCCCCAGAGGTTGACCAGGAAGCCGGCGGCGAGCAGCAGCTGGACGCCGGCGGCACGGAAGGACCAGCCCCCCACCGCGAGGAGGAGGACCAGGTAGGGCGTCCAGTCCACGCTGAAGCGAAAGCCGAACTGCATGTAGCCGGTGTTCTGGTAGAGGAACCCGGGAAGGGCCGTCGCCGCGACGGTGATCCACAGGGGCCAGTGGAGCCGAGGCCGCTCCCGCGGCACGAGGAGCAGCACCAAGAAGGGCATGGTGAGCAGGAGCGAGAGCCCGTGCGGGTCGTAGGAGAGGCGGAAGGGATGGAGCTGCACTTCCGGGAGCTTGAAAAAGGCGGCCTCCAGATTCCGGGGAAGGTAGGCCAGGCTGAACAGCCCGTGGGCGTCGATGTCCGCGTTCACGCGGTTGTTGTAGAGGAACCGGTGGCCGAACTCGGCCGGGGAGCCAAAGCGCAGCCAGTTGTAGGCGGCGGCCAGGAGCCCGAGCGGGGCGGCCCCGGCGGCGAAGGCGCCCAGCTTGCGGAGGACCGGACGCGGCGCGGAGAGGAGAGCGCGCAGCTGGGCCCGGCGGTCCGGCCCGGCGCACGCCGCCTCGAGGACGAAGAAGATGCCAGTGAAGAGCAGCGGCGTGCGGGTCAGGGTGGCCATCGACCACAGCACGCCCGCCCGCACCGGATGCCGGGCGAGGATCGACGCCTGGAGGTAGAAGACGGTGAGCAGCACGCCCAGGGTCTCGGCCAGGAACCACACCTCGCCGCGGATGGCGCAGGAGAAGAAGAGCGTCCCGAAGCCGAGCGTCAGGGCGAGGAGCAGGTCGTCGTTCCTGCTCCGGCCCGATTCGCCGGAGGCACCGAGCTGGCGGCAGAGCCCGAAGAAGAGGGCGATGGCCGCTGCCGCGAGCAGCACGCCGAAGCTGGTGTCGTTGAGCTGCCAGCCGTGCAGCGCGACGAAGGGGAGCATGAGCAGCGCCGGGAAGGAGGGAAAGCTGACGTACCAGCGGTCGCCGGGCCGCGGCGGACCCTCGCAGCGGACCTTGGACCCGGCGCTCTCTCGGACGCAGGCCCAGTCCTCGAGGTTGGGGAGGTCGGCCGGATCCACGTCCACCCGGCCGTCGAGCCAGGCCTTGGCCGCGTAGACGAAGTGCGGCGCGGCGCTCTGACGGAGAAAGCGCGGACCGCTGAAGCAGGCGAGCACGAAGGCCGAGACGGCGAAGAGCAAGAGCTCGGTGCGGTAGGCGCCGGCGAAGACCCGGAGCGCGCCGAGCGCTCCGCCCCCCGGCTCGGCCGCTCCGTCCGCCGACTCCGTCATCGGGACGCCTCCAGGAGCGACAGCCGCAGAAGCTCCAGGGCGGCACCCGCCGAGGAGGAGCGCACCTGCTCCCGGTCCGGGAGGAAGCGATGCCGCTGCACCCGCGCTCCGGACGGGCCGGCCAGTCCGATGAACACCGTTCCCACCGGCTTCTCCTCGCTGCCCCCGGTGGGCCCGGCGATTCCGGTCACCGACAGCCCCCAGGTGGCCGAGGCCACCGCCCGCACGCCCTCCGCCATCTCGCGCGCCACCGGCTCGGAGACCGCCCCATGCCGGGCCAGCGTCTCCGCCCGCACCCCGACCCAGGCTTCCTTCATCGCGTTGGCGTAGGCCACCGCCGCCCCGGGAAACCAGGCGCTCGCCCCGGGGATGGAGGTGAGCAGATCCGAGATCCGACCGCCGGTGCAGCTCTCCGCCACGGCCACCGTCTCTCGACGCGCGGCGAGCAGACCGCCCACCACCGCGGCGTGGCGATCTCCGTCCTGGCCGAAGACGTGGTCGCCGAGCACGGCGCGCGCCTCGCGCTCCGCGGCGGCCAGCCTCGCGTCGGCCTCGGCCTGGGTCCGGCCCCGGGCCAGGAGCTTGAGGTGGTTCTCCGGCGCATGGGTGCGGAAGCCAAACGTGACAGCCGGGTGGGCGGCGGCCAGCGGCGCCACCCGGGCGTCGAGGTGGGACTCGGGCAGGCCGATCGTCTTCAGGACGCGAAGCGCCAGGAAGCCGGGCTCCGGCTGCTCGGACCTGAGGCGCGCCAGGCGCGGGAGGACCTCCGTGTCCACGAAGGCGCGGTACTCGCGCGGGACGCCGGGGACGAAGAACAACGTCGCCCGGGCGAGCCGCAGGACGAACATCGGCGCGCTCCCGTGGGGATTGAGCACCACCTCCGCCCCCGAGGGGACGAGCGCCTGACGGCGGTTGTTGGGCGTCAGCGCGATGCCCCGGTGGGCGAAGCGGGCCTCCAGGGCGGCCAGCGCCTCGCTGCTCTCCACCAGCGGCACGCCGGCCGCGGCGGCCGCGCACTCGGCGGTCAGGTCGTCGGCGGTGGGCCCCAGCCCGCCGGAGACGAGCACCGCGTCGGCACGCGCGCTCAGGGTGAGCAGCGCTTCCCGGATCTCCTCCCGCACGTCCCCGACGATGGTCGAGCGCGCCACCTGCTCGCCCAGGGCGAGGAGCCGGTCCATGAAGTGGGGGCTGTTGGTGTCCGCCGTCAGCCCGGTGAGCAGCTCGTCGCCGGTGCAGAGAACCTCGATGCGCACGGGGCCTCCCGGGGGCACGCCCCGCTAGAGGTAGTCCTGATCGTCGACATCCTCCTCTTCGTCGTCGAGCAGCCCGGAGGCAGGCGCCGGACGGACCCTGCCCTCGTGGAGGCGACGGCCGAGCCAGAGCCCGGATTCGACGAAGCCGAGCGCCAGGTAGGCGCAGAAGTAGGTGACCAGCACGTAGGCCGGATGGAGCCGGGTGGCGATGAGCACCCCCGCGGCGCAGATGGCGGCGAAGATGCTCAGCGAGCTCAGCGAGAGCCGCACGTCCTTGAACGTCCGGTAGCGCAGGGTGGAGACCATGAGCAGGGAGAGCACGCACACCACGATGAGGTAGGGCACCCGGGCTCCGGTGCCCAGCTCCCGTCCCCGCGTCAGGTGATGGGCGATGACCACGCTGACGATGACCCCCGCCGCGAGCGGGATGGGGAGGCCGACGAAGTAGCTCGGGCCGTGGTTGTGGGAGCGCTGGGCGAGCACGTTGAACCGCGCCAGCCGGAGCGCGCCGCAGGCGGCGTAGAGAAACGCCCCCAACAGCCCGAGGAAGCCGAGCGGCGCCAGCGCCCACTTGTAGACCAGCATCGCCGGCGCCACGCCGAAGGAGATGACGTCCGCCAAGCTGTCCAGCTCCATGCCGAACTGGGTCTGCGTCCGGGTGAGCCGGGCCACCCTCCCGTCGAACCCGTCGAAGAACATGGCGAAGAAGATGGCCAGCGCCGCCTGGTAGAGCTGCGCCGGCGAGGCATCTCCCCCGCACAGGGCGAGCGCGTAGAACCCACAGAAGATGGAGGTGACGGTGAAGAGGTTGGGGAGGACGAACTTCAGCTTGTGCAGCTTCATGGGGGCCGGGAACTATAGCCCATGACCTGGGCCGTCGCCGGGGCGATCGTCGCCCTCACCGCGCTCGCTTTAGCGCTCTATCTCCGGGTCATCGCTCGCGTTTATCGCCTGCGCGGCGCACCGGCCCTGCGCCTGGCGGCACGCACCGAGGACGGCTGGACGATCGCCGTCCACCACCGGCCGGCGGCGCAGCGGCGTTTCCGCGAGCCGGTGCTCCTCTGTCACGGGCTCGCCACCAGCCACCTCAATCTCGACTTCGAGCCGCCCTACTCCCTGGCGCTGGCCTTCGCCCAGGCCGGGTTCGAGGCCTTCAGCGTGGACTGGCGTGGTGCCGGTGATTCGCGACCACCGCCCGGGCGCAGCCGGTTCGACTACGACGCCGACGACCTCATCGAGCGCGACGCCCCGGCGGTGCTGGAACGCATCCTCGGGCAGGCCGGCGCGGAGCGAGCCTTCTGGGTCGGCCACTCGCTCGGTGGGCTGGTGGGGTATGCGGTGGCGGGAGGCCCTCAGGGAGTCCGGATCCGCGCGCTGTGCACCATCGGCGCGCCGGTGTACTTCCACCACCCCCGCTGGCTGTCGCGCGCCATGCGCCTCGGCACCTGGCTGGCCTGGCCGAGGGCCTTCCGGCAGCGGCTGGTCAGCCTGGCCTGCGCGCCCTTCGTGGGGCGGTGGACGATGCCCTTCACCGACGTCCTGTTGAACCCGGTGGCCATCGCGCCGCCGGTCCTCCGGCGCATCTACGCCAACCTCGTCGGCTCGATGGCCTACCGCCTGCTTCGCCAGCTCGACGGCTGGAGCCACCAGGACCGCTTCTGCAGCCGCGACGGCACCGTCGACTACCGCCGCCGGCTGTCCGCCATCACCCAGCCGGTGCTTGTCCTGGGCGGGACCGCCGACCGGCTCGCGCCGCCCTCCGCCGTGCAGGCCCAGGCGGCGCTGCTCGGCTCCCCGGACAAGACGGTGATGCTCTTCGGAACCGAGAACGGCGAGCGGCTCGAGTACGGGCACGGCGACCTGCTCCTCGGCACCGGGGCACCCAGCGAGGTCTACCCCCGAATCGTGGCCTGGGCGGAGGAGCGGGCCACCCCCGTCGCCTAGGGAGCGCCAGGCGGCGCGCGCAGCACCTCGACGCAGGGCAGGACGGGCAGCGTGCCGCGCACGTCCGAGGCGGTGACCCGGGCGCCGGCCGAGCACTCCGCCCACAAGAGGCCCTCCGCCGCCGAGGTGGCCGAGAAGCCGCGGAGCACGAGCCGCGCATCACCGGTGGCCACCGCCGCCGGTCCTCCCGTCGTCCGCACCGACACCTCGGACGCGGAGAGGTGGGCCGCGGTCTCGACCACCAGCCCCGCGGTGCGGCACCGGACGAGCGTGCTCTGGACGACGGTGGCCTCGACCGCCTCCGCCGCCACCAGGCAGCTTCCGGCGGTGTCCTCGACGGTGAGCCCCTGGAGAACGGCCCGTCCGCCCCGGAGCTGCAGCCCGTCCCCGCCCGCCCCTTCCGGATCGTGGGTGCGCCGCACCGTACCCCCGTCGACGGTCAGGCTCCCGCCGCGCATGGAGACGCCGTGACCGGCGATGTCGCTGACCGCCAGCCCCTGCACCGTCACCTCGGAGGTGACGCCCTGCAGCCCGCCGAACGTTCCGGCCTCGGTGATGACCAGCCGGGTGAAGCGGGCCCGGGCATTGACCACCCCCACCCCGGCGCGGTCGGCGCGCGACGAGGTGAGGTCCTCGGCCTCCACCGAGGCGCCGGTGCCGGTGAGCAGCGCGTACTCCTGGCCCTGGACCTGCACCCGGCGCAGGCGCAGCTCGCCGCCCACCACGTACAGGCCCGGCCCCCGCCCCTCCGAGATGGCGATGTCGGAGAGCTCCACGCTCCCGTCGCGCTGGTGCAGCGCGGTGAGCGAGCCGCGGAAGCGCGTCCGTTCCACGAGCAGGCGCTCGGGCGCGCGGGCCTCGATTCCACGACGCCAGGGCCCCTCGAAGGTGAGCCCGCTCAGCGCCGAGCGCGTCCCGGGGCCGAGGAGGAGCCCCACCGCCTCGGTGACGCTGGCCTCGAGCACCGTCCCCCGCGCCTGGAAGGCTGCCCCCGGGCCGACCGCCACGCCGACCAGCCGCTGACCGCTGAGACGCACGTCCTCGAGCGAGACATTGCCCGTCACGTCGATGCCCACCGCCCCGCCCTGGACGAGGAGGCGGCGCAGGCTCACCGAGCCGCGCGCCTCGAGCACCGTCGCCCCTCCCTCCGCGGTGAGCACCGCAGCGCTCCCGCCGACCAGCTCCGTGCCGTCCGGCGCGACGAAGGGTCCGGGGTAGAGGCCGGGCAGAAGATGGACCCGGCGGGCCGGCGCCGGAACGTCGAGCGCATCGGTGAGGCGCCGAAGCGGCCGAGCCGCAGTCCCGTCCCCGCCCTCCGGGGCGTGCGCGTCCACCCACAGCTCTCGGCCGGGAGGGACCGGCCCCGCCGGGGCAGGCTCGGGTGCGAGGCCCACCGTCCGCGGGCCGGCGCACGACTCGGCGAGGAGGAGCGAGGCGGCGCCGATCAGCGTCGCCCAGCCCAGCCATGCGACGCGACGGGTGGCCACCACTCTGTGGAGCTTAACCGGTCCGGGTCAGGCGCCCGGACCGGGCGCCGGCGGGCCCCGACCCTTCTGTGCGGTGCGGTGGCGCTGGGGCGCCAGGATCACCACTCGCGGCGCCGGGTTGGCCACCAGCTTGCGGAACTCGCGCAGCGGGTCACGAGGGACCCCGCCACGGACGAACTCGAAGTGCAGGTGCACGCCGGTGGCGGTGCCCGTCCGGCCGGCCACGCCGAGCGGGTCGCCGGGCTGGACCGACGTCCAGGCGAGCACGAGCGGGGCGGCGAGGTGGCTGTAGCGGGTGAGCAGCCCGTCGGCGTGCTGGATCTCGACCTCGAACCCGTTGCCCGCGTTCCAGCCCGCCCGCACCACGATGCCCGAGCCGGCGGCGAGCACCGGCTCACCCGCCTCGGCGGCGAGGTCGATCCCGGTGTGCGGCCTCCACCGGCCCTTGATGGGATGGAGCCTGGCCCCGAATCGGCTCGTCACCCGCACCGTGGGGAGGGGCCAGCGGTATCCGGTGGGTCGCGCCGCGGTCGGGTTCACCGCCAGGAAGCGTTCGTCGAGGGCCGCCAGGCGCTGCTCCAGCCCGGCGACGAGCGGTTCGGGCAGGCCCTGGTAGACGCGCAGGTCGAGGTCGAGGACGGACCGGAGGAGCGCGCGGACGGCCGAGACGTCGTCCGCGGTCGCGGCGCCGGCGAGGAAGCGCACCACCTCGGTCTGCACCTCCTCCCACCGGGCGAGCTGGGCCGTGGGCACGGGGTCACCCACCAGGGAGGCGCTGCGCGCCGCGTGCGACTCGGAGGCGAAGCGGACCAGATGGAGGCGAAGCGTCTCGCCGCTCACCGCCGTGGCGCGGACCGGATCGACGTCGGGCGGGAGCGGAGGCGCGGACAGCCGGGGCTCCTCCTCGTGCGGGCCGAGGCGGGCCGGGCTCGAGCCCACCGCCCCGGGCGCGACCGCGGCCTTCGGCGCGGCACAGCCGACGAGGGCCAGGACCAGGGCTGCGGCGGCGGCTCGGGGAGGCATGCGGCGCCCGCGCCTTCTACCCACCGCCGCACCGGCTGCAAAGCGGAAAGGATCCGCCGGACCGAGGGCCCTCAGCCGGGGCGGGCCACCAGGCGAGCGACCGCGCCGAGGGCGCGGGCGACGTCCGCCTCGCCGACGTCGAGGTGGCAGACGAAGCGAACGGTGTGAGGCCCGACCGGGTGGGCGAGCACTCCCGCGGCCCGCAGGCCGGACACCACCTCCACCGCGGCGAGCGTGAAGTCGGCGTAGACCATGTTCGTCTCCACCCGCGACAGCTCCACCCGCGCGCCCGGGAGCGCGGCCAGGCCTTCGGCCAGGGCGCGCGCGTGGCGGTGGTCGTCCGCCAGCCGGGACCGGTGGTGCTCCAGCGCGTGGAGCCGCCGCGGCCAGCACCCCCGCCTGGCGCATCCCGCCCCCCAGCCGCTTGCGCAGCCGCCGCGCCTCGCGCACCAGGGTCCGGCTTCCCACCAGCACCGAGCCCACCGGCGCGCCCAGTCCCTTGCTGAAGCAGACGGTGGTCGAATCGGTCAGCTCCGACCAGGCGCGCTCCGGAAGCCCGGTGGCCACCGCCGCGTTCCAAAGGCGGGCGCCGTCGAGGTGGACGGCCAGCGCCGAGGCCCGGGCCGCCCCCACCGCGCGCCGGAAGTCGTCCACCGGCCACACCGCTCCCCCGCCCCGGTTGTGGGTGTTTTCCAGGATCAGCATTCGCGTCCGCGGCGCGTGCTCGTCGTCGGGGCGCACCGCGGCTCGGATCTGCGCCTCGGAGAGGATGCCCCGCGCCGAGGAGAGGGGATGGATCTGCACGCCCCACAGCCCGGCCGCCCCTCCTCCCTCGTAGTGCACGGTATGACTGTTGGCGTCGATGACCACCTCGTCGCCGGGACGGCAGAAGATGCCCAGGGCGATCTCGTTGCCCTGCGTGCCGGACGTGACGAACACCCCCGCCTCATGACCGAGGCGCTCGGCGGTCACCTCCTCCAGCCGGCGCACGGTGGGGTCCTCGCCGTAGACGTCGTCCCCGACCTCGGCGGCGGCCATGGCGGCGCGCATCGCCGCGGTGGGACGGGTGACGGTGTCGGATCGGAAGTCGGAGACGGGCGTGGTCATGGGCGCGCGCGGTTATAAGTCCGCCCCGCCATGCCCCGCGAGACCCAGCGAGCCCGGGCCGCCCGGGCGGTGGAGGTCTTCGACCGCCTCGGCCGCGCGATGCCGGAGGCCCACATCGAGCTCGACCACCGCTCTCCCTACGAGCTCCTGGTGGCGGTCATCCTCGCCGCCCAGTGCACCGACAAGCGGGTGAACCTCGTCACCCCGGCCCTCTTCGCGCGCTTCCCCGACGCCCCGGCGCTGGCCTCGGCCCGGAAGCCCGAGCTGGAGCGGCTCATCCGGAGCTGCGGCTTCTTCCGGGCCAAGGCCCGCGCGCTGAAGGGAATGGCCTCGGCCCTGGTCGCCGACCACGGCGGCCAGGTTCCCATCTCCCGTGCGGCGCTGGCCGCGCTTCCCGGGGTGGGGAACAAGACCGCCGGCGTGGTGGCCGTGCACGTGGGCGGCGATCCCGCCTTCCCCGTCGACACCCACGTGCGCCGGCTCTCCCGGCGCCTGGGCTTCAGCCGGAGCCTGGACCCGGACCGCATCGAGGAGGACCTCCAGGCGCTCGTCCCTCCCGAGCGCTGGGCGAGCGGCCACCAGCTCCTGGTATGGCACGGGCGGCGCACCTGCTTTGCCCGGAAGCCGGCCTGCGAGCGCTGCGTGGTGGCCGACCTCTGCCCCCGGGTGGGGGTGGCCAACCGGGGCTAGAGGGCGTCGCCCGGCTGGACCTCGGTCCGCACGCGCACGCGCTTGCGGCGGCGGGCGCGCCGGCGCATCAGCGCCCGCGTCAGGGGCGAGAGGTGGTCGGGGTAGACCGTCCCGAGCAGGTGGTCCGTCTCGTGCTGGACGGCGATGGCGAGCAGACCCTCGCAGAGCAGGCGCTGGGGCTCGCCGTGCTCGTCGAGGTACTCCACCGTGACGCGCTCGGCGCGCTCCACCTCCTCCGCCTCGCCGGGGATGGAGAGGCACCCCTCGCGGTAGAGGATCTTCCCTTCGCGCTCGAGGATGCGCGGGTTGACCATGGCCACCGGGCGCGACTCCGGCTGCCGGGGCCGGGTGTCGAGGACGATGACCGCGCGCAGCACCCCCACCTGGGGCGCCGCCAGCCCGACGCCGGGGGCGGCGTACATGGTGTCGAACAGGTCCTGGACCAGCGCGCGGATGGAGGCATCCACCGCGTCCACCGGCGCCGCCTTCCGGGAAAGGACCGGATCCGGCCAGAGAAGGATGTCCCTCACCATGGGCCCCTACGTAGCATGGGAGCTCCCCTCGGCGTCCACGAGCGAGCGGGCGTAGGCCGCCCGCAGCCGGTCGTCGCTCAGGGCCTGGGCCGCCTCGTCGAGGAGGGTGTGGAGCCGCGCCGCCCGGGCCGGCACCTCCGGGTCGGAGTGGCCCGCATAGCGAAGCGGGTCGAACTCCCGCGCCAGCCGTGCGTGGGCCCGCTGGACCTCCTCCGTCCCGGCAGTCCGGGGAAGGCCGAGCACGCTGAAGTAGTCGGCCTCCACGGCGGAGGCCCACTTGGCGTCGAGCCGGCGCAATTCCAGATCTGCCGACGGCTCGGGGAGGGGCTCGACCTCGGACGCGGGGACCTCGACGAGACCCAGCACCTCGGCCACGCTCAGCGCCAGGAGCCCCTCCTCCTGGCGGAGGCCGGACCGCGCGAGTAGCTCGCGCACCGTCCGCTCACCGTCCACCGCCGAGAGCAGGCGTTGCTCCCGCTCCGGGAGCTCGAAGCGGGCCAGGTCGTCGCGGCGCAGAGGCCGGGGCGTGGCGCGTGGGTCGGCCAGCCGGGCGGGGAGCTCCTCCGCGGACAGGCTCCGGTGAAGCGCCGCGGCGAGCAGCGCGGCCAGGGAGCGCACCGGTGCACCGCCCTCGGTGGGCGGGGTGGCGTCGGTGGAGAGCAGGTAGGTGGTGTCCCGCTCGCAGAGCGCCTCCACCGCCCGCGACTCGGCGACCCGCTGGAGCAGCGGGAGGACCTCCCCCTCGCGCAGCGCCCCCCGCTCGACCAGCTCTGCCGCCAGCGCCTCGTCCGGAAGCCTGAGCGTCCGGGCCTCGGCGGCCGTCGCCTCGTCGAGGAGCCCGTCCGAGAGCGCCTGCTGGGTGAGCGACTCCGCCGGGTGGGTGGAGGCTGCGCCGGAGAGCTCCCCCTCGGAGAGCCAGAGGATGCGCAGCGTCTCGCCGGCCCGGAGCTCGAGTCGGGCCGTGGCCCGCACCTGGGCGAGCCGGAGAACGAGGGCCGCCAGCTGCTCGAGGGTGACCCGCCCCCCGTCGGCTGCTCCCCACTCCAGCCGCGCGGCCGGCGGCAACGAGCCCGGCCCCGGCGGGGGGTGCCGAGGTGCGGCCGGGGCCGCGGGCGGGCCGGGTGGCCTCGCCGCCGGAGCCCGCGCCGGGGCGGGAGGTGCGGCCGGTCTCTTGGGCGGCGGAGCGGGCGCCTCGGGCACGGGGGGGGACGCCGGCGCTGGACGTGCGCGCGCCGCCGCCAGCTCGCCTCGCAGCGCCTCGGCCGCCGCCCGCTCCCGCCGGAGCGCCTCCTCCGCGCGGGCGAGCGCCTCGAGGGCCGCGCGCTCTCCCTGGGCCAGCCGCTCGGCGAGCTGGGCGGCCTCCACCTCCAGCGCGTGGGCCTGCTCCCGGGCGCGCTCCGCCTGGCTGAGCGCCTCCCGCTCCCGGGCGGCCCGGTCCTCGGCCT
>Ga0335083_10011194_pt1 | contig 10793 bp, 8 predicted proteins | sample Lox_Sample_42_FD_206716 | JGI IMG/M metagenome (GOLD analysis project Ga0335083, IMG submission 206716) | Soil microbial communities from Loxahatchee National Wildlife Refuge, Florida, United States - Lox_Sample_4.2 | ecosystem: Environmental > Terrestrial > Soil > Wetlands | place: USA: Florida... | reverse complement strand
GAACGGCATGACGAGCCGCAGGCGCTCGCCCGTCGCGACCTCGACGGCGGAGCGCGCCGCCGCCCGGTCGAAGGCGGAGGCCTCGGGGCCCGGATCGAGCGGAACGAAAGGTCCGCCGACCGGCGCTGGAGCCATCGGCGCCGTCAGTTTCGCCGGATCGAGGCCCGCCTCGAGCACGGCCTTGGCCTCGCGCGCGGAGACCTGCGCGGCCGCCGCCCCAATGGCGGTTGCGGTCACGATCTGCCCGGTCTCGATCGCATCGAGCGACGTCGCGAGCCGAGCGACACGCGCTCTTTTGTCGAGCCCGGTCTCTGCGCCCGAATCGGACGCCCGCTCCAACCGGCTTACCTTTCCGTCCAGAGCGGGCGAAGCCGGCGCGGGCGCATAGGCGCGCGCGCCGAGTTCGCTCGTCGACCCCGCGGGGGTCTCTGCTTGCGGGCTCGCCGCCCGGATGGCCGATAGCGCGTCGGCCTGCGCCGCCGAGGACGCGGACGACCCCGTGGCGGCGGCGAGCCGCGCAAGGACTTGCTCCCGCTCCTCGAGACGGGCTTCGCGCTTAAAGAGGGCCTTCACCGTGTCTTCCAGCGTCTTTCCCTCGATGAGACGCCGGCTCTCGGTCTCCTCGAGCCGGCCGCGCGCCGCGTCGAGACGCGCCTCATAGGCCGTCCTGATGTCGGCCGCGCGCGTAAGCGCCGCGCGAAGGAGCGTGTCGTGCAGCGCGAAATAGCCGGCGCCGGCGGCGCCGACGCCAAGCGACAGCGGCGCGAGGGCAAGCAGCCCCCAGAGCAACGCGGGCCTCACCATCGCGGTGCGGATCGAGTCGCCGCGCGAAATCGAGACGAAATAGTGTGTCGTCGGAAGAAGGCCCGATCGGGCCGAGGGGTTGTGAGACGGCATCGATGAAGCTTTGGAATCCGGAACCGATCTGTACGAGAGTCAACATCATTAAGGTTAACGCCGTGCAAAGCCCACGCTTGGCCCGTCCGGCGCCGAGCCGGCGCCTTCGCAATTGGCGCGACGCCCGCGAAACGGGATCTCATCCAAAAAAAGCGGGAAGGGCGGAGCGCCGGGGGAATGAGGGTTGAGCAGCGTCGTCAAGGTTAAATGCAACCTTACGATTGTATTCCCCTTGACCCGACCAGGAAGGATAATTGATACTGCCTCGGCGTTGGCTCGACCAGTTCGTCGCACACAAGTTGTCTTCCAGGAGAGCGGCGTTGCTCCTTCCAATAGATGCGGCACATCGGTTGGAGAGCTCGGTTGGGCGGGAGAACCCTCTTTTTGGCCAGGTTCGCGCTCGCGATCGCCGCCGGCGGCCTGACCGGCTGGGTTGCGGCGGAGGCGGCATTGCATCTCCTCTGGGCGAGAGGCGTGCCCGGCGAAGGCAGGGGCGAAGGCCCGTCGGGCCAGAAAATTCCGCTGGAGAGGGCCGAGCCCCCCGCTGGGCCGAAGCAATCCGACCCGCCGGAGCCCGAAAGGCGCATGGAGCTCGGCGCGCTGCGCGCACCGCTCTGACAACCAATTTCGCGGTCCCGCCGCGTTTCGCCGGGGGGCGTATCGGGGCGAAGGGCGAAGCGGCCGTCGCGTGAGCGACGAGGCCGGGTCCGCGAGGAAGGCCGCCTCTTCGGGCGGCCTTCCCATTCTTGCGGGATCGTCAGAACGCCCCTGAACGGGCATTACGGGAACGCCCCTGGGCATTACCGTGGCATTACGTGGCATTACGGGGCATTACGTGGCATTACGGCGGGCATTACGGTGACGCATTACGGTGACGCTTTCAATTTTCCCTATTCTGTTTCTGTAATCCGCGCCATGCGGCGACGGCTTTCCCAAGGCTGCGGGAGCGCAGAGGTTCAGAAACTGCAGAAACCGGAATTAATGCATGTGTCACCGTTATCCCCCGTTATCCCCACCGTTATCCCGGCGCCCCTTGTCTCGCCAAATCACAGCCCTTCCCGCGCTTTCACGACAACCGTTGCAAATAAGACTCAACCAGCCTGGGAGTTACATTTTTTGTTTGGATTGCTGATAACCCATTGAAAAATCACGAATCCGACGAGGAAATCCAAGAAAATCCGGGAAAACCCAAGACCGTTTTCTTGGGTTGGCTTGGTCTGGCTTGGGTTCAATTTGGAGGAAATTGGTCTTAGTCGTTTCCGGCTGGTCGGCTCGCGACTTTAGGTTGCCCTTGGCGCCCATGTCATCGGGACCGGCCGCCGATCGCGTCGGCTTGGGGCTCTTCGACCGGCCGCGGCCCAGGAGGGCAAAGCTCCCGTTTCCGGTCAGAGCGCCTTGACCACCGCAAGCGCCTCCTCGGCGTGTCCGGGCACCTTCACTCTGCGCCAAATCTTCGCGACCCGGCCGTTCCCGTCGATAAGGAAAGTCGAGCGCTCGACGCCGAAATACTTGCGGCCGTACATGCTCTTCTCTTTCCACACGCCATAGGCGTCGATTGCGGTGCGCTCGGGGTCGGACGCCAGCGCCACCTTGAGCGCGTGCTTCGCCTTGAATTTGTCGTGGGCGGCGGGGCTGTCCGGCGACACGCCGACGACCACCGCGCCGGCCGCGGCGAATTTGTCCATGAGCCCGCTGAAGGCTTTTGCTTCGGACGTGCATCCCGAGGTGTCGTCTTTCGGATAGAAATAGAGGACGACGGGCTTCCCCTTAAGCTCGGCGAGGCGCACGCTCCCCCCGCCGTCGGTGGCCAGCGCAAAATCGGGCGCAGGATCGCCTTCGCTAAGTTCTTTCGTCATGTCGCCCTCGTTTTGTCCTATTGTGGCCTTCAATGCGCTGAACAGGGGAACGGCGCTTTCTTTAGGAGATTGACTTGCGAGTCTCTGCAATTCAAGCCGTTGGGCTTTAGGTGCCGCCCCTGCGACCGCCAAATCTGCGTATTGCCGAAACGAAGAGGTAGGCGTCTCATGCCCTTGGCTGGGGGCGAGCGGAGGACGGTCCTCAATTGGTAGGTTGGTTTGACGTCGGCCCACGCGCCCGCGCTCGCGTCAGGTTGCGCCGGATGCTGGAAAGCGCCGAGGGCGCGCGCCTTCCCGCGCCGCCGCGGCGCGCCAAGGTTCGTCGAGCCGCCAGGCTCCTCATCCGGATCGCGGAAGTTCTTGCCGTCGTTGTCGTGATTGGCGGCCTGGCGCTCGCCGTCCGGCTCGCGAAAGGCCCGATCCATCTCGATGAACTGCACGACCGCATCGCGGCGAGTCTGCAGGAGCGGACGGGCGACCGCTACGCCGTCGAGCTCGGGCCGACCTATCTTGCGCATGACGCCTGGGGCATAGGGCTCGGTTTCAGCGGGCTGAAGCTCCGCGACCCGAGCGGGCGAGTGGTCTTGTCCGCCCCAATGGGGAGAATTGGGCTCGACGCTTTTGCGCTCCTCGGGGCGCAGGTGAAGGTCCGTCGGGTCGAATTGGACGGCCTCTCCTTGCGGCTCAGGGTCGCCGCCGACGGCGCCCTGTCCATCGCCATGTCCGGCGATGCGGCCGAAGCCCCCATCATCGCCTTGCCGCGGACGCCGGCGACCGGGCTTGAAAGCGCCACGCTCGCGACGATGATCCGCGCCGGGGCCGAGGCCATGGCGGGCGCGAGCCAGGGGATCGACCGGCTTTCGCTGACCAACGGCCGCTTCGTGATCGACAACGAGGCGACGGGCCGGACGGATGCCTACAAGACCTTCAACCTTGTCTTCGACCGCTCCGGCGGCGAGGCGAGGGCGAGAATCTCGGCGACGGGAGCCTCCGGCCCGTGGACGGCGTCGGCGCGCGCCACAGTTGGCGAATTTCCGACGCTCGCGCTTGAGGCGCGCGATCTGAGCCTCTCCGACATGGAGGCCTTCGACAAAAAGCCGCCGCCTGTGTTTTGCGAGGGGCCGATCTCATTTCGGTTCGACGCGAGCCTGAAGCCGAACGGCGCGATCGGGAGCCTGACCGGGGCCTTCGCCGTCGGCGCGGGCCGTGTGCGCCTCAACAATCCGGACGCCTTGCCTTTTCTGGTCGACGAAGCGTCCGGACGTATCAGGTGGGAAGGCGAAACGCAGCGTCTCCTGGTCGAGGACCTCGCCATCTTCGCGGGCGAAACGCACCTTTCCGCGCGCGGCTGGATCATCCCGCCGGCGGACCCCGCCGGCTCATGGACCGCGCGGCTTGAGTCGAAGTACGCGACTTTCGGACCCGAGCGCCGCGGCGAGAAGCCGGTGACGTTGTCTTCCCTTGTTGCGGAGGCGCGCTATTTCGCCCCGGAATCTCGGCTTGTGATCGACGCGCTCGACGCCAAGGGCCCGACGGTGGACGCCGGGCTCAAGGCGACAATCGCGCCGGACGGGCAGGGGGTGTCGCTCAAGCTTGACATCAACGTCCGGCCGAGCGTGACGCCGGACCTCGTCCGCCTGTGGCCGCAGTTCGTCAATCCGGATGTCCGCGACTGGTGCGCGCACAATCTGCACGGCGGCGAGATCGAAGGGTCGATGTCGGCGGATTGGTCGGCAGCCGATCTCGACGCCATGGACCACAAGCGGCCCGTGCCGCGGGAAAGCCTCCACGGCTCTTTTTCCACGCGGGACGTCGGGGTCGATCTCTTGCCCGGGCTGCCGATGACGCGAACCGGTCCGGCGTCCGGATCCTTTACCGGCCGCGATTTCACGGTTTCCGGGAAGAGCGCGACGATGGTCCTCTCGCCGACGCGGCGCCTGCAGGCCGACAGCGTCGTTTTCACGGTGCCGGATACGGCCCCGCGGCCCATCGTCGACGCCGAGGCGCGCGCGCATCTGACAGGTTCCGCCGACTCGATCGCCGATCTCCTCTCCCGCGAGCCTTTGCGCAAACAGGCGGGGTTGCAGATCGATCCGGCGACGGTGCACGGGCAGGCGGACGGCGATCTCGCCCTCGCCCTCAAGCTTGGCAAGACGGCGAAGCCGGAAGACACCCAGTTCCACGCCGCGGGGACGCTCTCGAATCTGACTCTCGACAAGTTCATCGGCGAGGAGAAGTTCGAACAGGCGAAGGTGGCGATCGAAGCGGACCGGAATACTCTCAAGATTGCCGGCGAGGGCCAGCTTTTCGGGGCGGCGACGCACATCGACGTCGGCCGAGCGGCCGGGGAGGAAGGATCCGCGACGCTCGCGCTCGTTCTCGACCAGGCCGCGCGGGCCAAGCGCGGCCTCGACCTCGACTGGCTCACCGGCCCGCTTCCGATCAAGATCAAGGCGCCGCTCTCGCGGGCGAGCGCCGACGTCGAGATCGATCTCACTCAGGCCGAGATCGAAAAACCGGTCCCGGGCGTGGTGAAAGCCGCGGGCAAGCCTGGCAAGGCGACGTTCCAGGCCAAGCCGGCGCCTCAGGGCGCGACGCTGAGCGCCGTCGCCGTCGAATTCGGGAGCGTGCTTTTGCGCGGATCCGCGGACGTGGGCGTCGACGGCGCGATCCTCGCCGCCAAAATCACTCAAGCGCGCATTTCTCCGAGCGACGACTTCAAGATCGAGGTCGTCAACGGTCCGAAAGCGGTCAAGGCGAGCGTGCGCGGAGCGAGCCTCGACGCAAGGCCGTTCATCAAGTCGTTGACCGAATCCGGGTCGCCGGCGCAGCTCGGCGGCAAGGACCTCGACATCGACATGAAAATCGCGAGCGTCACCGGAGCGAACAAACAGACGATCGGCGGGCTCGAGCTCAGCGCGGTTCGCCGGGGCGGCGAGGACGGTCTCGTTTCGTTGCGCGGCCGGATCGGGCAGGGCCTCGTCGGCGCGAGCCGCACGCCCGACGGCGATCTCCGATTGGTCGCGAGCGACGCCGGCGCGCTCATGAAATTCGCGGACCTTTACTCACGCATGGAGGGCGGCGCCCTCAATCTGATGCTCCGAACCGGCGGTGAAGCGAGCCAAGGCGCGGCCGTCGTCACCAACTTCGTCTTGCGCGACGAGCCGGCCTTTCGCAAGCTCGTGGCCGCAGCGCCGGCGCAGGACGGGCAACCGGTAGACCCGACCGCCGTTCGCTTCCAGCGGATGAAGATCGACTTCGAGCGCTCGCCGGGCGTTGTCGACATCCGGGACGCCGTCATCTACAACCCCAGCATGGGACTTACCACGGCCGGCAACATCGACTTCGCCCGCAACGCGATCGATCTGAGCGGCACCTTCGTGCCCGCCTATTCGGTAAACACCATGCTGAGCAAAATCCCGCTCGTCGGGCTCGTGCTGGGCGGCGGGCAGAATGAGGGCGTCTTCGGCCTGACCTATCGCGTGCATGGCGCCTTAAGCCAGCCTCAGCTCGCCATCAATCCGCTCTCCGCGATCGCACCCGGAATATTGCGCAAGATTCTCGGCGTGGTGGACGGAACGGGCTCGGTCGGCGCGCCGGCGCCGACCCCCTCCGCGCGAACCTCCGGGACGAGATAGACGGAGGCTCGCGCCGGATTAGTTTAGAACAGACAAAGTACAAAACCGCCTTCATCGGTTAGAACAGACACAGAACCTGAGTTTGTTCCGGCCAAGAGCTGTTGATTGCGGGGCCATTCTGCCCCAGGTAATTCGGCGGAAAGGAATTGATGCCTGCCGGATGGCAGGCGGCGCCCGGATGCCGCCTTCTCAGCTGAAACGCAAGAGGCCGGCCATCATATTTCGCAGGAAGTCGGGCTCGGTCCCGCCGGTCGGGGTTGTGCGGGAGACGAAGTCGAACACCTTGCCGTCCTGCATGCCGTAGTTGGCGATGCGCGTAACCTTGCCGCCCTTGTCGAAATAGACGGCGAGCACGTGCTGGTCGGTCATCTGGACCGGCATGAACGCGAGCGCACGGTGCATCTTCTGCCCGATGTAGTACCAAGCGTCGCCGCCGACAGTGGAGGTGGTGGAGGGCGTCCCCAAGAGGGCGAGCGCCTCTTGCTTTGTCGTCGCGCCGATCTTGACCTGCGACAGGGTCTGCTCGTCCACCTGATAGCCGCGCTCAAAGTCGCCGTTATATCCGATGCAGCCGCCAAGCCCGGTCGCGAGCAAGCCGCCGATGATGAGCCATAAGCGGCGTTCCATGCGGCGGTGAGGCGTTCTGGCTTCACCCATTCAACACTCTCCGAATCGACGAGCCTTTTTGCTTGCGAGTTTCGCCGCCGATGCCTAACCCAGGCGCTTGAACGAATGCAAGGCTACGTGAGGCTCGGACAAAGCCGCGCCTCGGGGCGTCACGCAATGATCCTCGCCCGGTGGCGCGCCCGCCGCGCCAGTTTGACCCTTGTCGATGAGCTCCGCGCCGAGATCGTGGCCGCGGCGCGTCGGGCGCCGCTCTATGAGACGCTGGACGCGCCGGACCGAGTGGACGGGCGGTTTGAACTGTTGATTCTGCACGCCGGCCTCGTGCTGCGCCGCCTCGTCGCCGCGGGGGGCCTCGGACACGATCTCGCCCAAGACCTCGTCAACATCTTGTTCATGCATTTCGACGACACCCTGCGCGAGATGGCGCTGAGCGACGTCGCGGTAGCGAGACGGCTGAAAGCCATGCGGAAGGCTTTTTACGGCCGCAGCGCCGCGTACGCCGCCGCGCTTGACTCGAATTCGCCGGCTGTACTGGAGGCGGCGCTGGCGCGTAACGTGTACGGACTCGGCCGGGACAAGACGCCGAAAGCAGCCGCGCTTGCCGCCTACGTTTGCTCGATTGACGCGGCATTGGCGGCGACGCCGCTCGACATTTTCCTCACGGGCCGGTTCCGCTATCCGGAAGGGCCCATCGTGTCAGGGGGCTAGGATGCCGTCAGCCGAGCCTTTCAGTCGGATCGTCCGCGTCGACGCCCTTCCGAAGGAAGGGCGGACGGTCGCGATCGAGGCCACCGGCGCGGAGCGGAAGGCGCTTGCGGCCCTCTACAAGCTGCCGTCGATCGAGGCGCTGCGCGCTTCGCTTACCCTTAAGCGATCAACGAGAGGGGGCGTCAGGGTCAAGGGCGCAATTCATGGCGAACTGACCCAAATCTGCGTCGTCACACTCGACCCCTTTTCAGCGGCCATCGACGAGGAGATCGACGTCAGATTCGCCCTCACCGCGAATGACGACCGGGACGGCGAAGCGGGCGAAACGCTTTCCATGAACGAGGACGACGAGCCGGATCCGCTGATCGACAACAAGATCGATATCGGCGCCTTGACGGCGGAATTCTTCGCCCTCGGCATCGATCCCTATCCGCGCAAGCCCGGCGTGGCTTTTGACCCGCCGAGGGAGAAAGGCGCCCGCGAGACGCCGTTCTCTGTGCTCCGCAACGGCGCAAAGAGCGGCAAGTAGCGGATCAGACGGCCCAACCACAAGCCGGCTTCTAGCTGGCTTCCTGCGTCAGTTGCCATACGCGGCGGAGGCGTTATTGTCGCGCGGCGCCGGGCGCCGCCCGAGCAAGGCGCTTAGGGCGGGTTCGGACCAAGAATGGCGAGGGACGTCAGAATAGCTCTTGATGCGATGGGAGGAGATCACGGCCCTTCGGTCGTTCTTTCCGCCGCCGGAATCGCGCTTGAGCGACGCCCCGACATCGAGTTCCTCATCTACGGAGACGAGAAGCAGACCGGGCCGATAATGTCCGCCGACCGGCGGCTTGCCGCGCGCTCGAAGCTTTTTCACACCAGTGTCGCCGTCCAGATGACCGACAAACCGAGCCAAGCTTTGCGCACCGGCCGGCGCGTATCGTCGATGTGGCAGGCGATCGAGGCGGTGAAAAGCGGCGCCGCCGACTGCGCCGTCTCCGCCGGCAACACGGGCGCGCTGATGGCGATGGCGAAATTCTGCCTCCACACGATGGCGCCGATCGAGCGGCCGGCGATCGCCGCCCTCTGGCCGACGCTGCGCGGCGAATCGATCGTGCTCGACGTCGGCGCCAGCATCGGTGGCGACGAGCGCCACCTCGTCGACCTCGCCGTCATGGGCGCGGCGATGGCCCGAATCGTCTTCGACATCGACTGCCCGACCGTCGGCCTTCTTAATGTCGGGGTCGAGGAGATCAAAGGCGTCGAGGCGGTGAAGGCGGCCGCGCGCATCCTGCGGGAGGCGAACCTGCCGAACATTCTGTATCGGGGGTTTGTCGAGGGCGACGACCTTGGCAAGGGCGCGGTCGATGTGTTCGTCACCGAGGGCTTCACCGGCAATATCGCCCTGAAGACAGCGGAAGGAACGGCTCGACAGCTCGGGCAATATCTTCGCGACGCGATGACCCACAGCATCATGTCGCGGATCGGCTTCCTGTTCGCGCGTCGGGCGCTACTGGCTCTGCGCGAGAAGATGGGCCCTCGAGTCAGCGGGGGCGTGTTTCTCGGACTTGACGGCGTCGTCATCAAGGCTCATGGCGGCGCCGACGCCGACAGCTACGCCGGCGCAATCGAGTTGGGCTACGACATGGTGCGGCAGCAATTGCTGGATAAGATTCGCGAAATGGTGGCGCAGGCGGCCGAAGCCGGCCCGACCGTCGCGACTTCGCCGGCCGACAATCACTGACCTGGACCAGCGCCAGCTCGATGACTTTTTCCGCATTTCGTTCCTGCGTGTGCGGCGTCGGCGCCGCGCTCCCCGCCCGCATCGTCACGAATGACGAGCTCGCCGAGACAGTGAACACTTCCGATGAATGGATACGGCAGCGCACCGGCATCAAGCAACGCTACGTCGCGGGCGAGGGCGAGACGACGTCGAGTCTTGCGACCGCGGCCGCTGACGCCGCGGTGAGGCACGCGGACCTTAACGCGTCCGACATCGACCTTATCATCGTCGCGACCTCAACGCCGGATTATACGTTCCCGGCCGTGGCCACCCAGGTCCAGGCCAATCTCGGCATTGTCGAAGGCGCGGCCTTCGACATGCAGGCGGTCTGCACGGGGTTCGTCTACGCGGTCACCGCGGCGGACAATTTCCTCCGCGCCGGCTCGCACAGGCGCGCGCTCGTCATCGGCGCCGAGACGTTTTCACGCCTTCTCGACTGGAAAGACCGCACGACCTGCGTCCTGTTCGGCGACGGAGCTGGAGCGATCGTGCTGGAGCGGCGCGAAAGCGACGGCGCGCTGACCTCTCCCGGCGTCATCGCCTCTCGCCTCAGAGCCGACGGTCGGCACCGCTCGAAGCTTTACGTGGACGGCGGCCCTTCGACCACTATGACGGTCGGGCATTTGCGGATGGAAGGCCGTGAGGTGTTCAGGCACGCCGTCGGCATGGTCACGGACGTGATCCAGGGCTGTTTCGCCGACGCCGGCGTGACGGCCGAGGCGATCGACTGGTTCGTGCCGCACCAGGCCAACCTTCGCATCATCTACGCCAGCGCCGACAAGCTCGGCATTCCGCGCGAAAAGGTCGTCGTCACGGTGGACCGGCACGGAAACACCTCGGCTGCGTCGATCCCGCTCGCGCTTGCGGCGGCGGTGAAGGACGGCCGGATCAAGCCGGGCGATCTCGTGATGATCGAGGCCATGGGCGGGGGCTTCACATGGGGCGCGGCGCTCATACGGTGGTGAAGCAAAATCGTCACCCCACGCCGGTGAATTGACAGCGCAGGGCAGGGCGGCCGCCTTCTCCCACCAACCTGGTTGGACGGGCGCGCAATCGACCTCTCCCGATTCGCTGTTCGCGGAGAACTGCGCCGTCTGGCATGACAATCGGGTGAACACGGGCGCCGGCGCGCTCGTCGCTGCATGCGATGTCGCCGGCCTTCTTTGTCGAGGCGCTGACGAACGGATTCATGAAGGCGCAGGGCTCGACGCTGACCGCCCCCGGAGCGCATCGCGGTCGCCGAATCGCCGCGACCTCCTTCGGTCGGCCCCTCGCGCCAACCGTTGGAGCGCCCGTCGATAAAAA
>Ga0335083_10011193_pt1 | contig 10794 bp, 9 predicted proteins | sample Lox_Sample_42_FD_206716 | JGI IMG/M metagenome (GOLD analysis project Ga0335083, IMG submission 206716) | Soil microbial communities from Loxahatchee National Wildlife Refuge, Florida, United States - Lox_Sample_4.2 | ecosystem: Environmental > Terrestrial > Soil > Wetlands | place: USA: Florida... | reverse complement strand
GGGCGCCTGGCTGCGGCGGGCGTCCCGAAGTTCGCCGCGGAGGCCCGGCGGCATCTCTGGCCAGCCGACCCTGCTGGCTCCTGAGGCTCAATGTTCCCGGCGCATGCTCACCCCTACGCAAGGCCTGAGCTGGCTTCAGGCGTCTCCCGGGTCGGCGGCGATACGTCGCTACGTGTCGTGACGCGCGTGCGTCCTCATGTAGGCGATGACCGCGGTGGCATCCGGGCTCGCGGCGTACAGGTCGGAGCGGGGGTCGTCCTCCGCTACGCGCCAGACTCCGTGCTGCTTGTCCCAGAACGCTGACCAGCTCAGGTGTTCCGAGAGAAAGGCGGCAATCCGGGCCGCGGCGTCGGGGGTGGGGAGGTGGGTCATGCGATCCTGCCTAGATCAGCGAAGGGACGCTCCCGCCCTACGCTAGTCATTCTAAGACGTTCTAGGAAGTCTTAGAACGTAGTCAAGCATCTGAGCAGGTCATAGGCTATCTAGCGTGAGTGTCATGGCGCTGGAGGACCGAGCCGGGCGGATAAGGCACGACTCTGCCACGCCTGTAACCGTTCAGGTTGCCGCCGACATCGAAGCAGACATCGATGCCAGGCGACTCGCTCCTGACACCCGGCTGCCCAGTGAAGCTGAGCTCGCCATTCAGTACGGCGTTGCCCGCGTCACGGTACGGCGCGCTATCGCGCTGCTGCGCGAGCGCGGGAAGGTTGTCACCGTGCACGGCCGGGGCAGCTACGTCACCCCGGACACTTAGCCGGGTCGGCGGTACCGAGGATCAACAGCCCAGTCGCCAGTGCTGCGGAGCAACGCGCATTGGGGCACGCACGTCCGGGTGATGTCGGTGATGCGGCGCATGGTGCCGGGTAGCCAGCGGTCGTAGAACTCCAGGGCCCGGGCGAGATCGGGGCGGTTGCCGCCGTATGTGTGATGCCATTCGGTGGCCAGGGTCGACAGTTCCCAGACGGCGTGGATGTGGCGGGGCCAGCAGTCCCGGAGCTCGTAGCCGCCGTATTGCTGGCGGAGCACGGTGTCGGCCCACTGCCGCAGGTCGGCCAGCCGGGTGGCGTAGGTGCCGCAGTCCAGGCCGATCCAGTACGGGGCAGCGGGTCCGCGGGGCGCGGCGGCCTCAAGGGCACCGGTGACGGTATGGGCCAGTTCCTCGAACCGGGCGGCCAGGTTCACCCCGGCGCTGAGCCCGGACTGGTCGAGCCGTCCGCTGATGGTGCGGATCTGGCCGCGCAGGTCGGCGATCTGCCTGGCCAGGGCGGCCAGGCTCTCACCCAGAGCGCGGGGTGTGGGTTCAGCGGGCGAGGCTGGGGTCATGGTTTCCCGCCGTCCAGTTCGGCGTACAGGTAGCTGCGGGCGGTCCCTGCTTGCAGCCCGGCCTGCGGGGCAAGTTCGGCAGCGACCCGGCTGGCTGTGCCGCGGTTTCCGTAGTCCGGATGTGCACGGTATAGGGCGAGCAGAACGGCCTTCTTGGTGCGGGCCGGCTCGGCCGCCTCAGGCGCAGCCGGCTCTGGCCGGGCGGCCAGCGGAGCGGCGTCGAGAACTATCCGGCGCAGTCCCCGGGCGGTCTCGGGGGCGGCTAGGGCGAACCGCAGGCAGTACAGCACGATCAGTCCGGTGATCCTGGCCGTAGCCGCTGCGGCGCGGCCGACGGTGTTCCAGGCCGAGGGTTCACAGTCGGCCAGGACGTGGCGGCGGATCACCGCCACGACCCGATCCACCACCACGGCCAGCGCGACAGGGGCGACGGCGTACACGGTGACCGATCGCGGGCTGGCCACGTCGGCGGCGGCCACGTTCATGTAGGCGGACGCGGCGGCGCAGGCCAGGATCAGGGCCCGCTCGGCCCGGGCGGACTTGCCCGCCCGGGACAGGCCGAGCGCGAGCAGCGTGAACACGATCATCCCCAGGTCCAGCAGCAGCGCCTCGATCACGCTGGCCGCGTCCTGGCGGCGGACGGTGACGAGGTAGGCGTACTGGGCGCTGAACGAGACGAACAACGCGCCGCCGCCGATCAGCGCCAGCAGCCACGCCGCCACGGCGATCAGCACCGAGCCGGGGGCCCGTCCGGTCCGGGCTCGGCGGAGGCCGCGACTCATGACCGCCGCCGGTCCGCATCGCGGGAAAGGACCCGGCTCACCGACGTGCGCGACAGGCCGAACGAGCGGCCGATCGCCGCCGCCGTGTACCCGGCCGCTTCGGCGGCCAGGATCGCCCGGTCACGATCCCGCCAGGAGGCGCGCACCCAGCGGGACCGCAGGGCGCGGCGTTCCCGTTCGGTCAGCCCGCCCCAGATGCCATAAGCGATCCGGTTGCTGATGGCGTAGTCCAGGCACGGCTGGCGGACCGGGCACCCCGCGCAGACCTGCCGCGCGGGCTCGGCCGACTCGCCGCGCCCGGGAAAGAACACGTCCAGGTCAGTGCCGTGGCACGCAGCCAGCTCCCGCCAGCGCGCAGCAAAACGCGCCGGAGCGGGCAGGGTGCGGTGCCGCGGCGGGCGAGCCGTCACCGTGCGGACGCGGTAACCCGCGCCCGCCAGGCGGCGGCGAAGGCGGCCAGGTCGGTTACCTCCAGGCCGCTGGCCGCGAACTCCTCCGCGAACCGCCGCGGGTAGCGGCGGGTGGTCTTGCGGGCGCCCTGGCACACCACGGTGTGTGGCAGCGCCCCGGCGATCGCCAGCAGCCGGACCGTCTCCCGGGAGACCCCCAGCCGCCGCGCGAGCTGCGCGGCGGTCAGGAAATCCGCAGCGGCCTCCGTCTCGGGCGGCGCGGGGGCCCGCGGTGGCGGGATGAGCGTCGCGGCCAGGGCGCGGGCCAGTGCCTCCAGTAGCTCAGGCGGGACGTGCGGGTCCGTGTCGTGCTGGGTGTTTAGCGTGTTAGGTTGCATGGTGGGTTCCTGTGTCGCAGGGCCTTGCCCCCTGGGTGATCTTGGCGGATGGTCCAGGGGGCCTATTTGTGCCAGGATTTGCCCGGGCACATTGTCACGGCGATGGTACGCCAACACGCTCGGGCACATCGGGCAGGAAAGCGCGGGTGATGTGCCCGCCCGGCGTATCGCGTACCCGCACAACGCCACTGGTCTGCGGGCACCTATCCCTCGGCAGTGAGCTGGGCCGGGAGCTGGTTTGGCCCAGCATGCTGGGCCCTTGCCCAGCGGTACGGGGTCAACCGGGATCCGCTGGCCCCGGCCCCGGCTAGGGCGGCTAGCTGGTCGGCGTGTCGGCTGATAAGTCGCGCAAAGTTAGTACAAAAAAGTGCGTTCGGTCGTCCATGAGGGAGCTGCGTCCGCCGGCACACGGCAGGTACCGGTCGCCGATCCGCAGGCCCCGCAAGCCCACGTCGGCTGAACGGTCCGGGCCTACCGTCCGCATGCCGTGCGAGCATCGGCGAGCGAGCCGGCGGCGACGAGGCTGCTATCGGGCAGTTGACCGTCGCGGAGCCGGAAACGCGCGAGACCCGCCGGTGAGCCAGCGCGGCGCGGCTGCCGGAGAACAGCACCGTGGTCCCATGTCCGCCGGATTCTCGGCGTGCTCCCTCATTGGGCATGCAAGCCGCCCCTGCCAGTTGGCCGCCGGGTAAATCCGCAAAACGTGCGGAGTCCCCGCTTACCTTCGCGTCGTGATCGAAAGGCATCGGACACAGGCATCACGAACGATGACCGCGGAACGGGCCGCGAACCGTGTCGACTAACGTCACCCTGCACGCGGGCCACGACGTGGCCTACTTCACCCGCGGCCAGCACCGCGGCGGCTGCGCCGGAGCCATGTCCTACTACACCGCGACCGGGGAACCGCCGGGCGAGTGGGCCGGGAAGGGCGCTGCGGCGCTCGGGCTGAGCGGCGTGGTGGACCCGGACGTCATCGAGCGCCTTTACCAGGACAACACCGGACCCGGCGGGCAGCTCCTGGTTAAGCGGCGCCAGCCCAAGGCGGCCGCGGACGGCGAGGCCGCCGCGGTAGCGGCGTACCGGGCCGGGCACCCGTACGCCAGCGCGACCGAGCTGGCTGAGGTCCGCGCCGCCGAACGCGGCAAGGACCCGCGCCAGGTGCCGTACTTCGACCTGACCGTCAGCGCGGTCAAGAGCGTCTCGGTGCTGCACGCCTCCTACCGGATCGCGGCCCGGCAGGCCCGCGAGCGCGGCGACCAGGACCGCGCCGCCGCGCTCGACGCCCGCGCGGACGAACTCGAGGCCGCGCTGATGGACTCCGCGCGTGAAGCTGTCGCCTGGCTGGAGCGGCACGCCACCTACACGCGCACCGGGCACCACTCGGCGCGCACGGGGGAGTGGCGCGACGGCGCCGGGCTGACCGCCAGCTTGTTCCTGCACCACCTCTCCCGCGACAGCGACCCGCAGCTCCACGTCCACGTCGCGATCTGGAACCGGGTCCAGCGCGCTGACGGCGCCGACGGCAAGTGGCGGACCCTGGACTCGCGCAGCCTGCACAACCAGCGGCTGGCCGTCGCGCCGGTCGCCGACCGGATCCTGGAAACCAAGCTCGCGGCGCTCGGCTATGTCATGGTGTCCCGCGCTGACGGCAACGGCGCCGAGATCGGCGGGGTCAGCCACGACGTGAAGGACCTGTTCAGCTCGCGCGCCGTTGCGGTCACCGGCGAGCTGGACCGCCTTGCCCAGCAGTACCAGGCCGTGCACGGCAAGCCGCCCAGCCGGCGGACGCTGTGGCTGCTGCACCAGCAGGCCGGGCAGAACACCCGCCGCACCAAAGCCGACGCGCGCCGCACCATCGCCGGGCGCACCGGCGCGGCCGAACCGACTGAGGCGCAGCGGCTCGCCGCCTGGGAAGCGCAGACCGCGCGGCGCGAGATCCAGGCGCTGTCCGGCGTGCACGCGCACGTCGCGGCCTTCGCCGCCAGCCAGCGCGCCGCGCGCGCACGCGCCGCGCTGGATGACGCGGCCAAGCGCAGAGCCGCGCGGGTCGCGGTGGCCGAGGTGCAAAAGCAGCACGCGGTGTGGTCGATGGCGCAGCTCCGGTTCGAGGTGCACCGGGCGCTGCCCGTCCTGGAGGGGAGCATCGACGGCCCGGCGGTGGTCGACGAGGTCGCCAGGCTGGCCGTCAGCGGCCGGTCCGGCACCGAGGTCATGCAAATCTCCGCCCCTGACCCGGCCGACGTGACCAGCCTCGGCATCCGTACCTCCGACGGCGGCAGCATCTACCGGCCGCCGAACGAGGAACGCTACTGCACTCTGGCCCACCTAGACACCGAAGAACAGATCCTCGCCACTGCGGAACGCGCGGCTCCGCAGCTCGTCAGCTGCGAGCAAGCCCGGGCCGCGATCGAGGGCACCGGGCTGAACGCCGAGCAGCGCGACGCCGTCGCCATGATGCTCACCGCGGCGACGGCGACGGCCGTGCTGGTTGCCCCGGCCGGGGCGGGCAAGAGCCACACCATGGCTGAGTTCGCCCGGCTGTGGACCACCTTCACTGGCCGCCGGGTTATCGGCCTGACCACCTCGACCAACGCCGCTCGGGTCCTGACCCACGAGGGCCTGGCCGAGAGCTACAACATCGCCGCCTTCCTCGGCAAGACCGAAGGCTCCGACGAGCTGCGCCGCCCCGTGCCGCTGTACCGGGACGACGTGCTGGTCCTGGATGAGGCCAGCCAGCTCGGCACGGCGGACCTGGCCCTGATCGGGGAGGCGGCCCGGCAGGCCGGCGCCCGGATCATCGCCACCGGCGATGTCGCCCAGCTCGGGGCCGTCGAAGCCGGCGGCATGTTCCGGTTCCTCGCCCGCGAGCTCCCCGCCGCCCAGCTGCACGAGGTCCGCCGGTTCGACGCGGAATGGGAGCGCCAAGCGAGCGTCCAGCTTCGTGACGGCGACCCGGCCGCGGTCGCCGCCTACGACCGGCACGGACAGATCCGCAGCGCCGACCATGAGGCCGCTTATGACCGGGCCGCGTCCATGTGGCTGGCGGACCACCTGCGAGGCAAGGACGTGCTGCTGCTCGCCGCCTCCAACGCCGAAGCCGCCGACCTGGCCCGCCGCGTCCAGGCCAGGCTCACTCAGCTCGGCACTATCGGGCCCCCGCAGGCCGCCCTGTCCGACGGCAACCACGCCGGCGTCGGCGACCTGATCCGCGCTCGCCTAAATACTCAGATCGACGCCGCCGGCCGTCTCCTGACCAACCGCGACACCTTGCAAATCGTCGCCTTCCGTGCACCCGACGCCGAAGTCCGGCGGAAGCGTCTCGACGGCACCTGGACCGGGACATTCCGCGTCCCCGGGGCCTACCTCGTGGCTAGCGCCGAGCTGGCCTACGCCGGGAACGTCCACGTCGCCCAGGGCCGGACCGTCGACACCGCCCACCTCCTGGTCACCGGATCCCTGTCCCGGCAGGCCCTGTATGTCGGCATGACCAGAGGTCGCCAGGCCAACACCGCCCACGTTATCACCGGCAACACCGCGCCACCCGGCCACGAGCCCTACCAGCAAACCACTCCTGAATCGGTGCTCGCCAGCATCATGAGCCGCGATGAAGTTGACCTGTCCGCCACCGAGCAGATTCGCCAGGCTCAAGACTGGGTTAGCGGAACCGGGCACCTGCTCACCCTGTGGACCGCCGCTATCCGCCAGACGCTTTACCCCGGCATCGACCAGCAGATCACGGCCAGGCTCACTGAAACTGAAGCTCGGAGGTACCAGCGCGAACCCTCCCGCCAGGCCCTCCACCAGCAGCTCCGCGCGGCCCAGCTCGCCGGCCACGACATCGCCGCGCTCATCGACCGGATTACCGCCGCGCCCATGGACGGTGCCCGGTCCATCGCCAGCGTTCTGCACGGCCGCCTGCAGCGCATCCCCCTGCGCCAAGCCGCCGGGCATGACATGACCTGGGCGCAGCGCACACCCGCCAGCGCCCCCGCCGTCGCCCACGAGCTGGCCGCCGCGCTCGACGACCGCGCCCGCGCCCTCGGCGAACAGCTGGCCGCCAGCCCCGAACCGTGGCTGGCCCGCCAGCTGGGCGTGCTCGCCCCGAATGCGTCCCCCGCGCTGCGCGAGGAATACGCCCGCCGGGCAGGTGCCGCCGCGGCCTACCGGGAAGCAGCCGGGATCACCGACCCGGACCAGGCCGCCTCGCCCACTCCGCACTTGAATAATCCCGAGCTTGAGACCCTCCGCGGAGCCACGATCCGCGCCCTGGAGATCCGCGACGAGGCCGGCATCCTCCGCGGCCTATCCCGCGGCGAGCTCGAGGCCCGCATCCTCGAAGGAGAACGCGCCCAGGCCAGCGCCCCGCCGGACGTCAACGGCCGGCTACGGCTCACAGCCCAGGCGGAAGCCGACGCGCGCGCCCACTACGCCGACACCCAAGTTCGCCACGACCACACCGGCGCGGACAGCGCCCTCGCCCTGCAGCTGGCCGCCGAACGGCAGCGCCTCGAAGCCACTAACGCCCGGTACGAGCAATGGACTGCCGACACCCAGGCCAGGAGAGAAGCCGCCGGGAAAGCCAGAGCCGAACTCCGACGTCGCGGCCAGCTCCAGCCCGAACAGGAACCACAGGCACAGCCAACAGGCGAAACGCAGAAGACAACCGAATGGCAGCGCGAGTTCGAAGCGGATCTCCAAGCCGTCGAGCGCGCCATCGCCCGCCACTACCAGGCCGCCGTCGACGCCGGAGAACCATGGCCACCCCGGCGCCCACCCGAGCCAGCCCCGCCATCCGAGGCCAGCCCGGACCACGTGCCTGGCTACAGGGCGGCGCGCCTTGACAAGTTGCTAGCCCGAACGCAGCAGGCCGCGCAGCGCGTAGCGGCCGAGCAAGCTGACCGGCAGGCCAGCAGCGAATACGCGGCCCGGATCGAGCGGGAAGCCCAGACCGGCCCAGAGGCCCACCAGCAAGCAGAAGCCCGCGACGAAGCCGAGCTCGAGATGTAAGGACGCGAGCGCGAGCGCGACCCGGACCAGCGCATGGATCCAGGGCTACCACCTGCGCCTGGTGAGCCGGGCGCTAGGCGCACCGGTATGACGCTGGCCGAGGCTAAATCAGATGAACTGCGTAAGCAGGGCGAAGTGGCTGCTGACTGCGACGAGGCACGCGGGAGTATTGTCCTGGACTGCGCCCAGCTATGAGGGTGACGGGACAGACGATGACCAGGTGCGGACAGTGGTCCTTATCCTGGACCGGTGGACGAGATCTTGCGCACCGCTGCCGAGGCGATATTCACGACTCCCACCAGACATCCTCTGTCCGCCACCATCGGCGAGATACGGGAATTCTCCCGCGACGATCACGTGCACGCCGCGCTCATCGTCAGCCCGGCGAGTCAGGTTAGCCTGGCCGTGCGACTGCAACCGGCCGCCGTACGGACTGCAACAGCGTGGCGGCCGGAGTCGCGGCCGTCAGAGCCCGGCCAGATCAGCGACCGAAGCGCAGTCCGGCCGGGCTCTGACGTTGACGACGGAGGCCAGGCCGCATGGAACACCCGCACCCGCTCGAAGCCCTGGACCGCGCGTTCGGCGCCCGGTACGACCTGTGGGTCCGGGCAGGCCGGTTCCACGCGAAGCGCGTCGACGGCACCGGGCAGCCGCTCACCGGTGAAACCGCGGACGACCTGGTCGTCGCGATCCGCAGCGACATGGCACCCGAGGCCGGGCAGGCCCCACCGCCGGACGGCCCGGATCAGCTGATGCGTCTGGCCCGGTTCCGCGTCGGCCACGAGGACGTCATCATCCGCCGCTGGGAGTTCGGGACGTGGATGGCGCGGATGCCCGAGCTGAATGGCGAGACGGTCGTCGTGCGGCACCAGCTCGGTGAGCTGCTGGACCGGCTCGGCGAGCTGACCGCCGACGGCCAGCCCGGCTAGGATCGCCTGACGCCGTGCCGGGGTGTGGAGGGCCCGCGCCCCGTCACGGTCTCGAATGCGGCCGGGCGGCACCATGCCAATGGTGACACCTTGTGATACCTGAGCCGTCTACCTCGGGAAACATGCGGCCCAGCTATTCCCTAAACCCGTGGGCAGCTAGGCGCGTATCTCAAGGCGAGGTCGTAAAACCGTCGGCCCTCATGACGGCTGTCGTCGGTGCCTAACATTCAAGCGCTGTTGACCTGCCTGTGTGGGTCGGCGCTGCGCTCTCAGCTATGTTACGCACAGTAACAGGATCGGCGACGTTTTCGGCGGAGCGTCAGCGTGGCCGGGCTCGGGCGTGGCTGGCCGACGCCGGTTACTTCGTCCGCAAGGGGTTCCCTCCTTCATGACCCAGCGAACCTTCCGAGCCGCTGCTCATCGGCGTTGCCTTAAGTCCGGCGAGCGTCGCATGAGATTCTGTCTCTCGGCCACCTGCACGGAGGTCCATGCCGTCGGGACTCGGGTCGGTGCCGGAACCTCCCGGCTACACCAAGTTCCGGCTACTCCCGGCCGAGGATGCGCAAGCCGTGGTGCTGGTTGAAGTCCTCGTAGTCCTTGAGGTTCAAGGTGGCGAGCGGGATGCCATGGGTGAGGCAGCAGGCCGCGATCCACATGTCGTTGACCGGCCGCGGACGCCCGCGCTGGATGGCTGCCGCGGACAGTCGGCCCCAGGTGGCAGCTACCGCCTCGTCGCCGGGCAGTACCGCAATGCGGGACAGCCAGCTGGTGAGTTCCTCGCGGCGGCGCTGGCCCCAGTTGCGGATCTCTGCCCATTTGGCCAGCTCTCCGAAGGTCACGAAGGTGATCAGCGGCTCGCGGCCGACTAGGCGGGTAGCAAGCGGCCCGGCGAGCGTGCCCCTGTGCAGCAGAGAGGCGACGTCGGTGTCCAAGACGGTCGGGTCCACGGCGGAGGGTCAGGCCAAGTCGCGGTGACGCTCGGCGTAGGTGAAGGCCAGGAACTCCTCCAATTCCTCGTCGGACTCGAAGGTATCCGCGGCAAGCTCATCGAGAGAGCGGATCGGCCGAGTGCCCTTTGCGGCGAGCAACTGCGTGACCGACAGGCTCGGACGGGTCGCCGCCTTGCTCGCGGCACCGTCCGCGCTAGATGTGCTCACTGGTACCACTCTCCCAAGCGCTGCCTGCCTCTCATGTTAGGTGCATTAGGTGCGTCACACTCGACACGCATACCAAGGTGCGGTAAACCGTGTCGCCGTTCGCCGCGGACGTAGGCCCTGATGCTCTTAGCGATGTTACGCACAGTAACAGGACGAGGGGCGTAGACGACACGGCCGTGGACCGGTTCGTGGGATCGAGCCATCCGTGCAACCAGTGCGCTCAGGGCCATCGGCGGCACGGCTCCGTGGTATCCGTGCAGCTAGTGCGCACGGTGCACGAGGCCGTACTTCTCATAATCCGCCGATTCTGAGACGGCAGGCTGGCGGCCGAATCCAGGCCACCGCCTCAGATCTCACGCCGCGTAACCGGCCCGCGGCCCGAGGTGCGTGCCAGATAAGACCGTACAGGGCTGTCGCTGACGGGCGGCCGGGCTTTGGGGCCGTCGATTACCAGCGCAGCGGGGCGTCGGTGCGCTGTTCGATGGTTGCCCGGTCGATGCCGGGCGCGAGTTCGACGACGCGGAAGGTGCCTGCCTCGACGTCGAGGACGGCCAGGTCGGTGATGACGCGGTGCACGACTGCCTTGCCGGTGAGCAGCAGGGTGCATTCGCGGACCAGCCGGGGACTGCCGTCCTTGGTGGTGTGTTCCATGACGACGATGACGCGCTGCGCGCCGTGGACGAGGTCCATGGCGCCGCCCATGCCCTTGGCCATGCGGCCGGGGACCATCCAGTTGGCGAGGTCGCCGTTCGCGCTGACCTGCATGCCGCCGAGGATGGCGACGTCGATGTGGCCGCCGCGGATCATGG
>Ga0335083_10011192_pt1 | contig 10794 bp, 10 predicted proteins | sample Lox_Sample_42_FD_206716 | JGI IMG/M metagenome (GOLD analysis project Ga0335083, IMG submission 206716) | Soil microbial communities from Loxahatchee National Wildlife Refuge, Florida, United States - Lox_Sample_4.2 | ecosystem: Environmental > Terrestrial > Soil > Wetlands | place: USA... | reverse complement strand
CACATGCCCGACGACGTGGCGGGCATCGGCCTGGCCGTCGACCACCTAGTGGACTTGGGCCGGCGGCGCATCGTGCACCTGACCGGCCCCGCGGCCACCACCGCGGCCACGCACCGCGTCCAGGGCCTGACCGACCGGCTGAGCCATCACCGGCTCGAACTGGCCGCCCCGGTCGCCTACGGCGAATGGTCCCAGCGCTGGGCCCGCGCCGCCGCCACCAGGCTGCTCCGGCAGGTCCCAGGCGTCGACGCCATGCTGTGCGGCTCGGACCAGCTGGCCTCGGGGGTCCTGGTGGCCCTGGACGAGATGGACCGCCAGGTACCGGGCGACGTGGCCGTCACCGGGTATGACAACTGGAGGGTATTCGCCCTGGAAACCGAGCCCCAGCTCACCACGGTGGACATGAACCTGGAGGCGGTGGGCGCGGCCGCGGCCCGGGACCTGTTCATCATGATCGGCGGCACCCGGCTGCCGGGCGGCGTGCGGCGGCACCCGTGCGGACTGGTAATCCGCGGATCCACCGGCGGCTAGGCGTGGTGGCCGTCCGGTATCGCGCGCCGGCCGGTGCGCCGCTGTTTATGCGGGCAGGGTTCTGGGGAGCCCGAAACGGGCCAGGGCCTCGGGGGTGAACATGGTCATGGCGCTGACGCGGGGGCCGGCCAGGGTGATGACGAGCAGGCCGCTGGCGTGCAGGATGCCGGCATGTGAGTCCGAGCGGTAGACCGCAAAAGCCGGCTGGCCGTTGGCCCGGCTCTCGATGAGCCGGTACCGGTGGCCGTGGGCGAACAGCTGCCCGAGGCCGCGGGCGGCGACCGCCCGGCCGCGGTACTCGAACGGGTGGGATGGCATGGCCAGCCGCACGTCGTCCGCGAGCAGGCTGATGAGGCTGTCGAGATCGGCCGCGGTGTAGGCGCTGGTGAGCCTGCCGATCAGCGCCCGTTCCGCGTCCGAGTGCGGCGGTGGTGGCGGTTCGGCCCCAGCCGCTGAGTGCCTGGCCATGGTCGCGCGGGCGTGCTTGAGGGCGCTGGCGACGGCGGCGTAAGTGCTGCCGAGCACGCCGGCTGCCTCGCCCGCGCGGTAGCCGAGGACGTCGCACAGGATCAGGGCGGCCCGCTGGCGGGGCGGCAGCAACTGCAGGGCGGTGATGAAGGCCAGAGAGATGGCCTCGCTCGCCTCGTAGCGCGCCTCGGGTCCTGGCTGGTGGTCGGGGATGCCGTCCAGCAGGAGGTCGGGGTAGGGCTCGAGCCAGGTGATCTCGCTGACCCGCGGCGGCTCTGCGGAGTCCTCGTGCATCGGGGATGACGGCATGGCCGGCCGCCGGCTAGCGGGCGCCGGGCACCATCGGGCGCCAGTTTTCGAGGCGGATCAGCTCACAGCGAAGGGCCGGTCAGCACCCGCACCGGGATGGCTTCACTGTTGCTGGCCAGGGCAGCCGGCCCTGCGGCACAGGAAGCCGTACCCGGCGTTGATCTGGGATCCGGGCCAGACCTGTGCCTTCTTCAGGCCGATCTCGGCCGGATCGGACCAGATCTGGATCTGACCCGCGGCCTGCGCCTGCAACTGGACCTGGCACGCCCGGGCCAGCAGGACCGCGCGCATTACTGCCGTGGCCGGATCGGGCCCCACGGTCACCAGGCCATGCCGCGGGATCAGGCAGCCGACCCCGGCACCGATCGTTTCGGCCAGTTCCCGGCCCAGCTCGGGCGAGTTGATCAGGCTGCCGGTCAGGGTGAACCGGGCGATCTGCGGCTCGGCGAACTCCACCCCATCGTGGGAGATGGCCAGGAGCGGCTGGTCCAGCGCGGCGAACGCGAGCGCGGCCGGGGCGTGCGTGTGCACCACGCTCCCGACGTCCGGCCTGGCGTTCATCACCTCGGTGTGGATCGGGTACTCGATGTGCCTCGGCCCGCTCCCGACCAGCACTTCTCCCGCCGGGGTGACCAGCGCGACCCGGTCCGGGGTCACTTCCTCGAACGACCAGCCCGCGGCCTTCATCCAGACGCCGCGGCCGTCTGGGTCGCGGACCGATGCGTGACCCCACACCATGTCTGACTGGCCACTGGCCCCGAGCGCCCGGTTGGCCTGCACGGCGTCCGCGATCAAACGCTCCTGGCTATCCATGTCTCTCCGTTCGTCAAAGTGGGCTGCCGCTGAGGTTAGGCCACGGCAGAAAAGGAAGGACTGCCGCTTCTCACAGCCACCGGGGCAGGTCCGGCCACGCGCCACTCCCGGTCAGCCCGGCCGGCCCGGCCCGGCCGGTCAGCCAGCCCGCGATCTGCTGCGCGTTTCCCGCGGCCACCCCGTCCGGGAAGGCGCCAGGACCCAGCCGGACGGTGCCGTGGTCTTCGACCCGCAGGTCCAGAGTGACCTGCGCCCGTCGCGTCAGTCCCGCGGCCGCGTCCTGGACCAGGGTCCATGCGATGGCATCCGGGAGGACGCCGATGTCATATCCCAGGTCGAGGTCGACCAGATGCAGCCAGATCTCACGAACCCGCAGCCAGGGCACCTCAAGAGCTGGGATCTGGCGGCCCTGACCGCTGATCACGGTGACGGAACGGCGCGCGGGGAGTACGGCCTCCGCTGCGGCGCGGAACCGTGCCCCCGACGCGGCCAGGTCGGCCAGCTGCTCGGGTAGCTCACGGTGGGCCCCGGCGCGGATGCCCTCCTCCCGCTCGTCCGGGGTTGCGTACATCCGTATCTCGACGCCGGTTCGGGCCCAGGTGAGCAGGTTGGCCAGCGCATCGGCGTTACGGGACAGATGGGCTAGCACGTGCCCACGAGACCAGCCCGGCAGCCGGGAAGGCCGGCACAGCCCGGCGGGATCCAGGCAGGCCGACGCACGCTCGGTACGCTGCTGGCCCTCCGCGACCCAGCCGAGCAGAGTCTCCCAGGGAGGCAGCCCGCTCAACGCGACCTCGCCGGCTCGGCCAGGCAGTAGTTGCTGAGCTGGCCGAGCCCGTCGATGGTAGTAGTCAGCGTCTGCCCACCGCGGAGGAACACCCGGGGCTCGCGGCCGGCGCCCACCCCGCCCGGGGTGCCGGTGGCGATCAGGTCACCGGGTTCCAGCGTGGTGAACTGGCTGATGTAGGCGACGATGTCGGCCGGCTGGAACAGCAGGTCCCTGGTGTTCGCGTGCTGGCGGGTCTCACCATCCACCGCGCAGCGCAGGTCCAGGCGGGCGGCGTCCACCTCGTCGGGGGTCACCAGCCACGGGCCCACCGGCGTGCTCGCCTCGAACGACTTGCCCTGCAGCCATTCGCTGGTGCGGCACTGCCAGTCCCGCATGCTCACGTCGTTGACGATCGTGTAGCCGGCGATCGCGTCCGCGGCCTGGCCAGCGGATACCCTGCGGGCCGGCCTCCCGATCACCACACCGAGCTCCGCCTCCCAGTCGACCTGGTCGCTGACATCAGGCAGCACGATGTTGTCCTGCGCGCCCAGCAACGCGTTGCTGAACTTGGCGAACAGCGTCGGGTAGGAGGGCAGTTCGCGCCCCATCTCCAGGATGTGTGTCCGGTAGTTGAGCCCGACGCAGATGATCTTGCCCGGGGTGGGCACCAGCGGGGCATAGGCCAGGCTGGCCCGCGGATGCCGGGGCCCGGCCGCGGTCGCTGCCTGCTCCCGCCAGCCCGCCCGCCGCAGCAGTTCACTCAGGTCGGCGACGCCAAGCTCGACGGCCTCAGCGTCGTCGAGGCGGACGGCGGCGGTGCCGGATGCGGTCCTGATCGTGGCCAGCTTCACCGGTGCCCGGCCTCCACGACCTGCTGGCGGTCCAGGCTGAGGCACTCGAAGATGCGGTGGTCGTTGAACGTGAACAGGTCGAGCTGGGTGTCGGCCTCGAACCGCAGAGCCGCCCAGGATGGGACCGTGACCAGGTCACCCTCGCCCAGCGGGAAGCGGTGCCCGGCGACATCGGCCGTGCCGCTGCCGCGGAACACCTGCCACACCGCCGAGCCGACCGTGCGCCGCTTGCTGGTCATCGCGCCGGGCCGCAGCCGGTGCATCTCGGTCCGGATGGTCGGCAGCGCGTCCCCGCCAGTCGTCGGGTTGATGAACCGGATGGCCGCATGACCCGGCTCGCACACGCCGGGCTGGCCCTCATCCTCCAGTTCGAGCTGAGCCGCCAGCGAGGCGTCGGTGTCGGCCCAGCGGTACGCCATGAGCGGGGAGTTCGGCGTATCGTCCAGGGCCGAGAGCGGCCGGCGGCCAGGGTGCGCCCAGAGCCGCTCGGAGCGTGACCGGTCCGGGGTGGATTTGTCCTCGATACCATCGTCGCCGTACTCGAAGAACGCGGCGTCCAGCTTTTGCACCAGCGGGATATCCAGCCCGTCGAGCCAGGCCATGGCCTGGTCACCGGCGTGATGGTGGCCATGCCAGAACATGGAGGGCGTGAGCAGCAGGTCACCGGCCCGCATCGGCACCGGGTCGCCGTTGACCACCGTCCATACTCCGTCCCCCTGCACGACGAACCGGAACGCCCCCTGCGAGTGACGGTGCGCCGGGGCTACTTCGCCGACGCCCAGATACTGGATGGCCGCCCACAGTGTCGCCGTCGCGAACGGGCGGCCGGCCAGCCCGGGATTGGCCAGCGCGATCGCGCGCCGCTCGCCGCCCCGCCCGACCGGCACCAGATCCCCCGCTCGCTCAGCTAGGGGCAGCAGCGCCGACCAGGCCCAGTGATACGGCTGCGCCGCTGGCACCGGGTGCTCCGGCATCAGATCGTCTATCTGGGTCCACAGCGGTATCAGGTTGGCGCTGGCGAAATCGTCGTAGAGCCGCCGCAGGTCGGTGCCGTGGGATAGGTCGGTCATGGTGTGTGCTCCTTGTCGCTCTCGCCACTCAGTTCCGCGGTCCGATGGGGGCCGCCGCCTCAGGCACAGCTGCCCCGGATCCCGTGCTGGTCCCGCCGCTGGCCGGGCCCAGCACGGAGTGGCCGAACAGCCAGGCCACGTGCCGGTGGTCGGCGACCTCGCGGGTGAGCAGCAGTTCGTCCCGGATCAGCTTGGCCACGCCGTCGACATGCCAGATCTCACCCCAGGTGCGGGCACTGCGCTGCACGCGCGTGGCCCACGGCGCCCGCGCGGTGGCGTAGCGGGCCAGCCCGGCGCTGGCCGGCTGGCCGGCTGTGGCCGCCGCGGCGAGTTCGGCGCCCAGCACGGCTGAATCCTCCAGGGCCTGGCAGGCGCCCTGGGCCAGGTACTGCAGCATGGCATGGGCCGCGTCGCCGAGCAGGGCGACCCGGCCGCGCGCCCAGCCGGCCAGGGGCAACCGGTCCAGCATGGGCCAGCGGTTGTCGATGCTCAGTGTGCGGAGCGACTCGCGCACATGCTCGCAGCAGCCCGCGAAGGCCACGGTGAGCTCGTCTGGGCCGCCGGCAGTGGGGTCGCCGCGCAGCAGGGCCTCGCTCCGGAACACCGCCACCTGGTTGTACAGGTGACCTGAGCGCAATGGGTACTGCACCAGGTGCAGGCCGGGGCCGAGCCAGGCGACGACATCACGGAGATCGGCATGCCGCTCCACCTGCTCCATCGGGATCGCACCCCGGTAGGCCACGAACCCGGACGGGATGGGTTCATCGTCGGTGAAGTATTGCCGGACCCGCGAGTGCAGTCCATCGGCCCCGATGGCCACCTGGGCGGTGAACTCCCGGCCGTCGGCGCACCGTGCGACCGTGCCCGAACCGGTGTCGGCAAGCTCGATGACGTCGGCGCCAGTATGCAACTGGACCCCGTGGCCGGCGCACCCGTCGAGCAGCGCGCTGAGCAGGTCGTTGCGATGCAGGACGAGATAGGGCGCGCCGTAGCGGGCCGGGAAATCGGTGAGATCGAGCGAGGTCAGTTCGCGCGCGCCGAGCGCGTCAGCCAGCACCAGCCTGCGCGGCATAACGGCGACGGGCATTATCGCGTCCAGCACATCAAGGTGCTGCAGAATGCGGACCGCGTTTGGTGCCAGCTGGATTCCCGCGCCCACTTCGGCGAAACTCTTGGAGCGTTCAAGAACGGTTACGCCGGCTCCACGGCGGGCGAGGCTCAACGCCGCCGACAGTCCTCCGATACCGCCCCCGATGATCAATGTCTCCGGGAGTATATCTGCTGGCATGCACGCTCTCCTCGGCGATGGATCTGGCCGGTTCAGCCCGGATCAAGCAGTTCTGACGCTAGGCCGGAAACCAACACCTTGGAACTAAATACTGTTATAGTTCTGCTATGGAGAATCACGCTCCGCCTTATCCTATTCAGTCGGTTGATTACGCGCTGCAACTGCTGCTGATACTGAAACGGGATGGGCAACTCCGCGTGAGCGATGCGGCGGCTGAACTCGGCGTCGCGCGATCGACCGCCCACCGGCTCATCTCCATGCTCAGGTTCCGCGGTTTCGTCGAGCAGGCCCGCGACCGCACGTATGTGGCCGGCAGCGCGTTCGCGGATCTTGGTGGCGGCCCAAGTTCGACCACCGCACTGCTGGGCATCGCCCGGCCGCACCTTGCCCGGCTGACCGAGAAGGTCGGGGAGACCAGCAACCTGATGATCCGGACTGGGGCAGAGGTCCAGTTCATCGACTGTGTCGAGTCGAAGAACGCACTCCGGGTCGGCAGCCGGGTTGGGGTCCGGTTGCCGGCCAGGCTGACCTCGGGCGGCAAAGCCCTGCTGGCTGACCTCCCATTCGAAGAGGCCGCCCTGCTGCATCCGGAATGCGCCGCCGACCCGGCCGCGCTGAGCAGTCTGGAGCGCATGCTTGCGGCGACCCGCCGGCAGGGCTTCGGCACCAACTTCCAGGAGAGCGAACGGGGCGTGGTCGCGCTGGGCGTGGCCGTTCGTGGCACAGCCGGCAGCGCGATCGCGGCCATCACGGTCTCGGCCCCGACCGTCCGGTTCAACCGGAACCAGATCGTCGACTTGATTCCAGTCCTCGCAGAAGCGGCAGAGGATATCCGTTCCGACATTATCGGGTCGGCTAGCAGGCACTTCACCCAGGATCGCTGAGGTGCTGCCTGATCCCGCGCACATAATCTTCGATCCGCACCCCGCCGACCCCGAACCGGAACAGATTGTGCAGCAGGAAATCGTTCGCACCGTGCGCATACAGCCAGGCGATATCCACTGACTCCAGAGCCGAACGCTCCTCGGCGGTGAGCGGGACCGATTGCCATGCGGACTCATCGTGGGCAAGAATCCCAGCCCGGAATTCCGGGTCCACCGACAGCTTATGGTTGAAAAGGTCGATCTCGTATGTGCCCATCTCAGCTCCACGTCCAGGTGGCGTACGAATGGCCGAGGTTCGCCTGCTGCTCGAACACGTCCGGGGCGCGGTCGCCGACCGCGCCGAGCAACGCGATCCAGTTCAGCAGCTCACCGCCCACGTTGCCCGCTTGCCGCATGCGCTCCGTGGTGGCTTCCCGGACGAGATCCGTGGTCTGACCCGCCTTGAGGCGGCCGTTGACGTGGGTGACCCAGGCCGGGTCGGGAACGCCGGCGATGGCGTTGTCGGCGATCCGCGGGCCGCCGACCTCCAGGGAGAAGCTGCCGCTGGCCGCGATCGCCACCCTCAGGCGGCTGTCCCAGGACTCGATGATGGACCGCACCGCGTCGCCCAGCGCCAGGCAGTGCGCCGCGGCCGGCAGCGGCGGCACCAGGCCGTTGAGGTAGATGGGCAGGACCAGCAGCCGCTCCCCCGGATCAAGGAAGTGCAGCGGCACCATGACCGAGTGATCCAGGGACAGCCGCGCGGTGCGGGCCGGGAAGTAGCCCCGGTCGGTCAGGCCGTCCAGGATCTGCGCGCCGAGATCGGGGGCGAGCGGCACCGATCGGTTCCGCATGCCTGGCGTGCCGTCGTTGGTGCCCGGGGCGACCGGGGCAACGGGCACGGACAGGGCCGGGAAGTTGTCGAGGAAGAACGTGTTCAGGTGGTCGGAGTCGAACATCACCAGCACGTCCGTGCCGCAGGCTTCGAGATGGGCCCGGACATGGGCATAGAGCTGGCCGGTCTGGCTGGCTGGCCCCTCCCGCTCGACCAGTGCCGGGAACATGGGGGTGTGCGGGACGCCCACCGCCGCGACTAGCTGTGCCATGTCTACGTCCTCAGCTCTCGGAATCGGGTGATGGAACGGTCTCCGGCGCCGACGTCACCAGCGGCGCCCTGGCCGCAGGCCCGGCTGGGGACGGGCCTGTGGCTGGTTCGCCCGGGGCCGGGCCGCGCCGCCACGCCCGGCGGCGCAGCCGGTCCCCGATCAGTCCCAGCCGGTCGCCGAGCACCGCCAGGACCAGGATGATTCCCGTCACCACCTGCTGCCAGAAGCTCGGCACCCCGGCGATGGACAGGCCGTTCTGCAGCGTGCCGAGGAAGATCACCCCGAGCACCGTCCCGCCGACGCCACCGGACCCGCCGACCAGGCTCGTCCCGCCGAGCAGCACCGCCGCGATCGCCTGCAGGGGCAGGTTCGGGTCGACGTTCGGGGCGGCTACCCCGATCCGCCCGACCGTGATGATGCCCGCGACCGTCGCACACAGCCCCGATATCCCGTAGGTGATGACCAGTGTGCGGGTGGTCCTGATCCCGGACAGCCGGGCCGCCTTGAGGCTGCCGCCCACCGCGTACACGTCACGGCCGAAGTACGTCCAGCGCTGCACCCACAGGCTGATCAGGAACGCCACGATCATGATCCAGATCGGGGCGGGCAGGCCGAGCACGCTGTCCACCCCGATCTCCAGGGCGACCGGGGAGTTCACCGTGAACGACTGGGTTCCTGACCACAGGTTCACCACGCCGGTCAGCGCGGTCATCGACGCCAGCGTGACCACGAAGAACGAGAGCTGGAACCGGCCGATCAGGCCGCCATTGATGACCGCGCCAAGCACCGCCCCGAAGATGAGCGTGAGGATGACGGCCGGCCAGCCGGGCAGCCCGGCAGACACGATCTTGGCCAGGAAGATGCCGGTCAGCGCGGAGATCGCGCTCACCGACAGGTCTGCGCCCGCCGTTATCACGACGAACGTCATGCCGAGGCTGATGATCCACAGCGCCGACACACCGGTCAGCAGGTTCTGCATGTTGGCCGAGGTGAAGAAGTCGCTCTGGGTCACGGTCAGCGCGGCGAACAGCAGGATCGTCAGCACGAGGATGGGCCGGAACAGGCGGGTGCCGCGCCATGCCGCGACACCGAGCGAGCTGAGCCGGCCGGCCGCGGCGGAGCCTGATGCGGGTACGGATGTCACGAATAGCCTCCTGCGAAGCGCGCGATCGTGGCCTGGTCGGCTTGGCCGGCGGGCAAGGCGGCGACGAGCCGGCCCCGGAACGCGACCAGGATCCGGTCGCACAGCCCGAGCAGTTCGTCGTACTCGGCCGAGCTGACCAGCATGGCCAGCCCGGATGCCGCGGACTCCCGCAGAATGCGGTGGATCTCCTCCTTGGCCGCGGCGTCCACACCGCGGGTCGGCTCGTCGAGGAGCAGGCACCTGGGCTGCCGGGCCAGCCATTTGCCGAGCGCCACCTTCTGCTGGTTGCCGCCACTCAGTGTGCCGGCCGCCGCGTTGGGCGAGGCGGCCCGCAGCCGCATGGCGGCAATGGCCCGGCCCATCGCCGCCTTCTCGGCCCGGGCCCTGGGAAAGCTGATCCGCGGCCGGTCCAGCGAGCTGGCCATGGTCAGGTTCTCCTGCACCGTCATGCTGAGGATGAGCCCGCCGGTCTTCCGGTCTGGCGGCAGGTAGCCGAGCCCGGCCGCGATCGCGGCGCGCGGCTCCGCCTTGCGGATGACTTTCCCGTCCATCGCGATCGTGCCCGAACTGCGCGGGATGGCGCCGAAGATGGCTTCCAGCATCTCCGACCGGCCCGCGCCGACCAGCCCGGCCAGCCCGACGATCTCCCCTGGCCACACGTCGATGTCGATGTCGTGGACACGGCCGGGCACGCTCAGGCCGCTGACCCGCAGGGCCGGGGTCCCCGACCGGCCAGTCCCGCGGGACACGGTGACCGGCTCGGTTTCCCGCTGCTCGAGCAGCCGCTTGCCCACCATCTCTTCGATGATCCGGTCCGGGGTGAACTCGGCGATGGGCGCGCTGCACACGGTGACGCCATCGCGCAGGATGGTGAGCTCGTCGACCAGGCCCATCACCTCGTCCAGCCGGTGCGACACGAAGATGATGGCCACACCCTGCGCGCGCAGCCGCCGGATGACGGTGAACAGGGTGCCCGCCTGGTCGTCGGTCAGCGAACTGGTGGGCTCGTCGAGGATGAGGATCCGGGCGTCGGTGGCCAGCACCCGGGCGATCTCCACCATCTGCTTTTCGTCCGGCCGCAGCTTGCCGACCAGGCAGTCCGGGTCGTAGTCGAGGTTGAGCCGGTGCAGCACGGCGGACGCGCGCCGGCGCACGTCGCGCCAGGCGATGCCGAACGGGGCCCGGGAGCGCCGTCGGCCGAGCATGATGTTCTCGGCGATGGTCAGGTCGGGCAGGACCGAGATCTCCTGGGTAACCATGGCGATCCCGTGCGCCAGCGCCTCGACCGGGCTGGGGAACGACATCGGCCGGCCGTCGATGAGGATGGCACCCGCGTCCGGGCGGATCTGGCCGGAGAGCACCCCGAGCAGCGTGGACTTCCCGGAGCCGTTCTCGCCCAGCAGGCCATGGATGACCCCGGTGCCCAGGGACAGCGAAAAATCCGCCCCGCGCAGCGCGTGCACGCCGCCGAAGCGCTTGTCGATCTGCCGGAGCTCGAGCAACCCCGGCCCGGCCGGCCGGGCCGGGGGGGGGGGGGGGGGGGGCGCCCGCGGCCGCCCCCCCCGGCGCGCCCGGCCCCCCC
>Ga0335083_10011191_pt1 | contig 10795 bp, 9 predicted proteins | sample Lox_Sample_42_FD_206716 | JGI IMG/M metagenome (GOLD analysis project Ga0335083, IMG submission 206716) | Soil microbial communities from Loxahatchee National Wildlife Refuge, Florida, United States - Lox_Sample_4.2 | ecosystem: Environmental > Terrestrial > Soil > Wetlands | place: USA: Florida... | reverse complement strand
GTTGCTTGCTGCGTGCCAGAAGGCCGCGACTGTCCAGAAACTGGTAGTGAAGTCAACCACCGCGGTGTACGGATCCTCCGCTCGCGATCCGGTGCTGTTCACGGAGAACATGGAGCCTCGCTCGCTTCCGCGGTCCGGATACGCGAAGGATGCCGTCGAGGTCGAAGGCTACGTTCGCGGTCTGGGCCGTCGCCGCCCTGACATTGACGTCACGTTGCTCCGGTTCGCCAACTTCATCGGCCCGCTGATCGACACGCCTCTCACGCGGTACTTCTCCTTGCCGGTCGTGCCGACCGTGCTCGGCTTCGATCCCCGCGTCCAGTTCGTTCACGAACGCGATGGCCTGGAGATCCTGCACGAGGCCGTCGTCGGGAACCACCGTGGGACGTTCAATGCCGCCGGGGACGGGGTGGTTCTGCTGTCCCAGGCCATTCGTCGAGCCGGTCGCACCTCGCTGCCGTTGCCGACGCCCGCGCTGTCGCTCGCGAGTTCGCTGTTCCGGCGTACCGGACTGGTGGACTTCTCCCCGGAGCAAGTGCCGTTCCTTCAGTTCGGGCGCGGGGTCGATACGACGCGGTTACGTACCGACTTCGGCTTCACGCCCACCTATTCGACCCTCGATGCTTTCGACGACTTCGTGACGAGCCGGGCGTTCGCCCGGATTCTCGATCCGACTCGTGCGTTCGCGGCGCAAGGTTGGGTGCGGACTCGGGTCGCCCGGGGAAGTGTGGCCGGTGCCTGAAGCCCGGGTGATACCGATCGACGGTGACGGGTCAACGCCCCGTCGTCGAAAGGCGCGCGGCGCTGCCGACGGGACGGAGACACGCGCCGAGGGCCGCGAGTCGGTCGAGGAAGCCGAGGCACCGTCGACGGCTGACCAACCTTCGGGGTGGGAGAGCCGGATCGCCTCCGCCCTCGCGTTCGCGCGGCGGCGGATCACCGGCGACTACCAGGTCGACGACTTCGGATTCGACGATGAGCTGACCGAGGCGCTCGCCCTGCCTGCACTTCGCCCACTGTTCGAGAAGTACTTTCGGGTGGAGGTTCGGGGGATCGAGAACGTCCCCGCCGAGGGTGGCGCGCTCGTGGTGGCGAACCACTCCGGGACGATCCCGATCGACTCGCTGATGACGACGATTGCCGTGCACGACCATCATCCGAACCACCGGCACCTGCGCATGCTCGCGGCCGACCTCGTGTTCTCGATGCCCGTCGTTGCGCCGTTGGCGCGCAAGACCGGATCGACCTTGGCCTGCAGCGAGGACGCGGAGCGGTTGCTGGCGGCGGGCGAGCTCGTCGGAGTGTGGCCTGAAGGATTCAAAGGCATTGGGAAGCCCTTCAGCGAGCGTTACAAGTTGCAGCGCTTCGGGCGAGGTGGATTCGTCTCCGCGGCGCTGCGTTCGGGCGTGTCGCTGATTCCTTGCTCGATCGTCGGTGCAGAGGAGATCTATCCGCTCATTGCCAACGTTCCTGCATTGGCTCGGGCGATCGGGCTTCCCTACCTTCCGATCACGCCGTTCTTTCCGTGGCTTGGCCCACTCGGGCTCATTCCCCTTCCGTCCAAATGGATCATCGAGTTCGGCGAGCCGATCCGCACCGACACGATGAGCCCGGTCGCCGCGGATGATCCGATGCTCGTGTTCAACCTGACCGACCAAGTTCGCGAGGTCATCCAGCAAACCCTCTATAAGCTGCTCCTCACCCGGCGCAGCGTCTTCTTCTGATGCTCTCGGTCAGGGTGCGGCGCGCAAGCGAGTGGGCCGAGCGAGGTTGAGCGCCCGGACGTTTCCGGCCGGGTCGCGGGTGTTGTCGGTCAGCGGAAGAAGCACGACCTCCCGAGTTTCACCTGGCGGCAGATGGAACCAACCGTCGAGGGGCGCGTACTCGGGCACCTCGAGCGACACCCACTGCGCCAGCCGTTTCGTGCTCACGGTCGCGATCCACTCTGGTCCCGACTCCGCCGGGCGTACCGTCGCCTCGAGCCCGAGGTCCAACTCGACCGGGCGCGCGAGCGGCGTGGGGAAGTACACGGCCTGGCTCAGTTGTTTCCCTGACCCGTCCATGAGCGTGGCGACGACCGCGTCGTAGGCCGCCTTGCCGAACTGGTGCGCATAGCTGAGGTCGCGGAAGCCGCCCAGGAGGACTCCAGTCTCCACGGAGCACCCGCCTCGGGCCGGCACGCTCACAGGAACCTCGGTCGACTCGACCTTGAGCTCTGCGTTGATCACGAGCTCGAGGCGCACGGTCCCCGTCAGGTCGCTCGCCGCGTCGTTGACGAGGTGCAGGCCAAGGCCGTTCAGCCCCTCGTCGGTGAACAAAATCGCGACGGGTTGCATGACGCGGCGCATCGCGTACCAGGAGGCCTTCGGACGGTCGTGACTGTCGATGACGCCGAGGCCTGCTCCGAACCTCAGATCGTGCCAGTTGAAGACCAGGCTGCCCCAGCAGCCAGACCCGGCGCGCCGCCACTCGGTGAGCACGGAGTCGAAGACGTACGCCGACGTGGCGCGGGCCAGGGCCATCGCCCGCTCGGGGTCGTGGTGCCGGAGTGAGAACAGGTCGACGTCGAAGATGTCGTGCGTATAGAAGTCGCGGACGTCCTCCTGGTCCCACGAGGCGTGGGCGTCGTTGTGGATCGCGTTCTTCCACTCGGCGTGATGGCCCATGCCCGGGCGCGGCGTAACCGGCAACTCGCCCGAGTCGATCGGTTCCGGCGGAGTGGCGAATGACAAGCATTCGGCGGCAAACCGCACCGTTGCGCGGCGGGCGTCAGAGATCGGCCGGGTGTAGGCGCCGACGCCGTAGTAGTGCGCCACGCCTTGATTGATCATTGTGGGGAGCGGGCTCTCACCCGGACTCGAGGCGATATATGGCGTGCCCGGTAGGAGGCGCTCGAGCAGGTCCGGGATCACGTTGTAGGCGACCGGCGAGATCCACCTTTCAGGCGGGCCTCCCATGAATTGGGCCTGTTCCTCGGTGTCGCTGCCGCCACATACCACTGCCAGGCTGGGGCGGCCCTGGAGGCTGCTGAACACCTGCTCGAGCTCGGCCTCGAGGGAGGAGGTATAGCCGTCGTCGTCCGGAGCGTCGAAGAAAGCGAGCATCGCGTCCTGCCACAGGAGGATGCCCATCTCGTCACAGAGGTCGAGGAACTCCTCGTTTTCGTAACTCACCTCGCCGACCAGCCGGACCATGTTCAGGCCGGCTTCCCGGAATAGGTCGAAGTTACGTCTGACGCGTTCGACCGGTGCCGAGAACCGAACCGGGTCGGGCGGCATCCAGCAGGCACCGCGGCAGAAGATCGGCACGCCGTTGCAGACGAGCGTGAATCCATGGTCGCTCCGGTCCACCTCAATGGTCCGGAAACCGATGGTGCGTACCGGGAAGTCGAGATCGCCGATGCTCACGGTCACTTCGTAGCGGGGCTGATCGCCGTGGGTGTGTGGCCACCAGCGCTCGATGTCCGTCACGTCGATCCGTCCACGGGCGATCGTCGTGGCGCCCTTGGCAGCCAGTTCGAGAGTCTGCTCGACGCTTGCGACCTGGGCACGAACGGGCGCGTCTTGCGGGTAGCCCTCAATCTCGACCTCGAGATCGACGAAGCCTCCGCTGCCCTCGTCGCAACCCACCCGGATCGATCGCAGGCGCACGTCGAGTGGCTCTCGAGCCGTCAGCGAGACCGGTCGCCAAGGCCCGACGGGAGGAGGCGTGACCACCCAGCCGACGAGCCGGCCCATCAAGGTCGTACGGAACCAGCGGAGGTTCTGCTGGATCAGGCGCGGGCTGCGCCACCGGGGGCGGGGACGGCGCTGTGCGATCAGGGGGTCAAGCGCGGCACAGCGGATGACGATCTCGTTGGCTGCCCGCAGTTCTCCGACGTCGGCTTCGTGCTCGACGAACATGTTCTCGCTGTGCAGAATGTGCGTGCCGTTGAGCCATACATCGGCGATGGTGGCGAGACCACCGGCTCGAAGCACCCACCTCCGGGCGGGATCCGGTACGTCGAAACGGCAGCGGAACCACCAGTCGAGGCCGTCGTAGTTGGCCCAGAGCGCGGCATCACCGATCGTGTCAACCAGCGCCTGTGCGGCGGTCCCCGGAACCGATAGGCCCATCCAGGAGATGTGCGCCCGATCGAGATCGATCGGGGCGGCCACAAGGCCCGGTGGGGTCGACCCGCACTCCCAGTCGATGCCCGCGAGTGGATCCTGGCTCGTGCTCACGGTCGCCTCCGTGTTTCGCAACCCATCACGCCGGCACGTGCCCGAGCGCCGTGATCGCTGCGTCCCAGTTGCTGGCCATGTCGGTGATGAGTGGCTCGAGATCGGCGCTGCGTCCGCGCGCAACTCGGGCCAGCATGAATTGCAGGGACTTGGCGCCGGTGGCGATGTCCCGCCAGCGAGCGGCCGCTTCGCGCAAGGGCTCGGCGGCGGAGGGACTGCGATCGGCCAACCAGGTGAGGAAGTCGGACGCGAGCTCGGCCGAGGCACCACATTGGCGGCAGGTGCCGAACGCGTAGAGGTGGAAGGTCTCGAGGTCGCCCGCCCGCAACCAGTCGAGGTCGCCGTTGATCTTCGCGCCCATCCGCGTGATCGGGTTCGTCGCGGGGAGCCGCTCACGATGGGTCTTCAGACCGTGGACCGCCGTCTCGGTGAGGGTCGCGTCATCGTCGCGCCGCAACCGCTCGAGCTTGATCGTCTCCACGTAAGGCGGGAGGCCCGCATTCGTTGCGTGGGCACCGGTTCTGAACACGCCGTCGAAGTTGTCGTCGCTCAGACCGAAGAAGCCCGCGTTGTGAAAGTAGTCAAGTTCGCGTGCGTCGAGGTCGACCGCGTTCGGAACGATCGTCGACTTGGTGTGGTCGATCTGATAAGAGACCCCGTGCGTGTCGGGCAGAAACCAGGAGTCGACCTCCACCGTGACCAGCCGTCCCAGGTCGAGTTGTTCAAGCACGTGGTCGATCACCGGTCGCCAGACGTTCAGCTCGGTGACCTCGATGCCGAAGGCCTCACGCAAGTCCTCAGGCGGGAACTTAAAGAAGGTCCACTGGTCACCCTCGAAGTCGCAGCTGAGCGCGAACGCAGCCGCCGCGAGAGGTTCGACCTGTAGCGCATGGAGAACTTCGATCCATACGTCCACATAGCAGTTCGTCTCGTTCCAAATTCTCTCGGTGGCGTGCAGGCTGTGTGGCCGGTACGCCTCCGGGGAGATGGCGAGCAGCTGAGGACTCATGGCCAGAGTTGATTGCGCACCTCGGCCGGCCACCCGTCCGGATCGAGCCCGTACCGGCTCAGGAGCGCGAGGGTGATCCGCTCGAGCCCGAAGCCGATGCATGCGGTGTGTGCGACCGAGCCCGAGCTGGTCTCGATCCCGAACGGCGCGCCGAAGTGGTCCTGATGGCAGTTGGCGGACGAGATCGCCGTCAGGCGGTCGGTGGTGATCGGTGCGACGATCTCGTACTTCAGGGTGGTGTCGCGCTGGTTGGCCGCGAGCATCCGCCCGGCACGCCCGAAGAACGGGTCATTGGCCACGACCGGCTCGACTTCCAGGCCGAGACCGGAAAGGACGTCCAGTCCTCGTTGCAGCCACAGGTCGCGATGCGCGACGGCGCCGTCCGGCTCGCCGATGTAAACGAACTCGTGTTGGCGGAAGGTCTGCATCCGGGCCGGGTCGAGGCTTGGTTCGTGCCGGAAGACGAAGCCCTGGCACTCGACCCGCACGCCCCCCTCGGCGATCCGGCCGGTGAGCGACGGGTAGAGCGGGTGGCAGGCGGCTGAGCACATCACGACCTCGGCCGGCGTCAACTTCTCGGTCCAGTCGCCTCCGGCCTCCGCAATCTGAAGCAGTGCGGTGTGGTCGTTGTCGTCGCCGACGAAGGTGTCGATCGAGCCGATCAGGTCGGGAAAGGACTTCAGGTAGTCGGTGCGCTCGAAGACGGTGCGAGGCATGATCGCGGGGAAGTAGTAGAGCGGCGCGTGCTGATCCGCGCCCGCGGCGGACGCTCGTTGCTCCACCCCGCGCGCGATGCGTTCGAAGGTGCCCGACCGGTGGTAGAGACCGTCGACCCCCGTGTCGAGGAGAATCCCCGCACTGAGCAGATCGGACCGAAACTGCTCAGCGCTTCGTGACGCCGGCATCAGTGATCGCGTTGCGCAAGCAACAGCTGCGCGTTGTTGGTGTTGATCCGGTCGTTGTTCACCATGAGCGCTGCACCGTAGGCATCGCGGAGCAGGCGGCCGATCGAGTGCTGTGAGTCGTGCTTGTATCCGGAGATTCCGCAGATCAGCATGGCCTTGCCAACAATGTCGACCACCAACGTCGACGCCGAGACCTTCAAGGCGTTCATCGACACCGCGAAGCTGATCGACGTCGTCGCATCGGGATCGTCGGCGATCTCGACGTAGTGTCGGGTCAGGCCGTGAACTGACTCCGACATCTGCTGGACGACGGTGGCGAGCTCGGCCAGTCTGAGGGCTCCAGGTGGAGTCGATCCCGGCGCCTTGCGCGCCTCACCTTGCACATACCGGCGTGCCTTGTCGTTGGCCGCGAGGGCGATCCCGAGCCACAACGAGGTCCACACGATGTGCGACACGGGCAGCATGGTCTGCGCCGAGATGTCGCCGTACGGGTCGTCGAGGATGTACGCCGCGTCGCCGGTGGCGTCAAGAACGAATCCGAGACTGCACGTCCCCCGGAAGCCGAGCGTGTCCCACCCCGAGGTCTCCTCGAGCGTCAAGCCCGGCGGCTTGCACACCACGAGAACCTGGTCGTTGGGTGGGCTGTCGGCGCCCCGGCGGGCCGTCGCCAGCACCGCGTCCGCGTGTTCGCCGTAGGAGATGACCGGCGCTTGCTTGGTCAGGTGGAACGCCGAGCCCTGATATTCGACCGCGCACGAACTGTTTCGGACGTTTCCCCCGATCCCGATTTCTGTTGTTGCTGAGGCAAGCAGTAACTGCTCGGATGCGATGTCGCGAAGGAAGTCCTTCAGAGTGGGGTTGTGGCCGTGTCGTACGAGGCATGCCACCTGGATCTGATGCATCGCGTAGATCATCGCGGTCGACGCGCATTGCCGGCCGAGTTCGGTGATCAGATCGGCAACCTCGGTCAAACCGGCACCGAGACCGCCGTACTCCTCGGGAATCAACGCCGCGAGAAGTCGCTCCTCACGCAGCGCGGCGAACGACTCGTGGGGGAAGCGCGCCTTCTCGTCAACCTCGTCGGCCCACTTGCTCGAGACCTCCTCGGCGATCCTGCGTCCGATGGCGACAATCTGCGGGTGCGTTGTCTCGGTCATGGAATGCCAATCATCCAGTGGGAGCGGAGACACCGAGCGTGGTGAGAGCGTCGCGGATCGATTGGATCGACTCGAACGTGCTCTTACGCAACATCGCGTCCGGAAACTCGACATCGAACGCATCCTCCAGCGCAAGCATCACGTTGACGCTGGCGTGCGAGGTGAGGCCGGACTGGTAGAGATCTGCGTCGTCGGACACGGTCGCGATGTCGACCGGCAGCTTGCCATGCTCGGCCAGCACCTCTCGGATCGTCTCGTCCATTGCTAGTTCATTCCCTCAGCGGTTGGTGCGGTGGATATTCCGACGACGGTCGCCATGCCGATTCCGGCACCGTGAGTCATGCTGACGTCGACGAAATCGAGACCGAGTTCGGCAGCTCGAGTGGCGGCCTGACCGTGCAACTCGACCGTGCACGCCCCACCGGGCTGGCGGCATAGCTCGATCGAGCGCCATCCGGGAGCGTCATCGACGGGCTTAAGAAGCTTCATGACCGCTTCCTTGGCCGCGAAGCGGGCGGCGAGGCCGGGCGCTGCGCGGGACGTCAATCCACCGCAACAAGCAACTTCGTCGTCGGTAAAGATCCGCGCGGTGAAGCGCGCACCGAAGCGGTCGATCGAGGAGGAGATCTCATCGATCGACTGAAGGTCGGTCCCCACCAGTACGCGCACGCTTTCGGCCACTTCCGGTCAGCGAGTAGGACTCGGTAGGACTTAACCTTAAGTCAGGATCGGCCGAATCCATTGCGCCCGGCGCCGCGTCGTCAGGTCGCTAAAATTGGGCCGAACGGGGTAGCCCCGCGCTGCGGCAACCGGCCACACTGAGCGTTACCTCGCTGACCGTAGCTCGGAGCAAGAAAGGTAGCCCGTGCCAGCTCCGCAGGACGAGGGACTTGCGCCCTCCGGCTCGAGGGCCAATGAGAGCAGGACACTGACACAGATGTCCGCCCCAGATCCTGTGTGGTTCGGTTCGAGGAGCCGGCCCCTCGCGGGCTACGTCCATCGGCCTGCAGGTGCGGTCTCGGGCGGCGTGCTGATCTGCGCGCCTTTCGGCTACGAGGCGGTGTGCGCGCATCGCTCGTTGAGGCGTCTCGCCGACCTCCTCGCAGCTGACGGCCTCATTGCGCTGCGATTCGACTATGAGGGAGCCGGACAATCGTCGGGTACGGGACACGAGGAGGACCTGCTCAGCAGATGGCAGGATGACGTTGCCTCAGGCATCGCTGAACTTCGCCGGCTTGGCGTCACCCGACCCGCCCTTGCTGGACTGCGACTTGGTGCTTCGCTGGCGCTCGCGGCGGCGGCCCACGACCGTGAGGTCGGCCCGATTGCGCTGTGGTCGCCCCTCACGTCCGGAGCGCGCTACTACCGTGAGCTGAGGGGCCATGCGGCAGTGACCTCGGGCGGTGTGCTGAGCGACGGATCGCTGAATGTCACGGGCCATCTCGTGTCGCCATCCTTCGCGTCGGAATTACGGGCGTTTCGTCCGCTCACCGACGTCCCCCCAGAGCTTGAGCTGCTCCTCATCGACAGCCCGGGCTTTCGCGACTATGGCCGTGCAGCAGCTGATCTCCGCGACGCCGGGCTTGAGCCGAGCGTCATCGACATGCCCGGGACGGCTGAGGTGATCGAGGAAGACGCCGAGCTCGTTGCGATCCCCGAGGCCTTGCTCAACAGGATGTCCAGGTGGATTGCACAGCGGAGCTCGCGGGCCCCTGTCGAGCACGACACCGACGACTCGCAGTTCGGACCCGTCGTCGAATTCGACGGCGGAGCGGGCGTGATTCGCGAGGAGATCGTCCGCATTCATGGGCTGCACGGCGTTTGGACTGAGCCGCCTTCCACCCGCGATGGGCGCGGGGTGATCTTCCTCAACAATGGGGCCGCCGGAGCCGAAGGGCCGGGCCGCGCCTGGGTGCAGTTCGCCCGCACGCTCGCTGCCGGGGGTGTGTCTTCGCTGCGGTTTGACCAGTCCGGTCTCGGCGAGAGTCCCAATCCAAAGGGCCGGCTGACTCGTCGGCCGAAGGTGGTGGCCCGCACCACCGGTCCGGAGATACTCAACGCGGTCTCATGGATGCGAGATCGCGGCGTAGGCAACATCACAGTTGTTGGGTTGTGTTCGGGCGCACAAGTGGCCGTCCGGCTCTTCGCCTTCGACGGGCAGGTCGAAAACATCGTGTCGATCAACCCGCCACTGTTTTCACTGCGCGATATCGGTGTGGGACCTATTGTCCGGCTGCTGTGGGACTACCTCACGTATCCGATGCGCAAGGACAAGGCGCGACGGGTGCTTCACCACATTCCGGCATGGCTCTGGAAGGGTCTGGATGCGCTCTGGATCTATCCTCTGCCTGCTCGGTTCCTGCGGCGGGTAGCTGATCGGGGTATCCGGCTCCATCTGGTCTTTGGAGATCATGACAAGGGAATCGTCGACATTCAGTGTCGGGGTTCAGATGGCGTTGAGCGGTTGGTGTCCGAGCATCGGATCGGGCTGGAGATCGTCGAGGACATGGACCATTCGATGTTCAACCACTCGAGCAGGTCTCGGGTACTGGCCACGCTCCATCGGTCGTTGGAAGCCGCGCAATTGGCTGCGCCTCAGTTCGCCATCGACGACGTGTCCGAACGGATCGCTGGTTGCCGACCTATCTCCACGACTTGAACGTCGTACGAGTCGACGCCAGCAGCGAGGAGAGCGTCGACCCCTTGGCGATCCACGACAGCACCTCAGAGGGGTCGTCACTGTTTCGGATGCTGAATCGAGGCTGCAACCAGCTACCCCGGTGACCGGCGTTGCGATCGCTTGTGTAGACCCGTTCGTAGCCTCGCTTCCTCAACGCCGTGAGGCTACGACGGTCGTAACCGCCGAGTGGGCACGCCGCGTATTCCACAGAGGTCCCGATTGCGTCGGAAATGCGGCGCCTTGCCTCGCCGAGTTCAGTTTCGATCTCACTGGTCGAGAGTTTCCGCCACGACCGATGATTCATCCCATGGGTCCCGACGATCATGCCGTGACTGGTCAATTCCCGCAGGTCTGCCGACCTGAGACTGCCAGCGGTGTCGATCCGTCCGGCGACCGGAAAGAAGGAGGCGGTCAGGTTGCGCTCGAGCAGGAGCGGGAGGGCGACCTGCACATCCGATGCGTTGCCGTCATCGAAGGTGATCGTCACAGATTGCTGAACCGTACAAAGGTCGAGCACGCGCTCGAACAGGTCGACGTCGACCCAGTACTCCGCCTCTCCTGGTTCAAGTGATCGTTGTGCCTCGCCGATGCCGTGAAAGCAAAGTGTCACCTCGCGTCCGGAGCTGAGGGCAGAGCGCGGCGTCATGTTTTCGACTCCTTGCGGTCCGCTGCCGTGTGTGAGGCCGACTCGGCAACGAACTCCTTTGAGATCACCTTGTACGAGACTAGGGCGCTCTGCGAGCGGAACACTTGGTTTTGGGGTTGAAACGGCTCGTCGTCACTCGGATGGAGTACGAGCGCTCGCTGGTTCGTTCGGGCTG
>Ga0335083_10011190_pt1 | contig 10795 bp, 9 predicted proteins | sample Lox_Sample_42_FD_206716 | JGI IMG/M metagenome (GOLD analysis project Ga0335083, IMG submission 206716) | Soil microbial communities from Loxahatchee National Wildlife Refuge, Florida, United States - Lox_Sample_4.2 | ecosystem: Environmental > Terrestrial > Soil > Wetlands | place: USA: Florida... | reverse complement strand
ATACCGTAAGACAGCGCCGCCGCGAGGCAGGCGAGAATCGCGAGCAGCGTCGCTGCCGTCAATGGCTCCGGCTGCCAGCCTACCAGCAGTCCCACGCCGGCAAGTCCGAGCGTCATCCCGGCAAGCCTGGGCAAGGTGAATGGATCGCGCAGCCACAGCGCGGCGACGATGGCGCCGAAAAACGGGCTCGTTGCATTGAGAATCGCAGCGGTCGATGCTCCGATGTGCTGCTCGGCGAAGCCGTAGAGCGCAAAGGGCAGGGCGGAATTGACGACGCCGATCACGGCGTAGCGGCGCCAATGCGGCAGGAACGGAGGCAGCGCGCGGCGTGCGACCGCCAGCGTAAGGAGCGCAAGGAAGGCAAGCGAAACGCGCGCGAACGCGAGCCAGAAGGCGCCCAGTGCCGGCGCGCCAACCCGGATGAAGGCAAACGAGCCACCCCAGAGCCCGGCCAACAGGAGCAGCCGGGCTAGGTCGCGGGACGGCATCGGTTCAGCCGGCAATCGCCAGCGCGGGGACGTGCTTCCTTGCCGGTGGGACAGGGAGCGCGAGTTGGCCGCGGGTTCCCGCGTGCGTTCGCTCGTGATCGAGCAGCCATTGCTTGCGCCACAGCCCGCCGCCGTAGCCCGTCAAGGTACCGTCGGCGCCGATGACCCGATGGCACGGCACGATGATGCACATCCGGTTGTCGCCGTTGGCTCGCCCTACCGCGCGAACCGCAGAGGGCTGACCGACGGCGCCCGCGATCTCCGCATAGGAGCGTGTCGTTCCGGGCGGGATCGCGAGCAGCGCATTCCAGACTGCAAGCTGGAACGGCGAGCCCGAAAGCGATATCAGCGTATCGAAGTGCAGCGAGTTTCCGGAAAAGTACGCGTCCAACTCGCGCTCGATCTGCACGAGGTGCGGGTTTTCGCCCGGCAGGATCGCGCGGCCCAGCCGCCGTTGCAGCGATTGCAGCTCGCGTTCGAGGCCGCGGCGATCGACGAATTCCAGCAAGACGAGGCCGCCGTCGTCGCCAAGCGCCAGCATCGGACCGAGCGGAGTTTCGAGCCAGCGCGCGTAGAGACAATTGAGGCTTCCGGCGCGGCTCGGTGCGGTGCCGAGCAGGCCCTTGAAGGCTGTGCGAAAGCCGCTTGGCGATTCGAAGCCGTGATCGAGTTGCAGATCGAGCATGGAAGTTCCCTTGCGCACGCCGGCGAGGGCGAGGCCCATGCGCCGTGCGCGGTGATAAGCGTGAAAGGTCATGCCGCAATAGCGCATGAAGGCGCGCCTCGCGGTCGAAGGATCGATGCCGCGCTGCTCGAGATCGGCGTCACGAAGCCGCCCGCTCGGGTCTTCCTCCACGGCGGCGAGGAGCTTCTCGACGAGCGGCGAAGGCTGGCGCCCGTGGTCGAGCGGCCGGCAGCGGCGGCAAGGCCGGAATCCGGCATGCAACGCGTCGCGCGCGGAAGCGAAGAACTCGACGTTTTCGCGCTTCGGCGTCCGCACGCGACAGGTCGGCCGGCAGAAGATTCCAGTCGTGGTCACGCCGACGAAAAAAATCCCCTCGTAGTCGGGGTCATGGCGAACGAGCGCCCGGTACATCACGTCTGGCGATGGCAGCTTGGTCATGGGCAGAGTATAGGTGCGCCCACGGGATGGCGTCGTCGAAATTCGGGCGCTATATTTCGGACTCGCGGCGCCTGCCCGGCGGCGCCGCGGCGGACGATCACTTGATAAAGTAATTGATGTACACCCAGAGCAGGCCCAGCGCACCGATGATCGACAGGATCCAGCCGGCGGGATGGAACCTCCCATCGGGAGATCTGAAGAGCAGCGTACTGACGACGCCGCCCACGAGCGACCCGCCTACGCCGAGCGCCACCGTCATCCAGAACCCCATGTGCACCACGCCCGGGTAGAAGAAGCGCGCCAGTGCGCCGACGATGAAGCCGACGATGATGATGCCGATGATGTGGAAAATCCCCATGAACGCGTCCTCCTTTGTTTTCGAGTGCGTTTTTGCGCGGCGGTTCCGGCGTCTATCCAAGGATGCTAGCACAGCGCAGAATCATTTCCTCATCGCGAGCGTAAGCCGGGACGGGGCGGTGCGACCAACACGCATGAACCTCAACTGGAGCCGGTGTCTGCTTGTCACTGCGGCAGCCTTGTCGCCGGCGGCCCTGCAGGCCGAATGCCGCGCCACGAGCGCCGATCATGCGGTGGCGGTCGTCGAGCTGTATACGTCCGAGGGCTGCGACAGCTGCCCGCCGGCCGACCGATGGCTGAGCGCTCTCAAAGTCGGGACCCCGGCGGCGCCGGCGGTGGCACTCGCTTTTCACGTCGACTACTGGGACCGGCTCGGATGGCGCGATCGTTTCGGCAGCGCCGCGTTCACTCAGCGGCAGTACGAGCAATCGAGGCGGCAGCACGGCGATTTCGTCTATACGCCCCAGGTGCTGCTGCAGGGACGCGACTTCGCCTGGCAACGGAACGCCGATCCGACCGCTGCAATGGCCGCCGTCGCCGCCAAGCGGCCGCGGGCTGCGATCGAACTCGGGGTCGAGAGTGCCGACCGCGAAACCATCGCCGTCGACTTGACCGTGCGCATCCCGGAGGCGCGCGATCGCGCGCATGCCGCCGTCGTCGTCGCGCTGACGCAGGATGGCCTTGCGAGCGAAGTGAAGGCCGGCGAGAACGCGGGCAAGCGACTCGCCCATGATCGCGTCGTGCGCGCATGGGAGCCGAACCTCGTGCTCGGGCCCGGAGGCGATCTGCGGCGAACGATTCGCTTTGCACGGCCTACGGATCGTGGCCCGCTGTCGATCGTGGCTCTGGCCGAAGACACGAAGACCGGCGAAGTGCTACAGGCGCTGTCGTTGCCGCTCTGCGCTCCTTAGGCCGTTTTGCTAGACTCCTCCTGTTGCGCCGGGCGGTCGCGCCTGGAGAAGGCGGATGCGCATTCTGATCGCCGAGGACGACCCGTTGCTCGCCGATGCGCTTCGCTGCACGTTGCGCAAGTCGGGCTATGCCGTCGACTGGATCGAGGACGGACGCAAAGCGGATGCCGCGCTCTGCGCGGCCGAGTTCGACCTGCTGATTCTCGATATCAGCCTGCCCGGGCTCGGCGGGCTCGACATACTCAAGCGCCTGCGCGCGCGCAACTCACGCCTGCCGGTGCTGCTGCTCACCGCGCTCGACACCGTGAACGATCGTGTGCGCGGACTGGACGCCGGCGCCGATGACTACCTGGCCAAACCGTTTCAACTCGCAGAGCTCGAAGCGAGAGTGCGCGCGCTTACCCGGCGAGGCATGTCCGGCGGAGCGACGCTGATCAGGCACGGGCGGCTCTCCTTCGACCTCGTCGGGCGCAGCGCCGACCTCAGCGGAGAACGGCTCGATCTTTCCGCGCGCGAGCTGAGCCTGCTCGAGCTGTTTCTGCAGCGTCCCGGACAGCTCGTGCGCAAGGACCGCCTCGTGGATCATCTGTGCGAATGGGGCGAAGAGGTGAGCGCGAATGCGATCGAGGTTTACGTCCATCGGCTGCGCAAGAAGCTCGCGCCGGCAGGCGTGAAGATCGCCACCGTGCGCGGTGTCGGCTACTGTCTCGAGGCGCCCGAGGTACGTTGACCGCGTCCGTGCGCGTGGGTGTTACATTTTCGGGGGCTCACCGGCGAGTCCGATGAAACTGGCCCTCTTCGCCGACATCCACAGCAACCTCGAGGCGATCACCGCCTGCCTCGCGCACGCCCGAAGTCTCGGCGCGGACCGTTACGCCTTTCTCGGCGATCTCGTCGGCTACGGCGCCGACCCGGTGGCGGTGCTCGACTTGATCGAAGAGCAGGCCGCGATGGGTGCCATCGTCGTGCTAGGCAATCACGACGCGGCCGTGCTCGGGCGGCCGGACGATACCTTGAGCACCGCCGCGAAGAAGGCGATCGTGTGGACGCAATCGCAGATCGGTGCGACCCGGCGCGATTTTCTGGAGAGCCTGCCGCTCGTGGTGAAGGACGGCAACATCCTTTTCGTGCACGCCAGCGCCGCCGCTCCGGAGCAATGGATCTACGTAACCAGTCTCCGCGAGGCTGGGGAGAGCCTTCGCGCGGGCAACGCCGACTATGTGTTCTCGGGACACGTGCACGAGCAGAAGCTCTATTACCTCGGGGCAGGCGGGCACACGATGTCCTTCCACCCGGTGCCGGGGACGCCTATTCCTGTGGAGAACCATCGCCGATGGCTCGCCATCGTCGGCTCGGCCGGCCAGCCTCGAGACCGCAACAACAAGGCCTGCTACGCGTTCGCCGATCTGGAACGCAGCCGGCTCACTTTTTTCCGCGTAGCGTACGATCACGATGGCGCGGCAAGGAAAGTTCGCGCCGCCGGGCTTCCGGAGCGCTTCGCCCGCCGCCTCGAACGCGGCACCTGAATGGATTCCCTCGATACGGGCAGCGAGATCGACGGCTTTCGCCTGGGCGAGGCGATGCACGTCGGCAGCATGGCGTCGATCTACCGCCTCGCCGGGCCCGAAGGCGCGCTGCCGCTCGTCATCAAGATCCCGCGGCTTGGTGGCGCGGAGCGGGCCGTCAATGTCATCGCTTTCGAAGTCTGCCGCATCGTGCTGGGCGCGCTCGCGCAAGGTCCGAGCCATCCCACGCTCGTTGCGTTCGGCGAGCTGGAAACCACGCCGTACCTGGTCATGGAGTACATCGAAGGCGTGAGGCTCGACGACTGGGTGCAGCGCGCGCCCGTACCCGCCGACGAGATCGCGCGCCTCGGCTCCGCGCTGGCGCTCGCCCTGGACGAGATTCACAAGCAGGACGTCGTTCACCTCGATCTCAAACCGACCAACGTGCTCTATCGGGCCGACGGACACGCAGTGCTGGTCGACTTCGGTCTCGCACATCACAGCCATTACCCCGACCTGCTGGCCGAAGAACTCCGATTTCCCGTCGGCAACTGGGTCTACATGGCGCCGGAGCAGGTGCTTGGCGTGCGCTGCGATCCGCGCAGCGACATCTACGCCATGGGAGGATTGCTCTACGAGCTTGCCACGGGACGCACGCCGCATGGGCATCCGCAGACCACTCGCGAGCTGCGCCGTCGGCTCCGTCGCGACCCCGTTCCTCCGCGAGTGCTCGCGCCCGCGACTCCGTTATGGCTGCAGGAGGTGATCCTGCGCTGTCTCGAGATCGACGCCCGCGACCGCTATGCATCGGCCGCCGAAGTCGCCTTCGATCTCGCCAATCCGGCCGAGGTCGAGGTGGGCGAACGCGGCGCGCGCGACCGAGTTCCCGGCTGGAGCACGCGCATGCGCCGCCGGCTTTGGGCGCGAAGATTCGAACCTGCGCCGTGTCCGCCACCGTCGGTGGACATCGGCGCAGCCTCGATCGTCATGGTTGCGCTTCCCGACGGCGAGCCCGATGCCCCTCTCTTCGAGGCGCTGCGCGATGCCGCGCGGCGGCTGATCGCGTCGGATGCGAAGTGCAGGATCGCCTGCGTCACCGCGGTGCCGCCGTCGGCAGCCTTGTCCGGAACGCGATTCGAAGAGACCGCGACCGGCCGACACATCAAGCATCTCGTGCAATTGCGCCGTTGGGCCCGGCCCCTGCAACTGCCGGAAGAGCGCGTCACCTTCCACGTGCTAGAGTCGGACAAGCCGGCGGCCGCGCTGATCGACTATGCCAAGCTGAACGAGGTCGACCAGATACTGATTGGCGCGCCGCGCAGCGCCGCGCGGCTGTTCCCGGGGGTGTCGGCCCAGGTCGTGGCCGACGCGCAATGTACGGTGACCGTCGTGCGCCCGCGAGCGCAGGCCTGAGCGTCGAGACGAGGAGGAGTCCATGAACGAATTCGAGAGCAAGGGACAGCGCTTCGTCGCGCTCTGCATGCTCGGCATGCTCCTGTTCAATTATCCGATTCTCGCGCTGTTCAACGTCCACCGAGCTTTTCTCGGCGTGCCAGCGCTGTACGCCTACGTGTTCATCGCCTGGGCGGCGTTGATCGCGCTCATGGCCTTCATTGCAGAATCCAGCGACTAGCGACACGCAGGACGGACTCTCATGCTGCACGAAACGGCGATCATCCTCGTTGCGTTCGCCTACCTGGGCGTGCTGTTCGCGATCGCCTACTACGCAGATGGCCGCGCCGACGCCGGACGCTCGGTCATCGCGAGTCCATACATCTACTCGCTATCGCTTGCCGTCTACGCCACGGCGTGGACCTTCTACGGCAGCGTCGGCCGCGCGGCGAGCGACGGCGTCGGTTTCCTTCCGATCTATATCGGTCCGACGCTGATGATCGCGCTTTGGTGGATCGTGCTGCGCAAGATCCTGCGCATCTCGAAGCAGAACCGCATCACCTCGCTCGCCGACTTCATCGCCTCGCGCTACGGGAAGAGCGCGCTGCTAGCCGGACTCGTCACCGTGATCGCGGTGATCGGCATCCTTCCGTACATCTCGCTGCAATTGAAGGCGGTCTCGAACAGCTTCACGATCCTGGTGCAGTATCCGGAAATCGTCATGCCGGCGAAGGTCGCTGCGCTGTCGACGCGGCAGGATACGGCGCTGTGGGTCGCCCTGATCCTCGCCGCCTTCACCATTGCTTTCGGCACGCGCCATCTCGACGCCGCCGAGCACCACCAGGGGATGGTGGCCGCTATCGCCTTCGAATCGCTGGTGAAGCTCCTCGCGTTCATCGCGGTTGGCGTGTTCGTGACCTACCAGATGTACGGCGGGTTCGGCGACGTGTTCGCCAAGGCGGCCGCCGTGCCCAAGCTGCGCGCGATGCTCACGCCGCTGGATGGTGTGGCGGGCGGCTACTCGAGCTGGGTGTGGCTCACCGTGTTGTCGATGATGGCCATCATGTTCCTGCCGCGGCAGTTCCAGGTGGCGGTCATCGAGAACGTCGACGAGAAGCACGTGAACAAGGCGATCTGGCTGTTCCCGGTGTACATGCTCGCGATCAACGTCTTCGTGCTGCCGATCGCTTTCGGTGGACTGCTGCGCTTCCCGAACGGGACCGTAGACGCGGACACCTTCGTGCTCACGCTGCCGATGGCCGAAAAGCAGGAGTTGCTCGCGCTGCTCGTGTTCATCGGCGGTCTTTCGGCGGCCACGGGGATGGTGATCGTCGAGACCATCGCGCTTTCCACGATGGTGTGCAACGATCTCGTGATGCCGGTGCTGCTGCGGCTCAGGCGCCTGCGGCTCAACGAGCGCCGCGATCTCACCGGCTTGCTGCTCGGCATCCGGCGCGGCGCGATCGTGCTGATCCTCCTGCTCGGCTACCTATACTTCAAGCTCGCCGGCGAGGCCTACGCGCTCGTCTCGATCGGGCTCATCTCGTTCGCTGCGGTCGCGCAGTTCGCACCCGCCATCCTCGGCGGAATCTTCTGGAAGGGCGGCACGCGCGCCGGAGCACTGTGCGGGCTTCTGGCGGGGTTCGCGGTCTGGCTCTACACGCTGCTGCTGCCCGCGCTGGCGCGCTCGGGCTGGCTTCCGACCGGCATGCTCGAGCAAGGTCCGTTCGGCATCGAGCTATTGAAGCCGCTGCAGCTCTTCGGGCTTGCGGGCCTCGATGACGTCAGCCACGCGATGCTCTGGAGCATGATCGCGAATGTCGGCGCCTACGTCGGGGTGTCGCTATTGGCTTCGCCAAGCGCCGACGAGCACCGGCAGGCGAGTCTCTTCGTCGACGTGTTCAGGCACAGCGCCGAAACGGGCGGGGCGCGCTTCTGGCGCGGTACGGCTTCCGTTCCCGACCTGTACAACCTGCTCGCCCGTTTTCTCGGGACCGCGGGCGCGGAGAGCGCGTTTGCCGACCACGCGATCGCGAGGGGCTTGCAATGGCCCGACGATCGTCTGGTCGCCGACGCGGAGCTGGTCCATTACGTCGAGGTCCAGCTCGGCGGAGCGATCGGGGCGGCTTCGGCGCGAGTCATGGTCGCCTCGGTGGTCAAGGAAGAAGCGCTCACCATCGACGAAGTGCGCGAGATCCTCGACGAGGCGTCGCAGGTCGTGGTTTACAGCCACAAGCTGCAGCAGAAATCGCGCGAGCTGGAGGCCGCGACCGCCGAGCTTCGCGCGGCCAACGCGCGGCTGACCGAGCTCGACCGGCTGAAGGATGATTTCGTCTCGACGGTAACGCACGAGCTGCGTACGCCGCTCACCTCGATCCGTGCCTTCACGGAGATCCTTCTCGACGAGCCCGAAGTCGATGCCGAGCAGCGCAGGAAATTCCTGGGCATCATTACCAGGGAGGCGGAGCGGCTCACGCGGCTCATCAATCAGGTGCTCGACCTCGCCAAGATAGAATCCGGCAAGGCAGAGTGGGCACAAACGCGAGTCGACATGAAGGAAGTCATCTCCGACACGCTCGCCGCGATGGAGCAGCTCTTCCGGGAGAAGAACATCAGGGTCGAGGCGCGGCTTCCCGAGAGGGTTTCGACGGTGAACGTTGATATCGACCGCATGATCCAGGTCATGCTCAATCTGCTGTCGAACGCGGTCAAGTTCTGCGATCGCACGAACGGCGAGATCGAGATCGCGCTTTCGGAGCGCGACGGGCGGCTTCGCGTCGATGTGCGCGACAACGGGCGGGGTATTCGCGCGGACGACCAAGAGGCGATATTCAGCAAGTTCCATCAGGTCGGAGACACGCTCACGGACAAGCCGCAGGGCAGCGGTCTCGGCCTGCACATCAGCCGCCAGATCGTCGAGCACTTCGGCGGCAGCATGTGGGTCGAGAGCAGCCCGGGGCGGGGCGCCCGCTTTTCCTTCACCATCCCGGCTGCCGCGGCAACATGACCAAAAAGATCCTGATCGCGGACGACGAGCCGAGCATCGTCATCGCGCTCGAGTTCCTGCTCCGACGCAGCGGCTACGAGGTCCAGATCGCGCGCGACGGGGACGAGGCCTTGCGACTCGTCGAGACGATGCGGCCCGACCTCGTTTTGCTCGACATCATGATGCCCGTGAAGAGCGGGTACGAAGTCTGCAAGGAATTGCGCGAACGTCCCGAGTCGCGCGATGTGAAGATCATCATGCTTTCGGCCAAGGGACGCGACGCGGAAGTGGCGAAGGGGTTGACGGTGGGCGCAGACATCTACGTCACGAAGCCTTTCTCGACGCGCGATCTGATGGGCCGAATTCACGCTTTGCTCGAGGAGCGGCCTCCGCAACCGCGTGCTTGACGCCTGCAGCGGAGGGGAAGATGCTGCGTTGCAATATCGCGCCTCGGATCGGATATGTAAGTTCCAAGTAAGGGCGCGGTGGGATAGTATGGGCGGCGTCGGAACAGCCGAGGTTGTGGCTTGGGGAGCGGCCCGCGCTGGTCGCGCACCTTGGGGGTGAGGTTCTCGTATTACATCGAACGGAGGAGACAGCGATGGCGGAAGCCAAGGCAAGGAAGGGCTTGCTCGAAGAAGAATCGATAAAGAGCATCGGCACGGAAGAGCGCAAGGTCATCTTCGCCTCTTCGCTGGGTACCGTCTTTGAGTGGTACGACTTCTATCTCTACGCGGTCCTGGCGCCGTTCTTCGCGGCGCTGTTCTTTCCTCCGGGTAACCAGACTGCGGCGCTGCTCTCCGCTTTCGCCGCGTATGCCGCAGGCTTCCTGGTGCGCCCATTCGGCGCGATCGTGTTCGGCCGGATCGGCGATCTGGTGGGGCGGAAGTACACCTTCCTCGTCACGATCGTGTTCATGGGTGGATCGACGTTTCTCGTCGGCCTGCTTCCGACCTATCAGAGCATCGGCTGGCTGGCGCCCATCCTGATGGTCACGCTGCGGCTCGTGCAGGGCCTTGCGCTCGGCGGCGAGTACGGCGGCGCGGCGACCTACGTCGCGGAGCACGCCCCGCACAGCAAACGTGGCTACGACACGGCCTGGATCCAGACCACCGCCACGCTCGGCCTTTTCCTCGCGCTGCTGATCATCTGGCTGTGCCGCAGCAACATGGATGCGAAAACCTTCGCGGAATTCGGTTGGCGGATTCCGTTCTGGTTCTCGCTCATCCTGCTCATTTTCTCGGTGTACATCCGGCTCAAGCTGCACGAGTCGCCCGTGTTCCAGAAGATGAAGTCCGAGGGCAAAGGATCGAAGTCTCCGCTGACCGACAGTTTCTTCAAGTACCCGAACAACAAGTTCGTGCTGCTAGCATTGCTCGGGGCAACGGCGGGTCAGGGCGTGGTGTGGTACACGGGGCAGTTCTACGCGCTGTTCTTCCTCATCATCACGCTGAAGCTGGACTATGTCTCGGCTTACACGCTGATCGGGCTCTCGCTGCTCATCGGCACGCCGTTCTTCATCGTCTTCGGCTGGCTGTCCGACCGGATCGGACGGTTGAAGATCATCCTGGCGGGTTGTCTGATCGCTGCGGTCACCTACTTTCCGCTGTTCCAGGGACTCACGCATTACGTCAACCCGGCGCTCGAGGAATTCTCCGCCAAGACGCCGATCACCGTCGCCGCAACGGATTGCCAGTTCCATCTTTTCGTGGGCCCGTGGAGCAAGTTCTCCGACTGCGATCGCGCCAAGGACTACCTGACGAAGCAGGGGCTGTCGTTCAAGTCGCTGCCGCCGGAGGCGGGCAAACCCGTCGTCACGACGATCGGTGGCACGACCATCGAAGGCTGGGATCAGAAGAAGTTCGACGACACGCTTAAGGCAGCGGGGTACAAGGCCGGTGCCGACAAGAGCCAGGTCAACTGGTTCATGACCGAGGTGATTCTCGTCATCATGGTGATCTACGTGACGATGGTGTACGGGCCGATCGCGGCGTTCCTGGTCGAGCTATTCCCGACCAAGATACGCTATACGT
>Ga0335083_10011189_pt1 | contig 10795 bp, 7 predicted proteins | sample Lox_Sample_42_FD_206716 | JGI IMG/M metagenome (GOLD analysis project Ga0335083, IMG submission 206716) | Soil microbial communities from Loxahatchee National Wildlife Refuge, Florida, United States - Lox_Sample_4.2 | ecosystem: Environmental > Terrestrial > Soil > Wetlands | place: USA: Florida... | reverse complement strand
CTCGGCGTGCTGTCCGCGGATGTGCACTTCGCCCGTGGGCGCGCGTGCCGCGCCGACGATCGCCTGCTGCAGGATCTGGGACGTGGTACTGGTGGGAGCCGCGTGGAACTCGTTCTGCTGAAACACATGGTTGCCGGTGCGGGTGTCCACGGCCAGGGGCTCAGCCGCCCCCAACACCTCGACGCTGGAGAGCTGCACGGGAGCCGGCACCAGCCGGATATCGACCTCGACCGTCGCTCCCGAGGCTACGGTCGCCGTCACGAGCGCCGGATGGAACCCCGGGAATCGCACGCGCACCTGATACTTGCCGGCCGGAAGATTGTGGATCAGGTAGCGGCCGAAGGCATCGGTGGTGGTGGTGGCGACGATGTGTCCCTGCTGCATCACGGCGACTTGAGTCGCCTGGAGCGCCTGTCCGGAAGCGCTATCCGATATGATCCCGCTGATGTTGCCCGGTGCGGGAGGTGGTGCGGCCGGCGCGGCTGCCCGCGCACCAACCGGCGCGGCGCACAGCGCCAAAAGCAAGCGGAAGACCATCTGGGGAAATCTCCTCGTCGACGCAGGGTGACCAGCGGATGGCATCCGCTGGATGCCACACACGCCAGTCGGCGTCGCGAGATACTCGCGATCGCCGGGGCGTCTCACACGAGACGCACGACCGGCGTGATGGCTACGATCGTGATGGATCCCTCGGCGCTGCGCCGAGGGTGCGTCGGACGACCAGCGGTGGAGCTCGGGAGGGGGGGTGGAGGGAAGCCCGGCGGCCCACGCGCGAGATGGCCGGGTGCGCGGTCCGCGCGCGGACGAGAATCCGGGAAGCGATGAAGACGTGGCTGTGCGAGGCGAGCCCCGGCTGCGCGAGGAAGCGGCACAGGGTACAGTCCGGCAGGTGGATCGGCGCGCAACGCGCCGTTGCGCGGTCCTCGATGTGCGTCGCGAGGCCGGACGCACGGCTGTCGGCCTCGAGGCGCGCGTCGGCCCATTGGGCCGCGGCCGGCTCCACCAGCTGGAGCGCGGCGAACGCGACTAGGAATAGGCGGGCCATTGGGGCTCGACGCATCGGCACCAACCTAAGAAGTGCCCGGCTCAGTGGCAATGGCTTGGCACACGAGTATACACGAGTATGAGGAAAGTGTTCGGTTCGTAGTGGCTGCCCCTCTTAACGTGGTGCGATGTCGAGGTGTCGAGGGAACGGCTCCTCGCCATGGCCGCATCCTGACTCCCCGACACATCGACGGCAAGGGGTTGAGGGGGTCGCGGGTTCAGCGCCGCCGCCGTCTACGGCTGGGAAATCCTGCTCCGGTGCGTTAACCCGGCCGCGATGGAGTCGGGCAACGCCACGGAATCCCCGCGCAGCAGCATCCCGGCGAGTACAACCTGCCAGACGTAGTACGTCCACTGCGCGATCCGCTCCGTCACGCCGAGCCAGGGGGTTGGTTCACCGGCATCGATGTGCGGAGCGTAGGAGAACGACAGGCTCGCGAGGGCGACGAGAACGATGAGTGAGGCGATCGAGTAGAGGCGGAACCACCTCCGGAACGCGATCGCCGCCACGAGCAGGCTCAGCGTGACGGACGGATTGGCGGCGAGGATGAGATGCATCGTGTCGGTGAGCGTCCGCGGGGCGCCGCGCATGTGCATCGGGAAGAAGTTCCACAGGACGAGGCCGTTCACGGCAGCGACGGCGAACAGCACCGCCATGGCGCGCAGGCTGCGCCGCTCACCCGCCCACCGCCACACGCCCCATGCAAAGGCCAGGAAGAACAGGCTGCCGAGACTGAATAGCGGAACGACGAGACCGCTCGTGGGGGCGCCGACCGCGAACAGCTCGCTGACGGCCTGGCTTCTGAAGCTGTAGCCCGGATACCGCGCACCGGCGAGGATGTCGGTTCCGGCGTAGACGACCGGATTGACGATCCCGCAGATGAGCAGAAGCTTCGTTGCGCTCAAAGATCCTCCCAGCCGGAACGCACCTTCGTTCCCGTCTCCTTGGGGAGCCAAGGTCAGGGGGTGAGGACCGCGGCCGGCGCCGCTCTCAAGAAGTCCGCGACTGCGGCCGTCGTTTCCTGCTGGTGCCCGACGAGCAGATGCCCACCCGACGGATACCCGATGAAGCGCGCGTTCGGCATGTGCTCGGCGCTGTACTGCGAGCAGGCGAACGTCTGGTACAGGCAATCCCGAGCCGAGATGATGAGCGTGGGCGTTTCCAGGTGCTCGAGGTCGAAGCGCGGCAGGTTGGGTATGACGGCCGCCTCGTTGATCAGGCCGAGGCGCCGCAGGGAGACGGGCAGGATGTGATCCAGGACGACGTGCGCGCGGGCCCGCTCGACGGGATCAGCCTGCGCCACGAGCGCGGGCGGCGTGCCGAGGATCATCCGGGTCATGACCCGAGGGGCCAGGCGCATCATGAACCAAAACAGGAAGTCCGACCGGAGTGTCAGGTCCATCAGGACGCTTGCGAGCGGCGACATCCGCTGCGGTCCTGCGCCGTCCGCTTGGTGTGGGGCGTAGAGGGCGGGGACCATCAGCACGAGTGAGGTGACGCGATCCGGATGGCGCAGGGCCAGCTGTATGGCGGAGGGTCCGCCCGCCGAGGCGGCGAGCACCGCGCAGCGCGGGATGTCGAGCACGTCGAGCACGGCGGCGTGGGCGTCGGCTTGCGCTGCGGCGGACGCGTTGTTCGGCAGGGGCGTCCGCAGGTAGCCGAAGCGCGAGATGGCAATGACGTGGAAGCCGCGCTGGACGAGGTCTGCGGCGAGGTCGAGTCCCTGATCGAACCCGCCGCCGGCACCGTGGATGACCAGGACCGGCGGGCCCTCACCGGCCTCGGCGTATTCGATCGGACCCGCCGCTGTCTCGAGCACGGCGCTGCCCGTGGCGACGCGGTTGCGGGCGCGATGGATCTGTTTCTCGTAGGCGATGGCGATATACGTGATGCAGACGAGGCCGAGCAGGCCAAGGAGCGGAAGCATCATGGCGGTCCTCCCGTTCATCGCTAGACGGGCGGGGATGAAGGGAGGGTGAATGGTGGGTGAGCGAAGTGAGCGAGGGGTGCGACCCCGAGCGGATTCGCGCGAACCTCCCGTCTGACGTAGGTTGGGCGCCACCTTACACCCCCGGAGGCTGGGTCACTGCTCCCAGCGGAGTTGTCCGCCCTCCTCGATGCGACCAATCAGCTGGCGCGCGAAGCGGCTTGGAAGACGTTCATCGAGACGCATAGCCCCTTGTTGCTGCACGCCGCCCGCGGGATGGGCCGGGACTATGACGCCACAATGGATGTGTACGCCTACCTGCTGGAGCAGCTCCGCCGCGACGATTTTCACCGCCTGCGCGCCTACGTCTCCGATGATCGCAGTGGATTCACCGCCTGGCTGCTCGTCGTCGCTCGGCGCCTCTGCGTCGATCACGTACGGCAGCGCTACGGGCGTCCGGATAAGACCAGCACGCGGAGCCGGGAAGCGGGTGCCGTGCGCCGCCAGCTCGTCGATCTCCTTGCCGAAGAGCTCGATGTTTCCCATCTGACCGACCCGGGTGGTTCGAACCCGGAAACCGACCTGCGCGTCCGCGAGCTGAGCCTGGCTCTCACTCTTGCGGTCTCCGATCTGGATCCGCTGGATCAGCTGCTGCTCAAGCTGCGATTCGAAGACGGACTATCCGTCCGGGAAGTCAGCCGGCTCGTGGGAGCCACTAGTCCATTCCAGGTCTACCGCCGCCAGAAAGCCATCCTCAGGCGGTTGCAGGCTGCACTGCGCCGGCGGGGCTTCCAGGGGCCCGAACCATGACCCGCACACATCGACCGGTGGTTCCGTTGGTTGTAAGTGATGACGGGCCTTCCCCTACACCTACTTCCAAGGGCCGACATGGGCACCGGACAGGACGTCCCGCGCCATCTCGCAAGCGGTGAAATCGCCGCCTTCGTCGAAGGCAGGCTCGCGACGGCGGAGCGGTCCCGTGTGGCCGCGCATCTGGTGCAATGCGATGCCTGCCGCGATGAGCTGATCGAAGTCTCACGACTGTTCCACACTCGGCCCCGGCCGAGGCGCCGCTACATGCCCATCGGTGCCGTCGCGGCGGTGGCGGCGGCCGCGCTGTTGCTGGTCGTGTGGCCGCGCCATGGAACCCAGTCGCCGATGCCGTCCGGTTACCGCGAGCCGCCGGTGACGACCACCGTGGCCCCGGTCGTCGTCGCACCGCGTGGTGTGATCCGCCAGGTGGGGTCGTTCGTGTGGAACGGAGTCTCCGGTGCCGATCACTACCGGCTGACGGTGTTCGACGACGTGGGTCGGGTCGCCTGGGGAACGGAAACCAGCGACACCTCCGCCGTGATGCCGGCCGGTGTCCGCCTGCAGCCGGGGATGAAGTACCTGTGGAAGGTCGAAGCCCAAACCAGCTGGAATCGCTGGGTCGGCTCCGACCTCGTTGACTTCTCGATCGGTTCCCATCGGCCGTGATGGTTCACGCGTCATTGCGGCTCATCGTCGCGCTCGCTGGGAATACGCAGAGCCCCTCCAAGTCGGGCGACCTGGGTCTCGTGACAGCGGGGTCGGACAGCACGCTCGCGGTCTGGGTACAAACCCGCCCCGATTCCATACGAGACGTGTTGCATCGGTTGCTCGTAGCGGCAGCAACCGATGTACAAAGCTCGGCTCTGGCAACCGCCGAGCGCCTTGCTCGGGCGTATGCCGTGACCTGGCGCGACTCGTTCTTTGTGCGTCAGGTCGCCCACTTTGCGGCATGGTCCCCGTCAGAACGCAAGACGAAAGTGTCGGCGGATAGCCTCCGCCTTGCCGGGAACGCGGCATTCGGTCGATCCGGGGTGGATGCGGCCTTGCGGGATTGGCGCGAGAGCTTCGCGATATGTCAGGCACTGGGTGATTCAGCCGGAATGGGGGCGGCGCTCGGGAACATCGGTGCCGGCTACTACCGGTCGGAGGAGTTGGATAGCGCCACGGAGTACTTCGGGCGCGCTCGGGCGATCGCTGCGGCCGTCGGCGATCACCGCACCGAAGGGAATGCGATCGGCGCGCTGGCCGGCATCCAGGCGGACCGTGGTGAGCCACGACAGGCTGCCGATCTCTATGCGCGGGCCGCCGAGGTTCGCTTGCTCACCGGAGACGATCGGGGGGCTGCTGCCGATCGCAACAACCTCGGGCTCATGCATCAGGCCCTGGGTGATCTCGATGGCGCCCGCGCCTCCTTCTCCGACGCCCTGGCGGCCAATCGCCGAGCCGGCCGCGCCGAGCCCGCCGCGGTCAACCTCATCAACCTCGGGAATCTGGCGAGTCTCGAAGGGGACTATCCCGCCGCGGAGACGCGTTACCGGGAAGCACTCGCGCTCTACCGCAACCACGACAACTGGGTCGGCGCCGCCACGGTGCTTCACGACCTGGGCTTGCTCCAGCTCGAGCGCGGTGACTATCGCGCTGCCCTGTCCCTGCTCTCGCAAGCGTTGACGAGCCTCCAGGCGACCGGCCCCCGCTCGGAAGAGATGGGCGTGCGGCGGGATATGGCGACCGTTCAGGCCGCGATGGGCAATGTTCAGGGTGCCCTGAAACAGCTGACGCATGCGGAGCGGCTGGTGGACGGCGGTGAGGCAGGATCGCAGGTCCTGGCCCAGCTCGCGCTGGCCCGGGCCGACCTGGCCGTTCAATTCAACACCTTCACCGAAGCGGAGCGCCAGTACTCGAGAGCCGCCGAGCTCTCCCGCCGAGCGGGTGATGTGCCGGGACAGGCTGCCGCCGAACGGGGACTCGGCCTCCTGCTGCTGTATCGAGGCAACCTCGCCCGCGCCCGCGGACAGTTCGAGCTGGCGCTGCGGACTGGAGAACTGGCCGGCGATCCGCGTTCCGTGGCACTGACCCGCCTGCTCCTGGGCTACACCCTGGGGCAACAAGGCGACACGACGTCCGCGCGGCTCGCGCTTGTGCGGGCGCGAGACGATCTCCACGCCCTGGGCGATGGGGTGAGCGAAGCATCCGCCCTCGGCGCGTTGGCCGACCTCCAAATGAAACAGGGCCTCCCCCAGGCCGCCGAGTCCCTGTATCGCAACGCCCTCGCGCGGATCGGTGCCACGCCGGCGCCGACCGTCGGGTGGCAACTGCATGCCGGCCTCGCGGAGGCGCTGCGCGTCAGCGGCTCACCGGAAGAGGCGGCTCAGGAGCTTCGCGGGGCGGTGCAGGACATCGAGCGCATGTCGGGGACAGTGCCGCTCGAGGAGCGTCGCGCCGCCTTTCTCGCCGACAAGTGGGAGGTATACGCACAGGTGGCTCGTCTCGAGCTCGCGCGGGGGCGGATCGATGCGGCCTTCGACGCGAGCGAGCGCCTGCGGGCCCGCCAGCTGCTCGACCTGCTCGCCCGCGGCCGTATCGCGGGAGCAGTCGATGACACCCTCTCCGGTCGAGAGCAGGACTTGCGGCGTCGCATTGACGCGCTCACGAAGGCGCTGGAGCAACAGGGCGCCGCGACTTCCGGGATGCGCGGATCGGTCCCGCTGGAAGCCGGCTCCGGCCCCACGCGCGAAGCGCTGGCGCGTGCCCAGGAGTCGTATGCCGAGCTGCTGCGCCAGATGCGGGAATCCCGGCCGGAGTACGCCGCACTCGTCACGGGCACCATTGCTCCAGTGCGGCAGGTGATGGGGCAGCTCGCCTCGGACGAAGCCCTGCTGGAGTACCTGGTCGGCGACTCGAGCTCGGTGGTGTTCATAGTGACGTCGGATACGGTCGCGGCCATCGAGCTGGGTGTGGCGCGACACGAGCTCGCCACGCTCGTGGATTTCAGCCGCGGCGTGCTCAGCCGGGCCGGCCGTGATTCCGCGTCTGCCATGTGGCGCGCATCGCTGCGGCGGCTCTACCGCTACCTGATCGAGCCGGCGGAAGCGTCCGGCCTGCTCGCCGGCAAACGCGGTCTCATCATCGCTCCGCACCAGGAGCTCCACTACGTCCCGTTCGCGGCGCTCGAGGGTCCTCAGGGGCCGGATGCATATCTCGTGCAGCGCTATCGGCTGACCACCATCCCGTCGGCTTCGGTGTGGTTGCGGCTGCGGGCCCGCGACCGGTCATCCGTGTCCGGAGTCCTGGCTATGGCCCCACACGAGGACCAGCTCCCCGGATCCGCGGCGGAGGTCGCGGCCATCGGACGGGTCTTTGGGGCTCGAGCGCAGGTGCTCATCGGCGACCGCGCGTCGAAACAGGCACTGCGCAGTGCAGCGTCCGAACAGGGCATCATCCACCTCGCGACGTACGGGGTGCTGAACAAGGACAATCCTCTCTTTTCCTACGTCGAGCTGACCCCCCAGGGCAGCGACGACGGCCGCCTCGAAGTGCACGAGGTGTTCGGGCTGCGGCTGCGTGCGCGGCTCGTCGTGCTGAGCGCCTGTCAGACGGCGCTCGGTGCGGGGGCGTTGGCCGATGTGCCGGCGGGTGACGACTGGGTAGGCCTCGTGCAGGCGTTCCTCTACGCCGGTGCCTCGAACGTGATGGCGACGTTATGGCCGGTGCAGGATCGCGCGACGGCGGACCTGATGGCGCGGTTCTACGCCGGGTTGGCGGCGGGGCTTTCGGAGGCCGAGGCGCTGGCCGAGGCGCAGCGGGCGATGCTGGCCGATCCGGCCACCGCCCATCCGTTCTACTGGGCCGGGTTCACCATGAGCGGCGGGCAATGAGTCTGAATATGGAGGTTCACATGGGACGCTGGACGCCTTTCCGCCCGGTTCTCCTGGCTGGCGTACTCGCCTCGGCCACGGCCTGCTCGGACAGTAGCGGGCCGATAACGAGCCCTGGACCTCATCACCTGTCTGGTCTCGTCGTGTCCGCGCCGGTTCCCGCGTCCGCCGCGTTGCGCAGCGCCACCCCGCCCGAATTCGCCGGACCGTCGGGCGCGACCCTCGTGTACGTCTCCCTCGCACCGGGCTCGGTGCCCCTGGGCCTCCAGGCCACGATCACGAACCAGGCGACGGGCGGGACGGTGACGGCGGTGGTGGTGGACGGGGGGTTCGACCCGGTCGCGATCGCCGGCAGCGTCGGGGATACGCTCGTGCTGGCGATCACGCGGGAGGGGGCGGCAGCGGTGCGCGCGGGCGAGGTGGTGGGGGGTGACCGGCCGCCGGTGGTGGTGCGGACCAGCCCGCCGCGGGGCGGGCACGACGTCCCGCTCAATTGCGTGGTGGTGGTGGTGTTCAGCGAGCCGCTCGACCCGGCGAGCGTCACCCCGCGCTCGCTCTTGCTGGAACAGGACAGCACGCCGGTCCCCGGCACGGTGCGGTTCGCCGATTCGCTGGATCTGCGGGTGGAATTTCACCCGGACAGTCTCCTCGCGTCGCAGACGGAGTACCAGGTGATGGCGACGACCGCGATCCGCGACGTCAACGGGGTGGCATTGGACTCGGCCATCACCGTCCGCTTCACGACCGGGACCGCCGCGCTCGACACGGCGCTGGTGTTCACCACGGTGACTGGAGGCAGGAACCACAATTGCGGATTGACCACCTCCGGGGCGGCGTACTGCTGGGGAGATAACAGTTGGGGGCAGCTGGGTACCGGCCCCACAGCCGGCAGTTCCGTCTGGCCGGCGGCCGTCGCCGGGGGACTCCGCTTTACGACGATCAGTGCCGGGGCCTACGAAACCTGCGGTGTGACCACCACTGGTGCCGGGTTCTGCTGGGGCACCGACCATCTCGACGATACCAGCTGGACCCCGGCGCCGGTGCCAGGGGGACTTACGTTCGCGGCGATCAGCGTAGGTGACTGGAGCGACTGCGGTCTCACCACGGGCGGCGCCGCCTACTGCTGGGGAGGGAATGCCGACGGCGAGCTTGGTGACTCGACCATGACCGACGAGACGGTCCCTGTGAGGGTCGTGGGCGGGCTCACGTTTGTCCAGATCAGCGTCGGAACGGGTTCAGCGTGCGCGGTTACCGCGAACGGGGCAGGGTACTGCTGGGGACACAACATGTTTGGAGACCTCGGTGCCGGCACGGCCAGCGGCTTCGGACCTGGCGAAGGCGGCGTGATGTGCGGTGCATGCAGCCAATGGCCGGTCCCCGTTGCAGGTGGGCTCACCTTCAAGGCCATCAGCAACGGGTTTACGACTCCTTGTGGAGTGACGACGAGCGGAAGCGCCTACTGCTGGGGAGAGAACAATAGTGGCCAGCTCGGCACGGGCTCGGAGGCGGGACCCGAGGCGTGCGGCCTGAGTTGGGCGGGCACGCCTAATCCCTGCAGCACACGTCCCGTCGCCGTTGCAGGCGACCTCACCTTTGCCATGCTCGGCGAGAAAGCCATCTGCGGTGTGACGACTGCCGGGGCGGTGTACTGCTGGGGCGGTGGGGCGGCCGCGCCCGGGCCCGCGCCGATGCCCACGGGCGGGCACCCCTTCGCGATGGTGCACGCATACGGCGGCTCCTACTGCGGAATTGCCTCGAATGGCGTCGCGTATTGCTGGGGAGACAACACCTACGGGCAACTCGGCGATGGCTCACACACTTCCACCAACGTGCCGGTCAAGGTCGCCGGACAGCCGTAAGGGAGGCACGCATGCGCTCGCTCAACCCGCTTCTCCTGGTGGCGGCGCTCGCCTGGGCCTCGGCCTGCTTGGACAGCGGTGGTCCGACGAGCAATCCTCCGGTGAAAAACCCGGGGAGTCCGCTCGATCACCTCGCTGGCCTCGTCGTGTCCGCGCCGGTTCCCGCGTCCGCCGCGTTGCGCAGCGCCGCCCCGCCCGAATTCGCCGGTCCGTCGGGCGCGACCCTCGTGTACGTCTCCCTGGCCCCGGGCTCCGTGCCCAGCGCATTGCAAGCCACCATCACGAACCAGGCGACAGGCCTGGTGGTGACGACAGTCGTAGTGGATGGCGGATTCGATCCAGTCGCGATCGCCGGAAGCATCGGGGATACGCTGGCGCTGGAGATCACGCGGCACGCCGCGGCGGCGGTGCGCGCGGGCGAGGTCGTCGGGGGGAGCCGGCCGCCGGTGGTGGTGCGGACCAGCCCGCCGCGGGGCGGGCACGACGTCCCGCTCAATTGCGTGGTGGTGGTGGTGTTCAGCGAGCCGCTCGACTCGACGAGCGTCAACGTGCAGACGATCGCGCTGTGGCGCGACACCACGCGGATCGCGGGCAGCGTGGGATTCGCCGATTCGCTACATCTGCGGGTGGAATTCCACCCGGACACACTCCTGGTGTCCCAGACCGATTACCACCTGGGCCTCTCAACGTCGATCCGGGACCTGAACGGCCTGGCACTGGACTCGGCCGTGACCGTTCCCTTTACGACCGGGACCGCCCCCCCGCCCACCGGGAATCTGGTGTTCACCATGGTGAGCGTGGGGGACCGGCACGCCTGCGGCGTGACGAACACGGGCGCGGCGTACTGCTGGGGCGACAACAGCAGTTCACAACTCGGCGACCGCTCCTCGGTCGATTTGAGCACCACCCCGGTGCCCGTCGCGGGGGGGCTCACCTTCGCCAGCGTGAGTGCCGGTTACTTCGACACGTGCGGCGTGACCACGAGCGGTGCGGCCTACTGCTGGGGGGTGGGGGCGCTCGGCGATACCAGCGAAGGGTTCAGTCCCTGGCCCGTCGCGGGTGGGCTCACCTTCGCCAGCGTGAGTGCCGGATACGTTCACACCTGCGGCGTAACGACGACTGGGGCGGCGTATTGCTGGGGCCAGGGGTACTTCGGCGAGCTCGGCGACGGTGATACGACTGGCAGCGCCACACCCGTTCCCGTCGCCGGCGGGCTCACCTTCAGGGTAGTGAGTGCTGGGGGGAACCATAGCTGTGGCGTGACCACCACCGGCAC
>Ga0335083_10011187_pt1 | contig 10796 bp, 10 predicted proteins | sample Lox_Sample_42_FD_206716 | JGI IMG/M metagenome (GOLD analysis project Ga0335083, IMG submission 206716) | Soil microbial communities from Loxahatchee National Wildlife Refuge, Florida, United States - Lox_Sample_4.2 | ecosystem: Environmental > Terrestrial > Soil > Wetlands | place: USA... | reverse complement strand
TGGGGAAATGGATTTCGATCCTATCATCGTTTGTCCAAAGACGTTGGATATAGATATACCCGTCGGCTTCTTTATTCGCCGGAATATTTTTCCCATTGAGCTTTATTCCGACCTCTCCCCTTGCCCACCAGGGATCCCGGATGCGGATGGGAAATAGTTTTGGAGACGCAGTCTGAATGATCAGAACCGTACCCGCAGTTTCAGGGAAAGAAGTCTCCTGCCGGATGGTAATTTTTTTCTCTTTCCAGTTTAATTCGGAAGGAATAAAAAGATTTACATAGAGTCCTCCGTCCTTTCCTTCATAATAAATACTTTCTGCGTATTTGGAATGATTCTCCATTCCGCTACCCACGCAGCAGGTGAAAGTGTTAAAAGAATCACTGAATTGTTTTTTTGATCCCATCCGAAGCGGAACAAAATAACACATCATTCCGGTGTTCGGATTCTGCGAAGAAAGAATATGATTGTACAATGCCCTTTCGTAAAAATCAGCGAAGCTGCTATTCGGTTGCCAGCAAAACAAATGCCTTGTAAGCTTTAGCATATTATAGGTATTACAGCTCTCGCAGGTATTATCACTTAACTGATCATTGAGTTTTCCAGGCTCACCGCAATATTCATAATTGCTGTTCCCACCGATCACATAACTGTGATCATGGACCATCCGGTCCCAGAAAAAAGAGGCAATTGTTTTTTCTCTTTCATTCCCCGTCAATTCATATTGACGGGCAGATCCGATTGCTTTTGGGATATTGGTATTAGAATGTTTTCCCGGCATCGGATCGATTTTTTCCGACAAAGGCTTCATCACAAAATCATCAAAAAATTTATAAGAAAGGTCCAGCCATTTTTTGTTGCCCGTAATCGCATAGAGATTCGCTAACACTTCATTCATTCCACCGAATTCGCATTTCAACATTTTCTGCCATTCTTCCGGACTTAAATTCTTCAATGTGTTATCAGCCCAGGATGCCATACCGATCACAACCTGCAGTGCTTTTTGATTATCGGCATATAAATAAGCATCCAGCAATCCTGCCATGAGTTTGTGCACCGTATACCATGGCGACCATCCTCCATTCAGATCGAAACCCGATGATTTTATTTCTCCTCTTGATAATTTTCCAAAGATTGAATCTTCATTTGGGATCGCTCCCACATAACCTGTTTTTCTTGCCTGCTGACATTCTGCCAATGCATCCACAATATGATCCACTCGTTTTTTGAATTCAATATTTCCTGTCGATGCATACATCATGGAACAGGCCGAGAGATAATGTCCTAATGTATGACCCGATAGTCCTTCGCTCTCCCAACCTCCATAGACATCACCCCGTGTTGGCAGACCTGCATTTTTAAAAAACCTGTGAAGCAATCTGTCAGGTTCGAGGATTAAGAGATAAGCTCCATCCTTATCCATTGCATTTTTAAAAGGACTTCCATCCAGCAGCTTCACATCTTTCAAATTGAAAGCATAAGCATTCAATGAAGGAACCGGCTTTATTTTTATTTTATTGTTTGATTTTTCGGGAACATAGGATTGTCCGATAATGTGAGAAGAAAGGAGAATGCCGAGAAGAATAGTGGATGATTTTTTCATTTCTTATTTAAAGAGGGTCAAAGGTCAAGGGAATTATTTATTTTATCGCTTAAATTATTAATTAATACCTTGACCATTGACCTTCGTACTTTGACATTTCACTTCTAACGACTAGTAATTCAGCTTCACGTCAGTTATCTTTCTTGGCAGCCAGACCTGCATCTGGTCGCTTCCACGGTTGCACCAGGTATAATATGGAATGGCAGTAATTTCCTTCATTTCTGTTTTTACTGTTTGTCCATCTTCGTCAATCCTGATAACAGGAACTGTTGCCTTTATTGCTATCACGGGTTCCGACAAAATAGTTTGCTGGGAAACATGCAAGGGAGTGTCATCAGGCAAAATAAAATTCCATGCCTTCCCATTATTGTCGGCTCCTTCCGCACAATAAACAAGCGGCCCCATTTGCAATGCCACCCGGTTCTGATCGAATTTGAGTTCGGGTCTTGCCACTACCCTTCTTATTTCCATTGGAAGGATCAATTCTACCTTATCATTTTTTTTCCATTCACGATCGATCACCGCATATCCTTTTTCCATTCTGTACTCAGCTTTTTTATTGTTGAGAAGGATATCAAAATGATTTTTACTGCTGTCTGCAAAACGATACAGGCCGCCGGGCACGGCTTCATCACGAGCCCATCCCGGGATCCTCAAATGCAAAGCATATTTTATTTTTTTTGCAGGATTGAAATGGATCGTAACGGACCCGCTCAATGGATAATTGGTTTCCATCTCCACCGGTAATTCTCCATTTGCCAACGATATCGTAGTATTACTGCCCACGAATAGATTGATCCAGATCGCATCCCCGGATTTTGCGTAAACGTAATTTCCCAATGAAGCTACCAGCCTCGCAATATTCGCAGGACAACAGGCTGTCCCGAACCATTCTCTCCTTGCATTTTTTCCCGTCGATGCAAGTGGATTTCCGTAGAAAAAATGATCCCCGCTCAATGACAATCCATCCAAAGCTCCATTGTAGAGGCTTCTCTCCAGGATGTCGATATACTTACTCTCACCAGTAAGCGCATTCATCCGCTGGTTCCAGAATACCATGCCCACCGAAGCGCAGGTTTCGCAATATGCCTGTTCATTCGGCAAATCATAATCCACACTGAATCCTTCATTGTTGCCCGAAGAACCGATTCCTCCCGTGATATACATATTCCGGTAAACCACATCTTCCCAAACTGTTTTCATCGCTTTCATATATCCTTCATCGCCTGTCAATGCAGCAACATCAGCCGCACCGGTATACATATACATTGCACGAACAGCATGACCTGTAATTTTTGTCTGATCACGAACAGGAACCAGGTCCTGCGCATATGCAGTGTCTTTCCATTCTGTCCAGGTATATCCTTTGGCCAGGCGGTGTCCTCTTTCTTCGAGAAGCCAGTGAGCAAGTTTTAAATATTTTTCATTCTTTGTGGTCTTGTACAATTTCACCAATGCGAGTTCTAATTCCTGGTGACCGGTTACCCAGTCTCTTTTTCCCGGACCGAAAATAGAATCAAAATAATCAGCCCACTTGATCACCACATCGAGAAATTTTCTTTTGCCAGTTGCATCATAATAAGCGACGGCCGCTTCAATCATATGACCTGCATTGTAATCCTCATGCATGCTCATATCTGTCCATCTTGCGTTGAGATCGCGGAGGGTGAAATAAGTATTCAGGTAACCATCGGGCAATTGTGCTGCTGCAATTTTGTCGATCCATTCATCCGCTTTTTTCTCCAGCTCAGGATTCGGATGATATTTTAAAGTGTAGGAAATGGCTTCGAGTGCTTTGAATACATCTGAATCGTCATAAAAAATACCTTCATGCTGCTCGCCTTTTTTTCTCGCTACTTTTTCAAAATTCCTGATGCGCGGAGTGTTGATTTCTGTCTGGTAAATGCATGCAGCCAGTGTTGTCGTTGCGACCTTGTCCATTTTCGGTTTCCAGAAATTGTCGGTGATATTCACCTGTGAAAAACTGACGGGTTCTAACTGGAGAAAGGAAGATTGAGCACTTGAAGTCCCGGAGACCATGAAACAAATTATACCCGGGAACAATATTTTTTTTGGCAGCATATGACTCACTTGACTTTAAAATGATTGAATAAATATAAGATTTCTTTGAGGCTTATATTCATTAATCAAATTTCAAGTAGTGTCTCATTTCGAAAATTATTAAAACCCCTTGGCTTCCTGCATGACAGGCATGGCTGAATAGTGTACGTGGACTAAATGCCATTCATTTTCCGACTTTCTCCAAATCTGGGTTTCCCTGCCTTTTGTTTGAAGGGGGAAGTTTCCTTTCTTAAATGTCGCATCAAATACCCAATAAAATTCTGCCCAGGCAACATCACCATAAACAGTAATATGTTCGCTAACGATATTGAGCTTTCGTTTCGAAAAGGTTTCACCAAAGAAATCATAAATCTGGTGTCGTATTTCATTCCATCCATGCTGATGACCTCTCGGTTGTATAAAAGAAACTTCCGGCGAATGAGAAAATAATTTTGAACCGAGTACGGTGTCCGCGTTGTTTATAGATTCAGCATATTTTTCTATTAACTGTTTAATCAAAATTGTATCCTTTTGATTGATTTGTGAAAAAGCTGCTAAAGCACAAAATGAAAAAACTAAATGGAGTATAGCTCCTTTCATGATTTTATAAAGTCTAATGTTTGCTAATTTTTAAACTCTTTTCCAAAATCATTCGAAGTTCTCCAGAGGCAATGGATATGATTGTCATAATTCTCGTATTCGATCATTTGTTTTCCGTTCTCCATCCTGTAATAATGCGCTTTCCCTTTCTGGCGGCTGTCCATATAAAAAAATCTCAGTTTATTATTGCAGAACTGATCGACAGAAATAATTTCTCCCGGATTAAAATTATTGAAATATTCAGTCACTAATTGTTTTAAGAGATATTGCTGGTCTTTCGTTAGGCGGGAAAAATAAATTCCTTCATCAGGCACGCTGATCCTTTCTTTATCATGTTCTCCGTAAACACTATCCGGTTTTTTGCGATCAGTATATGCCAGCTTCAACTGTTCGGGTGATAATAAATTCAAAAAGTCCCTGGCCATTTCTTCTTCCTTATATAAAATGATCAATCCTGCGCGTACACTGTCGGTAATAGAATTGGAGGGATTGGTCGCCATTAAAAAAGGGCTGTTTGAGATCATTTTATTTCCTTTGAATGTAAAGTTCATGGAGAGATGATGACCCTCGAGTTTCCATCCCCAGAAATGATCGGCAGAAGGCTCGCCAAAAAATTCTATCCAGTATTCATTTCTGCCGAGATTGGGTTCAAATTTTTTCTGGATATCCTCATTAAACATAATGGAAGTGACCGTCAGATATCCCTGTGTGCTCAGGCAGCTTCGCATCAATTCATGAAATAATATTTTCTGTTTTTCCGAAAAGAAAGAAAGTTTCAATCCTTGTCTCAGACCGGGCAATCTTTCAAATCTCTGCCTCAAACTATCATCAAAAGGAAAATGAAAAATCTTCAGCGTATCTGAAGGGAAAGAGGAAAGAAAATTATTTGCCCGAATCGTATAACTTGTATTGATATTAATATTTGATTGCCCGAAGGAAAAAAAAGAAACAAGGAAAATGATCTGGGAAATAATCAATGATTTCTTCATATTTAAAATTCATTTTTGAATAGCCGGGCCTTTAAAGGGCCGGCTATTAATAGCCGGGCTATAATGCCGGGCTATTTAATTTTTTTTAACGTTTAAGTTATTCAACTGCGCTATACGACACGGATTGTTGTATATCAATTTGTTTTTCCGCATCGATACCCAGCCAGATCAAACAGCCAAGAACCAATACCGATGCCAGGACAAACATGGGTGCATTGAAACTATGTGTTGCATCTGCAATCTTCCCAAATATAATTGCAAGGAAAAAAGAGCCCATCTGTCCAAAAAAATTCATCGCACCGGCAACCGTTCCTGCATTATTGCGACCGATATCAGCGCAAACTATAAAAGAAATGAGTACGCAGAAACCAAAGAACCAGTTAGCAAGAATCAGGCAAAGAGTTGTGATATTTTTTCCCGGAGAAATTGCAGCGAACAATACCAGCAATCCGCACATGCCCAGACCGAGCATGCCAACAGATCGTCTTCCAAATCGGAGACCTTTTCTCCGCACCAGCACGTCACTCGCATATCCTCCAACAAGGATCCCCGCAACACCTCCCAGAAATACCAAAAAAGTAGTTGTCTTCATTTCGTTTTCGGTAAAATGTTTTCCTTCCTGCAGGTATACCGGCATCCAGGCAATAAAAAAATAATTCGCCCACTGGTTACAGAAAAACATTCCCATCAATGCCCAAAGAGTAGGATGCCTGAAAATATATTTCCAGGGAATGAGACGTTGATTTGGCCGATGACGGCAGCTGCCTTCAATATATTCTTTTTCTTTTTGAGAAATATTTTTCATCTCTGAAGGAGAATTTCTGAACCAATAGAAACATATCGCCACCCAGATCAATCCGATCACACCATTTACAAAAAATGGCATTCTCCAGCCGTAAGCAACAGCGAGGGGGACAATGAAGAGCGGAGCAAGTGCTGAGCCGAGATGTGCCCCGACTCCAATCCTGGTGATAGCGCGTCCCATTTCATTGACGGGAAACCACCGCGAAATAACAATGGAAATATTTGGATAAGAGCCCGACTCGCCGATACCGAACAAAAAGCGTATAAGTATCAACGATAGTAAGCCGGTCGCTAACCCGGTTAACATTGTAAACAAAGACCAAAGCAGGACGATCCGGATAAAAACAGCACGTGGTCCGAATCGATCACCCAAAGCGCCTGAAGGAATTTCAAACAATGCGTATGCTAAAGCGAAAGATGCAAGTACCCAGCCAAATTGTTCATTGCTTAATCCGAGATCTGATTTTATCCTGACTCCAACAAGCGAAATACAGATACGATCGATATAAGTCAATGCAGTCAGACCGAAAAGCAATAATACAACCCTGTATCGGTATGGGAATTTTCCGGTCATTGACTAAACCTACACTAAAAATCGGGATATCAGCTAAAATATTTTTTTATTGCATCCGGATAAGCGGCGATTGCAATTTCGGGTTCTGCGATTTCAGGATGCCAGAGTTTTTCCCATTCGAAACTGTAAAAACCATTGTAGCCACCTTTCCGGAGCGCGCCAATTGCTTCTGAAAGCGGGGCCTCTCCTGTTCCTAATAAAACATAATGGATTTGTCCGTCTGTTATTTTCACATCTTTGACATGTGTGTGCCTGATATATTTTTTGAGTTTATCATATACCATGGAGGGAGGCTCTTTGGTGATCGTCCACATGTTGCAGATATCCCATACAAGACCTGCATGGGGATGTTCGGCATGCTGCATGATCTCAGCCAATTCACTTGTTACTACTGCATCGCCATGCGTTTCCATTAATACAGTTACATTGGTTCCCTTTGCATAATCAGCTAATTCCATCAGGTTTTTGCTGATCAGATCCTTCGTTTCTTTTCTTTCCTTGTCTTCTTTCGGAAGTTTATTTGGAAAAACCCGGATATAAGGACAATTCAGTTTCTGGGCTAAATCAATAAATTTTTTTGCCTGGTCGAGATTGTTTTTTCTTTCTGTCGCATCGGTATGATGCATTTCGGCCGAAGATCCCAGGTCCACGAAACGCAATTTGTTATCTTCCATCATGCGCATGGTAGCGGCAATCTGGTCATTGCCGAATTCAGGAACTTTGGTTAGATCCATCTCGGCAAGAATGCCTCTTACTTCAATGCCATTGTATCGGTTTTTGGATGCGAAGCTTACAATTTCAGGAAAAGTCCATTTAGGACAACCAAGCGTAGAAAACGAGAGTTGATAGCCGGTGGCTTTTAGCGTGGATATATTACCGTTATACATCATTCCTGCGAGAGCAACAGATGAGCTCTTTACAAAAGACCTCCTGCTGATTTTTTTCATAATAGATATCTTTTGTCAAATTTAATCATATTGAGGATAGTTAGGAGTCTGAAGTCTGGGTGCGGAGTGCGGAGAGTCGGAGTTGCCAATTGCATATTAGCTGTTGCTCATCGCTTATTTTCCAAAATATTCCTGCAGCAACCCGATCCCCCGCTGTATCTGCTCTCTTCCTCTCGACTCAATTCCATACCATCCCTGGTATCCTGAATTCATGCATAGTTCAATCATTTTACGCGTGAGTTTTTCATCGGGCTGATTCCTGTACGACATTCCTTTTGCGTAAGGAAGCATTTTCCCGAGGTAAATATAGTTGTCGTATCCAAAATTGTCCGGATCTCTCCAATCAGGATAAGTGCCGAACAAAGGATCATTGACTTCCTGCATCAATGCCAGCATCCAGTCTGCATCATCGGAAACGCCTCCATGATTTTCAATTGTAATTCCGATTCCGGAAAATTTTGCATATTCCAAAAGCATATGATAAGATTCGGCGGCCCATTTCAGTGCTTCCTGTTTATTTACACCTTCTGGTCCCCTGCAATTTGTCCGCAAAGCATGACAGCCGAGATAGTGCGCGATATCCACCCACTTACGATGATTGATCGCAAATTGTTTTCTTCCTTCCTTTGAGTCGGCACAACCATCTCCTTCGTCATCCACCATGATCAATACCATGGCGACTCCATAATCGGAGGCATTTTGTTTTAATTTTTTGAGATATTCTTCCGTAGGAACTTCAAAAAGAGTGTTGACAAATTCTATCCCATTCAAGTTAAAATCCTCACGGGCGATCCGGGGAAAATCAAGGTTTTTCCATTTGCCCGCACGGATTTCTTCGACAAGCGCCCATTCGGCCAGTGAGATATCGTTATTGATAAGAATAAAATGCTGTTTCAGGATTCTGTGTCGCAAAAAAAAACTCTCCAAACAATTCTTCCATTGATATTGGTTGCTGATTCAGTCAACCACGGGTTCAAGTCTTGTCAATGACAAAGGAAAAAAGTCCGAAGAGAGGAATAGTAGAAACCGCCTTAGAAATAAAATGCAAAAATTACTTTACGTGCTTGTTCACTACTTTCGCTAATTCAAACATTGAGATCTGTTCTTTTCCCAAAACAGGTTTCAATTTTGCATCAGCGTTAATCATTCTTCTATTCTTGCTGTCCTGCAGGCCGTTCTTCTTAATGTATTCCCAAATCTTTTTCACGATTTCTGTTCTTGGAATCGGTTTGCTTCCGATTACTGCTGCCAGTGATTCAGATGGAGTCAGCGGAGTCATGAACGCTGCATTTGGTTTTCTGGCAGATTTTTTAGCGGCTTTTTTTGCTTTTTTTGGAGCTGCTTTTTTCTTAGCTGCTTTTGCGGGTTTCTTTGCCTTTTTTTTACTTGTTTTTTTTGCTGCTTTCTTTGACGCTTTTGCCATAAGAAGAATTTAATGAATAATTAGAGATTGTTTAGAACGCACTAATGTAAGTCAACTTTCAAATAAAACAAAAAGCATTTTCCCCCTTTTGTCCACTATGATCTTTTTTAATATCGTTGAAGCCGCTTATTGGGTTTGCAGGCAGGGCGAATACCCCGGTTTTTGCAATTTTTTACCCAATTCCATTGGGAAAAGCTTATTTTATTTGTGAAATCCATTGGGTGCCCGGCTGATCATGAAAGGACCAAAGACTGGATTTGCAAAGGCTAAATCATCTCTTCAAAGCTTCGGTTATACCCATAAATGATTATTTCTGATGCGGAGTTTTGCGATTTCTACCAGTTCATGATATGTGAGATGTCCATTCAAAATGGATTGAATAAACCGGTCAATCATGACCGTATCCCGATAGGATTTTATGATATATCGACCATTTTCCTCGAAAATAATCACTTCAACAGGTTTCCCATTATGATCATATTCTTCCCGATATATTTCATGCATATTGTCGAATTTGTCTGCCTTATTTCATTAATTATTTCGCAAACTCTTATCGCTAAATGCCCAGATCATTCAAAATAATATTATCCTGAAATTTTCTATTGCCGTACAAAACGGGAATAAGTATGATTCCAACGGTGATAATAATGATAATTCCGGATAACAATCCGCGGAAATGTTGTGATATAATTTGTATGTCCGAACGCTGAATGCTTCCTACTTTCCACAGACCAAAAAGTGCAATTGCTATAAAGAGAATGACAAAAAAAACATTTCCGTACCTGAAATTTTTTTTGAACCCTGAATAGACAATCCCTGCGGTGAGCAGCGCGAGATTACAACCAAAAATAATCCAGGTGACATTGACAAAAAATGAAAGATAGAAACTCGTGATTGATCTGTAAGTAATCGAGTAGATAAAACAAACAAGAGTAGCGCAGATCCCAAGGAAAAGGCCTGTAAGGATGGCTCTCGAAAATGAATTGTCCAATTTGATCTGATTATTGTTGCGCATAGAATGACATTTACTGGTGAAGAAATATAATTGCGCGGTGTTCGGTCACAGGCGGGTATTACAAAATTAACACATCGCAGAAGATTATATTCCAAAATCTTAATTAAATAGTAATGCTTTAACAATATTTTTTTATTACAGATTTTTGTGAGGATTAAAATTCACAATAATCAATTGCGTAATTTCGATGTCTGCAAAATCCGAATTGAAATGGCCATTCGCGTGATCACCACAAGTATTGCCCCCTGGTTATCTGTCAAAAACAGTCCCCGGGCAGTTGACTTTTATAAATCTGCATTTGGAGCTGTTGAATCCTACCGGCTCGAAGCTCCTGATGGCGGGCTGGTCGTAAGACTCTCCGTTTCCGGCGCCGAATTCTGGCTCAGCAACGAGTCTACCGGTGATCAACAACCGAATAAAGAACCGCTTGGCGGCGATTCTGTACGAATGATTTTGACCGTTCCAGACCCCGATTCGATATTCGCGAAAGCATTGGAAGCAGGTGCGAAGCCGGTGTTCCCCGTGGGTGAAGAACATGGCTGGAGACTGGGAAGACTGATAGATCCCTTTGGCCTTCACTGGGAGATCGGAAAGCCGATCGATGGCCATTGAACAAATGATCCAAAATCTATTTTTTTGAATAGAAATCCTATTTTCTTTTAACAATAAATATTTATCGTAATATTGCGATTAATATGGGTCTTACTAAAACCGGAATATTTACAGAAAAACAAAATAAGCTGGCGCTGATGATGAAAGCCCTTGCACACCCCGCCCGCATTT
>Ga0335083_10011186_pt1 | contig 10796 bp, 7 predicted proteins | sample Lox_Sample_42_FD_206716 | JGI IMG/M metagenome (GOLD analysis project Ga0335083, IMG submission 206716) | Soil microbial communities from Loxahatchee National Wildlife Refuge, Florida, United States - Lox_Sample_4.2 | ecosystem: Environmental > Terrestrial > Soil > Wetlands | place: USA: Florida... | reverse complement strand
CGAAATATTCTCACGGGCCCCGGATTTTCGGATGTCGACGTGTCGATCGCCAAGGACACGAAGATCACGGAGCGGGTATCGCTGCAGTTCCGGAGCGAGGCGTTCAACCTGTTCAACCATCCGAACTTCGGGCAGCCGCAGAACAATTTGGCGGTGGCGAGCTTCGGTCAGATTACGGCTACAAGGACGACCCGGGGGGACCTGGGGAGTTCGCGCCAGATTCAGTTTGCGTTGAAGTTGCTGTTTTAGAGTGGAGCGAGATTTCAAGGCGCCCGGCCACGGAGGAGGACAGCAGAGAAGGCTTCGACCGCATCACAATTTTCTATGTTCTTAGAAGGCATGAATCGCGTCGCGCCATCGCAGACGCCATTGCCAAGATCGAGGCGTTCACTTCCGAGATGTCTATTCCCTGAGGTGCACCACTTTCGCCGGGGCGAAGCCGTTGAACCAGGTGGACGATGCGTTGCTGTAGGCGCCGATCCGCTCCGAGTACACCAGGTCGTCGATCTCGAGATGGGGCAGCTCTTCGGATTGAACGATGGTGTCCATGCCGTCGCAGGTCTGGCCGAAGACGGTGCAGAGCTCGCGCGGGCCACTCTTGAAGGACTTGATGCGGTACTGGCAGTGGTCGAACACGATGCCGGAAAAGGTGTGGTAGACGCTGTCGTCGATGTAATAGCAGGTCTTGCCGTCGCGGAAGGCTTTGCCGATGATGCGCGCGACGGCGGTCGCCGCGGTCGCCACCAGAAAGCGGCCGGGCTCCGCCAGGATCTCGATGTCCCTGGTGAAGAGGCGGTCGATCTCGGCGTTGACCTTCCTGGCCAGCTCCGGGAAAGGCTTGACGTGCGGATCGTAGGGCACGGGGAATCCGCCGCCGATGTCCAGGATCCTGATCTCGTGGCCGCGCGACATGGCCTCCTGCCGCACGGCGGCGGCGATATTCAGCGCCTGAACGAAGTTGTCGAAATTGGTGCATTGGCTGCCCACGTGGAAGCTGAGGCCCTCGACCACGAGGCCGAGGCGGAAGGCTTCGGCGATCAGGTCCACCGCCTCCGCCGTGTCACAGCCGAATTTGGAGCTGAGCTCGACCATGGAGCCCGTGTTGGGCACGCGCAGGCGCAGCACGAGGCCGGCGTGTGGGGCGTAGCGCCTGATCTTGCGCAGCTCGTCGAGGTTGTCGTAGGTGATCAGCGGCTTGTATTCGTCGAGAGCCTGGAGGGTTTCCTTGGGTTTGATCGGGTTGGCGTAGATGATCTTGTCCCAGATGTAGTCCTGGCGCTGTTTGGCCGGCAGGCGCTCGATGTTTTCGTGCACCTGGAGGAATTCAGGGAAGGAGGCGACGTCGAAACTCGCTCCGGCTTTATAGAGCGTGCGCACGATCTCCGGCGCGGGGTTGGCCTTCACGGCGTAGTAGGCCTGCACCTTGGGCAGGTGCCGGCGGAACAGGGCGTAGTTCCGCCGGATGATCTCGTGATCGATGACTACGATCGGGGTGCCGTGACGGCGCGCCGCCGCTTGCAGCTCTTTCCGGGTCATCGGACTAAGCGAGCACGGGCTCGGAACCGTCGATCATCTTGACCGGGTTGTGCGTGAAGTACTCCCGGGTGAGCGCCTTCATCATCGTGCCGCGCTGATCGTAGAGGCGCTTCAGCTTGCGCGGCTTGTGGCGGGCGAGGGCGTAGTGAGTGAGCAGCGGCATGGCGATGGTGGTGTCGGTGTAGCAGACCACGGCATCGGGCAGACGGTCGGGGTCGACTTTGCCCCAGCTCACGGCTTCGCTCGGGGTGGCGCCGCTGAGGCCGCCGGTGTCGGGGCGGGCGTCGGTCACCTGGAGGAAGTAATCCTGGCCGAACTCCTTGATGCGCAGCACTTCCTGAATCTGCGGCTCGGTCTGGAGCATGAAGTTTTTTGGGCTGCCGCCGCCCCACAGCACCACGCCGCTCTTACCGCCGCCGCGCTTGGCGGCGAGCACGTAGGCGGTGGTCTCGTTGACGTCGATGGACGGGTTCATGCGCAGCTTGTTGCCGCGCAACTCGACTCCGGCCACGTTCATGCCGATGGTGGAATCGCCGGGCGAGGAGGTGTAGCACGGCACGCCGGCTCGGTAGGCGGCCGCGAGCACCGACACGTCCTTGAGGCCGGCCTTGCGCTCCCATTCGGCGCAGTATTTGCCGAGCAGGTAGTGCAGCTCGGCGGTGCCCATCTCCTTCTGAAATTCGGGCTGGACCAGGATGCTGCGCAGGATCTCGTCGGTGGCCATGAGGCAATCGCTGTAGCCGATGAGGACGTCGTAGACGCGCACGATGTCGTTGTCGCGGAGCTCGGTGTCGTCCATGCGGAAATCGCCCTGGCGCACCGGATAGTTGAGCGCGAAATGCATGTCGTGGTAGAGGATGGCGCCGGTGGAGACGATCCAATCGACGAAGCCGGCTTTGATCAGGGGCACGATCGAGGAGCAGCCGAGGCCCGCGGGCGTGAGCGCGCCGGAGAGGCTCATGCCGATGGTCACATCCTGCTCCAGCATCTTCTGGGTGAAGAGCTGGCAGGCCTCGCGCAGGCGGGCGCTGTTGTAGGCCAGGAACGCGTTGTCGATCACGTCGGGAAACTTCTCGCGGCCGGTGATGTTCCTGGGGAGGATGCGCTTGCCGGCGAGGTATTTTTCACGGTTGGGGCAGCGCTTTTTCTTCAGCCAGTCGGGCATTTCGGCGAGATCTTCGCGGCGGCCGCGGCGCACCAGGGCGCGGCTGTGGGAGGTCTTGGTGGTCTTTGCCATGTTGTTGGAGTTCAAGACGATTTTATCAGTCTTAAGTGAATTATCCTCGACTTATATGACAGTTTCGCGAGAGGCGTGGCAGAGTCCCGCGTCGCTGGGCTATTCGATGCCCGCCGAGTGGGAGCCGCACGAGGCCACGTGGATTGCGTGGCCGCACAATCCTACGGATTGGCCCGATAAGCTCGAGACGATCCGGTGGGTGTACACGGAGATCGTGCGGAAGATCTCGGCGGGCGAGGTGGTGCGGATTCTGGTGAACTCGCGGACGGACGCCAAGGAGGCGGAGCAATATTTGAGGCGCTCCGGGGTGGACGTGAAGCGCGTCGAGTTTATTACGCACGCTACGAACCGCGGGTGGACGCGCGATAGCGGACCTGTATTTGTGCGCAACACCGGGCTCGCAATCGTGCATTTTCACTTCAATGCATGGGCGAAATACGACGACTGGCAGAAGGACCGGCGGGTTCCGGAGACGGCGGCGAAACGTTTGGGGGTACCGTTGTTCGATGCGCGTGCGGACGGGAGGGCATTTGTGCTCGAGGGCGGTGGTATCGATGTCAACGGGCGCGGCACTTTGCTTACCACCGAGGAATGCTATCTGGATCCCAAGGTGCAGGTGAGGAATCCGGGGCTCGATCGTGCGGGATACGAAACTGCGTTTCGCGAGAACCTGGGCGTGACCAACGTGCTCTGGCTGGCCGCGGGGCCGGCGGGCGACGACACCCACGGGCACATCGACGACATTTGCCGATTCGTCAAGCCGAAGACGGTCGTGCTGATCAGGGAGGACAATGCGAGGGACGCGAATTATCGGCCGCTGGCCGAGAACTGGGAGCGCATCGGCGATCTGCGGCTGGAAGACGGTTCGAAGCCGGAGGTGGTGGCGTTGCCCATGCCGGGGCCGCTGTACTTCGACGGCGACCGGCTTCCCGCCAGCTACGCCAATTTCTACATCTCGAACGCGGCAGTGATCGTGCCCACCTTCAACGACCCCAACGACCGCGTGGCGCTCGGCATCCTCGGCGAGCTCTTCACGCCGCGGCCGGTGGTGGGCATCCACGCGGTGGACCTGGTGCTCGGCTTCGGCACGCTGCACTGCCTGACGCAGCAGCAACCGGCGGGCCGATCGCGATGACGCGCCTGGATCGACTTCTGCTTCGCATTCCGCGGCTGCGCCGGATCGTGCTCGACCGCGAGGCGTTCGCCGCGCACTGCGCGCGCCTCGAAGCGGAGCTCGACGCCAACCTCAAGCGGGAGGCGGCGCTGCGTAAGGAGCTCCAGGAGGTGGAGCGCGAAGCCGCCGCACGCGAGCGCGCCATCACGGCCGAGCGCGACGCCGCGGCCGCGCATTGCGAGCGTCTGCAGCGCGAACTCGACGAGAGCGCCGGATTCCAGCGCGTGGCGCTGTCGGCTTCCGAGGCGCCAAAGTCCCTGACCGAGAGGATGCGCTCCGACTGGGATGCGCGGGCGCGAACCGAAGGCACCTTCTTCATCGCGACCGGACGCGACGCCTGGACCGACGAGGCGTTTTTTGCCAGCGGCGAAGAGAACGTGCGCCAGCACATCCTGAACGACATGGAAAACATCTGCCACGGCATGGACCCCAGGCAGATGCGCGTGCTGGAAATCGGCTGCGGCGCGGGGCGGCTGACCCGGGCGCTGGCCGCGATTTTCGGCGAGGTTCACGGCGTCGATGTCAGCCCGGAGATGATCGAGCTGGCGCGCCAGAAGCTGGCAGGGACGAACAACGTCTGCCTCTACGCCAATAGCGGAGCGGACCTCGCCGTGCTGCCGGACCGGCCGTTCCATTTCGCGTTTTCGTACATCGTCTTCCAGCACATTCCGGAGAAGGCGATCGTGGAGAGCTACCTTCGCGACGCGCACCGCGTGCTGGTTCCCGGAAGCCTGTTCAAGCTGCAAGTGGATGGCGGACCGACGGAGGATCGCACTCCCGATACGTGGCACGGCGTCAGCTTCACGGAGGCTGAAGCGCGCGAGATGGCACAGCGCTGCGGGTTCGACCTGCGCTACACCGAGGGCGCGGGGACGCAGTATTTCTGGCTGTGGCTGTTCAGGCGTTGACGGGCTTCGCCGCTTCGGCCAGCATCCAGATGTTGCCGGTGCGATCGCCCTGGCTGAAGACGATGCGGTCGCGATTCACGGCGATCTCGTACCACTGGATCTGCATGTTGAAGGGCGACCGGCGGGTGCCGGAGAAGGCCAGCAGCTCGATCGATTCGCCTTTCGGGCGTTTGGTGGCCGGGTCGAGACGCTGCGCGCGCAGGCTCTGGGCGCCATCGCGGATGGAGACGAAATAGAGGGTATTGCCGTCGGGGGACCAGCGCGGCTTGACATCGAACTTGCCGTCGGTGGCCTGAAACCACTCCGAAACCGGCGCGGCTGCGCCGTCGCGGAATGGCGCGATGTACACGAGTTCCTGGCCCAGATACGAGGGGTTGACCAGAACCCACTTCTCATCCGGCGAAAACATGGGCTGGAAGAGGTCGTATTCGGGGTGGCGCATGATCTCCACGGTCTTACCGGTACGAATGGTGAGCAGATCCACGACCTTGGTTTTGGAATAGCGCTCGATGAGGAGGGTCTCGCCGCCGGGCGCCCACTGCGACAAGTGGATGCGGCCCTCGCCGGTGAAAATCTTCTGGGGAGCGCCGCCCGCGGCGGGCACAACATGGAACGTCACCCGGGGCCCGTCCGAGGTCTGATAGGCCACCTTGGAACCATCGGGACTGAGAATGGGATTGATCTCGTCGACGTTCGAATCCGCAAGAGCGATTTCACGGCCGGTCGCCAGGTCGCGCAGCCAGACGTCCCATTGCGTGCCCCGAAAAGAACCGAAGACCAGTTTGTTGTTTTCGGGCGCGAGGTATGGGTAGGCATCCATGGTGCGGCCGGTTCGCAGGCGAGCCGGCTCGCCAAGCCTGGCAGCGCGGTTGGTGTCGACCGGCAGGCTCCAGAGATCCCAACTCGTATCCGTGCTGGCGAAGACCACGCGGCCGTCGTGCGATACCGACGGAGCCTCCACCTGGGCGCTGCCGCTGGTCAGAGGCTCCAGGCTACCCACGCGGAGGGTTTTCGAATCCACCGGCAAACGCCAAATGTTGGAATTATCGCCTTCGAGGGCCGCCAGGTACACCTCGTCGTTCATCCAGATGAAATTCCGGGTGAAGCGCAGGTTGCCGTCGCGGAACAGATGCCCCACTCCAAGCGGGACCGGTTTGCCCAATTTCGGCACCCCGCCAGCGGGGAAATCGATTGGGCAGGCAAGCAGGTCGAAGGTCGATACCACACCGACGTACTCCAAGCTGAATGCGCCAAACAACAGCAAGCGGCCATCGGGCGACCAGGCGGGTGAGAGGATGTTGGCGCCGGTATTGAAGGCTGAAGATCCGGAAAAGTCGGGCGACAGCAGAAAAGGCGTTCCGTGCGGCACGGCAACCACGGAGAGAGCGCCCAAGAACGTATAGACGACCCAGTTGCCGTCGGGCGAGAACCGGGGATTGGCGCCGGCGGGGGCGATCCTGACCGCCTCCCCGCCGAGCGTGGGCACTACGTAGAGCCCGCCGCCATCGCGGGTGGAGCGGAAGACGATGCGCGAACCGTCCGGCGAGAAGCTGGGCTGCGAGTCGTCGGCATTGCCGCTGGTGAGACGAATCGCTCCACCGCCCGACACCTGCTGCACCCAGATGTTGGAATGATCGTCGCCGGCGCGGTCGGAGGCATAGGCGATCAGCTTGCCGTCGGCGGAGATGGCGGGATCGGCGGTAAGCCCGGTATCGCGGGTGAGCTGGGTGAAGGCGCGCCTGGCAGCCGCGGGCCGCGGGCGCGTGAAGAACCACGCCGCGCCTCCCACGCCGGCAACCAGTCCGACGCCGGCAGAGAGCGCGATCGAGGTGAAGCTGCGGCGGGTGGGAAGGGATGGGGCATGACGAGGCAGTTGTCCGGATTCGGATTCCTGCTGCAGCTCGGCGAGGGCCACCTTGACGTCGTCCAGGTACTGGTAGCGCCAGGCGGGGTCCTTTTTGAGACAGCGCGCGATGATTTTCTCCAGATCGCGCGGGATGGCGGAGGAGAGCTCGCTGACGGGCCGAGGTTCGCGGGTGAGGATGGCCGATAGCGTGGACAGCGTGGTGCCGCCGGAGAACGGGCGCTCGCCGGCGAGCATTTCGTACAGCATCACGCCGAACGAGAAGATGTCGGAGCGGCGGTCGAGGAGCTTGCCTTCGGCCTGCTCGGGCGACATGTAGTCGACGGTGCCCAGGATGGTGCCTTCCCCGGTGGCGGGCGCTGCGAGCATGGTTCGCGTGTCGCCGGACGGCTCGACCGCGGACGCTTCGGCGAACTTGGCGAGTCCGAAGTCGAGCACTTTCACCAGGCCCTTTTCGGTGATCATGACGTTGCCGGGCTTGAGGTCGCGGTGGATGATGCCCGCCGCGTGCGCCGCGGCCAGGGCGTCGGCGATCTGCACGGCGTAGCGGAGCGCATCCTTGAGCGGAAGGCCTTTGCGCGGGATGAGCTGGTGCAGCGTTTGGCCGCTGACAAATTCCATCACCAGGAAGTCGGTGCTCTCGTGGCTGGAGATCTCGTGAATGGTAACGATGTTGGGATGGTTCAAGGCCGAGGCGGACCGGGCCTCCTGCACAAAGCGGCGGAACGACGCGGCGCCGCGACCGGGTTGCAGCACCTTGATGGCGACGAAGCGGTCGAGCTGGGTGTCGCGGGCCTTGTAGACCACGCCCATGCCGCCCTCGCCGAGTTTTTCGAGGACCTGGTAGTGAGAAAGAGTCTCGCCGATCATTGCGGTGTGTACGAGTGTAACCCAGCGCGGGTGGTGTACACTGGCTGAAGCCGGGGATTCTCAGGGGAAATCCCGGGTTCGGAGGGGTATCGATGTTCCGCACCAGTGTGCTGATTCCCGCGGCGGCGGCGGCACTGTTTGCCGCGCCAGCGCAAGACGTAACGTTCCACAAACAGATCGAGCCGATTCTACAGGTGCGCTGCCAGGGATGCCACCGTTCCGGGGAAGCGGCGCCGATGTCGCTGCTCACCTACCAGGAGGCCCGCCCCTGGGCCAAGGCGATCCGCGAAGCCGTGCTGATTCGCAAGATGCCGCCATGGTTTGCCGATCCGGCGCACGGGCATTTCGCCAACGATCGCAGGATGCCGCAGGAGGAGATCGACCGCATCGTGGCCTGGGTAGACGGGGGCGCGAAGGAAGGCGATCCGAGCGACGCGCCGAAGGCGCTCAGCTTCACCGATGGCTGGGTGATGGGCAAGCCGGACGCGGTGATCGAGATGCCTATGGATTTCCAGGTGCCTGCGAGCGGGACGGTCGAGTACACTTATTTCGTCGTGCCGACGGGATTCACCGAAGACAAATGGGTGGAGAACGTGGAGGTGCGCGCGGGGAATTCGAAAGTGGTGCACCACGTCGTGCTCGAAGTGCGGCCGCCGGGAGTCAAGTACCTGACCGACGCCAAATACGGCGAGCCGTACGTGCCGCCGCAACGCGCGAAGCAGCACAGGCCGGACACGGGGCAGGGTTTGCTGGAGCTCGCCTCGATCGAGGTGGCGGGCGTCTATGTGCCCGGCGGAGTGCCCTACTATCTGAAGCCGGGGCAGGCGCGCCTGATTCCGGCCGGCAGCGACCTGATTTTCCAGATGCACTACACCACCAACGGCAAGGCGGGGACGGACCGCAGCAAAGTGGGATTCCAGTTTGCCAAGCAGCCGCCCACGGAGCGGGTGGTGAACACGTTCGTCAGCAACCGCAATCTCCACATCCCGCCGGGCTCGGCCGACGAAGCCGTGGTGGCGAAGGTGACTCTGCAGGCCGATTCCACGCTGCTCGCGATGTTTCCCCACATGCACGTGAGAGGCAAGGGGTTCGAGTACCGGGCGACCTATCCGAGCGGGGAGACCGAGACGCTGCTGAGCGTGCCGAAATACAACTTCAACTGGCAACTCACCTACTACCTGGACCAGCCGAAGGTGCTGCCCAAAGGAACGGTGCTGGAATGCGTGGCGCGCTACGACAACTCGGCCAACAATGCTTTCAATCCCGATCCCGCCAAGGAGGTTTATTGGGGCGATCAGACCTGGGACGAGATGCTGGCCGGGTTCGTGGACCTGGCGATGCCGGTAACGATGGACCCGCTGAGCCTGCTGCCGCCGAAACCGAAACCGGCTGCGGCGGCGAACAATGGCGGGGAACCGCGCTGAGAAGCAGGCCGCGCCTGCGGCGCCGGGCAGGCCAGGAGGCCTACCCTACAAAAACTAACCCTTCTTGGCCGGGGCCGGAGCCGCGGGGCCCTTACCCATTTTCTCGATCTCGTTGAAGTAGACTTTGCGGCCTTCGTCCATCGCGATATTGGAGAGGATCACCGATACCGAATCGGCGAGACCGACTTCCACGTCGGCGAGCGGCTTCTTCAGGTCGCGGCAGCTTCGGAAGAAGCTTTCGAGCTCGGTATCGACCGGGTTCTTCTCCTCCTGCTGGATCATGATGCCCTTGGAGGTCAGCCAGCGGCGCGCGAACTTGACTTCGCGATCGAGGAAGCCTTCCTTGCCGGTGAACTCGAGGTCGCTGGTCATGATGGGGATGGGTCCGTTGGCCCCGCCCGCGGTGGCCATGGTCGCGCCGGCCACGAACACTTCCTTCTTCTTCTCGGCGGTCTTGGTGGTGGAGGATGCCTTCTTGGGAGGCTCGCGATACCACCACGCGATGGCCATGGTGGGGTAATCGAAGCCGACGGTGATCTCGACGGTGCCTTCCGTGCCCATGATGATTTCGCCCATCTGCGCACGGGTGCCGTTGAAGTAGGGCAGGAACTGGTTGGTGCTGATCGAGGAATAGGTCAGCTTCTGGCCCTTGGGATAGCGATAGATCAACTGAATGTTGTCGTAGACGTCGCGGCCGTCCTTGAGCATGTCGAGGCTGCCCAGGCCCATGACGAAATCCGGCGCGGAGCCGAACATCCAGTCGGCCACGTCCACCTGGTGCGAAGTCAGCTCGGCGGTGAGGCCGCCGGACATGGAGCGGTAGACACGCCAGTTGGCGATGTTCTGTTCGCCGCCGGGCTTCATGGTCCACAGCGAGCTGGGCTCGTTGATCATATTGCGGTGCCACTGCGCGTGCATGTGGTGCACGTCGCCGAGGATGCCCTTGTCCACCATCTGCTTGACGGTCTGGTAGAAGTAGCTGTAGCGCCGCTGCAAGCCGGTTTGCAGGATCTGCTTGGGGTGCTCGGCCACGAGGGCGCGCATGGCGTGCACTTCTTCGGGCTTGAATACCAGGCACTTCTCGCAGAAGACGTGTTTGCCGGCCTGGAGCGCGTCCTTGGTCACCGGAAAGTGGATGAACAGCGGCAGGGTGACGAAGACGGCGTCCACGTCCTTGGAGGCAAGGAGCTCGCGATAGTCCTTGTAAGTCTTGGGATTATTGCCGATGGTATCGATGCCGTGCTTGAGGTTTTCGTCGTTGATGTCGCACAGCGCGACGCAGCGGCCGTTGTCGATGCCCTTCAGGTGTTTGAGGAGGTAGCTTCCGCGGCTCCCGGTGCCGATCATGCCGAACTGCACCTGGTCGTTGGCCGCACGAACCTTCTGAATGGCGGGCGCGCTGTTCACGGCGGCCGCGACCGCCGTCACGGCTCCGGCAGTCTTCACGAAATCGCGGCGGGTGACATCTTTGTCTTGTGCCATAACTTTGGCTACCTCGTCTGTTATTTCCCCGATTGTAACGCAAAATCGTGCGGCGCCCGCGGCGTATATGCGGCGTGAGATGATGTTGAATCCATGCCCGCCACCCCGCACGTAGAAACTCACTTCGAAGCGTCGGAAACCGTCCGCGACGTCGTCATCGGGATGAGCGACGGACTCACCGTTCCTTTTGCATTGGCCGCGGGCCTTACCGGCACCGTGGCGGCGACCAGCAAACTGGTGGTCATCGCAGGGCTGGCGGAGATCGCGGCGGGCTCGATCGCGATGGGGCTGGGCGGCTATC
>Ga0335083_10011185_pt1 | contig 10797 bp, 7 predicted proteins | sample Lox_Sample_42_FD_206716 | JGI IMG/M metagenome (GOLD analysis project Ga0335083, IMG submission 206716) | Soil microbial communities from Loxahatchee National Wildlife Refuge, Florida, United States - Lox_Sample_4.2 | ecosystem: Environmental > Terrestrial > Soil > Wetlands | place: USA: Florida... | reverse complement strand
GCGGGGATGAAGAGTTCCTGCGTCTCGCCGCGCTGCTCGGGGCCCTGGTCCGCGAGAAGCGCCTCGTACCGGTCGATGCGCGCGCGGCTCTTGGCGTGCCGGGCGCGCGGGGACATCTGGATCCACTCGAGCTCGCGCTGGAGCGTCCGGCGCTTGGCCGTCTCCGCCTTCTCCTCCTGCTCGAGGCGCTCCTCTTTCTGCTGGAGCCAGCTCGAGTAGTTGCCCTTCCACGGAATGCCCGCGCCGCGGTCGAGCTCGAGGATCCACCCGGCGACGTTGTCGAGGAAGTAGCGGTCGTGCGTGACGGCGACGACGGTGCCGGGATACTCCGCCAGGTGCCGTTCGAGCCAGGCCACCGACTCGGCGTCGAGGTGGTTGGTCGGCTCGTCGAGCAGCAGCAGGTCGGGCTTCTCGAGGAGGATCTTGCAGAGCGCGACGCGGCGCTTCTCGCCGCCCGAGATCTGCGTGACATCCGAATCCGGGGGCGGCAGACGCAGCGCGTCCATCGCAACCTCGAGTTGCCGGTCGAGCTCCCACGCGTTCGAGGCCTCGATCGCGTCCTGCACCTTCTGGTACTCGGCCATGACCTTGTCGCTCTCGGCTTCGGAGAGCTCTTCGGCGAGCTTCTCGTTCAGTTCCTCGAAGCGCTTCAGGAGGCCCCGCGTCTTCGCGACGCCTTCCTCGACGTTGCCGAGCACGTTTTTCTTCGTGTCGAGCCGCGGGTCCTGCGGCAGGAAGCCCACGCGCGTCCCCTCGGCCGGGAACGCCTCGCCCGCGAAGTCCTTCTCGACGCCGGCCATGATTTTCAGGAGCGTCGACTTGCCCGCGCCGTTCAAGCCGAGGACGCCGATCTTCGCGCCCGGCAGGAAAGAGAGGTAGATGCCCTTCAGGATTTCGCGCTGCGGCGGGACGACCTTCCGCAGATTGACCATCGTGTAGATGTACTGGTGTGCCATAAAGAGCCGCGGAGTCTATCTCAGGTCGCCTCGCCGACATTGATCCCCATCGTGCCGAGCAGGCGATCTTCCGAGCGCACGTTCGAGAAGCCGGCCTGGCGCATGAGAGTCTCGACGCCGCGCTGGCCGGGGTAACGCTCCAGGGAAGCCGGAATGTAGCGATACGCCTCGGCGTCGCCATGGAAGAGCCAGCCGACGGCGGGCATCGCCGCGCGGAGAAACGCGCGATAGAGCGCTCCCGTGAGCGGGTTGACCGGCTTGCCGAAGTCGAGCACGACGGCGCGGCCCCCCGGCGCGAGGACGCGGCGCATCTCGGCGAGGGCCGCCGGCAGGTCCGCGACGTTGCGCAGGCCGTAGGAGATCGTGAGCGCATCGAAGGAGGCGTCGGGAAGCGGAAGCGCGAGCGCGTCCGCCTGGATGAACCGCGATTTCCGCCCGCCTCCCTCGCGCAGGCGACGCCGTGCGACCGCGAGCATCGGAAGCGTGAAGTCCACGCCGACGACGGATGCCGCGCCCCGCGCCTCCGCGAGAAAGCAGAGATCACCGCTCCCGCAGCAGAGATCGAGGACGCGCGGCGGCCTTCCCCCGGGCTCCCGCAACGCGACCTCGACCGTCTCCCGCTTCCATCGCCGATGGAGCCCGAAGCTCATCACGTCGTTGACGAGGTCGTAGCGCGGCGCCAGGCGCGAGAACATGGCGCGGACCCGAGGGCCCCGCTCCGCGTCGTACGACAGGTATTTGTTCCGCACGCGGGGGCAAGTGTAGAGTGAATGGTTCATGGCAGAGACGAAAGCCGGCCCCGTCAGCGCCACCGAGGCCCGCAAGGTCGCGGAGGAGGCCCGCGAGACGGAGTGGAAGGCGCCGTCCTTCCTGAAGCAGATCTACCTGGGCAATCTCCGCCTCGATCTGATCCACCCGTTCCCCGAGGCGCCCCCCGAGCGGGCGGAGTTCCGGAGCTTCCTCGAGCGGCTCGAGCGCTTTCTCGTCGACGAGGTCGACCCGGACGCCATCGACCGCGAAGGGACGGTGCCGCCGAACGTCGTTCACGGGCTCGCCGAGCTCGGCTGTTTCGGGATGAAGATCCCGAAGGAGTACGGCGGCCTCGGCCTGTCGCAACGCGAGTACGGCGAGGCGATGAAGCTCCTCACGAGCCGCGACGCCAACCTCGTCGTGCTGCTGTCGGCGCACCAGTCGATCGGCGTCCCGCAGCCCCTCAAGCTCTTCGGAACCAAGGAGCAGAAGCAGAAGTACCTGCCGCGCCTGGCCAAGGGCGAGATCTCCGCGTTCGCGTTGACCGAGCCGCAGGTCGGCTCCGACCCGTCGAGCCTCGCGACGACGGCGACGCGCACGCCCGAGGGCGACTACGTCCTCGACGGCGAAAAGCTCTGGTGCACGAACGGCACCGTCGCGAGCCTCTTCGTCGTGATGGCCAAGCACCCCGACACGAAGAAGATCTCGGCCTTCATCGTCGAGAAGAGCTGGCCCGGCGTCGAGGTCGTGACGCGGTGCCATTTCATGGGCCTGAAGGCCATCGAGAACGGGGTTCTGCGTTTCACGAACGTGCGCGTCCCGAAGGAGAACCTCCTCTGGGGCGAGGGCAAGGGGCTGAAGCTCGCCCTGATCACGTTGAACACGGGACGCCTGACGCTGCCCGCCTCGTGCGCGGTCGTCGGCAAGCGCTGCCTCGAGATCTCGCGCACCTGGGCCGCCGAGCGCGTGCAGTGGGGCGAGCCGGTCGGGCGCCACGACGCGATCGCCCAGCTTCTGGCCGAGATGGCGGCGACGACGTTCGCGATGGAGGCCGTGACCGACCTGGCATCGGCGATGGCCGACATGGGCGACCGCGACATCCGACTCGAAGCCGCGGTCGCGAAGATGTGGAACTCGGAAGAGGGCTGGCGCCTCGTCGACCGGACGATGCAGATCCGGGGCGGGCGCGGCTACGAGACGGCCGACTCGCTGCGGGCGCGCGGCGAAGCGCCGATTCCGGTCGAGCGGATGATGCGGGACTTCCGGATCAACCTGATCTTCGAGGGCTCCTCCGAGATCATGCGCCTCTTCATCGCGCGGGAGGCCGTCGACCGTCACCTCGCCGTCGCGGGCGCGTTCGCGGACCCGAAGGCGCCGCTGTCGCGCCGGCTCGCGGCGCTGCCCCGCATGGCCGCGCACTATGCGTGGTGGTACCCGTCGCGCTGGATCGGCTGGGGGCGGTGGCCGCGCTTTTCGGACTTCGGGCCGCTCGCCGGCCACGTCCGGTTCGTCGAGCGCACGACCCGCAAACTCGCGCGGACCCTCTTTCACCAGATGCTGATCCACGGTCCGAAACTCGAGAAGCGGCAGGCGCTCCTCTTCCGGGCCGTCGACGTCGGCGCCGATCTCTTCGCGATGGCCGCGGCCCTGTCGCGCGCCGACGCGCTGCGCCGCCGCGAGGCGCCGGAAACGGCGGGGGCCGCCGAGCTCGCGGACGTCTTCTGCCGCGCGACGCGCCGCCGCATCGCCGAGCGTTTCCGGGCCATCCGGTCCAACGACGACACGGCGCAGTACGCGACCGCGATGAGCGTCCTCGACGGCGCACACCGCTGGCTCGAGCGCGGCATGACGCCGGCGGACGGGGCCGACGAGCCGGCGCTCGAGACGCGGGAAACGCCGCGCGTCGCCCGGCGCTGAGCGCTGGTCCCGCGGACAGGTGCTCTCGCCGCGGCGGCGGCTTAGACTCGGCCTCATGATTCGTTCTGCCGTCCTCGCGGCCTCACTGATCCTGCTCTCGGCGCCCGATCTCCACGCGACTGTCTTCACGGTCAATTCGAACGCCGACACGGACGACGGCGTCTGCAACGCGGCCAACTGCACGCTGCGCGAGGCCATCAACGCGGCCAATGCCAACGCGGGCGCCGACACGATCCGCTTCGCCATCGGTTCCGGCACGAAGTCGATCGCGCTGCTCTCGCCGCTGCCGACGATCGTCGACCCGGTCACGATCGACGGCACGACGCAGCCCGGCTACGCGGGCACGCCGATCATCGAGTTGAACGGCGCGTCCGCGGGCACCGGCGCCAACGGCCTGCACATCACGGCGGGGTCGAGCGTCGTGACGGGTCTCGTGATCAACCGCTTCGTGCCGGGCTTCCCGAACCTCGGCGGCAACGGGATCTTCCTCGACGGCGGCGGCGGCAACGTCGTGCGCGGCTGCTACGTCGGCATCAACGTCGCGGGCACGGCGGCCCTCGGCAACGGCGGCAGCGGCATCCTGATCTCGAGCTCTCCGAACAACGTCATCGGCCGGACCGACACGTCGCAGCGCGTCAACGTCGTCTCGGGCAACGGGCGGCACGGCGTCGAGATCGCGGGGGGAGGCTCCGACGCCAACGTGGTCGCGGGCGGCCGCTTCGGGACCAACGCCGCGGGCACGGCAGCGCTCGGCAACGGCTCGGTCGGCGTCGAGATCTCCTCGGGCGCCGGCAACGTCGTCGGCTCGGACCTGCCGGGCGACACGGTGCTCTCCGGAAACGTCGGCGACGGCGTCTCGGTCTCCGCGCCGGCGACGGACACCCTCGTCAAGAACTGCTGGGTGGGATTGAACGCCGGCGGCTCGGCGGCGCTCGCCAACGGCGGCCAGGGGATCGACCTCGGCGGCGTGACGAGCGGGACGATCGGCCCCGGCAACGTCGTCTCGGGCAACACGCAATCCGGCATCCTCCTGATCAGCGGCGTCTCGGGCGTGACCGTGACGGGCAACTTCGCCGGGACCAACCCGGCCGGGACGGCGGCGATCCCGAACGCCGCCAACGGCATCATCGTGTCGAACGCGTCGAACAACGTGATCGGCCCGAGCAACCTCGCCTCCGGCAACGGGACCAACGGAATTCGGGTCCGCACCGGCGCGTCGGGCAACGTCGTCAAGGGCAACCTCGTCGGCGTCAACGCGGCGATGACGGCCGCTCTGGCCAACGGGGCCGAGGGCGTTCAGGTCAACGACGGCGCGACGGGCAACACGATCGGCGGGCCGGGCTCGGACCGCAACGTCATCGCCGGCAACGCGAACAACGGCGTCCTCCTCGCCGACGCGGCGACCACGGGCAACGTCGTGGCCGGGAACTTCATCGGCACCGACGCCACCGCGTCCCTGGCGATCGCGAACGCCGCCAACGGCGTCGACGTCCAGAACGGCGCGAGCGGGAACACGATCGGCGGCACGGAGCCGGGCACCCAGAACGTCATCGCGTTCAACGGCGGCCGCGGCGTCTTCGTCGAGTCCGGGGCCGGCAACGCCATCCTCGGCAACGCGATCGCCGGCAACGGCGGCCTCGGGATCGACCTCGCGCCCCTCGGCGTGACGCCGAACGACCTCGGCGACCCCGACGTCGGCCCGAACCTGCTGCAGAACTTCCCGGTGGTGACCGCCGTGCTGCTGTCGCCGGGCACGACCGAGATCGACGGAACGCTCAACAGCCTGTCCTCCCTCGGGTTCCGCGTGGAGCTCTTCGCGGCCCTCGCCTGCGATCCGGCGGGCAACGGCCCGGGCCAGCGTCCGCTCGGGTCCGTCGACGCCACGACGGACGCCGCCGGCAACGCGTCGTTTTCCGCGATGCTCGGTCCGGCGCTCGGGCCCTGGATCACCGCGACCGCGACCGACCCGTCGGGCAACACGTCGGAGTTTTCGGCGTGCTTCGCGACGCCGCCGCCGGCCGCGTCGGGGATGAGTCCCGGGTCCGGCCCCGCGGCCGGCAACACGCCGGTCGTCGTCCTCGGCACCAACTTCCAGGCGCCCGCCGCGGTCCATTTCGGCAGCGTGGCCGGCTCGATGGTCTCGGTGGTCAATGGCGGCGAGGTGGACGCGGTCTCGCCGATGCTCCCGCCGGGCGCCCTCTACAACGTCGCGGTCGTGAATCCGAGCACGCTCTCGGCGACGCTTCCCGCCGCCTGGTTCGCCGACTTCACCGACGTGCCCGCCGCGAACCCCTTTCACGACGACGTCGAGAAGATCTTCCGCGCGGCGATCACGGCGGGCTGCGGCGGCGGCAACTACTGCCCGTCCTCGTCGGTGACGCGGGCGCAGATGGCGGTCTTCCTGCTTCGGGCGGAGCACGGGTCCTCCTACGCGCCGCCCGCCTGCGCCGGGATCTTCACGGACGTGTCGTGCCCGAGCCAGTATGCCGACTGGATCGAGCGCCTGTCGGCCGAAGGCGTGACGGCGGGCTGCGGCGGGGGCGACTACTGCCCGAACGCGGCGGTGACGCGACAGCAGATGGCGGTGTTCCTGTTGAAGACGGAGCACGGGCCCGCCTACGTGCCGCCGACGTGCACCGGCGTTTTCGAGGACGTGACGTGCCCGTCCCAGTACGCCGACTGGATCGAGGAGCTCTCCACCGAAGCGATCACGGGCGGCTGCCAGACCTCGCCGCTGCTCTATTGCCCGACGAGCCCCGTCAACCGCGGCCAGATGGCGGTGTTTCTGGTCAAGACGTTTTCGCTTCCCTAGACGTATCCTTTCGTCATGAAGACCAGCCTTCGAATCGCCGCCGCTCTCCTGTCGGGCTCGTTCGCGCTGGCGCAGAACACCTCGAAGCCGGCCGAGTTCTCGGCGAACGCGAGGGTCGAGACGAGTCAGGGAACGCGCAGCCTGTCCTTCAACCTCATCGTGACGAACCCGATGACGATGGAGGACGCGCAGCCTCTGAAGCGGGTCCTCGCCGAAGGCGGTCAGCAGGCGCTTCTGAACGCGATCCGCGGTTCGGGGCGCGGCCGGATCAAGCTCGGCGGCTTCGAGTACCCGGTCGACCTCGTGGTGATCGAAAAGTCGGGCGACGCTTCCAGGTACTACGTCGTGACCGGCCGGACGCTCAAGTACGAAGAGGTCAACGAGGGACGCGATTCCTTGAACCACCCGTTCTCGGTCTTCGTGCTCAACGTGCCGGCCTGGGGGACGGGGGACGGGCGGATCTACACGCAGGCCGCGCTGTCGATCGACGAGGAAGGCCACGTCCGGGCCGACCAGTACGACGGCCGGCCCGGAACCCTCAAGGACGTCAAGCGGCTGCGGTGACCGCGGCCGCTCCGGCGGGCGGCGCTAGAACCCGGCGACCTCGTCGGTGCCCTCGTTGATGCCCTCGAAGAGGAACGTCGAGAGATAGCGCTCACCCGTGTCGGGCAGCATCGCCAGGATCACCGACCCTTTTGCGGCCTTCGCCCCGACCTTCTTCGCCGCGGCGAACGTGCCGCCCGAGGAGATGCCGCAGAAGATGCCTTCCTTCGTCGCGAGCTCGCGCGCGGTGTCGCGCGACTCGACGTCGTTGACGGTCACGATCTCGTCGTAGACGTTGCGGTCGAGGACGGCGGGGATGAAGTTGGGCGTCCAGCCCTGCACCTTGTGCGGCGACCACTCCTTGCCGGAGAGCAGCGCGGCGCCCTCGGGCTCGGCGACCACGATCTTCGTCGCGGGCCGCGCCTTCTTGATCATTTCGCCGGCGCCCGTGAGCGTGCCGCCGGTGCCGTAGCCGGTCACCCAGTAGTCGAGGCGTTTGCCGGCGAAGTCGCGCAGGATCTCCGGTCCGGTCGTCTGGCGGTGGTACTCGGGGTTGGCCGGGTTCTCGAACTGGCGGGCGAGGAACCAGCCGTTCTTCTTCGCGACCTCCTCGGCCTTCTTGACCATCCCGGTGGCCCGCTCGGCGGCGGGGTAGAGGACGACCTTCGCGCCGAGCGCCCGCATCAGCTTGCGGCGTTCGACCGAGAAGCTGTCGGACATGACCGCGACGAACGGGTATCCCTTGACGGCGCACACCATCGCGAGCGCGATGCCGGTGTTGCCGGAGGTCGCTTCGATGACCGTCTGCCCGGGCTTCAACTCGCCCCGCCGCTCGCCGTCCTCGATGATCGCGATCGCGAGGCGGTCCTTGACCGAGGACAGCGGGTTGAACGCCTCGCACTTGACGTACATCGTGATGCCCTGGGGTGCGAGGCGGTGGATCTTGACGACGGGCGTGTTTCCGATGGTGCCGAGGATGTCTTCGTGGATCATGGACGGTTCCTCCAATCGCTCAAAAGGAGCAGCTAGGATATGGGTTCATGAGGGAAAAACCCATCGGGTTGATCTTCGGATTCGCGTTGTCGGCCGCCGCCGTCTCCGCCGCGCCCCCTCCCCGCACCCTGCGGGTCGATTACTTTCACACCGGAAAGGCCTCGGAGGAGGTGTTCAGCGTCGACCGGGTCGTCCGGGAGCCGCTGCCGTGGCCGGGGAACCCGCGCCGTCCGCTCGACGACACCAACCTGGGAAAGTACTTCTTCGAGGTGATCGACCGCGCCTCCAACCGCGTCCTCTACTCGCGCGGGTTCGCTTCGGTCTACGGCGAGTGGGAGACGACCGGCGAGGCGAAAACCGTCCACCGGACTTTTTCGGAGTCGCTGCGCTTTCCGGAGCCGGCCGGGCCGGTCCAGATCGTGGTGAAAAAGCGCGACGCCGCGAACGCCTTCCGGGAGATCTGGAGCTTCGTCCTCGACCCGAAGGACCCGACGATCGACACGGCCCTGCCGCCGTCGCCCGGACCGCTGATCCAGATCCAGAAGTCGGGCGAGCCGCCCGAGAAGGTCGACTTCCTCATCCTCGGCGACGGCTACACGGCGGCCGAGCGGCCGAAGTTCGAAAAGGACGCGCGCCGCCTGGCGGAGCTCCTCTTCGCGGTCTCGCCGTTCAAGGAGCGGCGCTCGGACTTCAACGTCTGGGCTCTCTGCCCGCCGTCGGAGGAGTCCGGGATCTCGCGCCCGTCGACCGGCGTGCACCGCCGCTCGCGCGTCGGCGCCACGTACGATGCCTTCGGCTCGGAGCGCTACGTCCTGACCTTCGAGAATCGTTCGTTTCGGGACGTCGCGTCGTTCGCGCCCTACGAGTTCGTCGAGATCCTGACCAACACGCGGACCTACGGCGGCGGCGGAATCTTCGGCCAGTATTCGACGGTCGCGGCCGACAGCCTGTGGGCGCCGTACGTCTTCGTCCACGAGTTCGGCCACCATTTCGCGGGCCTGGCCGACGAGTACTTCACCTCGGCGGTCGCGTACGGCCCGGCGCCGGCCGACCGCGTCGAGCCCTGGGAGCCGAACGCCACGGCGCTGCTCGACCCGGGCAACCTCAAGTGGAAGGACCTGGTCGCGCCGGGAACGCCGATCCCGACGCCCTGGAAGCAGGCGGAGTTCGAGAAGGCCTCGCGCGAGGCCCAGGAGAAGCGCCGGAAGATCCGCGCGGAGAACCGGCCCGAGGACGAGATGGACGCGCTCTTCAAGGAAGAACAGGGCCTCGAGACGCGGCTGCTCGGGACCGACGCCCATTCGGGGAAGGTGGGCGCGTTCGAGGGCGCGCTCTACGAAGCGCGCGGCTACTACCGGCCCCAGGAAGACTGCATCATGTTCACACGCGACGCGGTCCCGTTCTGCGCGGTGTGCCGGCGCGCGATCTCCGGCGTGGTCGACCTCTACACGCGGTAGCCGGGGCGCGCATGAGCTTTCGCCGGGGACTGCGGCTGGCGGGTTTCGCCCGGAAGCACCTCGGCCGGATGGGGAAGGGGCGCGCGGCGGTCGAGGCTCACCTCGCGAATCCGCGGGACGAATCGCTGCCGGCGCCGACATTCGTTCAGCTCCGCGTGACGAACCTCTGCAACCTGCGCTGCAAGATGTGCGGGCAGTGGGGCGACACGGGCATCTTCCGCGCGCAATCGGCTCCCGACGCCGGCGACGGTGCCCTCGAGCGCGAGCGCATCGCCGAGTTGATCGGCGCCCGGCGGCAGCTCGCGATGGCCGACTACGTGAGGCTCCTCGACGAGATCGCGCCCTTCGACCCGATCGTCAGCCTCTTCGGCGGCGAGCCGCTCCTCTACCCCGACATCCTGCCGCTCGTCCGCGAGGTCAAGGCGCGCGGCCTGACGTGCACGGTCATCACCAACGGCGGGCGCCTCGAGGCTCTCGCCCGCGAGCTCGTCGAGGCGGGCATCGACTCGATCGCCGTGTCGATCGACGGGCCGCCCGATCGGCACAACGCGATTCGCGGCCGCGCGGACAGCTTCGAGAAGGCGGCCGCCGGAATCCGCGCGGTCGCGCGGTGGCAGAAGGAGCTCGGAAAGGCCGTGCCGTTCCAGATGGCGATCCTGCCGGTGACCGAGTTGAACGTCGACGTGATCCGCCCGGCGGTCGAAGCCCTGCGGGCGCTGCCGCTCGACACGATCAACGTGGGCCTGCGCTGGTTCACGCCGTCGGGCGTCGGCGCCGAGTACGAGCGCGTCATGCGCGAGGAGTTCGGCGTCGCCGCCACGTCGTGGAAGGGATTCGAGTTCGACGGCGAAACCGTGACGGCGACGAAGGGCCGCCAGCTCGCCGAGGTCGTCAAGCTGCTCAAGAATCTCAAGCGCCGCCGCTTTCTCGACTCGTCGCTCGGCCGCCCGTGGACGTCGTTCGTTCCCGACGTGCCGGCCGAGCGGATCCCCGAGTACTTCACCGACTTTCGGCAGACGTTCGGCCATGGCCTCTGCCCGGTGGCGTGGTACTTCGCGCAGGTCGAGCCCGACGGCGACGTGACTTTCTGCGGGGACTTTCCCGATTACGTCATCGGCAACGTGCGCCGGCAGCCCTTCGGCGAGATCTGGCGCGGCGAGAAAGCGCGGAGGTTCCGCGCGAAGCTCGCCAAAGAGCCGCTCCCGATCTGCGCCCGCTGCTGCGGCAGCTTCGTCTACGGGAAGTGGCAAAGGCCGGAGCGCCCCTCACCCCAACCCTCTCCCGCCGGGAGAGGGAGTTCCTGAGGCGCGCTCTTTCTTTCAGAGTCCCCTCGTCGCAAGGAGCCGCTCCCCGGGCCGCGCTCCTTCTT
>Ga0335083_10011183_pt1 | contig 10797 bp, 4 predicted proteins | sample Lox_Sample_42_FD_206716 | JGI IMG/M metagenome (GOLD analysis project Ga0335083, IMG submission 206716) | Soil microbial communities from Loxahatchee National Wildlife Refuge, Florida, United States - Lox_Sample_4.2 | ecosystem: Environmental > Terrestrial > Soil > Wetlands | place: USA: Florida... | reverse complement strand
TCGCGCCCGATTCGGGACTCGCGCCTGTTGAAAACCCTGAGTGCAAGTTAACTTTTGCGGTTCGGGTGCAAAGGAATCCAGAGTGGACTGGCGCATGCAACGAGGGCAAAACAGCCAGAGGCCCAAATCGGGTAGCAAGTCGAGGGGCTATAAATTTTCTTGCTGACCCCCATCGGAGGAACAAATACCTGCATTCCCGATGAACTTTAGGGCAAAGGAAGCACGACCTGCTTCTCGCCCACGTTGTATTCGAGCTGTTGGCCTGCGCCCTTTTTGGGAGAGATTGGAAAGTAGATATAACCGGCGACCGGTTTAGATGCAGCGCCCTCAGGCAGGCCCTTTTCGCTCAATTCAGTCTCCATGACACTGCGATCCTTGTCGGTAGAGGCGGGATTCGATCCCGATCCGACACCAACGATCACACCGGCTGTCTGCCCCAAACCGTGCTGCGATGTGGTCCCGTTGACCGGATCATAGCCGCGGCCAGATTCATAGGTAACGCCATAAACCGGAGACACGGTAACGTCGCGGTCGGAGCGAGCCCTCTTTTGCAGATCAGCTGCGACCACCCCAGCGGTGGAGGGCTTGGCCGCTACATCTGAGTCTTTAGTTCGCAGGGAAAAATCATTGAGGGAAACTACCAAGGGTTTGTCCGCGGAAGGATACAACGCAACCTCAACCACCAGGCAGCAGCGGTTCACGTCAGAAACAAAAATGCTGCGAGCTTGTTTTGCGGTAAGCAGCCTTGCGCCGACAGCCACACCGTTCATCTCGGCGTGCGCGGCGTAGCGGGCCGCCGCGGGACGCGGCTCAGTTCCCTTCGGTCCGTCGGCGATTGCGAGCGTGACAGAGGCCAGACAAATAATGGCGCACAGTTTCCAATTCATGGTTTGTCCTTCGATTCGTCCGCTGCGCCAGGCTTCGCGGCGTCAGCAAGCTTGGCCGTGATCTTCAGCGATTTGCCACTAAGCACGTAGATGCGCTTATGGAACTCCTCGCGGCCTCCGGCAGAAACTGATAGGTCGTACGCTCCCGGCTCCAGCCACATGCTCTTGAGGTGATCGGCCGTTCCCGCATAGGCATTATCGAGATAAACTTCCGCGCTCTTCGGCTCCGCCTGAAGTCTCACTTCTCCTTTGTCAGATCCGTAGTTGAAATAGTCTCGGCCGAAGAAAGGATACGGGCTCCAGTACGGAGACCAGAGCGTAGCGTATTCCCACCCGAAGGGAGAGTACGCTCCGTAAGGATAGTACGCGGGTCCGGAGAAATGAGAGTAGCCGGCGCCCAGCGAGATCGTCCCCAGTCTCAGATGGAGCTTGTGGTCACCCTCGGACCTGGTTCCGTCATCTTCCTTCTTCTCTTTTGTGGCTGCGGGCGGCTGAACATTCCCCTGAGCTTGAGTGGCGGGAGACGAAACCTGAGATGCCGTCGCGCTATCTGCCTGAGAGAGCGACTGGGCAGCGTGAAGGTTTGAGACGGCGAAAGCGAGTAGGAGCAAACCGAAAGAGAATCGGACGATGCTCATACATGCCTCCCGCCGCTGCGATTCGCTTGCCTCGGATGGGTACGTACGTGACCTGACGAGCCGGTGACGCGCGAAACATCCGACGATCCGGACACTCCGATTGTGCGTCCGGGGTGGCGGGAAGTCAAGAAACCCGAAGGTGGTGCACATGTTCCAGTCGCTCGAAATGGGCGCCGGGAACATCTGCCAAACGCCGCCCTTCGCTCGTGGACCGATGGCTACTCCATGGGGAGGGTTATCGTCTGCCCGGCATTCACCGTAATGTGCGAGATGTTCTGCCCGCCGTACACTTCCGCGCCGGCGCTGTTGAGGCCCGTTACCGGGATCAGCGCCGACTTCCCCCCCGCCGGCACAGTGATGCTGATCGTCGGCGAGTCCCCTCCGGTGACGCTGGCGGTCACGCCCGATAGGTTATACGTATTCCGCGATTGCATATTGAGGGCAAGCACGTCCAAGGAGGGACTGAGCACGGGCAACTTGTAGAGCTTAAAGTACGAGGTGAAGGTCTCGTCGTAGAGATCGCCCAGCAGCGAGTGCCCCAGGCCGTCATAGTTATGCAGGTTGGGCTGGTGGAACATCTCGGGGTCCATATCGCCCATCAGCATGTTCACCACGAAACTGGCGCTGATGTAGTCCTGAATTTGTTGGTAGGTGTAGGTGGAATAAGGCGCCTGCCCGGCATAGATGCAGTGATATTCAGCCGTCCAGTCGCTGGGCGTGGCCACGTTGAAGAACAGATTATTGGCGTGCCGGGGCACTTCGTACAACTGCGTAGCGTAGCTGTTGACGATGCCGACATTGGGGGAGGGATTCGGACCGTTATTCACCTGTCCGATCACAGAGGTATCGGTCACCACGTAGCGGATGCCGTCCTTTACCAGTTCTCCCGGAACCTTGGTATCGTTCAGTCCGGTGACGCCCGGAGTGACCATGTTTCCCGTATTGAAGTGGGTAAAGCCGAGGGTGGCGGCCTCCGCGTTGTTGGGGTTGACTTCCCCATCGATCATGGCCTGAGACATTCCGTTCAAGCTGTCAGGATGGTCCCAGGTATGGCTAATCCAGTTAAAGCTCGCCTGGTATTTCTGCAATTCAGGCGTGAGGGTGTCGGTGGCGCCATTGGGCAGGCCGGTGTAGTCGTTGTCGCCGGTAGTGCCGATGCCGTTAAACGCGAGGCTGAGGACGAAATTCGATAGCAGAGGATTGCTCTGCTTGGCGCTCTGCCAGCCGATGATCGAATCGATGTCGGCGGCGTTCAAACGGAAGTTGGGCAACGACGCCGCATCCGAGTCGGTGCCGCAGGAAGTGCCTGCAACCCACTCGGCGTCGTCGATGAAAACATCGTCGACCTGCGGCGAAGCGTACACGTGGTACTCGCCCAGGAACGTGCCCTTGGTGACCCAGTTCAGCAGGCTGTAGGCGACCACCAGATCGTGCATGAGGTACTGGTTGCTGTCGAAGGTCTGGGTGAGGTATTCGCGGCCGTCGCCCTGGTCATAAATCACCGAAAGAACATTGCCCGCGGCATCGGTAAGCAGCGGCGTAATATTGCCGGCTCCCGGCTGCGCCAGATAGATCGAAGCGTTGGAGAACGCAAGCGGCGTGCTGGTGTTGATAGCCGGAAAAATCCCCGCGGCTGCCGGCGTGAAGTTGGCGCTATAGGTGGTGCTCGAACTCAACGTCTTGTTGGCTGTGCTGAGTCCGAAATCCGCCGTGGGGCTGGCGAACCAGTTCAACTGGCGGATGCCGAACTTCTGTTCGTAAGCGGTGAGAGTCGCCATGTTCTGCAAGGTGTAGATGTAGCCGCCGTTGGCGAAGATCACTCCCTGGAAGTAGCCGTGGCAGGCGCCATCGGAGAGCAGCCCCGCCGTAAGCCCCGAGGGTGTGGCTTTGAAATCAAGCACCGTGTAGGGAGTTCCGACGTAGTTGAGGATCTGCGTGATCGCTCCGTAGTCGGCCTCAGTTTTTCCGCTGCTGACGACCAGCAGTTTTAGATCGATGACCGGCGCAGTGCACGGGCCGCTGGTGACGGCGTTGCCGGTGCCTGTGAGGCTTACACTCTGCGGGCTTCCGGTGCCCGAGTATGTGATCGTGAGGGATCCCGTGCGAGTGCCGCTGGCGGTCGGGGTGAAGGTGACACTGGCCGTGCAGGTCGCGCCCGCTCCGACCGAAGTGCAGTTGTTGGTCTGGGCGAAATCGCCGCTCGACGAAATACTGATCGCCAGGCTGGCCCCAGTATTGTTCTTCAGCGAAACCGGTTGCGATCCGCTGGTTGTGCCTACGTTCTGCGCGGCAAAGGACAACGTAATCGGGGAGACCGTGACCGAAGATGCCGCCGCGACTCCGGTTCCGGTAAGGCTGACCGTTTTCGCGCTGCTACCCGCGGTGAAGCTCACCGTTCCGGTGCGCGTTCCAGTGGCAGTCGGCGTAAACGTCACGCTGATGGAGCAGCTGGCTCCTGCCCCGAGCGATGAGCCGCAGGTCGTGGTGCGGGCGAAGTTGCCGCTGATTGAAATGCTCGAAAGCGTGAAGGAACTGGTGCCCGTGTTCGTGAGCGTGATCGGCTGAGCGCTGCTGGTGGTCCCCACTGTCTGAGCCGGGAAGGTGAGCGAGGTGGGCGAGATGTTGATCGAGGCAGTGGCGGCCACGCCGGTTCCGGTGAGGCTCGCGGTTTGGGGACTGTTGTTGGCGTTGTCCCGCATCGTCAGCGTGCCCCGCCGCCGACCGGTCGCGGTGGCAGTGAAGGTCACACTGATGGTGCAACTTCCGTGCCCCGCCAGGGAGGTTCCGCAAGTGTTGGTCTGCGAGTAGTCTCCGCTGACGCTGATGCTGGTGACCTTCAGCGCCGTGGAACTGCTGTTGCTGACTGTGATGGTCTGAGCCGGGCTGGCGCTTCCCACTGCAAAGCTACCGAAAGTGAGCGAACTGGGGGAGAGGCTTGCCCGTTGCGCTTGTGCGGCGGGGAGGGCCATGGTGGAAAGCACAAGCAATACAACCGGAAGGCAACGGGCAAACCGTGCGCGGGAGAAGCTCATCGCGACCTCGCTGGACGAAGGGTGACTCAAGCAGGCAATAGAACTGAACTCAGGAACCTTGCGGACTTCACATACTTTCGGGGAGGGCTGAACCTTGGGGGAGGGTCCTGACCTGGGCTCTGTTTCCGATCTTGTCAACAGAGCTAGCAAGGTATATGGGAGGGTGACACGTATTGGCTATCCCAGAAGGTCTTAGAACCAGGGGACTAAAACCTTCGAGTTTCTTGGAACCTGTAATCCGTTTCGGAAATTCTGGAACCAGGTTCGGCGTAGGCCGCAATCAGGGGTACCGCCTACATTAGGCTGAGAGCCTTCTTTACCGCCGCGGAGGCCGCCGCACAGGCCTGATCGATCGGCATGGCGCGCAGAGCTGCGTTGAACGGCTCAGCCTGGACGGGACCGTCGTACCCGATTTGCGCCAGCGCATCGAGAAACTGCTTGATCGGGATCACTCCCGTCGCGGCGGGTAGCTCGCGGCTGCCATCCTGATACTCATCGAGCGTGAGGTCCCTGGGTGCGTCGTTGAGATCGACGGTCAATACATCCGAGCCTCGCAACGTCAGCAAATCCTTGGCGTTTTCTTCCGCGTTGAACCAATGCCAGCTATCGAGCTGAATGCCCAGGTTGTCGGTGCCGATGGCTACGATCAATTCCTTCATCTCGCTCATGGTGTGAACGAAAGGATGCCGCTGGCTCCGCCAAAGCGTGCGCGGCGCGACGTATTCCAGGCCGAGCTTCTGATCATGGTCAGCCAGTATCTCCGCGCACTGACGCAGGCGGTAGGCATGCTGGCGGAAATTCTGCAGGTAGGTGAGATCGTTGCTGCAAGGCATAATCCAGGTGCTCACGCGCCGGATGCCGGCCTTCTGCAGCACAGCCGCGGCCGCCGGAAGTTTCTGCAGGCCGTCGTTGAACGTCTTCTCGCCCTTGCGGAACTCCACCGGCAGGCCTGCGGCGCCGAACTTCAGCTTGCGGGCGCGCAAGTCTTCGAGGAGACGATTGAGCGCGTCATTGCTCAATGAAGCGAAATACTCTGCATCAGGATCCAAGCCTTCAAAGCCGTACTTGGCAGCCAGTTCGACGGACTCCGGGAAGCTGGCATGGAAACCGATGCGGCCCAGGCTGAGGATCGTGTAGAGCCGGCGTTCTGGCGCGGGAGCAGCGCCGGAGGCGCGAGCATTCATGGTTGGAGCGCCAAGTGCCATGCCTGCCGCGGCTCCAGTGGTAAGAAATTGGCGTCGGCTGAATTCGTGGGTCATGGGGATTTCAAGGTTGCGGCCCTATTGTATGCCCGCGCCATAAGCCCTGGTTTTAGGAACAAAAAAACGGAGGAGCCATTTTCGGCTCCTCCGCTCGCGTGTCTAGAGTTGCTGCCGGTCTTACTGTTGGACCGGGAGAATCACCACGTGGTCGTTACCCACCGCGATGTGCGAGATGTACGCCCCACCATAGCTCTCCGCCCCGGTGCTGTTCAGGCCGGTCACAGGAACGGTGACCGTCGAGGAAGGCGCGGACGAAGGGATGGTGATGGCAACGCTGCTGGTTGTGCCGTCAGTGGTGAAGCTCGCGGTGACGCCTGATAGGTTGTAGTCATTCCGCGACTTCATGTTCTGGGCAAGCACATCCAAGGTCGGGCTCAGCACCGGCAATTTCATCAGGCTGATGTAATTGTTGAAGGTTTCGTCGTACAGATCGAACAACAGCGCATGGCCGTTGCCGTCGTAGTTGCGCAGGTTGGACTCGTGGAACATCTGCGGATCCATATCCCCCGTCAGCATGTCCGTGAGCAGCGTCTGGCTCACATTATCCAGAATGTTCTGGTAGGTGTAGGTGTTGTAGGGAGCAAATGGATAGATGCACTGGTATTCCGCCGTCCAGCCGTCCGGCGTGCTCACGTTGTAGAACAGGTTGGTGGCATGCCGCGGCACCTCGTACAGCGCGTTGTTATAGGTGTTCACGATGCCCACGTTGGGCGAGGGATTGGGCCCGTTGTTAGGGGTATTCAGCACCGTGGTGTCGCTTACCACCACCTGGACGCCATCCGCGACCGCTTCGTTGATGAAGTCCGGATTGTTCAAGCCTGTGATCGCCGGAGTCACCAGCAGCCCCGGGTTGTAGTTGGGCAGGACCAGTGTCCCCGCCATGGCGTTGTTCTGCAGCAGTTCCGCGTCGGTCTGCGCCGCGTTGACGCTGTCCAGCAGGGTGTGGTCCCAGGTGTGGCTGATCCAGTTGAAGCTGTTCGCGTACAGTTCGACTTCTGGAGTCAGATCGTCAGGAGTAACGCCGTACCCCACGTTGGGATCGCCGGTCGCTCCCGAACCCACGAACGCCATCTGCAGCGTCCAGTTTGCGAACTGCGAATTCTGCTGCTTGGCAGTCTGCCAGGCCACGACATTGTCCCAGTCACTGCCGGCCAAGCGGAATTGCGGCAGAGCGCCGGTATTCGGGCAGGGCGTATCGAACTGCCAGTCGTCGTTGTGCATGAAGATGTCGTCCACCTGCGGCACAGCGTACACGTGGTATTCCCCGAGGAACGTGCCTTTGGTGACCCAGTTGACCAACCCGTAAGCGAGCACCAGGCCGTGCGTGAGCTGTGAGTTGGTGTCGAAGGTTTGCGTCAGGTACTGGCGCCCGTCGCCGAAATCGTAGATGAGCGACAGGGCGTAGCCGGAAGCGTCAAGCATCAGCGGCGTCACAGTTCCTGTCGTCACCTGATCAGGAGTTCCGGGCGGTGCGAGGTAGGTCCAGCTGCCGGAAATCGAGAGCGGATTTGCGGTATTGACATAGGGGAACACGGTCGCTCCCGCCGCCTGGAAGGTCCCGGTTTCGGTGTCGCCGGTTCCGGCGATTGCCGCGTCAAATCCGAAATCGGGGTTGGGGAAGGTGTACCAGTTCACCTGGCGCACCTGGAAGCTGCGTTCGTAGGCATTCAGAGCGTCCATGCCCGCCACCGCGTAGATGTATTCGCCATGGACGAAGATTACGCCCTGGAAGTAGCCGTGGCAGTTTCCATCGGACAGCATGTCGGCGGTGATCCCGCTGGGCTGGGCCGCGAAGTCCAGGACCGTATAGGGCTCGCCGACGTAATCGAGGATCTGTTTGATGTTGCCCAGTTCCACCTCGGCGCCCCCATTGCTGACGACGAGAAGCTTCATGTCCACGGTATGCGTGGGGCAAGTTCCCGCGACATCGACGGTCACCGCCGCGCTGCCGGTCACCGCCGGGCAATCTCCGCTGGGATAGCAGGTATTCATCATCGCCTGCGCCGTGCCGGTTCCGGCAGCGGTCGCGACCGCAATTCCCGCTCCCTGAAGATTGTTCGCGCTGATGCTGGAAATCTCGCCGCCGAACGACCAGCTCGCGGAGGCAGTTTCGTCGCGAGTGGTGCCATCCGACATGGTGGCCGTGGCATGGAATTGCCGCTGCTCATTGATCGCCATGTCGCCCACCGGCGTCACCGCCATGGCGGTAATCACCGGGTCCGCAACATACATCGATGCCGAACCCTGCACTGAGTCCTGGGTTGCGGTGAAAGTGACGGTGCCGGTGCTGAGCGTCGCCACTAACCCGGTGCTGCTCACTGTTGCCACGTTGGGCGCGGAGGAGGACCAGGTCACGCTGGACGTGACATCGGCGGTACTGCCGTCATTGTAGGTTGCGGTAGCGATGCACTGCGGCGTCCAGCCTAGAGGAGCGCCCGGAAGTCCGGGCTCGGGACGCGCAGGTGGATTCTGCACCCCATTGATGACCACGTTGATCGAGGTCAACGTGAGGGTTCCGGTACCGCTGAAATATGCGGTGAGGGGATTGAGGGGGGAGCCGTTGCCAACAGTCAGTGAACCCGTCAGCGAACCGGCAGTCGTGGGCGAGAACACCACGTTCACGGTGCAGCTTGTACCGGCCGCCAGTGTGTCGGGGCAATCGTTGGTCTGGCTGAAGTCCCCGGTAGCGGAGATGCCGCTCATCGCATAATCCACTTTGGTGTTGTTCTTCACGGTGATGGATTGTGCCGCGGCCGAACTGCCCACCACCACGGAGCCAAACTTCAACTTCACCGGCGCCAGATTTATCGGGGCCAGTCCAGAGCCGCTAAAGTTAACAACCGTCGTGGGCGAGCCGGCCCAATCGTCGGTGATGGTGAGGCTCCCGGTCTCCACTCCTGTGACCGTCGGCTCAAACGCCACGCCAATCTGACAATACGCACCAGCGGCCAGAGAACTGCCGCAGCCATTGGACATCGTGAAAGGTCCGTTCAAACTCACTCCGGTGATCGCCAGCGGGACTACCTGGTTATTCCTGATCGTGACTTTCGTCTGCGCAGTCGCAGTCCCCGCGTAGTCCGGCCCAAAGTTGATCGAGGCAGGGGTGATAACAACCGGCGCCACACCGCTTCCGCTGAGGCTGATGCTTTGCGGCCCACCGTTATCGAGAACGAACGAGAGCGAGTCGGTAAAGGTCCCCGTCGTAGCAGGCGTGAAGCTTATGCCAAAGGTGCACGATGCCCCGGCGGAAAGGCTGGCCGGGCATGACGTCGTCAGGGCATATGGCGCGTCGATCGATATGCTGGAAATCCCCAGTGGGCTGGTCTGGTTATTCTTCAACGTGACGTTCTTCGCGGCACTGGTGTTGGAGGTGGCGACGTTCCCGAAGCCCACGACTGTAGGCGTCAGCGTGAACGGCGAGATTCCAGAGCCCACCAGGCTGACGGTCTGAACGCCTCCGTTGCTGAGTGTGAACGAGAAAGCGCCGGGAGAAGAGCCCAGCGCCGTCGGAGAAAAGGTGAGTCCAAAGTTGCACGACGCACCCGCCGCCAGGCTCGCCGGACACGAAGACGCCAGGGCATAAGGTCCGGCGACCGAAATATCGGAGATTCCCATGGCTACCGTCTGGCTGTTTTTCAAGGTGATGGTCTTGATTGGGCTGGTGGTTCCGGTCGCCACATTGCTGAAGCCGAGTATCGTGGGAGGAGTTAGCGTAAAGGGCACGATGCCGTTCCCCGTCAGATTAATGTTCTGGGTAGTGTTGCCGTTGCTCAGAACGAAGGACAGAGTCCCGTTGGTGACTCCGTTGGCGGTTGGAGTAAACGTCACTCCGAAGGTGCACGAGGCGCCGGCCGCCAGACTGGCAGGACACGACGTGGAGAGCGCGTAAGGCGCGGCAATGGAAATGTCAGACACCCCCAGAGGGACGGTCTGGTTGTTCTTCACGGTGATCGTCTTGGCCGCGCTCGTTGTTCCCGTCGCGATGTTGCCAAAGCCCACTGTGGCGGGCGCTATCGTGTAGGCCACAATTCCCGTGCCGCTCAACTTGACGGTCTGGGCGCCTCCGTTACTCAAACTAAACGTCAGGCTGCCGGCAACATATCCCGTCGCAGTGGGCGCAAACGTGACGCCGAATGTGCAGGAGGTCCCCGCCGCCAGGGTATCCGGGCAAGCATTCGTCAGGGCGAAGGGCGCGTTGATCGCCACATTCGAAATACCCATGTCGACGGTTTGAGTGTTTTTCACCGTGACGGTTTTGATCGCGCTGGTGGTTCCGTCCGCCTGGTTGCCATATGCGAGAACTGTTGGGGAAAGCGTGAAGGGCGCTATTCCCGTTCCGGTCAAGTTGACGTTCATCGCCGGGCCCACCGCAGGCGTTACCGTCATCGTGCTCGGCCTGTTTCCTAATGCCGAGGGCGTAAAGGCCACGCTGATCGCGCATGCGCTGCTTGCCGCAATCGAAGTGCCGCAATCGTTCGTCTGAATCGTGTAATCGCCGCTGATGCTCACGGCCACAGCCATGGGTGCCGTCTGCCGGTTCGTGACGGTCACGGTTTTAACCGCGCTGGCCGTGTTCAGCGCCTGACTTCCAAAGGGAAGACTTACCGCCGACAGATAGGTGGGAGCAATTCCTGTCCCGGCAAGAACCACGGTCTGCGGGCTGTCACCGGCGTCGTCCGTGACGATGAGGCTTCCGGTCAGGGCTCCGCTGGTTGTCGGAGCAAAGGTCAAACTAATGACGCACCTCGCACCCGGGGCCAGGCTGCTTCCGCAACTGCTGGAGAGGCTGAAGGAATCTCCGCTGGTAGCGACATTGGCCAGGTTCAGGGGCGCTGCTCCAGTGTTGCTTAGTGTCGCTTTGCCGGACACGGTTTGCCCGATCATCGCCGGCCCGAACACCACTTTGGCTGGGGCAAGCGTAGCCGTCTGCGCCTGCGCCGCCGTGCCCATACCGACGCACAGCAACAGGGCCGACAGC
>Ga0335083_10011182_pt1 | contig 10798 bp, 9 predicted proteins | sample Lox_Sample_42_FD_206716 | JGI IMG/M metagenome (GOLD analysis project Ga0335083, IMG submission 206716) | Soil microbial communities from Loxahatchee National Wildlife Refuge, Florida, United States - Lox_Sample_4.2 | ecosystem: Environmental > Terrestrial > Soil > Wetlands | place: USA: Florida... | reverse complement strand
GGCGGCCTCCAGGATGGCCGCGATGTTGCTGAGGCACTGTCGCGTCTGTTCCTGGATGCTCGTGCCGACGAGCGCGCCCGTCCCGGGGTCGTGCGGCGCGGTGCCCGAGACAAAGATCAGGCCGCCACAGCGCACGGCCTGGCTGTAGGTCGCGGGCGGCTTTGCGGCCTTCGGGGTGAAGATGATCTCCCGGGACATGATCGCTCCTTGTCTATCAACGGTCCTGCGCCTGCGCTGCGCGATTGCCGGACGGGGACTTGTGCTGCACGAGGTCCCACAGGTTGCCATAAAGATCCCTGAATACCGCGACCGTCCCCCACGGCTCCTTGGTGGGTCCGCGCACGAAGCTCACGCCACGGGCGCGGTAAGCGTGATAGTCGTGCTCGAAGTCATCGGTGTGCAGGAAGAGAAACACGCGACCTGCGGTCTGCCGGCCGATACACGCGAGCTGCTCGGGCGTTGAGGCCCGCGCGAGCAGCAGGCGCGCGCCACCGGGTCCGGGCGGGGCCACCACCACCCACCGCTTGCCCTGCTCCGGCAGCGGGGTGTCCTCGATGAGCGCGAACCCGAGCGTGCCGGTGAAAAACTCGATCGCCTCGGCGTACTCGCGCACCACGAGCGAGACCAGCGCCAGCATCTGCGCCATGGCTCCCGCTGACTCTCAGGTCCCGGCGGCAGGGGTGGCCGCGGGCACGTTCTGCAGCCGGACCTGGGTCGGGGTCGCGGCCATGAAGCTGACGTTGAGCTCGCGGAAGCGCTTGAGGATGGCGAGGTTGATGCGCTCCTGCGCATCCGCGTAGACCTTGAAGTCCGGGACCGTCACGAAGTAGACCACCTCGAACTGCAGCGCCGGACCGCCGCAGCCGAGCAGGTGACAGCGCTCGAAGCGTGTCTGCGGGATGGCCTCGATAATCGAGCGCACCGCCGGCGGCACGGCCTCGAGCGCCGCGGGCGGAGTCTCGTAGTGCACATCCAGCCTGAACAGCGCGCGCCGCTCGATGAGGCGCCCGAAGTTGCGCACCCGCGCCTTGAGGAGGTCGCCGTTGGAGATGATGATCTGCTCGCCGTTGATGCTGCGCAGCCGCGTGCTCTTGACGCCGATGTGCTCCACCGTCCCCTGGACGTCATCGATGGTGAGCGCGTCGCCGAGTCCGAAGGGCTTGTCCAGCGCGATCGACAGCGAGGCCAGGAGGTCCGAGAGCACCGTCTGCACGGCGAGCGCGAGCGCGATGCCGCCGATACCCAAGCCTGCGAGCAGCGGCTGGATCTGCACGCCGAGGTTGCCGAGCGCCAGCACCGCCGCGAGACCCCACACCAGGATCCCGAGCCCGAAGACGATCACCTCCATCGAGCTCTTGAGCAGCGTGTCGGGCCCGGAGGAGCGCTGCCGGCGCAGCTCGATCGAGTAGCGGATCGCCGTCATGGTCCACAGCGCCACCTGCATCCAGAAGAGCAGCACCATCGCCACCGAGATCAGGCGCTCGAGCTTGGGCGGCAGGGCGAGGTCGCGCGAGCCGAGCCACACCGCGACGCCCCACAGGAACAGCCGGCTGGTGCGCGCCGCGAGCTCGCCGGCGAGCTCGGTCCAGAAGTTCGAGGGGTCGTGGGCTTGGCTGCGCCGGCGCCGCCAGGCGCTCAGCACCCGCTTCAGGAGCGGCAGGATGGTGAAGGTGACGAGGAAGATCGCGAGCGAGATCACCCAGGTGCCGAGCGGGTTGCCCAGGAACTCGAAACGCCAGAGATCCTGCCAGCCCGTCATCCGCGCGCCACTCCCGCTCAATCGCCAGGGGCGGCCACCTTACCGGAATTGACCTCCGCGCGACTATTGGTCGCCGTCGGCCTCCTCGTTCATGCCGAGCTCCTTGAGCTTGCGGGTGAGGGTGTTGCGTCCCCAGCCGATGAGCTTGGCCGCCTCCTGGCGGTGGCCCTGGGTGTGCTTGAGCGCGGTGCGGATCAGCACCCGCTCGAACTGCGGCAGCGCCGAATCGAGCAAGGGCTCGCCGCCGCCGTGTGCGTGGCGCTCCGCCCAGGCGGTGAGGGCGCCGAGCCAGTCGGCCGTGTCGGACGCCCCCGGGGCGGCGGCGAGCTCGGGCGGCAGGTCGGCGAGGTGCACGATGCTGCCGGGGGCGAGCACCGAGAGCCGCCGGCACAGGTTCACCAGCTCGCGCACGTTCCCCGGCCAGTCGTGCGCGGCGAGGCGCGCGAGCGCCTCGGGGGCGAGCGCCTTGGGCTCGACGCCGAGCTCGGCGGCCGCGACCAACATGTAGTGGCGCAGCAGGTCCGGGACATCCTCGCCGCGGGCGCGCAGCGGCGGCAGCTCGATGCGGATGACGTTGAGGCGGTGGTAGAGGTCCTCGCGGAACAGTCCCCGCGCCAGGCGGTCCTCGAGCGCCTGGTGGGTCGCGGCGATCACGCGCACGTCGACGCGGATCGGGGTCTGGCCGCCGACGCGGTAGAACTCCCCTTCCGCCAGCACGCGCAGCAGCCGCGTCTGCAGCGGCAGCGACATGTCACCGATCTCATCGAGGAACAGCGTACCGCCGTCGGCCTGCTCGAAGCGCCCGCGCCGCTGGCTGTCCGCGCCGGTGAAGGCGCCGCGCTCGTGGCCGAAGAGCTCGCTCTCGAGGAGGTCCGCGGGGATCGCCGCGGTGTTGAGAGCCACGAAGGGCTTGCCGGCCCGCGGGCTGTGCTCGTGCAGCGCGCGTGCGACCAGCTCCTTGCCGGTGCCGGACTCGCCCGTGATCAGCACCGTGACGCTCGAGCGCGCCAGGCGCCCGATGGCGCGGAACACCTGCTGCATGGCCGGGGCGCGCCCGAGGAGCTCCGGGATCCGGGGCGCGCCTGCGGCATCGCCGCCGGCGGCCGCGGCGCCGTTCGCCGCGCGGCGCACCAGCGCCACCGCCTTGTCGATGTCGAAGGGCTTGGGCAAGTACTCGAACGCGCCGCCCTCGTAGGCGGACACCGCGCTCCCCAAGTCCGAGTGCGCGGTCATGACGATCACCGGCAGCGACGGGCGCGCATCGCGGATCAGCCGCAGCAGCTCAAGTCCTGAGGCTCCCGGCATGCGGATGTCCGTGATCAGCACGTCCGGAGATTCGTGCCGCAGCGCATCGAGCGCGGGCTCGGCCGCCTCGAAGGCGCGCGGCGCCATGCCGTCGTTGCGCAGCGCGCGCTCGAGCACCCAGCGGATGGAGGCGTCGTCGTCGACGAGCCAGACACGAAGGCCAGTGTTCATGGATCCTCTCCGAGCGGCAGGAGCAGCGTGAACACGGTGCGCCCCACTTCGCTCTCGAATTCGATGATGCCGCCGTTGCGGGTGACGAGCTCCTGCGCCACCGCGAGACCCAGGCCGGTGCCGTTGGCACGCCCGGTGACCAGCGGGTAGAAGATGGAGCTGCGCAGGTGCGCGGGCACGCCCGGGCCGTTGTCCTCGACCGCGAGGCTCGCGATCAGGCGGTGCTGCACCGAGCCGATGCTGACGTTGGAGCGCGCGCGCGTGCGCAGCACGATGCGCCCGAGATCCCCCTGCGCCTGCAGCGCGTTGCGCGCCACGTTCAGCAGCGCCTGGATCATCTGGTGCCGATCCAGCATGGCGTTCGGCAGGCTCGGGTCGTAGTCGCGCTCGATGCCGATGCCGGCAGGCGCCTCGGCGCGCAGCAGGTGATAGACGTGCTCGCAGATCTCGTGCACGTTCACCGAGGTCTTCGCCGGCGCGCGCATCGGGCCGGACATGGAGTCCACGAGCGCCGTCAGGCGATCGGCCTCGCCGATGATGAGCCGCGTGTATTCCTTGAGTGCCGGCGCCGGCAGCTCGCGCTCGAGCAGCTGCGCGGCACCGCGCAGCCCGCCCAGGGGGTTCTTAATCTCGTGCGCGAGCTGGCGCACCATGAGGCGGCTGCCGTCCAGGCGCGCCAGCAGGTCGTTCTCGCGCGAGATGCGCTGGCGCTGCGTGGTGTCGGCGATCTCGAGCAGCAGCTGCGTCCCGGTGAGGCCCGCAAAGGGCGTGATGGTGACGTCCAGCGTGCGCACCTCGCGCGGCGCGCCGGCGGGACGGATCGCGACCTCGCGGTCGGCGATGCTCTCGCCGCTCTCGAGCGCGCGCCGCAGGATGCCGCGCAGCCCCTCCGCGTCATGCAGGAAGTCGGTGAACGGGCGGCCGCGCGCCATCTTCAGGCTGAAGGCCAGCAGGTCCTGGGCGGCGACGTTGGCGTACACCGGGCACAGCTGCGCATCGAGCATGACGATGCCCGTGGAGAGCGCATCCAGCAGGTCCGCGGCATCGAAGTGCGACAGCGCCGACGGCAGGGCCTGCTCAACGGCCATGGCGCTCCCGGCCCGCCGGGCGCGCGGGCGAGATGGCGAAGCAGGCGAGCCTCAGTGCGGGCGGACGGGGTTGACCGGGTTCTGGATCGAGGGCTGGTGCACGTTGAAGGTGACCGTCTGCGTCTGGCACTGCACCGCACCGCGCGAGTCGCGGATCACAGCCTGGGCCGTGTGCATGCCGCGCTCCACGGGGCTCACCGTGTAGCTCGGTCCGGTTGGCTGGCCGCCGTTGACGGCCGAGCCGTCGATCGTGATGAACACCTGGTCCCCGGGACGCAGCCCCGGGTTGGCCTGCACCGAGATCGAGAGCGATTCGACGTTGGTGAGCTCGGCGCCATCGACCGGCTGGCCGATCGCGCAGCCGATGTAGGCCGGCTGCGCAGTGTCCGTGGCGGTATCGCCGCCGGCGGCAGGTGCGGCCGGTGCCGCCTGCGAGCCCTTGAAGGTCTGCGGCGCCGCCACGCTGATCTTCTCCGCGTTCGCGTGCGGCTGGTCGGAGTAGTGCACCACGCCGTTCTCGTCGACCCACTTGTAGACCGGGCCCGCGAGCAGCGCCGCCGAGGCCAGCGACATTAAGGTAAAAAGGAGTATGCGCATCGTCATCCAGCATAGCGCCGCGCAGCCCCCGGGACAAAAGCGGGTGGCGGCGTTGTGACACCGCCGCCACCCGCGCCCCTTTCCCCCTCACGCCGTCGCGGCGGGCTCGGCACGGGCCCGCCCGGACGGGCGCAAGTGAGAAGCTTCCCTGTCGCATCACATCAGCAGCTGTAGTACAGCTCCAGCTCGATCGGGTGGGTCGACATGCGGAAGCGCGTGACCTCCTGCATCTTCAGCCCCATGTAGGCGTCGATCACGTCGTTGGTGAACACGCCGCCGCGGGTGAGGAATTCGCGGTCCTTGTCGAGGTGCTCGAGCGCCATGTCGAGCGAGTGGCACACCTGCGGGATGTGCTTGGCCTCCTCGGGCTCGAGGTCGTAGAGATCCTTGTCCGCAGGGTCCCCCGGATGGATCTTGTTCTGGATGCCGTCGAGCCCCGCCAGCATCATCGCCGTGAAGGCGAAGTAGGGATTGGCGCTCGAGTCCGGGAAGCGCACCTCGATGCGCCGCGCCTTGGGGTTGGAAACCCACGGGATACGGATCGAGGCCGAGCGATTGCGCGCCGAGTAGGCGAGCATCACGGGCGCCTCGAAGCCCGGCACCAGGCGCTTGTAGCTGTTGGTGCCCGCGTTGGTGAAGGCATTCAGCGCCTTGGCGTGCTTGATGATGCCACCGATGTAATAGAGGGCGAGGTCCGACAGTCCGCCGTACTTGTCACCGGCGAACAGCGCACGCCCCTCCTTCTGCAGCGACTGGTGCACGTGCATGCCGCTGCCGTTGTCGCCCACCAGGGGCTTGGGCATGAAGGTCGCGGTCTTGCCGTAGCCGTGCGCGACGTTGTGCACGGCGTACTTCAGGATCTGCACCTGGTCGGCCTTGGTCACCAGCGTGCCGGCGCCGATGCCGATCTCCGACTGTCCGGCGGTGGCCACCTCGTGGTGATGCACCTCGACCTTCAGTCCCAGCTCCTCGCAGGCGAGTGACATCGCCGAGCGGATGTCCTGGTAGGCATCCACCGGCGGCACCGGGAAGTAGCCGCCCTTGATGCCCGGGCGGTGGCCCTTGTTGCCGTCCTGGTACTCGGTCTCGGAGTTCCACGCACCCTGCACCGAGTCGATGAGGTAGGAGGCGCCGTTCATCTCGTTCTGGAAGCGCACCGAGTCGAAGATGAAGAACTCGTTCTCGGGCCCGAAGAGCGCGGTGTCGGCAATGCCGGTGGACTTGAGATACGCCTCGGCGCGCTTGGCGAGCGAGCGCGGGTCGCGCTCGTAGCCCTGCATGGTCGCCGGCTCGATGACGTCGCAGCGGATGTCGACGGTCGTCTCTTCGAAGAACGGATCGATGACCGCCGTGCCCGCATCGGGCATCAGGATCATGTCCGACTCGTTGATGCCCTTCCATCCGGCGATCGAGGAGCCATCGAACATCTTGCCGTCGCGGAACAGGTCTTCGTCGACGAGCCGTGCCGGGATCGTCACGTGCTGTTCCTTGCCGCGCGTGTCGGTGAAGCGCAGGTCCGCGAACTTCACCTGCTTTTCTTTTATGAGTTTCAGGACATCACTGGGTGTCATATCGCCTCCGGGAAAGGGGTAAGAGCCTCGCCGCCCAAGACCCAATAGGGCATCTCGCCCGATGAGCGGACAGGCACACTGGCACTGCAGGCTCTGTGCCAGCCCACATGGCTTGAGAAATCAATCGGTTACGGTGCATCCGAGCCGATCTTCGCACCAGTTTAGTGCGTATTGGTCGGATTATTGCACTAATTCGGTGCGAGATTCGGTGGTAGCCGGCCGTGCCTCGTAATGCGAAAGGGCCGATGCGCCGCCATGGTGCAGCGGGCTGACCGATCAAGTGGCCCCGCGCCCGAGATACCCCTGCGCCCACGCGCATCCCCAGTGGCGAGGCACGCGCCGTTATACTCGCGCGTTCTTTGAGCGCCGCAGATGTTAAGAGGCCCATGAAATCCGGCCGCGCCCCGCGCACCTTCCAGGACCTGATCTTTACGCTGCAGCAGTACTGGGCCGAGCAGGGCTGCGTGATCCTGCAGCCCTACGACATGGAGGTCGGCGCCGGCACCTTCCACACCGCGACCTTCCTGCGCGCCGTGGGACCTGAGCCCTGGAGCGCCGCCTACGTGCAGCCCTCGCGCCGCCCGACCGACGGGCGCTACGGCCAGAACCCCTTCCGCCTGCAGCACTACTACCAGTACCAGGTGGTGATGAAGCCCTCGCCGCTGCAGATCCTCGATCTGTATCTGGGGAGCCTCGCCGCGCTCGGGGTCGACCCGCTGGTGCACGACGTGCGCTTCGTCGAGGACAACTGGGAGTCCCCGACGCTCGGGGCCTGGGGCCTGGGGTGGGAAGTGTGGCTGAACGGCATGGAGGTCACGCAGTTCACCTACTTCCAGCAGGTCGGCGGCCTCGACTGCCGCCCGGTCACGGGCGAGATCACCTACGGGCTCGAGCGGCTCGCCATGTACCTGCAGGGCGTGGAGAGCATCTACGACATCCTCTGGAGCGAGGGCCCCGCCGGGCGCGTCACCTACGGGGACGTCTACCAGCAGAACGAGGTCGAGCAGTCCGCCTATAACTTCGAGCACGCCGACGTCGCTACCCTGCAGCGCGAGTTCGAGGAGCACGAGCGCATCTGCCGCACGCTGCTCGAGGCGAAGCTCGCCCTGCCCGCCTACGAGCAGGTGCTGAAGGCCTCGCACACCTTCAACCTGCTCGATGCGCGGCGCGCCATCTCGGTCACCGAGCGCCAGCGCTACATCCTCAGGGTGCGCACGCTCGCCTCCGCGGTGGCCAAGACCTACTACGAGAGCCGCGAGGCGCTCGGCTTTCCGCTGCTCAAGGCGGCGCCCGCCAAGGCCACCGGCAGCGCCGCATGAAGATCGAGCATTACGACTTCCTCGTGGAGATCGGCACCGAGGAGCTGCCGCCGCGCTCGCTCTTCACGCTGCAGAAGGCCTTCGTCAGCGCCCTGGGCGCCGGCCTCGACAAGGCCGAGCTCGCCCACGGCGAGCTCATCGGCTATTCGACGCCGCGGCGCCTGGCGGTGTGGGTCAAACGCCTCGCCAACCGCCAGCCCGAGCAGCACCTGAAGCGCAAGGGGCCGCCGCTCAACGCCGCGTTTGATGCCGCAGGCGCCCCGACGCGCGCCGCCCTCGCCTTCGCCGAGAGCTGCGGCACGCAGGTGGACGCGCTCGAGCGCCTGCAGGAAGGCAAGGGCACGTTCCTCTTCTTCATGGGCGCGCGTCCCGGCGAGCGGGCCCAGGACCTGCTGCCCGTGCTGGTGCAGCAGGCGCTCGATGCACTGCCGATCGCCCGCCGCATGCACTGGGGCTCGGGGAGCGCAATGTTCGTGCGCCCGGTGCACTGGCTGCTCATGATCTTCGGCGCCGACGTGGTGCCTGCGACGCTGCTCGAGACCCCGGCCGGCAACCTCACCTACGGCCACCGCTTCCACGCCCCCAAGGCGCTGCGCATCACCAGCGCCGGCTCCTACGAGCGCACGCTGCGCGAGCGCGGCCGGGTGCTCGCGGACTTCGCCGCCCGGCGCGAGCGCATCCGCACCGAGGTGAACCAGGTCGCGCGCGTGCTCGAGGGCCGCGCGCTCATCACCGAGGCGCTGCTCGAGGAGGTGACGGCACTGGTCGAGTGGCCGGTGGCGCTCGCCGGGCACTTCGAGCCGCGCTTCCTCGAGCTGCCGCGCGAGGTGCTGATCTCGACGCTGCAGGAGCACCAGCGCTACTTCCCGCTCGAGGACGCCTCAGGCGCCCTGCTGCCCGCCTTCATCACCGTCGCCAACATCGAGAGCCGCGACCCCTCCAAGGTGCGCGAGGGCAACGAGCGCGTGGTGCGCCCGCGCCTCGCGGACGCGGCCTTCTTCTGGGAGCAGGACCGCCGCCTGCCCCTCGCCGCGCGCCTGCCGGCCCTCGATGCCGTGACCTTCCAGGCGAAGCTCGGCTCCCTCGGCGACAAGACGCGGCGCATGGTGGGGCTCGCCACCGAGGTCGCCGCCGCGGTCGACGCACCGCTCGATGAGGCGCGCCGCGCCGCCGAGCTCGCCAAGTGCGACCTGCTGACGGCGATGGTGGGCGAGTTCCCGGAACTGCAGGGAGTCATGGGCGGCTACTACGCGCGCGCCGACGGGGAGCCGGCCGACGTCGCTGCCGCGATCCGCGAGCACTACCTGCCGCGTGCCGCCGGGGACGAGCTGCCCGCGACCCGTACCGGCATCGCGGTCGCCATCGCCGACAAGCTCGACACGCTCGCCGGCATCTTCGCCATCGGCGAGCGTCCGACCGGCAACAAGGATCCTTTCGGACTGCGCCGCGCCGCGCTCGGCATCCAGCGCATCCTCATCGAGAAGCAGCTCGAGATCGACCTCAAGCGGCTCATCGATCTGGCGGTCGCCGGGGTGCGCGCCGACATCGACCGGCTGCGCAGCCAGGTGGGCGGTGCGCCGCCCAAGGCGCACGTGGGGGCGGACGTGGTCTCGGGCTGGATCTACGATTTCCTCATGGAGCGCCTGCGGGCCTACTACCTCGAGCGCGCCGCTGGCGGCCCGGGGCGGGTGGCCGTGACCACCGAGATGTTCGATGCGGTGCTCGCCGCGCGGCCGGCCTCGCCGGTGGACTTCGACGCGCGCCTCAAGGCGCTCAGCGCCTTCCTCGACCTGCCCGAGTCCGCGAGCCTGACCGCGGCCAACAAGCGCATCGCCAACATCCTGCGCAAGGCCCCCGCGGGCGCCAACGGCGCGGTCGAGGTCACGCACCTGCGCGAGCCGGCCGAGGTGCGCCTCTACGATGCCATGCGCGCGCTCGCGGATGCCGTCGCGGCCGCCACCGCCGAGCGCCAGTACACGGCCGCCCTCGGGCGCTTGGCGCAGCTGCGCCCGGCGGTGGATGCCTTCTTCGACCAGGTGATGGTGATGGACGAGAACCCGCAGCTGCGCGTGAATCGCCTCGCGCTGCTCGCGCGGCTGCAGGCGCTGTTCTCGGGGGTCGCGGACCTCTCGCGGCTGCCGGGTTGAGCAGCCCGGCGGCACCGGCGGTGGGGGCGCGCGGCGGCGGCCCGCTGCAGTTTCTCGGCTCGCTCGTCTTCACGGCCTTCCTGTTCGCGTGGACGTTCTTCTACGCCATCCCCTTCGTGCTGGCGTGCCTGGTGCTGCCCTTCCCGCGCCGGTTCCTGCTGGTGCGGGTTTACGCCGGTACGCTGCTGTGGGTGCTGAAGTGGACCTGCGGCCTCACCTACCAGGTCGAGGGGCAGATACCGGACGGCTGCCACGTGGCGTTCTGGAAGCACTCCTCCTCGTGGGAAACCATCGCCATGATGGTGGTGTTCCCGCGCCAGGTGTGGGTGCTCAAGCGCGAGCTGCTGTGGATCCCGGTTGTCGGCGTCGGCGTGAAGCAGATGCACGCCATCGCCATCGACCGCCGTGGCGGTGCCTCTGCAGTGTCGCAGGTGCTCGAGCAGGGCAAGGCGCGGATCGCCGAAGGCGACTGGGTGATGATCTTCCCCGAGGGCACCCGCATGCCCGCCGGTGAGACCCGCCGCTACGGCGTGAGCGGCACGCTGCTCGCGCAGCAGACCGGCACGCTCCTCGTGCCGGTCGCGCACAACGCCGGCTACTTCTGGCCGCGGCGCGGCCTGCGCAAAAAGCCCGGCGTCATCCGTGTCGTCATCGGGCCACCCGTCTCACCGGCCGGGCGCGATGTGCGCGCGGTGAACGAAGAGCTCCAGGCCTGGGTGGAAACGACCGTGAGGCGCCTCTGGCCGGCGGATTGAATCTGGATCTTGATCACTATCCACTTTCTCTGATCCTATTGTCTCACTAGTAGATCAATAGGCTTCAGGCCGCCGGCAGCACACGT
>Ga0335083_10011180_pt1 | contig 10800 bp, 12 predicted proteins | sample Lox_Sample_42_FD_206716 | JGI IMG/M metagenome (GOLD analysis project Ga0335083, IMG submission 206716) | Soil microbial communities from Loxahatchee National Wildlife Refuge, Florida, United States - Lox_Sample_4.2 | ecosystem: Environmental > Terrestrial > Soil > Wetlands | place: USA... | reverse complement strand
GACCGATTCCCTGGCTTGCGCCAGTGACGATAGCAACAGAACCATTTTTCATGGGTTCTCAGCTCAGTTCCGAAATGCTTCTTGCGCAGCCTCCAAAACAACGTCAACCACCAGATTCGGCGCAGTGTACATCGGCGAGTGGTCTACGTGATGTGATCGGATGGTTGCGCCCATCCTTTCAGCCATGAACCTCTGGGTCTCCGGAAGAATCATGCGGTCCTCTTCCGCAAGAAGAAACCACGATGGCTTCGTTCTCCATGCGGGCTTGGGGGCTTTTTCTTGAATGCATTTCAGCGCGATCGGTCGCTGCACCGCAGACATGATCGTTGCTTGATCCTGCGAAGCCTTGTGAGCTACCGCATGGCTGAAACCCTCTTCGGGCATCCAGATAAAACCATGTTCATCGGGTGCAAGGCGCGGAGCGTCCGGATGCGGATCAGCGCGATAAAACACATCCGCGACCGTTTCGCCCTCATCAGGCGCCAACGCTGCCACGTACACGAGCGACTTTACTCGATCGTCATACGGCGCGGCGATCACAGCACCGCCATACGCGTGACCAGTCAGTATTACCGGTCCAGTCGTTCTGTCGAGCACGCGATGGAGAGCGGCTATGTCATCCGTGAGCGAAGTAAGAGGAATCGGCGCGCACGTTACGTTCAGCCCTTGTTGTCGCAACGGCAGAATGATGTTCCGCCAACAGGACCCGTCAGCCCATGCCCCATGAACCAACACGACCGACGCATTTTGCAGAGAGGAGTTCATCGTGATACTCCACTACCCTCCCGTCGAGATATGCCGTTCGCCCCGAAGAACTCTTTGATCGCAGCGGCGATTTCCGCGGAGTGCGTCTCGGTTGCAAAATGTCCCGTCTCCAGAAACTGAACACGCGCATTAGGCAGGTCCTTTCGATATGCTTCTGCTCCGGCAGGGATAAAGAATGGATCGTTCTTGCCCCAGATCGCCAACAAAGGCGGCGTCGACTTCCGGAAGTACTCTTGAAACTCGGGATAAAGCTTCACGTTCGATGCGTAATCGAGGAACAGATCAAGTTGAATCTCCTTGTTCCCGGGGCGTTCCAGCAAAGCCGCATCCAATGTGTAAGACTCGGGGGCCACGCTGTCAGGATTTGCAACACCGTGCGTGTACTGCCAGCGCGTTGCTTCCAGAGTCAGGATGTTCTGCCGGAGCACTTCTCTGTTCTCTGCCGTGGGTGCAGACCAATACGTCCTGATCGGCCCCCACGCATCGCCGAGTCCTTCTTCATAGGCATTGCCGTTCTGCGAAACGATTGCAGTAACTCGTTCCGGGTGAGCCATTGCCAGACGCAAGCCTGTTGGGGCTCCGTAGTCGAACACGTAAATTGCATAACGCTTGAGGCCGAGCGCGTCAGTGAAGGCCTCGATCGTGCGGGCCAGCGCGTCGAACGAATACTTATAGTCTCTTTTTTCGGGCACTTCCGTAAATCCAAATCCAGGTAAGTCCGGCGCGATTATTCGGTACTCATCAGCAAGACGTGGAATGAGTTCGCGAAACATGAACGATGATGTGGGGAACCCATGCAGCAACAGCAACACGGGCGCAGACGCATCGCCGGCCGATCGGTAGAAGATCCGGATTCCGTCGGCCTCAACTTTGTGTACGGATGCAGCAGTGTTCGCTCTCTGCTCTGAAAGGACTGTACTCATAAAGTTCCTCCTGGCTGTTCCTGGTGTAATTGTTGGTGGACGATTTTTAGGTGACGCGCTGCCAATACAGCAGTCGCCGGTGGACATGAAGCAGAATGGCTCTTATGCGACCGATATCTTCACGTTTACGGACACGCACTGCCGACATATTAACGTGGAAGCCGTCCGCGGAGAGGCCGAACTCTTCGCCTCGACGGAAATCCGACGCTACCCTTGCGCTGTGAAGTATGTTCTTACTCGGCAGACAGGCGATGTTCGGGCATGATCCACCCATGTAGTTGCGCTCGATCACCGCAACGCCCTGCCCTTGACTGGCAAATGTCCATGCAGCAAGCGTCGATCCTGTGCCCCCGCCGAGGATTACCAGACCGTAGACTTCTAAAGTGCGAGCTTCGTCCGCACGGGCTGAAGAAGGTATTTCGGTCACAACTGTGTGCATGTCGAAGTTCGAGTGCAACCGACGGGCCATCAAAGAAGAGATTGAGCTGAATGAAGAAACCTCTAGCCTAATTGATTCTGGAGCCGAATGTTAGGGCGCGCGCTGGCAAGTCGGCGGCGTTTGGATTCGCGTGACGAATCTGCGACTAAAGTCCGACACTGACGGGATTCGGACGCATCGCCCGTCGTAAGGCGCATCAGATTTGTTCGGTTGGCTTGCAAATCGAGTCATTCGAGTTCTTCGTTTGACGTCTGCACGTATCTAGACCTCGCCACGGTTTGCGCCTGATTCGTCATTTGACGATTTCGCTTGTGTACTTTTCGATCATCTCTTTATCCGCGTGCCCCCAAACATCCTCTACGACCACACCCTTTCTATTGATGTAGAAGGTTTCAGGTAGTTGATGAACTGGACCATACAACGTGTGGATGGTTTTATCGGGAAGGAGGATTGGATAAGTCACGCCTAAGCGATTGGCTGTTCCTGCTATCTTCTCCGGTGTAACGCTGTTAGATTGGATATCCACCGAAAGGCCCAAAACAGTAAGGCCCGATCCGGCATACTCCCGGGTCAACTGCTCGAACCACGGCATTTCCAGTAAACACGGAGAGCACCAGGTAGCCCAGAAATTTACTACGACTGGCTTGCCGGCATAATCCTTTAACGCAACGGATTTTCCGGAAAGGTCGTGCAAGGCGAAGTTAGGCGAAGTTTGGCGCACGTTTGCCCTTGAACGACGGTCCGTGGGGAGGAACCTGCAAACTCTCTTTCGGAGAAGCTGGGGGCTAAGCAAAAGAGCCCGTTGAGAACGTCAGAGCCGCGATGAAACCGAGAGCGGCTAGTCTTTTCAGGATGTGTATCATTCTGCCTTTCATGTGGTTGCTGATCAGCGATATCCCGCATTCCGATTTTGGCTGCCAGGCTCGGGGACAAGGAGGTGGGTCAGAGTTTAGTCATGCGAGCGACGAACCTTCAGACTGCCAAACGAATTCCTGTGAATTGCCACCGCGTCGCCGGTTGAAAGAAATTGCGATAGGTGGCACGCACATGATCCGCGGGTGTAACGCAGGACCCTCCCCGCAGGATCATCTGATCTGACATAAATTTGCCGTTGTATTCGCCCAGTGCACCTGGCAATGGCTTGTACCCTGGATAGCCGGTGTAAGCGCTGGCGGTCCATTCCCAGCAGTCCCCAAAGAGTTGGTCAACCCCATCACCGTTTGCCATTGCAGGATGCAGTCTCCCCGTGTCGAGTAGATTTCCGTGCGGTGTGACCTGGCTCGACACGGATTCCCATTCCGCTTCCGTAGGGAGTCGACAGCCACGCCAGCGTGCGAAGGCATCGGCCTCAAAGAAGCTTATGTGGCATACAGGTGTATCGAGTAGCAGCGAGAGTCCATGCCATCCCCTCAGGGTGTAGACCCGCCATCCAGTCTCGTCGCCAGGATCACGTTCCCAATAAAGCGGAGCCTCCCAATCCGTCTGACTCATCACATCCCAGCCGTTAGAGAGCCAGAGTTCGGGACGCGTGTATGCGTCGTCGGACATAAACTCGAGGTATTCGCGGCACGTGACCATGCGGTTGGCGATCTGGAATGGTTCCAGGTAAACCTTGTGCCGCGGAGTTTCGTTATCAAAGCAAAAATCGAGAAGGTTCTCTTCGTTTGCCGGATGGCCGACTTCAATCAGCCCACCCTTGAAGCTGTGCCACTTGAGCGTAGGCGTCGCATGGTCGCTCTCTTCTGAAAGGTCAGCAACTCCGTAAGGGATTCGAGAAGAATGCATGCTTAATGTCAGTCAGAACCAGTTCCTGGTGTTGCTGCTCATGGTTCAAGCCCAATAGGATGCGGCGCGACGCTTCCTCGTCATCAGAGTGATCCAAAAATCTCTCCATCGCGTTGTCAACGTACGCGCGGAAGGCCAGGACCCGTTTGAGTGATGGGCGGGAAAAGGACCCACGCAACTTCTTCTCGGGTATCTCCTCGCCGAAGGAGATGTAATAGCTGTTGAACAAGCGATAGAACTCTTCTCGAAAGGGTTTGTAGTCTACGAGAAAGGGCCGTAGGACGAACGTCTCGAAGAACCAGGTGGTATGAGCCTGATGCCATTTGACCGGACTTGCCTCGGGGCATGACTGCACCATTTGATCCTCTGCAGACAAACTCGCGGCAAGAGAACGCGTCATCGACCGCACGGTTTTGTACTTCGAGGCGAGAGTAGACATCGTGTTGTTCCTAGACTCCATAGCCAATGTGAGCCCAACGACGTGGCGCGGCGAGACGCGACAGAACTTCTTTGCAATCGATCTCCGTCAGAGTTTTTCAGAGGCAAGCAAGTTGCCAGGATGAGGAATCTCGAAACAAAGCGAGAAATCAGATGTAAGTTATTCTGCTGCGAAAGGATAGGACTTGAGGAAGGCGATCAATCGTCCCCTATCAATGACAGATTTGTGACTGATGTCCGTCACTGGCGGGTTCTCGTCGCGACAATCGTCGCGAGAATCAGTACTGGTGTGCTCGACCTTCGACGGCACCAATTCGTGGGGAGGGCGCGGGACGGCTTATGCGAAGCTTCCGCATTCTGTAAACCAGGGATGTTCTCTTCATTCCTAGCCGCTCTGCAGCACCATTCTGACCACCCACTATCCAATTGCTTGCTTCAAGCGCACGGAGGATATGGTCTCGCTCCACCTCTTCAAGGCCAGTCATGGGCAGGCTTGCCCCCTTGTGAGCACTGAAGGGTTCCAGTTCGGAAGTTGGGGCGCGTAAGACACTGTGACGAGAAAGAATCACTGCTCGTTCGATAAAGTTTTGCAACTCCCGAACGTTTCCAGGCCACCGATATCGCACGAGCGCGTCCATCGTGTCTGAAGGGATCTCGTCGATTTTCTTGTTCATTCGCCGGGCGTAGAGTTCTGTAAAATTCCGGACCAGTTTCGGAATGTCCTCAGTACGTTGCCGCAGGGCCGGAACGTTGATCGGAAATACTTTTAGCCGGTAGTACAGGTCCTCGCGAAACGTCGTCTGCCTTACCATTGCGGCCAAATCACGATGCGTGGCCGCGATCAGGCGGACGTCTACCTTGTGTGTATGGTTGCTACCGAGTCTCTCGAATTCCTGCTCCTGCAGGACGCGCAGCAATTTCGCCTGAAGTTCAAGAGGAATGTCCCCAACTTCGTCAAGGAAGAGCGTGCCCTTGTTCGCGAGTTCAAAGCGTCCGGTTTTTCGCGCAATGGCTCCAGTGAATGCTCCCTTTTCGTGTCCGAACAATTCGCTTTCAAGGAGCCCAAGCGGGATCGCAGCGCAATTCAATTTGACAAAGGCTCGTTCTCGTCGACTGCTGAGATTATGGATCGCACGCGCGATAAGTTCCTTACCGGTTCCCGTCTCGCCCAGGATCAGCACGCTCGAATCTGTAGGTGCCACTATAGAGACCAGGTCCAACGCGGTCCTCAACGCTGGACTATGTCCCACGATTTCTCCGAATTCTGCGCGAATTTCCTCTTCGAGATAGAGTCTTTGTTTCGTCTCCTTATCTCGGTCCTTTGTAGCCTTTTCGTACTCCAACGTGTTCTCAACTGCAATCGCTATCTGACGAGCTACCTGCTCAAGCAAGATGACGTCGTCTTTCTCAAAAGCATTGTCCGAACGCCTGGAGAGCATCAGAACGCCAACCACGCGATCACGGCCTACGAGCGGAAGATAGCACCCCACGCTGAGGCCTTCCTCGACTACGCGCTGATAAAGAAGCTGGCCGTCAGGATTCCCATAAATTTCAGGATCCTCACGGACCTGTTCGAAGCTATCGATCCGAACGCTCTTGCCCTTCCGCAATACCTGGCCCGAGATCGAACTGTTCATCGGCACCAACGATCCCTCGCGGAAGGGTCCTCTCGCGTCTGGATTGTACAAGGTAGTGACGCGTAACTCGCCGCTCTCGGAGTCGGGTAGCAACAAGGCGGACACGTCACATTGCATTATCCTGAATAGATTCGTCGAAAGCGCCTCAACCACCTGCCGGATGTCCAACCTGGATGTCACGCTGTTCGTAATTTCCAGAAGCAGGCGCAGCCGATCGCGTTCATGCCGTAACATTTCTTCATTCAGGTGACGTTCAATCGCGATTCCCGCGATGTGGCTGGCGTTCTCGATCAACTCCAGGTCGCTGGCGTCAGGGCTACGCGCTTCACGATAATGAATGGCGAAGGTTCCGAGGACTTTACCTTCGCTCGTAAACAAGGGTTGCGACCAGACTGCACGAATGCCATAAGGCAAGAGCCGGTGACGATAATGATCCCAGACAGGATCATTGATGATATCGGTCACATATACTGGCTCCCTTCGATAAACGGCGGCGCCGCAGGATCCACCTTTGGGACCAATAAGCATTGACCCGGCGCCAGTGCTAAATCCGGGAAGACCTGGAGCTGCCGCGCAATAGAGCTGCTTTCCATCACTATCAGGAAGCCAAATGGTGCAGAGCGTACCTTTGCCCCGAGACTCGACCAATTGAGCAATGATCCTGAGCACTTCAGGCAATGGAGATCCCGCAAAAATCAACTTTAGAATGTTTAGTACCGACTCGCCGGAAAAGAAACACGACTCACGCTGCGCCTGGTCAACACTCGATACAACTTGGCTGGGAGCTTGCACTGCTTTCTCCATAAATGTCCCTTCTTCGTGCCACTCCTTAAGAGGAGTCCCCCCCACTGTGTTTAGTTTTACCTGAATAGGTGCAGCATGCAAATATGCAGAAACCGCGCAGAGTCGCCGCTATGGGCAAAACTGCGGTGATTCGATCAGCGCACACCAAAGGCCTGTCGGTTCGCGAGAATCAATGTCATCCCGCCCAGACCGTAAAGACAGACGTATTCTTTGGTCAGCATTGTGGGTGGACCGATCAGTGTGACCGAGAACGGGGTCGAAGGCATATGAAAGGTGCGAAGCCATTGTGGCTATTCATCTTCCTCGTGCCCCATTTCGTGCTGTGGGGACAGTCGCCCAGTGCGGATCATGGTGGGAACGCGAGGAAGGATGCGAACAGTTGCTATGTACGGCAGGTGACAAGTCTGCCGGGGAGTCACAATTTCGCGGCGGATTTTGTTGAGGTCATTGCCAATGACCCCAATCCCAGGGGCAGAAATCGCAATGTGGTATGGGGGCTGACGGCTGACCTCGGTAACGAGATTCCGACCGAGGAAAGGGCGCTGTACATATCCAAATCAGCCAATGGCGGAGAGACCTGGACGCAGGTGGCGCGGCTGGATTCGAGGTATTTCGATGCAGGGATTGATGAGGGACTGCGCAACGGGCTGAGCATTGCTCCGGGTGGGACGGAGTTTGTGATCACGACGCAGAAAGGGGCGTTCCAGGTTTTTCCGCGAGCGAAGTCGTCCGATCCGGTCGTGAGGTATATCTCGGGGCCGCGCGTCCTGCATGACAGGCCCTGGATAAGCATCACGAAGAAGGAGGGGGATCCAGTAAGGGCGGCGGCGGCCCAGATGACATCCGACGGAAGGAAGCTGATCGTGGCCTACGGCTACTTTGACATGAACCCGCAGATATTCAGCTATCACAAGGGCCGCGATGGATCGTGGGTGCGGGATGGGCCGCTGGCGGAGTTCCCGACCGATCTGGATATTCTCTCGATGCAATGGGACAAGCCGTGGAAGGCGCGTCCGGACTCACTGTACGTGGGGACGGGCGATCAGGTCTATCGGCTGGATCTTCACACGATAAAGTGGACTCTCGTTAGAGGAGTGGAGCCGGATTCGGCGATCCACGCGATCAACACAGTGGGCGGCCTGCATCTCGCGGCGTGCTGGGGAGTGTATGAGCCAGTGAGCGCGGACCTCGTCGCCAGAGTGACGAATGCGGAGTTTGTTTATCACAGAGATGAAGATGAGACAGGGCCGAATATTCGCGCGTATGGGATTGATATTGATCCGGCGGCGCCGAGTCGTCAGGTGGTGACTGCGCTTACCGGTGTGTACACCAGCAGCGATGGTGGGCAGAGTTGGAAGCGGTTGAATGGTCTTCCCGAGGGGGAATACAGAACGGCGCACTTCAATCCCGATGGGACCGTGATTATCTCCGGTATGCCGGGAACGTTCCTGGCGAATCCTTTTTCAAGTAGCTGCGGCCCTCATTTGAGGACAAGAGATTAGTCGTATCTTGAATACGTATCTCAGGAGAGGAGGGCACAAGGTGCTCTCGCAATGAGGGAGCTCAGCGACTGGGGCCGAGATAGTTGCTCCGACGCGGGATCTGACCCGCAGAACCGCCTAAGTGAGCTTGCCGTGAAGCCATGATACAAAGTCACTGGCCTGAAGCCTGATGCCTACAAAGAATTGTCCAAAGAGAGCGTAGACTGCGCTCACTTCATCGAATCGCATCTCGTAGATCAGTTTTTTGAAGACAAGTGGGTCCTCGGCGAACAAGTCGACACCCCACTCCCAATCGTCAAACCCGATTGAGCCCGTGATGATCTGCCGCACAGAATCTGCATAGCGGCGACCGATCATTCCATGCTCGTGCATCATGCGCTGACGATCGGCCATGGTTTCGATGTACCAGTTTTTTGCCTCGCCGCGTCTCCTGTCCATTGGATAAAAGCATAAGTACTTTGCCGGCGGAATGGAGGGGAAGAGGCGTTGCGCCATCGCGTTTGACTGGCGCTCGACGACCTCATGTACTCCCGCATTCCACTCAGGCGAACCTTGAACTAGGCCTCTTTCCGCGAGGGCAGCGTAAGTTTTTGCAGAGGACTCATAGAGTCCAAGCTCGACAACGGAAAGGTAAGAGTGCTGGGGCTTCAGGAACGCATGCAGACGGGTCTGGCAAAGATCGAGTTCGACTCGATTCAGATCCTCCAATGAGTCCCTGAAATGGACAACGAGAAGATCTCCCTTGTGCCCCAACAGTGAGAAGACAGCGGATTGATTTCTCGCCGGCTCACCAGTTCCCTTCTCCCATCGTTCAAAGAGTTCGATCGCTTCACTCTGTACCTCGCACTGTTCCTCTGCAGAGAGTTTTTTCCACGACTCCCAGTCAAACCCGAACATCTGGTGAAGGACGCTGGAACCTTCGATCGTAATCGGAACGTTTGGCAAATCAGGCACAGTACTTTCTCCAATTCATAGAGCTACCTTCAGCGATGACGAACTTTAACTATACCGAACTGACACGGATCAAGGTCCGCACATTGTTGCAATGGTTCGGTTCACGCCTCGTAAATTTGCACCGGGGCGTGACGGGAGAACCTCGAACCCTACAGGCCTAGAATGTCTCTATATCGATGGCAAGTCTTTGCCTGCTCGCAAAGGAGATTAATGGTGGAACAGCGGCCCACGAATTCATCATTCCAGTGGAGCAATACTCGAGTTTCCACACGCCTCGGAATCGAATACCCAATCATTCAGGGCCCGCTTGGTGGCCTGTCAACTCAGCAGTTGACGGCAACCGTCTCGAATTTCGGCGGACTCGGCTCATTCGGAGCGCACGGCTTGAGCCCTTCGGCCGTCAAAGATGTGATTGACGAGATCCGCGCACTGACCTCGAAACCGTTCGCGATCAACCTATGGGTCTCGATGGAAGACGAAGGCGCTCGCACCTCTGACAGCGAAGCGTTTGCCCGAAGCCTGGCACCTCTCGCGGGACACATCAACGCCTTGGGCGGCATACAGCCGACATACAAGCCCTACGTTCCAGTCAAATTCGAAGATCAGGCCCGAGTCGTGCTCGATGCAAGAGTGCCCGTGTTCAGCTTTATTGTTGGAGTTCCACCAAAGGAGATCCTCGACGAGTGCCACACAGGGAATCCTGATGATTGGAACCGCCACAACACCAGATGAAGCGATCGTTCTTGAGCAAGCAGGTGTCGACGTGATCGTCGCGTCAGGTTTTGAGGCGGGCGGTCATCGCGGTTCTTTCCTGCTCTCCTCAGAGGAATCGCTCACCGGAACCTTCTCGCTCGTGCCTCAGGTCGCAGACGCCGTTTCAGTTCCCGTCGTTGCAGCCGGCGGTATCGGCGATGCTCGCGGAATCGTAGCAGCTTTCGCACTCGGAGCTGAGGGAGTACAGATTGGCACGGCCTTTCTGGCTTGCGAAGAATCCGGCACGAGCGCACTTCATCGCAATGCGATTCTTAGCGGGAAGGCTCGAAGAACGGGATTGACCAGGGGCTTTACCGGAAGGCTTGCTCGCGGAATCCACAATCAGTTGCTTGCGGAACTCAATCGTCCAGGCGTTGAGATTCTTCCCTATCCTCTGCAGCGATTTCTTCTGAGAAACCTGACCACCCTCGCGGAGAAGGCTGGGACCCCCGACCTCCTTCAACTTTGGGCCGGACAGAGTGCAAACCTTTCACGGCAAAGCAACGCAACCGCACTCATGCAGACCTTGGTATCGGAGGTCTCCTCCATCGCTGGGCCAGTTCTTCAGTGGAGCCGTCAAGGCCGCGAATCATCACTTTGAAACTGTTCAATTCCGAACAGAGAATGCCGATTCCGGACACGAAGATTGTAAGCACTCAATTTAAACCATTCATTTTAAAGTGGATCTTGTTCACATAAACGGCAGATGACGTGCCTTCGTGCTACCAAGAGAACAACTTGGATTAGGGGGACGTATGCTCGCTGATTTGCGCGATGCGCTGAGGCAACTACGAAAGGCG
>Ga0335083_10011178_pt1 | contig 10801 bp, 6 predicted proteins | sample Lox_Sample_42_FD_206716 | JGI IMG/M metagenome (GOLD analysis project Ga0335083, IMG submission 206716) | Soil microbial communities from Loxahatchee National Wildlife Refuge, Florida, United States - Lox_Sample_4.2 | ecosystem: Environmental > Terrestrial > Soil > Wetlands | place: USA: Florida... | reverse complement strand
CCTCGACCTGGCCGGGCACGATGAAGCGGATCGGCACGCTCGAAGGCTCGACCGTGATCACGTGAACCGCCACCGGCGGCGCGGCGGCCGGCGCGGGCGGTGATTCGGCCTTGCTGCACGCGGCAAGCGCCACCGCGGCAAGCCACGCCATTCGGCAAATGCGTGCCGGCCTTTCGATCGTGGACATCGCTCAGGGAAAGTAGATACGGACGCGCGCTGTGGATCGCGCAGTATTATACAATCAAGTATGTATGTAAATTCCCTGCGCCCGCGATGCGTCGAACCAAGGCGGAATCCGAGAAGACCCGCCGGCACATTCTAGCCAAGGCGCGTCGCGAGTTCGCCGCGCACGGGCTGACCCGCACCACGATGCAGGGCATCGCGCGGGCGGCCGGGGTGTCGCGTGGGGCCGTGTATTGGCACTTCGCGAACAAGCGCGAGCTGTTCCGAGTCATGCGCGATCAGGTCTCGCTGCCGCTCTTCGACCGCGTCGACGTGGGCGGGAACGAGCACGATCCGCTGGCGGCAGTCGAGCGCTTCCTGCATGGGCTTGTCGAGCGCATCGAGTCCGATGCGCAGACCCGAAGCACGCTCGATATCCTCTCGCTACGCTGCGAGTACGTCGACGAGTTCCGGCCGGAGCTCGTGAAGCACATGAAGCGCTGCGCGGAATTGCAGCAAAAGCTCGTCGCGCTCTACGGGCGGGCACGCGACTCGGGGACGCTGCGCACGGACGTCGCGCCCGATGCCGCCGCACTCGGGACGACCGTGTTCATCGTCGGCATGCTGAGGCTGTGGCTCATCGATCGCGGCCGCACGTTCGCGCGCGGCGCCGTCGATGCGCTGATTGCAAGCCACGTCGCCGTGCTGCGCCCCGCGACGCGAGGCAAGGCCGGGGGCGCGGTTGAGCGTGATCGCGTTTCCCTGCTAAAATAATCAATTGCCCGCAGGCGTTATCCGCCGGGCGAATTGCCGCGAGGCCGTGCCGGTGTAGCTCAGTTGGTAGAGCAGCGCATTCGTAATGCGAAGGTCGGGGGTTCGACTCCCTCTACCGGCACCAAACCCTCAAAAACCAACCGCGCCCAAGACATCGGGCCCGGCGACAGCGTCAGCTGCCGCTTGCTCTCAGCGCGATGCGCGCAAGCTCCGTGCGCAGCACCTTGCCGTTCGCGTTGCGCGGGAGCGACTCCATGTGCATGATCATTGCGGGCGCCCGTGCGCCCAGGTGCTCGCGGCAGCGAGCCAAGTACGCATTCGCGTTGAGCGCAACGGCGGGCACGATGGCGGCGCACACGCGCGCTTCGCCCGTAGGGTTCACGACCCCGAAGACTGCGACCTCGCGCACGTCACCGAGGGCCATCATGGCCTCCTCCAGCACCTGCGGATTCACCTTTACGCCGCCGTCATTGATGACGTCGTCGACGCGGCCCGCAATGACGAGTAGCCCGTCGGCGCCCAGCACGGCCCTGTCGCCGGGATAGACCCAGCCGTTGCGAAACACCTGCTCCGAAAGCTCGGGCGAGCCGAGGTAGCGTCCGGCGTTGTGCGGGCTGCGAATGGCGAGTATTCCCTCGGTACCGACCGGAAGCGGCCGATCCTCCTCGTCGACGACGCGCAATTCGACTCCGGGATACGCGTACCCGGCGGCCGACGGACTGCGTCCCACGACGTCGGCGGCTGCGCCCGCCACGCGGCCGCACTCGGTCGAGCCGTAGTTCACCGAAACGCGTGGCGTCAGGCGGTGTTGCGCGAGGGCAAAAAGCCGTGGCGAAAGCGCCCCGCCTCCCACCTCGACGTCATCGAGCGCATTTGCGGCACGCAGCGGCGAGAGCACGTCGACGAGCTTGGCGAGCACGATGGGCGACAGAATCAGCCTGTTGACGCGGGAGCGCACCAACCACTGTGGAATCTCATCGCCCTCGAGATTCGGCTCGACCACCGTGCCGCCTGCGTGCAGCACAAGGAGGCAGCTCATGAATCCGTACGAGGTCGCGGGCTTGATGAAGCATGCCTGGCGGGCGTTCGCCATGTTGCGGCGATCGCCGCTCGCGTGGTCATGGGCAAGGCGCGGGTCCATGCGCAGCATCGCCAGCTCGTGCGTGATCGGGACGAACTTGCTCTCCCCCGTCGTCCCCGACGAGGGGCAGATCTTGAGCACGGAATGCGCGTCGCGATGCATCGGCATCGGAGGGTGGGACGCCTTGATCCGCCCCGGCCATAACCCGTCGAGCGCCACGGCACGAACGCCCTCGGGCGCGACGCCGCCCGCGTCGACGAATGCCACCTCCGCCCACGCCGCGGGGAGCGAGGTCGGCCCGTGCGCGACGCCGATGCGCGCGAGTGCCAGTGCAAGCGCGAGATATCGGTAGAGATCGGCGACTGCAATGACCGCCGTAGCGCCCGGGCGCAGGCCGAAGTCGGCGAGCCGCCATGCCAAGGCGTCGACGGTACGCCCGAGCTCGCCGTAAGTCGCCGTGTCGCCGCGGCCGCTGGCATAGGCGATCGCGTCGGGACTGCGCAGGGCGTTGCGGCGTACGCGGTCGGAGACGTTCATCGCGGCGACCGGTGGCTAAGCGCCGTCCGCGGGCTGCGGTGCGCCCAAGGCGTGGCCGATCCACTGCGCGGTCAGCTTTTCCTGCACGGAGTTCTGGCGCAGGCGAAGGTCGAGCGCGGCAAAGTCGACCTCGTCGAGCGGCTGGTCCTGGTTGAAGCAGGAGAACACATAGCTCACCTTGCCGGTGGCCGGGTCGCGGTGCGGCTGAAGGCACTGCGCGCAAATCTCTTTCATCATACATTGCATGGGCGAGTTGATCGAGCCGATGGCGCGGTGCGCGGGCTTGAGGAACGGCGCGAGCACGCCGTGGCGAGCGCGTGCCACCGCGGCCATCATCTTGTCCGAGCCGATGGCGATGATGCGGTCGCAGTCGGCGAACGCAATGGGCTGCGCGCCGAGCTTGCCGCTCGCGTAAGCCTGCATCGCCTGCACGATGTTCCCGACGAACGCGCGATCCTGCTCGCGGCCCGGCTCGAAGCCGGGCGGCTCGTCGCTGCACCACACGACGGCGTCGGCTGCGGCCTCGATGTCGGCCACCTTGTAGCGGTCGATCATCTTCTTGTAGCCCGCGAAGTAGAGCACCCGCGAGCCGGCACGGCGAAACGCCTGGCCGATCGAGAAGAGCACCGCGTTGCCGAGGCCGCCGCCGACGAGCACGACGGTCTCGCCGGGCTCGATCTCGGTGGGGGCCCCGGTCGGGCCCATCAGCACCACCGGCTCGCCCGGTAGGAGCTGCGCGCACAGGTCCGAGGAGCCCCCCATCTCGAGCACGATGGTCGATACGAGTCCGCGCTCGCGGTCGACCCACGCGCCCGTCAGCGCGAGCCCCTCCATCACGAGCTTCGTGTTCGCTCGCGCACGCGCCACGGCTTCGTAATTCTGCAGGCGGTAGAACTGGCCGGGCTCGAAGCGGGCCGCCGCGGCGGGCGCGTGCACGACGACCTCGACGATGGTCGGCGTCAGCCGCTCCACACGCTCGACGGTCGCGCGAAGCGCGTGGTCGAGGGCACCGAAGAAGGCGGCATCGCTCGCTGCGGACGACGGCGCGACCCTGGCGAGCATGCGCGACACGATCGGATAGCCCTGCCTCGCGCTCGCCATCGCCTTGACGACGTTGCCGAAGAACGACGGGTGCAAATCGCCGAAGAAGCTGGTTGCGCGACCGTCGGGCAGGATGTCGGTGAGCACGGCCGGCTTCGAAGGCTTGGCGAGGCCGCGCTGCACCTTGACCGGTTGCCCGTCCTCGTCGAGCACGCGGAAATACTTGCCTTCCAGGTGGAAGTGCGCGGCGTCCTCGCGCGCGAGCACCGTGTTGGGCTGCGTGCCGGCGGCGATGAGGACCGTGCGCGCGGGCAGCGTCGCGCGGCCGAACTCGTGCCAAACGCCGTCGCCGTCGGTGTGCTGGAGCGAGACCGCAAGGCCTGTGGCGGCGCCGCGCTCGTCGACTTCCACCGCCAGCGGCGTGACGCCTTCGGCAAAGCGGATGTTCTCCTCGAGCGCCTTCTCCACTTCTTCGTGATTGAGTGTATAGGACGGACTGTCGATCAAGCGGCGGCGATAGGCGATCGTGACCCCGCCCCACTCGTGCAGCATCTGCGCCACGCGCGCCGGCCTGCCTGCGCGCTGCGCGGCCGACCGCTCCGCACGCAGCGCCCGCGCATGATCGAGGAACTCCTGCGCGATCTTCGCCTCCTCGAAGCTCCACGCCGCCTCGACGGCTTCGCGGCCCTTCTCCGCGACGAGGGCCTCGTAGCGCGTCAGGAACTTCTCGACCTGGACGGGGTAGTAGGCGAGCGACTCGGTCGCGGTGTCGATGGCGGTGAGGCCGCCGCCCACCACGACGACCGGCAGCCGCAGCTGCATGTTGGCGATGGTGTCGCGCTTCGCGGCCCCGGTGAGTTGCAGCGCCATCAGGAAGTCGGAGGCGGTGCGCACGCCGTTGGCGAGGCCGTTCGGCAGGTCGAGCACCGTCGGCTTGCCCGCCCCCGTGCAAAGCGCGATGTGATCGAAGCCCATCGCGAAGGCGCCCGCGTCGTCGAGCGTGCCACCGAAGCGCACGCCGCCGTACAGCGCGAAGCGGTCGCGCCGCTCGAGGAGCAGGCGCACCATCTTGAGGAAGTTCTTGTCCCAGCGCACGGTGATGCCGTACTCCGCCACACCGCCGAAGCCCGCCATCAGGCGGTCGTCGAGCGGCTCGATCAATGCGCCGATGTCGCGAACGGGCTCGAACGGCACGCGCTCGCCGGCGATCGTGATGCCGGACAGCGACGGATCAAGCGGTTCGATCTTGAGGCCGTCGATGCCGACCACCGTGTGGCCGTCGTTGACGAGGTAGTGCGCGAGCGTGAAGCCCGCAGGCCCCATGCCGACGATCAGCACGCGCCTGCCGGTGCGCGCCGCGGGCACGGGCTGGCGCAGGTTGAGCGGATTCCAGCGCGTGAGCAGCGAGTACACCTCGAAGCCCCACGGCAGCGCGAGCACGTCCTTCAGAAGGCGGGTTTCCGATTGCGGAATGTCGACCGGGTCCTGCTTCTGGTAGATGCATGACTTCATGCAGTCGTTGCAGATGCGATGCCCCGTGGCGGCGACCATCGGGTTGTCGACGCAGATCATCGCCAGCGCGCCGATCGGCCACCCTTCCGCGCGCAGCTTGTGGAACTCGGAGATGCGCTCCTCGAGCGGGCAGCCGGCGAGCGTGACGTTGAAGGGCGACTTCTTGAACGGCACCTCGCCCGGCAGCGGCTTCTTCTCCGGGAGGCCGCGCGCGCACGAGTCCTTGGCCTGCTCGTGGCACCAGATGCAGTAGTGCGCCTGGTCGAGCCCGCCCACGAGATCGGTGCCGCGGTCCGTGAGCGCGAAGCCGTCGCGCTGGCGCAGAGCGTGGTCGGACGCGAGCTGCAACAAAGGCACGCCGTGGCGCGTCTCGGCCTCGATCGGGACGAGCTTCATGTAGTCGAGCTTGCGCGGCGCGCGAAACAGCACGCCGCCGCGGTGCGCGGTCCGGCCCGCCGTGGTGTGCGCGGCCCATGCGGCGTAGCGCAGCCCGAGGTCGAGCTCGTCGGCGTGCGCGGACTCCTCCCCCTGCCAACGCGTGACCGCCTGCGCGAACGCGAGCTCGGAGAACGGCTGGCCCATCGCCGCCTCGAGCCGCTCGCGCAGCGACGGGCCGTCGAAGGTCGCGGCCTCGTCCGCCTTGTAGGCGTTCATCGCCTTGCGCTGCACGAACTGGCGCTTCACCGCGAAGATCGGCGCAAGCTCGTGGTGGCGCGCCTCGAGCGCGCGCACTTCGGCGTCGATGCCGAATAGATTCGCGAGGAAGTCCTCGACGTGCGGCGCGACCGCGATCAGGAGATCGGACTCGGCCTTGCGGTCGAGGGCCTCCGGCGCCGCGCGCCCGGCCGCGAGTCGCTCGGCCAGTCCGGAATCGGACGCGCGCAGGTGCTCGCCGAAACGCGCGTCGACGGCGCGCGCTCCCTCCGGCGAGTAGAGGTCCGCGAACGTGATACCGTGTGCGAGCGTAAGCGCCGAGGACATCGACTGGATCAGGCCGTACGCAAAAGCTGTCTATTTTACGCCCTTAGGCTGCCTCGCCCGCGCCGCCCCCGGCATATGCTTAGATCGGACGCCGTGATGCCGAACCGCGATAATCGGGGTCAACCCAACCCCTCCGTCGCGCGTTGGTGGCCCTTCGCGCGACCTCGTGATGGAGACCGCATGACCGCCGTCCGCATTGCCCTCGCCGCCCTCGCCGCTGTGGCACTTCCGCTTTCCGCCCAGACGATCAAGTTCGGCGAGCTCAACAGCTACAAGGTGTTCCCGGCGTTCCTCGAGCCCTACAAGAAGGGCATGGAGCTCGCCGTGGACGAGGTCAACGCCGCCGGCGGCGTGCTCGGCCAGAAGGTCGAGGTCGTCGTGCGCGACGACAACGGCACGCCCGGCGACGCCGTGCGCGTGGCCGAGGAGCTCACCTCGCGCGAGAAGGTCGTGCTGCTCATGGGCACGTTCGCGAGCAACGTCGGCCTTGCCGTGTCCGACTTCGCGAAGCAGCGCAAAGTGCCCTTCCTCGCCTCCGAGCCCTTGAGCGACAAGATCGTATGGGAGGGCGGCAACAAGTACACCTACCGCCTGCGGCCGTCGACGTTCATGCAGACGCAGATGCTCGTGCCCGAAGCGGCCAAGCTCGGCAAGAAGCGCTGGGCGATCGTCTACCCCAACTACGAGTACGGGCAATCGGCGACCGCCGCGTTCAAGAAGCAGATGAACGTCACGCAATCGGGCGGGCTCGTGTTCATCGAGCTGGCCGTGCCGCTCGGCAAGATCGATCCGGGACCGGTCGTGCAGGCGCTGATCGACGCGCAGCCCGACGCCATCTTCTCGTCGCTGTTCGGACCCGACCTCGCGCGCTTCGTGCGCGAAGGGCAGCTGCGCGGCCTGTTCAAGGACCGTCCCGTCTTCAATCTGCTCGGCGGCGAGCCCGAGTATCTCGACCCGCTCAAGGACGAAGCGCCGGTCGGCTGGTACGTGACGGGTTACCCGTGGTACGCGATCGCCACGCCCGAGCACCAGAGATTCCTCAAGGCGTACCAGGCGAAGTTCAACGACTATCCGCGCCTGGGCTCCGTGGTCGGCTACAGCGCGGTGATCGCCGCGGCCGCGGCCGTGAAGAAGGCGGGATCGACCGATCCGGAGAAGATCGTCGCCGCGCTCTCGGGCCTCACGTTCGTGTCGCCGTTCGGCAGCGTCACGTTCCGCCCGATCGACCACCAGTCGACGATGGGCGCGTACGTCGGGCGCACGGCGGTGAAGGACGGCAAGGGCGTGATGGTCGACTGGAAGTACGCGGACGGCAAGGACTATCAGCCGACCGACGCGGTGGTGCGCACGCTGCGTCCGCAATAGCCCAGGCAGGTCGCCGTGTCATGATTGCGGGGTGACGTTCGCCTCGTTCCTGCTGCAGCTCCTCAACGGGCTGTCGTCCGCGTCGGCGCTGTTCCTCGTCGCGGCGGGCCTCACGCTCATCTTCGGCGTCACGCGCATCGTCAACTTCGCCCACGGCTCGCTGTACATGCTGGGCGCGTACGTCGCCTACGGCGCGGGCGACGCACTTGCCGGCATGATCGGCCGCGGTGGCGCATCCTTCTGGCTCGGCCTGCTGATCGCGGCGCTCGCCGTGGCGATCATCGGTGCGCTCATCGAGGTCGTGCTTCTGAAGCGCCTCTACGCCGCGCCCGAGCTCCTGCAGCTCATCGCCACCTTCGGCGTCGTCCTGATCGTGCGCGACGGCGTGCTCGCCGCCTTCGGCGCCGAGGACCTCCTGGGGCCCCGCGCGCCCGGTTTCGCGGGCACCTTCTCGCTGTTCGGGCACCCCGTTCCGCAATACGACCTCTTCCTCATGACGGTGGGGCCGATCGTGCTTGTCGCGCTCACGATGCTCGTGACGCGCACGCGCTTCGGCGTGCTGATCCGCGCCGCCAGCGAGAACCGCGCGCTTGCCGCCGCGCTCGGCATCGACGAGACGCGGCTGTTCACGGCGGTGTTTGCGCTGGGGGCGTTTCTCGCGGGGCTTGCCGGCGCGCTGCAACTTCCTCGCGAGCCCGCGAATCTCGGCATGGACCTGCCGACGGTGGCCGATGCGTTCGTCGTCACGGTCGTCGGCGGGCTGGGCTCCATTCCCGGCGCCTTCCTCGCCGCGCTGATCATTGCGCTGACGAAATCGATGTGCATCGCGCTCGGCAATATGGAGATCGCAGGCATCGGGTTCGCGTTTCCCAAGCTCACGCTGATGGCCGAGTTCGTCGTCATGGCCATCGTGCTCGCGCTGAAGCCGCAGGGGTTGCTCGGCAAGCCGCCTGCGGCGCCGACGACCACGGTCCTGCCTGAGCAGCGCGAGCTCGTGCGCGCACCCGGCCGGCGCGATGCCGTGATCGCGGGCACGCTCGTCGCGGCGCTGGCCGCGCTGCCCTTCCTGGGCGACGACTACGCCGTCGTGCTCGCCACCGACATCCTCGTCGCCGCGCTCTTCGCCGCGAGCCTGCAATTCCTGATCGGCGCCGGCGGCATGACGTCGTTCGGCCACGCCGCGTATTTCGGCGTCGGGGCGTACTTCGCGGCCGTCGCGGTCAAGCACGCGCTGCCGATGCCGGCGTCGCTCGCGCTCGCGCCCGTCGGGGGCTTGCTCGCCGCGGTCGTCTTCGGCTGGTTCTGCGTACGGCTGTCAGGCGTCTATCTCGCGATGCTCACGCTCGCGTTCGCGCAGATCGTCTGGTCGATCGCGTTCCAGTGGGACAGCGTCACCGGCGGCTCGAACGGCCTCGTCGGCGTGTGGCCGCCGCCGATGCTGTCGGCCCGGACGCACTATTACGCCCTCGCGCTCGCCGTGGTCGCGATCGGATTGGCCGCGCTGCTGCGGCTGTCCCGCTCCCCGTTCGGGTTCGCCCTGCGCGGGGCGCGCGATTCGCCGCTGCGCGCCGCCGCGCTCGGCATTGACGTGCCGCGCACGCAATGGCGCGCCTTCGCGCTCGCCGGCTTGTTCGCGGGACTCGCCGGCGGGCTGTTCGCCTTCTCCAAGGGCAGCATCTCGCCGGAGACGCTCGCGATCCCGCGCTCGGTGGATGCGCTGGTGATGGTCCTGCTCGGCGGCCTGAACGCGCTCTTCGGCCCGCTCATCGGCGCCACCGTCTTCACCTGGCTCGCCGACTGGCTCGCGCGCATCACCGAGTATTGGCGCGCCGGGCTGGGCATTCTGATCCTCTTGCTCGTGCTGGCCTTCCCGATGGGAATCGGCGGCGCGGTCGCGCGCCTCACCAAGCGATGAGCGTCCTCACCGTCGACAACCTGCGCAAGGTCTTCGGCGGCGTGCGCGCCGTCGACGGCGTCTCGTTCGCCGTCGACGCCGGCGAGCTCGTGGCGCTGATCGGCCCCAACGGCGCGGGCAAGACGACCTGCTTCAACTGCATCAACGGCCAGCTCGCGCCCGACGCCGGCCGCGTTCTCCTCGCGGATACGCCCATCCAAGGACTTGCGCCGCACGTCGTGGCGCGCAAGGGCGTGGGCCGCACGTTCCAGGTCGCGGCGACGTTCGCTTCGATGACCGTGCGAGAGAACGTGCGCCTCGCGCTCCTCGCGTACGCCGGCCAGGCGGCACGCTCGACCACGCTCGCCTCCTCGCTTCCCGACGCGGCGGCCGACGCCCTGCTCGCGCGCGTGGGCTGCGCGGATCTCGCCGATGCGCACTGCGCCACGCTTGCCTACGGCAACGCGAAGCGTGTCGAGCTCGCTCTCGCGCTGGCTGGTAGGCCGCGGCTGCTTCTCATGGACGAGCCCACTGCCGGCATGGCGCAGCGCTCGCGCACGAGGCTCATGACCGTGGCCAGCGATCTCGCCAGGAGCGATGGCATCGCGGTGCTTTTCACCGAGCACGACATGGGTGTCGTGTTCGGCTTCGCCGATCGCGTCATCGTGCTCGATTACGGCCGCGTCATCGCGCAGGGCACGCCGGCGCAGGTGCGCGCCGACCCGCACGTGCAGTCGGTGTACCTCGGCGAAGGCGCGTAAGCGTGGAGCGCCCTGCCCGGCGCGCCGAGCCTACTGCGGAGCACACATCACGACGACGTCGGGCCCGTCGCCCTCGGCGACCCAGCCCTTCCCCGTCATTTGCGCGCGTATCGCCTTGTCCGTCATGTAGCGATGATTCGCGTCGACCCGGTTGCTGAATACGCGATACACCTCGACTGTGTTCGCGGGGCATACGCCTGTCGCCGGGAGGAACATCTGCATGAACGCCGGATCCTCGAGATCGAATCTCGGATTCTTCTGTCCGGTGGCAGCGCATTCGGCCGTCCCCCGGCCGAAGAAATGCGAATCGCCCAGGTCGGGCGGAATGTAGTAGCGGCAGACGGGTGAGGTACCCGCCTGTGCGGTCGTGTAGGTCTTGAACGACTGGCCAGTCCGCACCCAGCCCACATGCACGCCGTTGTCGAGATCGGCGATCTCCTGTGTCGCCCAGGTGATGAAGTAGTGGTCGAGCGCGGCGTTGTAGTACTCGATGACCGTCGCGCTCGTCGCGGCGCCCGGCACGACGGAAGCCGTTGCGCCGGCCAGATTGCTGGCGTTGTTCTGGATCGGTGTGCCGTCGGCAGTGATCGCATGAACTCCGTCGTTCGGAAGTCCCGTGTAAGTCACCAGGCTCGCCCCCAGTGCAACGGTGCCGCTCGGGATTTGCAGGAAGTTGTTCGGGATCACGAAATC